>Ga0070708_100001707_pt1 | contig 16890 bp, 17 predicted proteins | sample KBSK5503metaG_FD_65469 | JGI IMG/M metagenome (GOLD analysis project Ga0070708, IMG submission 65469) | Corn, switchgrass and miscanthus rhizosphere microbial communities from Kellogg Biological Station, Michigan, USA - KBS K5-50-3 metaG | ecosystem: Host-associated > Plants > Roots >... | reverse complement strand
CGCGCATGGTGAACGCCTCGGCGAACGTGTCTTCGATGAGGACGCCGCGCACAAGCATCGTCAACCCCTCCGTCCTTGGACGAGAGCCGTTCTCCGGGGCGCCGGCGGCGTCGCGTCAGCTCCGCGACGCGGTCCCCGGGGAAGCAAGGATCAGCACCTCGCCCCGGTTCAGCTCGATCCCGTCGCCGCACCAGCGCTGGTAGCGGCCGTTCACGTGCGAGTCGGCGATAGTCAGGCCCAGCCCGCGTACGCGGCGCAGGCAGACACGCAGGAACTCGGGGGCGTAGTCGCAGGCGTACGTGAACGTGGGCAGCAGCTCCGCGGGATGCATGGAGATGATCGAGCCGCGCCGCATCCCCGCGCCGGCCCGCCAGCCAAGGCGTCCGAGCACTACGATGGTCCCCGCGAGCATGTTCACTCCCGCAAAGTCACCGGCGTCGCCGCCGATGGCGATCAGCCCGCGGCGCATGCCGTTGCCGGCCTCGTTGCCGGCGTTCCCGAAGACGACGATCTCGCCGCCGCGCATGCCGATCGGGCTGCCGCGGCGGGCGCTGCCGAGCATATGACCGGCGTTCCCCTTGACGACGATCCGTCCTCCCGACATATCCGGGCCCACCCAATCGCCGGCGTCGCCCTCCACGACGATCTCCCCGCCGGTCATGCCCGCGCCGAGGTGCATGCCCACGGACCCGTGCACCACGATCCGGCCCTGTGCCATGCCCGTCCCGATCTGTTTCACCTGGGCCAGATCGCCCGTGAGGTGTAGCTCACCGTCGGCGGCGCCCACGACCTGGAAGAACTCGCCCAGGTCGGCGCGCTGGTTGCCGTGAACGACCGTGAGCTTCGCGGCCTCGAGCGCCGACACGCCGGACAGCCGGTCCGGACTCAAGACGTCCGCCTCGAGCGGTACCGTGGGTGCCGTACGCAGGGTCAGGGTGAGGCTCACGGCCGTGTGCCGGCGGTCGCGGGGGCGGCCGCCGCCGATGGCGTCGTGGGGATGATCTGGCCTTTGGGCACGTAGCGGTCGTCCACCGGATAGTTCGCGAACCGGATGGTGTAGAAGTCCTCGAAGAACGGCTCGATCACCTGCTCGATTTGGGGATCGTAGTCCGGCGCGACGTGCAGGAGTCGGCCCTGGTGATCCGCGCGCAGCTCGTGGTCCTCGATGATGAGCTCGCCGTCCTTGATCACGTACCGCGGCGCCGAGAACATCTTCTCCTTGTCCTCATCCTCCTCGTAGATCGTCAGGTCGGCGTCCGCCCCGACCCCGAGGTGCCCTTTGTCGGTGAGCCCGAGCAGCCGGGCCGGCCCGGCGCGCGTGATGATCGCGATCTCCGACAGCGAGTACTCCCGCTCCTGGCAGTCGCGCAGGGCGCTCTGGTCGAGCGCCTTCTGGTTCACGTGGGCCATCTGCTCCTTGCGGTACCGGCGGTCCATCAGCAGGCGGATGAGCCGCGGATAGCTCATGAACGACCCGCCGTTCGGGTGATCGGTGGAGAACACCATGCGCCAGGGGTCTTCCGAGAGCAGCAGCAGCTCGAGCCCGATGGCCCACTGCAGAGCGTTCGTGTATACCCGATCCTGGTATTTGAAGGGGACGATGCCGCACCCGCTCTCGTTTTCCGTGTCGGCGTTCACCCACTTGTTGCTTCCGAAGCGGCGCAGCATGTAGGCGAGCGGGGCGTCCCCGGTCATGATGGTGGCGGGCCCGAACATCACCGCGCCGACGTCGGCGCTGATGTTGGGGTGCGTGTTGATGTACTCGATGATGTCCCGCGCGCGCGACGTCGGGTTGCTCTGGCTCTTGCCGGCGGCGGCGCCGTAGCTGTGGAACTGAATGTGCGCGATGTGCGCCCGCCGCCCTTCGGCGAGCCGCATCGTTTCGAGCGTCGTCTCGACGTTCCCTGAGTGGCCCAGGTTGTTGCAGTGGATGTGCACGGGGTGCGGGAGCCCCAGCTCGTTCCCGGCCTCGATGAACGCGGCGATTACCCGGCGCGGGGTGAGGTCGAAGGACCCGATCTTGTCGTCGAGGCTGGTGATGTTGGCGTTGCGCCCGCCCTTCCACATCTCGTCCCCCCCGGGATTCACGAGCTTCGGGGCATACCCCTTGGTCACCTTGAGCCACCAGGCGAGCGCGTGCCGGAGCTCTTCGCGCCGTCCCTCCTGGAGCAGCCGGTAGAGCAGCAGGTTGTTGCCCACCAGCACGAAAAAGCCCTTGTCGAGGACGGGCGTGTCCTGGAATTCCTCCAGCGTGTGCCTCGCCCCGAGCGGCGTCACGGCCGCTTCCATGGCGGTGGTGTAGCCGAGCGCCGCGTAGCGATAGCCGGTGGCGAACGTGGAGGGAACGGTGCCGCCGGTGCCCGATCGGGTGAGCCGGGTGCGGAGCTGCACGTCGTCCCGGTGGGTCTCGGGCTGCACCTTGCGGGCAAGGTTGACCTTCGGGCCGGCGATGTGGCAGTGGATGTCGATGCCGCCCGGCATCACCACCATGCCGGCCGCGTCGATGCGCTTCGCGTCGGGTGGCACGTCGGCCACGATCTTCCCGTCGCGGACACACACGTCCTGCACGGCGCCGTTGACGCCGTTCGCGGGGTCGTATACGCGACCGTTGACGATGCGGAGCGGCGATCCCACGGTGTTCGTCCGGGGACGCGCCGGCTCTACGAGGCGGCGGCGACCGGGGCGCCCGCCGGCAGCCGGTTTCCTCCCAGCAGCGCGCGCACCCGGTCGCGAATGGCGGTCAGCACCTGCTCGTCGCTCGGGTACGGGGACTCGAAGGCGGGACGCAGCGTGATCGGCACGTCGTCCATGCGGTAGACGGTTCCCGACACGTTGATCCCGTAAGTGGCGGTCGTGAACGCCACCTGCGCCAATTGGGTCGTCGGCGTGGCCTTGGGGTCCAGTGTGATCACGGGGATGCGCCGCAGGTGCTCGATCGCCGCCTTGGGGAAATTGTCGGCAGGGTCGCTCGCGATGATCAAGGCCGCATCGGCCTCGCCCCGGGTGAGCAGGTCCACCGAGGTGAACTCACCAGGATTGAAGCGGGGATAGCCGCGGCTGAAGTTGACGCCGAACGGGAATCCCGTCTGCCAGGACACGACATTGTCCGCGCCGGTCACGTTGCCGTGGCCGCGGACCGGCTTCGCCACCCAGTGGGTGAACTCGTTGAGATCGGTGGTGAGCGCCAGCAACGCGCCCGAATTGAAGTGCCGGCCCCGGTTCATCGTGAGCCCCATCCCGAACAGGAAAACCCCGAAACGGCAACTCTTCATGCGGGCGACCAGATCCTCCAGGACCGTGAGGGACACGCCCGTCCGCCGCTCGATCGAGGGATCGACCCTGCGTCCCCTGACCAGAGCACGCAACGCCCACAGCACCTCGAAATCGCTGCGCGGCTTCACCTGAATGAAGATGTCGGCCGCGGGAGTGCTGGGGGTGCGCCGCACGTCCACCAACACGACGGTGCGGTCTTTCCGCCCGTTGGGGATGAACATGCCCTTGGGGGTCACCGAGTAGCGCGAGAAGAGCCTGGGATGCGCCTCCGCCGGGTTGCCGCCCCAGAACACGACGAGATCGGCCCGGTTCTTGATCTCGCCCAGGGAGGCGGTGCTCTCGCCCACGCCCTCGAACGCGATCCCCGACGGGCCATGGCAGACGGAGGTCGTCGTGTCCACCGTCCCGCCAATCATGTCGGCGATCGCGACCGCCACCCGCTGAGCCTCGCACGTCGTGTCGGACAGCCCATAGATCAGAGGGAACCGGGCCCGGGCCAGGATCTGCGCGGCCGCCTCGACCGCTGCTTCGGTGGTCGCCGGGCGGCCGCCGATGAGCGCGAGCGGACGCTCCTCGATAGCGTGCTCCCTGAACCACGCCTTGCCAAGGATGCAGGCGTTCTCGGCCTTCGTGATGCGCTTGTGATCGAGATCCACCGTGAGGTGCATGTCGTCGCACACACACCCGCAGAACGTGCAGGTGGCGTCCCGGACGACCTTCACGTTCTCGCCCATGACCCGATCCTCCTCAGGCCCCGCTCTCGTCACGGATCGGCTCGACCTCGACGTCCAGATTCTTGGAGATCGGCATGCCGCTCCCCGCTGTGTCACCCGCCATCAGTTGGCTCGACAGCGGCCCATACGTCATGAACAGGATTCCGGGCGGCAGATCCTTCGTCTCCCGGCCCTTGCATCGCAGTATGGCCTCGCCAACCGGCGTGCGCAGTCTCACCTTGCTGTTGTTGCTGAGACCCAGGCGCGCCATGTCCTCGACGTTCATCTCCACGGTCGAGGAGATCTCGGCGTACTCCGCCCCCAGCTTGCTGGCGCACAGCGTCGTGCCTTGCTTGCTGGAGCGTCCTCCGATCAACGTCATCATCTCAGGCATGCGGAATTATAGCTAGTTATAGCTCAGTCGGCTCCTCACGGAAGGGGGCGGTCGAGCAGCCGCAGCATCTCCGCGACGCGAGTGAACTTCTCCCGCGGCTTGCCCTTGGACGCTCCGCGCTGCACCTCCGCCCCGTCGATGACGAGCCAGTCGGCGTAGCTCACCACCCGCGGTCCCTGCCCGGGCCCGAGGCCCGCCACCCCCTCCGCCCCGGGCTTCGGGCCGGTGTCCAGGATTGGACGGTCGGCGAGGAGCGAATTCACGGTTGCCAGGCTGTCCGCTCGGTTGGTGCCGATGATCCCGGTGGGGCCGCGCTTGATCCACCCCGCGGCGTACAGCCCCGGGATCGCGGCGCCGGCCTCGTCCACGATGCGGCCGTCCCGCGAAGGGAAAACGCCCTGGCGCGGATCGAACGGCACTCCCGGAATGGCGACTCCCTTGTACCCGATGCTGCGAAACAGCAGCCCACACTCCAGGGTCAGACGTTCCCCGGTCGCGCGCGCGGTCTGCCGGAACGGACCACCCTCGAGCCGGTTCCGTTCCAACACCACCTGCGACAGCTGCCCCCCGCCCCCCGCCCCGCCCCCGCCCCCGCTCCCCGCATCGTCCCGGAGCTCCACCGGGCTCAGGAGGAACCGCAGGAACACCCGCCGGTGGGTTGGGCGGGCGGGCCGGCTGGCGAACCCTTTGAGCACCTCCAGGTTCTTCTTGGCGACCGAGCCGGCCCGGTCCTCGAGCTCGGCCAGGCTCTCGGGATTGAGCTCGAGGTCCGCCGGATCGACCACGGGGTCGCAATCCGCGAGCTCGCCGATCTCCCGGAACTCTTTAGTCGTGAATTTGGCCTGCGCGGGCCCCCGGCGTCCGATCAGGTGGATCTCCCGGATCCGGCTCGCGGCCAGACACTCGAGGGCGTGCGCGGCGATGTCGGTATGCTTGAGCTCGTCTACCGTCTTCGCCAGGATCCGGCAAACGTCTATGGCGACGTTCCCCTGGCCGATGATGACGGCCACTTCCTGGCTGAGATCGAACTCGCGGTCCCGGTAGTCCGGGTGCGCGTTGTACCAGCCGACGAACTCGGTCGCCGTGTGGCTTCCCGGCAGGTCCTCGCCGGGGATGCCCAACCGGCGATCGGTCTCGGCCCCGCAGCAGAACAGCACGGCGTGGTAAGCCGCCCTCAGCTCCTCGACGCTCACGTCGCGGCCCACCGTGACGTTGCCGAGGAGCCTGAACTCGTCGACACGGGCGATCCGGTCGTAGACGCGGATCGGCTCCTTGAGCTTGGGATGGTCGGGGGCCACACCGTGGCGCACCAACCCGAACGGGGCCGGCAGTCGCTCGAACATGTCGACGCGAACCGTGCGTCCCGACTTGAGCAGGCCTTCCGCGGCGTAGAACCCGCTCGGCCCGGAGCCCACGATGGCGACCCAGAGGGGATGCTGCTCCGAGCCGGCGGTCATCCGCTCAGAACCCTAGGTCGGCTTTGCGCGCCTCCGCCCCCGGCAGCGGCTCCTCTTTCTCGGTGATGCTCGGGAGATTGGGAGCGCGCTCCGCGTTGATGGCGATCCAGACCCGCAACTCGTTCGGCAGGTCGGCCTCCTCGTAGATCGCCTGCACCGGACAGGTCGGAATGCAGGCGCCGCAGTCGATGCAGACGTTGTTGTCGATGTACAGCATCTGGTCGTCGCTGTGGAAGCATGCGACGGGACAGACGGTCACGCAGTCGGTGAAGCGGCATCTCTCGCAGTTGCCCGTTACGATGGTCGGCATGAGTCTCCTCTATGCTGCTAAGATGCGGCCATCCGCCCATATGGCAATGCGTGATGACGAATCTGCGAAAATGCGTAGCGGACAATGCGCACGGTCCAATCATGGACAAGGATATCTCGGCGCGTATGTTTGACCGGCACCGCCATGGAGCCCTTTCTCATCGCTGCGGTGACGGGCCGCGCGCTCGCGGCGTCGGCCGCGCGGAGCGGGCTTCCCGTCGTCGTGCTCGACTGTTTTGCGGATCGGGATACCCGCGCGCTCGCGCGCCGATGCCGCTCGGTGGTGGCGAGACAGGGACTGCGATTCGACGCGCGCGCGCTGCTCGCCGCGGCGGCGGAGTTGGCGCCCTCGGGCCGTTGTGCGGGTCTCGTCTGCGGCTCCGGCTTCGAGGGCCGGACCGGCTTGCTGGGGCGGCTCGCTCGCGGGCGCCGGCTCTACGGCAACGAGCCTTCGGTGGTCGCCGCGGTGAAGGATGCGCGACGCTTCCTTCCCTTGCTCGATCGGCTCGGCATCCGCTACCCTGAGACGCGCTTTACGGCCCTCGAGCCCCCCCCAACCCGCCCCGCCCCGTCTACCCCTGTCCGTTGGCTGGTGAAGTACCCCGGGGGCGCGGGAGGCGCCCACGTGCGCCGCGCCGCGCGTCGTCGGGTTCGGGCCGGCGCCTACTTCCAACGCTTCGAGGAGGGCCGCAGCCTCTCTGCGCTGTTCCTGGCCGATGGCCGGCGTGCCTCGGTCATCGGCTTCAATGAACAGTGGATCGCGTCCGTGCGACGCGATCTGCCGTTCTTGTACGGCGGCGCCGTCGGCGGGGTAGTCCTGCCGGCGGGCGTGGAATCCGAGCTCCGGGCCAAGCTCGACGCCCTCGTGGCCGCTACGGGGCTGGTGGGATTGAACGGCCTGGATTTTCTACTGCGCGGGCGTCACTGGCTCGCCCTCGAGGTGAACCCCCGTCCGACGGCGACGGTCGAGCTCTACGATCCGGACTACGCGCGGGGTCTGTTCGACTGGCATCTGCGCGCTTGCGAGGGCGAGCTTCCCGATCGCACCGCGCGTCCGCGGGCCGTGCGGGCGCACGCGGTCGTGTACGCGCCCGCTCGTGGACACGTGACTGCCGCGTTCCGCTTTCCAGGTTGGTGCCGCGACCTCCCCCAACCGGGAACGTACGTGGCTCCCGGGGGACCGGTATGCACGGTGCATGCTGCCGCGTCGGACCACGCACGGGCCGTGGCTCTGGTCCGTCGGCGGTGCGCCCTGCTCCAGCGGAGGGGGATCGAGGAGGCGGCGTGACACTTCACGTAGCCATCGTCACCGACGACGCCCCGGGTTGGCACGGGTCGCGCTTGCGGCGCGCGTTGGGGGCGCGTAATGCCAGGGTCCAGTTCGTCAGCCTGCGCGCTTGCCGGATCGATCTGACCCGCGGCTGCCGCGGGCTGTCCATCCCCGGGTTCGAGAAACGAGTGCCGGACGGCGTCTTCGTGCGGGGGATTCCGGCCGGAACGCTGGAGCAAGTGGTGCTGCGCCTCGACGTGCTGCACGCCTTGCGGGAGCTGGGTGTTCCGGTCTACAACGACGCCCGGGCGATCGAGCGGACGGTGGACAAGGGGATGACGAGCTTCCTGTTCGGTCACGCGGGGGTACCCACACCCCCCACCTGCGTGACCGAGTCGCCGGCGCGGGCCCGCGCCTTCCTGCTGCGCCAGACCGCGGCAGGGCACGCCGTCGTCGTCAAGCCGTTGTTTGGCTCGCAGGGCGTCGGCCTCCGCTGCCTGAAGCCGGGAAGCGACATCCCGGACGCCGCTGAGTGTAATGGCGTCTGGTACCTCCAGCGCTACATCGAAACCGGCGCGCACGACGGGGACTGGCACGACTGGCGGGTCTTCGTCATCGCGGGGGTCGCGGTCGCGGCGATGGTCCGGCGCGGGGCCACCTGGGTCAACAACGTGGCGCAGGGGGGGCGCTGCGAGGCGGTGGCGCTCGAGCCCGACCTGGCACGGCTCGCCGTCCGCGCCTGCGCCGCGGTCGGCGCCGATCACGCCGGCGTGGACCTGGTACGCGACCGTGACGGTCGACTGCTGGTGCTGGAAGTCAACGGCGTACCGGCCTGGAAGGGTCTCCAGAGCGTGACCCGGATCGACATCGCCGAGCGCCTGGCCGAGGACTTTATCTCGAGGCGCGTCGCCAGGCCCACCGAGGCGGTGGCCAGCGGGTGAACATCTTCGTCTTCGAATGGGTCTCCGGGGGCGGGCTCGTCGCCGAGCCGCTGCCGCCGAGCCTGGCGCGAGAAGGCGACATGATGCTGCGCGCGTTGCTCGAGGACCTGATCCCGCTCCCCGGCGTGCGAGTCCTCGCGAGCCGCGACCCGCGACTCCCGCCGCTCGCGGGAGTCGATGCGATCGTTCCCACGCCCGGGGAAGGCGCGCTCGAGCTGTATGCGCGCGGCGTTCGGGCTGGCGACGCGGCCTGGCCGATTGCGCCGGAAACCGGGGGAGCGCTGGAACGCCTGACGCGAGAGACGCTCCATCTCGGCAAGATCCTGCTCGGCTCCCGCCCCGGCGCCGTGCACCTCACCGCGAGCAAGCACGCTACCGCCCTCGCCCTGCGCGCGGCGGGCATTCCCATCGTCCCGACGTTCCGCAGGGGCGACGCACTGCCCGCGATGCCCGGACCCTGGATCGTCAAGCCGGACGACGGGGCGGGGTGCGACGGCGCAACGATCGTTCCGGATTGGCGTGCGGCGAATGTTTGCCTCGCCATGCGCTCCGCTCGCCTGATCGCGCAGCCCTGGATCGAGGGGTGTGCCCTGAGCTTGTCGTTGTTGTGCTGCGAGGGGCGCGCGCAATTGCTCTCGTGCAATCGGCAGCACGTTCGTATCACGGACGGGCGCCCGGCGCTCGCGGGGATAGCGGTCAACGGCGTCGCCGATCGGGAGGGGCACCTCGCCGAGTTGGCGGAGCGCATCGCGGTCGCGATTCCGGGCCTTTGGGGGTACGTCGGTATCGACCTGGTGCTGGCGGAGGAGGGCCCGGTGGTCGTGGAAATCAACCCGCGGCTCACCACCTCCTATTGCGGGCTGCGGCGCGCGCTCGGCATCAACACGGCGGCGATGCTCCTCGACGTGCTGCGAACGGGAGGCACTGCCGGGTGGCGCAGGTCCGAATCCACGACGAGCGTGACGCTTTCGCTGGAAACGGATCGTGGGGACTGAGCCGGTCATCGGGTGGGATCTCGGTGGCGCGCATGTGAAGGCCGCGCGGGTCGACGCATCGGGGGTCGTCGAGCGTGTCCTGCAGGTGGCTTGCCCTCTGTGGCAGGGGATCGAGCATCTGCACGCGGCGTTGGAGCGGGTGCTCCCGGTCGTGGGGCAAGCGCCGCTCCACGCGGTGACCATGACCGGAGAGATGGTGGATCTGTTTCCGAGCCGTAACGCAGGCGTGGCCCGCCTCGTCACTGCGCTGCGGGAGCGGCTGCCCGATGCCGCCCTTTTCTTCTACGCCGGCGCGGGCGGCTTCGTGGCGGCGGACCGGACGGCCGCCGCGGCTTCGCGGATCGCCTCGGCCAACTGGATGGCGAGCGCGGCGGTCGTCGCCGCCCGAGTGGAGGCCGCGCTGTTCGTGGACATCGGGAGCACGACGACGGACCTCGTGGCCGTGAGCGGCGGGCGGGTCTTGGCGCGCGGCGGCGACGATGCGGAGCGTCTGCGCGCCGGGGAGTTGCTCTATACCGGAGTCGTCCGCACCCCGGTCATCGCTCTCGCCGAACAGATCCCTTTCGGGGGCGAGTGGCTGCCCGTGATGGCCGAGCACTTCGCGACGGCGGCCGATGTCTATCGGCTCACCGGGCAGTTGCCCGAGGGCGCCGACCAACATCCGGCTGCGGACGGCGGAGAGAAGAGTGTTTCGGGCAGCGCGCGGCGTCTGGCGCGCATGATCGGCCGCGACGTCGAGTCGGCACCGCTCCGAGCCTGGCAGCGGGCGGCGGGTTGGCTCGCACGGGCGCAGTCGAGACGCATCGAGGATGGCTGGGAGCGTCTGCTGTCGCGCGAGGTTCTCGCCGATGACGCACCCGTTGCCGTCGCCGGCGTGGGCCGCTTCGTGGCGGCGGAGCTGGCCCGGCGTCACGGCCGCCGGTGCGTCGAGTTCGGATGCCTGGTGCCGGCCAAACAGGCCGAGCGAGACAGGGTGACGGACTGCGCGCCCGCCGTTGCGGTCGCCTGGCTGGCGCAGCAGAGCCTCAGCCGAGCCCGAGTCGGCGCCGCGCCGCAGCGGGGGTAATGACCACGAGGTGATCGAGCGTCGTGCCCCGGGCCGAACGCAGGCGCAGCGTGTCCACCAGACCGCGCCACCGGCCTCCGGCGAGGCCGTCGGCGAGGATCGCCGCCCCCTGCGCCGCCTCTTTGGCGACCCGAGCGAATCCCTGCAGCCGGCGTACAGGCGCGATGCTCTCGAGCCCCGCCTCGAGCCGCTCCCGCACGCCGGGCTCCGCAAGCGCGCGCCCCGACAGAAGGATCTCCCGAGGGGCGGGGACCGACACGAGGAGGCTCCGCACCGCCTTCAGCGCTCCTTCGACGAATGCGTCGAGTGCCAGGGTCTCGCGCGATGGATCCGCTTCGGCCGCCGACCGGGCTCCGCCGCGGAACAGCATCGCCTTCGTGACCTCGCCAGCCAGGTAGGCCACCTCGCCGTCGAGCGCGCCGGGCGAGCGCCAGCCGATCGGCCCGCTCGTGCCTCCCAGGCCGTCCACGATGCGGCCGTCGCGTACCGCAGCCGCCGCGCTGAACGCCCCGCCCAGCTCGAGCATCACGAAGGACGTCTCGTCCGGTGGGCAGCCGAGTCGTTGTGATTGGTCTGCGGCGCCGAGCGCCGCGACCGCGACCTTGTCCGCCGTGCCCATGTCCACGCGGTTCAGCTTGCGATGGCTCGGCACCGTGTCCAGGTGAATCACGCCGGGGGTGTACACCACGGGGAGCCCCGACCGGGCGAGCGCCACGGCGAGGTGGCGCAGCCCCCCGATGCCGCCCGCCTCGCCCGGAGCGGCGAGGTAGGCGAGCCTCAAGTCCTCCTCGGTGGCCGCCGCCGCCGGGATCAGGGGCAGGCCGTAGCCCGACGGGCCGGCGATCAAGTCGAGGGGGCCCGCGCTCGCGAGCAGCGCGACGAATGCGTCCGGATCGGCGAGCGCTTCGCTCGTGGGGATGGAGCGGTCCAGCCAGAGTGCGCCGTCGTCTAGCCCGCAGACGTCGACGCTCACAGTGCCGGGGTCGACGCCCAGGACTCGCGGCATGGCCGCTCAGGCTGGCTGCCGGACGAGTTCCCGCGCCACGTCCGCGATTGTCTCCGCGTCCAGGACGAGTTCGTTTCGCGTGAAGAGCCGCGCAACGCAGGCTTTGTGGAGCTTGGTCTTGAAGTTCCCGACCCCGAACGCTCCGAAGACCGTGACCCCTTCCTTCACGGCGCCCGCGTCCTGCACATCCACTCCCTCGATGCCCAGCGGGGGGACCGCGTTCAAGTCGACCGCAACCTTGAGCGCCTTCTTGGCGGTCCAGGCGGGCTTGGGGACCATCTGGATCCCCGCCGCTCCCGCGTTCACCAGGATTTCGACTCCGTCGATGATCTGCGAGAGCTGCGAAGGGTCCGCGAGCGTCGCGCAACCGATCCGGACGTTGAAGCGGGCGTTGACGAACTGGCGCGCTTTCTCGGCCTGCTCGGCCCTGCGCGACGAGAGCGTGACGTGCGCACCGCCCTTGGCGAGGAGCCCGGCCACGCGCTGGCCCACCGGACCCGTGCCCCCGAGCACCAGCGCCTTCTTGCCCTTCACGTCACCGAGCACCTGCTCGGTTTTCACGACGGCAGCGACCGCGGTGGTGTTCGATCCGTTCGAGTCGAGCATGATCGACACCTTGAACGGCGGGAACATCGAGTCCACGGCCAGGGCGAGCAACTGCTCGCCCGCCGCCATGTTGGTCCCGCCGATCCAGACCGCCGTGTTGTGGAGATCTTTCGGGCCGCGCGTGAACAGGCAGCCGTAAATGAGGTCGCGGACATCGGACTCGGTCACGCCGCTGTAGCTCATCACCACGTCCGCGCCCGCGTCGTAGGCCACCACCTGATCGAACACGCTCGGCAGCCGCGAGCTGTCGAGCTGCAGCAGGAGCTTGCGCATTCGAGGTTCCGGGTCCGGGGTATCGAGGCTCTAGAAAACGGTCGAGGGGCGGCCACACCACCGCCCCCCGACCCTCGCATCCAGCGACCGCCGGGGCTTTAGCTCTTGTCGGCCCCGCCCGCGAACGGGTGCGTGGCGGTCTTCGCGCCGCTGATCACCGCGTCGACCCTCGGCTGGTTCTTCAGGGCGCGCTCGATCGATTCCTTCGTCGCCCGGTAGTTGTAGTCGAAGATCTTCTTCTCGTTCTTCGCCTCCCAGTGGATGAACACGCCGACCAAGATGCAATAATCGTCCACCCGGTCCCGCGGGATCAGGCCCGAGGAGACGCTGTCCACGACCGCGCGGGCCACCGCCGCCTGCGCCGGGCCGAACATCTGCACCGCCTGGGTCGCGTTCTTGATCGTAACCTTGTTGAAGAGGATCGTGTCCGGCTTCGCCGGCAGGTTGGGCGCGACGACGGCGAGCAGATGCGTGAAGCCGTCGGTGTTGGTCGACAGCGCGTGCGTGAATGCCGCTCCGGCATGGCCCTGCTTCGACCCGATGATCAGGTCGATGTGGGCGACTTCATTTCCTTCGCCTACCAGTGATTCGCCGATGAAGAAATCCGCTGGCATACCTAACCTCCCGTCCGGATGTGGTTCACGAAGTCCACTGCTGGTGGTCACGAATGCGGTATTCGGAGCGGCGTGGCCTGAGGGTGCAGGATAAGCCACGCAGTCCCGCCTTTGCGGGTAGCTCTTGGGGAACCGTATCGATGGGAAGCTAACCTGCCCGCCGCCCCCCGGAGTGTCAAGCCCGGGGAGAGACCGCCAAATGGAACCTTTCGAGGGCTACTCGGCGCCGCCCCCAGCCGCGAGGCGCCACACTTCGTCCGCGAGCCACTCGAGGCGCTGCTGCGCGTAGTCCAGCTCGGCCGGCGTCATCTCCTTCGAGCGCCGGGCGGTGTCGCGCGCGTGCGCGATCAGATCGTCCAGCACTTCGCGCAGCGGCCGGTTCTTGCGACGCTCGAGCGGGGCGCGCGGGTTCATGCAGTCTGGATGCCGAGCGCGCGGTCGTCGGCCCGTTGGAACTCGTCCGCCGCCGCCCGCAGCGTGGACGCGACGCCGTGCTCGGCGACGTAGGTCTCGACGAGTCGCGAGCCGAGGTAATAACCGGACCGTTCGGGGAGGACCTTGCCGCCCATGAGCCGCGCCGCGGGCGTCAGGCCCCCGGAGAGGAACCGCAACCGCAGCCCTAGGCCGGTCTTGTCGAGCACGGGTGCCGCGACACGCCGCAGGAAGGCGTCGAGCTCGCGCGTCCGGCGGTACTGGCGCCGCGTATAGCCGAGGTACTGCCACGGCTCGAAGCCGGGCGCCACCGCCTGCGCCGCCGCGACGGCCGCGCCCTCGTTCACGAGCAGCTCGCGCAGCGTCGCCCGGCTGCCCGTATCCCAGTAGTCGTAACGGCCGCCCAGGTCCGCTATCAGACGCCGTAGCTCGGCGCGGCTCGTCGGCGACGTGTAGCGGACCGCGTGCGCGACTTCGTGCGCGATCCAGGGCGGGAGCAGGTGTGGCGCAAGACCCATCCCGTACGTCTGGGGGTTCGCCCGGCCGGTGAAATGCTCGAGACACACGAACGCGACGCCGCGGCCGTCCACCACGAGCTCCCCCGCGTTCGCGGCGCCCACGCCGACCATGAGGTAGAGGTCCACCGCGCAGTCGGCCTCGAACCGCTCCAGCGCGCGCCGTAGCGCGTCGTCCGCGAGCGCGACGACGTCCACGTCCTCGAGCAGCCGGTGCAGGTCGGCCCGCCCGGCCGCGAGCGCCGCGCCGATCACCTGCTCGGCGTGCGGCGACTCGGGCTCGAGCACGTAGTTGCGCCAGTAGCTCGTGAGGACCGGCTTGTGCCGCTCGAAATACTCGCGATAGGCCGCCGCACGATCGGGCGCGGCCAGAACCGCGAGGAACTCCGGCACGAGATTGACGAGCATGGAGCGGTGGGACCCAATTTGGGAAACGCGGGTCCCGGAGACAAGCGTGGCCTGCTGCGGTCCTGCCGGGGGCGGTCAGGCCCTGTCGCGCATCTTCCTGCTCATCTCCGTCAGAAACCGCCGCTCGGCCGGCGTGAGACTCTCGATGCCACGCGCCGAGATCTTGTCGAGCACACGATCGATCTCGGCCTGCGCCGGGTCGCGGTCCGGCGGACGCCGCGTCTTGATGTTCCCTTCGCCCCCGCGCGCCGCGCGCCCCGCCGCTGGGTGGACCAGGACGCTCGGCTCGGAGGCGCGTCGCAGATGCCGCTCCGCCCGCGCCACGCGCAGGTCTGCGGCCTTGAGATACAGGAACCCGGCGCCGAACCCGCCCAGGTGCGCCAGGTGGGCGACCTTGTCGCTCGTGGGGATGAGGGCGAGCACGAGCGAGATCCCCACGGCGAACGTCACCAGCCACTTCGCCGCGATCGGCTCGGGGAACGGAAACACGTAGATGGGCTGGTTGGGCCACGCCCAGGCGAACGCGAGCATCACCCCGTACACGGCGGCCGAGGCGCCGATCACCAGCTCCACCGGCCGGAACTGCATCAGCAGGAACGACAGCGCCGCGCCGCCCAACCCGCACAGCAGGTAGTACGTGACGAACTGGCGCCCGCCCATCCGCTCCTCCACGGGGCCCCCGAACACGAATAGGGCCAGGAGGTTGAACGCCAGGTGCAGCGGCCCGGCGTGGATGAACATGTAGGTGACGAACGTCCACGGCCGCTCGAGCGCAAGCAGCGGGGCGAACCCGAGCGCGGTTTCGAAGCGCGGGCCGACGAAGATCGTCATCTGGAGGAGGAAGACGACGAGATTCGCGACGATCAGCCGTCGCACCCAGGGGGTCATCCCGAACATCCGCTGCGGGCCCATCAAATGTTATCCCCCACGCCTGCTCCCGGAGTTCCCCGCCAGGTGGCAGATCCGCTCGCACAACTCCGGGAACTCGACCCCCGCAGCCCGGGCGGCCTGGGGGAGGAGGCTGGTCCGCGTCATGCCGGGGAGCGTGTTCGCCTCTAGACAAAAGATGTCTCCGTCCGGGCTCAATCGGAAGTCGATCCGCGAGTAGCCGCCGAGCTTCAGCGCCCGATGCGCCGCGAGCGCCAGCTCTTGGAGCTGGCGGGCCAGCTTGGTGTCCAGCTTCGCCGGAAAGATCTCCTCCGACATTCCCGGCGTGTACTTGCACTCGTAGTCGAACAGCTCGTGCTTGGGGATGATCTCCCCGACCGGGAGCGGCACGTCCCCCAGAACCCCCACCGTCAGCTCCCGCCCAGGGATGAACTGCTCGACCATCACCTCGCTGTCGTATTGGCGGGCGAGCTCGACGGCGGGGTCGAGCCCCTTCGCGCTCCGGACGAGGGTCATGCCCACCGAAGACCCCATCCGCGAGGGTTTCACGATCGCCGGCCAGCCGAGCGCCGTCGTCACGTCTCCCGGGGCGACGGGCGCCATGAACCAGGCGGGCACGGGAACCCCGGCGGCCCGGAACAACCGCTTTGAGAGGTCCTTGTCCATGGCGAGCGCGCTCGCCATGGCCCCGCTCCCGGTGTACGGCGCGCCGATCACGTCGAGGATCGCCTGGAGTGTGCCCCCCTCGCCTCTCCCGGCGTGGAGGCACAGCAAGAGGACATCCGCGCCCTTCACGGCGTCCAGCTTCGACAACCCGTTGGAGAGGAACTCCCGCTCCCGTGCGTCCAGCTCGGCGACCGGCGGGGGCTCCCGCCCCACCGCGCCTGTCAGGAGGCGTCGCTCATCACCCGGCGAAAGCAGCCCGGTGACCGTGTCGACGACCTCGACCCTGTGCCCCCGGCCCCGGAGGGCCTCCACGATCTGGGCGGCGCCGGCGAAGGCGACCGTACGCTCGGCGGAGGCGCCGCCCGTGAGCACGGTGATCCGCATCAGTGGATCCCGGCCAGCTGATGCAGGAGGTCGTAGCGGGTCACGATGCCGGCGAGCTTCCCATCCCGGCGCACCAGGGCCGCGGGCGTCTCGCGGGAAAGCAGGGCGCTGAGCCGGTCTACCGGGACGTCGGCGTCCACGACCGGGAAGGGCGGATCCATCAGGGCCTCGACCGGCTGATCGAGGAGCGAGTGGTCCTCCAGCGCTTTCGCCATCAGCACCTGCTCGAAGACGGCGCCCACGCCGTCCCCACCGTCCAGCACCGGCAGCTGCGACACGTTGTAGGTGCTCATCAGGTTCAGCGCCTGGCGGACCGTGGCGCTCGGCGCCACGGAAACGAGCGGCGGCGCAGCGGTGCCGTTCTTCGCGACGAGGAGGTGCGCCACGGTCACCCGCTCGCTCTCCAGAATCTCGTTCTCCCGCAACCACTCGTCGTTGTAGACCTTCGACAGATAGCGCTCTCCGGTGTCGCACAACACGGTTACGAGCACCGCCTCCGGGTCGTCCACGCGGCGCGCCACCTCGAGGGCTGAGACGATGTTCACGCCGGTCGATCCGCCGCAGAACAGACCCTCCTCCCTCGCCAGCCGGCGCGTCATGAGCATCGCGTCCTTGTCGGAGACGGTGACCCATTCATCGATCACGTCCCAGTGCAGCGACGTCGGGATCTTGTCGCCGCC
>Ga0070708_100001705_pt1 | contig 16897 bp, 14 predicted proteins | sample KBSK5503metaG_FD_65469 | JGI IMG/M metagenome (GOLD analysis project Ga0070708, IMG submission 65469) | Corn, switchgrass and miscanthus rhizosphere microbial communities from Kellogg Biological Station, Michigan, USA - KBS K5-50-3 metaG | ecosystem: Host-associated > Plants > Roots >... | reverse complement strand
CAGCGCGCGCGCCGCCGCCAGCGCCTGAGCGGCGCCGCTGCGCAACAACACCGCCGCGGGGATCGCCGTGCGGCGCACCCGACCCGTCGGGAGGGCGCGGGGCGGGCGCGGACGAGACACGCGGCCATCGTCCGGGCCGCGCCCCCGCGGACGCAAATCGCCCCACCCCGCCGGGCTAGGGCTCGGGCCTGGAAACCGCCAGCCGCTGCATGGGCGCAGCGTCGTGGAACCTCAGACGCTTTTCTAGATGGACGAGCGTGCCGACTTCGTCCTTCGACACGAAGCTCACCTGGTCGACGAGCGCCTTCATCAACATCACTCCCCGACCCCGCTCGCCGGTGCTGTCGTTGGCGTCGCCACTCAGCCGGGCGGCATCGAAGCCCCGACCGGTGTCGATGACCCGGATGACGCACAGCTCGGGGCTCACCTCGGCGGTGACCTCGTACTCATCGCCGGGGCCGGCGTGGTCGAGCACGTTCGTGCAGGCCTCAGCGAGGGCGATCTCGATATCACTGATCACGTCGTCGGTCGCGCCCAGCTCGGCGAGCGCCGAGTGACAGACGTGGCGCGAGACCGGCACGGTGATGGCATCTCGAGGCAGGCATAGCGTCAACGCCATCCGCACATCGCGCCTGTACCCCCTCAGCGGCTGGGGAAACGAGGCCAGGGCCGCGCCTGCTCGTAGAGGCGCGACACCCGCAGCACGATCTCGTCGGCGTGCTGGCGCCCGATGATCTGCAGGCCCACGGGGAGCCCTTCGCGGCTGAGGCCCGCCGGTACCGACGCCGCCGGGTTCCAGCACAGGTTGGCGAGCATGGTGAGCGGTGCCGCCCGCGCCCGCAGGCCCTCCGGCGTATCCACCAACGCCACCGGGATCGGTCCCTCCGCAGGAAAGGCGACGCCCCCGACGGTCGGCGTCAGCAGAACGTCGACGTCTTCGAATAGGGCCGCCACCTCCTCCTCCAGCTGATGGCGGTAGCGCCACACGCCCGCGAACCGCGGGAGGGTCCACTCCGCCGTGCGCCGCAGGCTGGCGCGGATGATGCCGGTCAGCTCGTCGGCCACACCAGGCCACATCCCCTTTTCGAGGTTGAGCCAGAGATCGGCAGCCCCGGCGGTGAGCCAGGTCTTCAGGGCACTCACCGGCTGGAAGGGCCGGTCGATCAGCTGGAGGCCGGCGGCGTCGACGAGGGCCTCGGCGGCGGCCTCGGCCAGCCCCGCAACCTCAGGGTCGACGACGGCGTAGCCAGCATCGAGCGACCACGCCGCCCGCAGACCGCTCACGTCGATGGTCTCGGTGGCGGCCTCGTAGCGAACCAAGGGAGCTGGAAGCGAGGCCCGGTCGCGGAGGTGGGGGCCTACGGCCACGTCGAGGTGGCGGGCGGCGTCGGCCACCGTCGTCGTCAGCGCGCCGTACACCGACGTCTCGGAGATGTCGGCCCGCGGATGAGGAATGCGTCCGTAGCTGGGCTTGAAACCGAAGAGGCCGCAGAACGACGCCGGGATGCGCGTCGAGCCGCCCCCGTCGCTGGCGGTGGCGAGGGGCACCATCCCCCCGGCCACGGCCGCCGCCGAGCCGCCGCTCGAGCCGCCGGGCGTGCGCGTCGGATCCCACGGGTTGCGCGTCGTGCCCCACGCCTTGGTGTGCGTGTAGTGCGGATAGCCGAACTCCGGCGCCGCCGTCTTGCCCACGGGGACCGCGCCGGCGGCGCGCAGCCGGGCCACGTGAATCGAGTCTTCGGCCGCCGGCGGGCCGCCTTTGTACAGCAGGGATCCGTGCGACGTGGGCATGCCCGCGCAGTCCTCGAGGTCCTTCACGCCGAAGGGCACGCCCGCCAGCAGTCCCGGGTCCTTGCCTCGCGCCACGGCCTCGTCCACCTGCTCGGCGGCCGCGCGGGCGGCATCGCGATCGAGGTAGACGAAGGCGTTGAGCTCACGGTTGCGATCGTCGATGGCCAAAAGGCACTCGTCGAGGATCGCGACGGCCTTCTCTTCCCCCTTGCGAACGGCGTCGGCGATCTCGATGACCGTGCGCACCACACGACAGTACGCTCGACCTCATGCCGTACGTCGAGGGACGCACGATCCACGACGCCGACTCGCACATCGTCGAGACTCCCGACTGGTTCTTCGCCCACGCCGATCCCGGCATCCGTGAGCGCCTCGAGCCCCTGTACGTCAGCACCGTCAAGCCCGGCGAACAAGATCTGATCGAGCACTACCGCCAGCGTCACGGCGACGCCGACTATCGCGCCGGCGACGAGGCCGAGATCATGCTGCGCAAGAACTGGAGCGCCACCGGCTCGTTCATCAAGGAGGACCGACCCGCGGCCCTCGACTTGCTCGGCTTCGCCAGCCAGCTGGTGTTCAACACCTTCGCCAACAAGCTGCTGCAGCGGATCGAGCATGGCGACGTCGACCACGCCTACGGCGTGGCCCGGGCCCACAACCGGGCGATCACCGACTTCTGCTCCGTCGATCGCCGGCTGCTGGCGGTGGGCTACGTGCCGCTCGCCGACTTCGATCGGGCGGCGGCGATGGCCGACGAGGCCATCGCCTTCGGCTGCAAGGCGTTGATGATCGCGTCGGCCTGCCCACGCGGGCACTCCCCGAGTCACGTTGGCCTCGACGTCGTCTGGGCGCGAGCCCAGGAGGCGGGGATTCCGGTCGTGTTCCACGTCGGCGGCGGCGGGAGGCTGCTCGACCCGAACTACTTCGAGAACGGCCTGCCTCCCGTCCCCGACTTCCACGGAGGCGCCGAGAATTTCCGCTCGGTCGACTACATGGCCATCCCGTACCCGCCCATGCAGACGCTGGCCACGATGATCATCGACGGCGTCCTCGAGCGCTTTCCCGACCTGCGCGTCGGCGTCATCGAGCAGGGAGGCTCGTGGCTCCCAGGGTGGATGCGAGCCATGGACTCCGCCCACGAGGCGTTCCGGAAGAACGAGGAGCGGCTGCAGGCGTTGTCGTTGCTGCCCAGTGAGTACGTCCACCGGCAGGTGCGAGTCACGCCCTACCCGCACGAGGACACCGGCTGGATCATCGAGCAGAGCGGTGACGAGATCTGCATGTTCTCTTCCGACTACCCCCACGTCGAGGGAGGACGGAACCCGCTGGCTCGCTTCGGCGCCAGCGTCGAGCGCCTGAGCGAGACCGCCAGGCAGCGCTTCTACTGCGACAACTTCGTCGACCTGATGGGCTCGGCTCTGCCGGCCGAGCTCGCCGTCGGCTGAGCCGGGCCGGCAAAGGTCTGCACGAACACGACCCGCTTTCCGCTCCGAACGCGATCGAGCGCCGCCGCGAACGCTTTGGCGGTGTACGTCGGCTCGAGCGCCAAGCCCAGACCGGCGGCCGTGGCCATGGCGGCGTCGCCCGGCCGGGTGGGGCTTCCGTATCCCGATCCGAACCAGCGGCCGTCAACCGCGACCCTCGCCGGCTGCGGCCACCACCCGCCGATGGCCAAGAGCGCCGTCGTCGCTGACTCCAGTCCGCCCAGCACCGCAGCGTTGGTCACCGACCGGTCGGCGGCCCGCACGCCCACCACCGTCGTCGCCGGCCACCCACCGAGGACAAGCCCCAGCGCCATGCCGGCGGCGGTCCCGCCCGAGCCGAGCGGGGCGACGACCACGTCGGGGGGCGACAGCCCCTCGGCCGAGAACGACTCCACCAGCTCGAGCCCGGCGCCGACGTACCCCAGCGTTCCCAGCGGCGTCGACGCCCCCGGCCACAGCAGGTACGGCCGGCGGGGCGCCAGCGTCGCCATGCGCCCGGCGAGGGCCACCGGCATGAGGTACCGATGGGCCACGCGCGTGACGTGCACGCCCCGCAGCCGCCGGAGCGCGGCTGTCGTCTCCCGCACGTCGTCGGTCGCCGGCTGAGGGTAGAGAACGGCATCGACATCGAGGCCGAGCGCGGTCGCGTACGTCGCCGCCGCCAGGACGTGGTGGGACCCGATCCCGCCGGCGGTCACGATGGGACCACCGCGCCGCTGCGCGACCGGGAGGAGGAACTCGAGCTTCCTCACCTTGTTGCCGCCGTACGTCGAGGCCGTGCGGTCGTCGCGCTTCACCCACAGCCCGTCGTCGACCTGCTCAACCGAGGTCGGCAACCCGTCGGCGAGATACATGAACGGCACAAGATCACGCAACCTGGGCAAGCGGTCGAACAAGAGCCGGCGGCCGCCCTCGGCGCCGAAGGCGCCCGCTACGGATGCCAGCAAGGAAGGGAAAACGGCGGAGGGCGATCCGGCTTTGCCGGTCGCCCGGAGCACCTTGTAACTCGGGCGAACGGAGCGAGCGGAGCGAGCGAGTGAGCCCGAATATCTACCACCTGCCCGGGTTCATGCGGCGATCGGGATCGAATGCGTCGCGTACTCGCGTGAGCAGGTGGACGAAGCCGGGATCGGCCCGTTCCAGGATTCGTCGGGCGGCCGGGGCCGACGCCTTGTACGGGACGTAGTCGTGATCGAGGACGACGTCGGCCAGCGCACCCATGCATGCGCCCACTCGCGCCACCTCCTCGGCGTCGCGCTTGTCGAAGCAGGCCACAAAACGCAGGACGTAGTAGTGCCCGCCCTCCATCGGTCGGGCCACCACGAACGGCGGGAAGCCGTGCTCGGCCAGCACCGCCATGCCCCGCGCTGCGACGCCGACCCACGGCGCCCCTGGCCCGTAGGCGCCCACCCACGTCAGGCCTCCACCGGGAAAGTCGAGCAGGAAGTCGAGCGTCGTCGGCAGCTCGGCCAGCTTCGAGAGGCGGGGGGCGATGCGCACCAGGTCCTCGACCTCGAAACGGCTCTCGATGCCTTGCTCGCCGAGGATCGACGCCCCGAGCTCGAGGCGGGCATCGAGCTCCGCGGCCGACGCTCCAGTGACGTCGATAAAGAGATACGCCAACGGCTCGTCGTCGGCTCGCACCAAGTCGCGCGTCGCGCCGAACAGGAGCTTGGCCGCCGGCCACGTCATCAATCCGACATCGTCGAAGGACCCGGTGCGGGCCAGCGCCCGCATGGCCTCGTACGCGGCCTCGAGGGCGAAGGCAAAAGCGAACCACCGGCGGCGGTGCGGGGGCTTGGGCTGCAGCTGCAGCGCCGCCCGGGTAACGATCCCGGTCGTGCCCTGCATGGACACGAACAGGCCGCTGAGGTCAGGGAGGGGTGAGCGCGAGAACCACGACCGCACGACGCCGCCGCTGCCCGTGCGCACCACCTCGCCGTCGGGAAGCACGGCCTCGAGGCCGTTGATCCACTTGGCCATGGCGCCGTGGCGCATCGACAGGTTGTTCAAGCCGTCGAGGAGGGCGTTGGCCACGACCGACGTGAACGGCGGCGCGAAGGGATAGGTGTAGACGAGCTCGGGGGCGTGCTCGTCGAGATGGGCCTTCAGCTGCCCGAAGGTCACCCCGGGCTCGACGACGACGTACATGGCGTCGTGGTCGAGCTCGAGGATGCTGTCCATGCGGGTGAGATCGACGACGATCCCGCCCCGACGGGGGATGGCGATGCCGGCCACGTTGTAGCCAGCGACGACAGGGGTGAGGGGCAGGTGGCGTTCGTGCGCTAGGCGCACGATGTCGCGCACCTCGGCGGTCGTGCGCGGCCGCACGACCACGTTGGCCTCGCCCGGAGGATGCTCGGTGACGTCCTGGAGGTAGCGGGTGACGTCGACGTCGACGTGTTCGACACCGACGATCGCCGCCAACCCGAGATCGCTGGTGACGGTCACATCACGTGTTCGGGCGCAGGCGCAGGCGGCCGAGCTCGGCCAGCAGCGATCCCGACGCCAGGCGCAGCAACGGCTCGACGTCGCCCTCGATCACCGCCATGGCGTTGGGAGCCACGCCGTTCTCCAAGCACACGCCGCCGCGTCCGATGCGGACGGTCGCCGACGTCCGTCCGGCGCGCAGCGCGATCGAGACGCGCACCGGCGCCCGTAGGAGCACGAGCCGCAGCAGGGCGTTGGCCAGCAGCGTCGGCGCCGCCTCCGCCAGCAGGTGCACGAGCAGGTTGGCCTCGCCGGGGGGCGGCATCTCGATCGGGGGAACGGGCGGGGCCACGCGGTTCACGGCCCTCATCGCCCCCGCCACGGCTAGCAGCGGCACCGCCACCGGTGCGGCGACGCCGACGACCGACAGCTCCCCCGCCGTCGCCAGGGGGTCGAAGGGACGCCGGCGGGTGACGCGCGCCAGCAGCCCGTCGACGGTGTTGCCGACGAGATTCGAAACCTCGATCTGGGCGACGGTGGCCCGAATGGCCTGCACCGCCTCGTCGGGGAGGTGCTCGCGCAGGGGCGCGGGATCGAGAGGCACACCCGCGTCGGCGCATGCCCGGGCGTAGGCCAGCAGGGACTCTTCGGCGTCGACCTCGCCGCGATCGCCGAGATAGTCATGCCAGTTTCCGTGGATCCACGCGCAGTAGCGGCAGCCGTTGACCTCGGTGACGGCGAGGATCACGCGCTCGCGCGCCCGGGGATCGAGGCCGCCGCGGTAGGAGCGCAAGAGCCCAGGCAGTGTCTTGGCCAGCTCTCCTATCCATGGCGCAAGCGCGGGAAGCGTGGCCGTCCTCCGGCGGAACGGATCGTTCATCGCGCGGAGAAGGCTAGTGATCCGATACGGCTCACTAGGCGGCCCGGCGGCCGAACCGGCAGAGCAACGAGTTGCACTGGGGCGGCGGGGACTCTTCCGATGCCGGCGGCGGCGTGTCCGAGGCGGAGGTCTCGGGCGATGCGTCGGCGGGAGGCGGGCCCGACGGGGGGCCGTCGTCGGGCAGCGACTGTTCCGAGCTGGCCTGAGCCGGCGCCGAGCTGCGCGGCAGCGGCGTCGTCGTCAGCCGGGCGCGCACGACGTAGCGATACGACTTGCTGCCCTTGGGATGGCAGCCGAAGAGGGTCAGCATCGCATCGGGGGTGTCGTCGGCGATCCACGTGTCGTTCGAGCGGACGATGAGGTGCTCGGTCATCTCGTAGACGAAGCGGTCGGTGTCGGTGGTGAGGAAGATCTGATCGCCGGGCGAGAGCAGATCGATGTCGAAAAATGGCCGAGTGTTGGTGATGCGGTGTCCGGCGACCACCGCGTTGCCGAGGTGCCCGAACATCGCCGTGCCCGGCCAGTGCCCGGGCCCGTAGTGCAGGATCGCCAGGCTGACGCCCTCGAACACCGGCTGGCGCAGACCGATCTTCGGTATCTCGATGATGGCGATGGCATTGCGGCCGCGCCGGGCCACGACTGGTGTGGCGGGAGAAGGCGCCGGCACTAGTTGACCGGTCGCGGCCGCCGCCGGCGATTCGACGACGGGCGTTTCTGCCGGGGCCGGCGCCGCTACCAGGGCGTGATGTCCGGACGCCTCGACGCCGCTCGCCCGCGTGAGCTTGCCGATAGCAACCTTCGAGCCACACCCGGTGGCGACAAGCGCGATCGTCGCTAGGGCTAGCCAGACGCGATGGTGTCGCATCAGCGAAGGCGAGCCAGAAGCTCCTTGGCCCGCGACTCGAGGTCGTCGGGGCCGTGATCGTTCGGAGGCCGGCAATGCCCGACGGCATGTCCGAGCACCCGCATGACCGCCTTGGCCGGGATCGGGTTCGGCGCCACGTCGCTGCTCTGGAACGCCCACGACTCGAGAAGGCCGGTATGGATCTCCCGGGCCTTGACGACGTCGCCGCGCGTGAAGGCGTCGATCATGGCCGAGATCTGCGCGCCCGCCCAGTGCGATGCCACGCTCACCACGCCGACCGCACCGACCGCCAGCAGCGGCAGCGTCTGGTCGTCGTTGCCGCTGTACACCTCGAATCCCGTAGGTGCGTCGGCGATGAGGCGGGCAGAGCCGGCGACATCGAGGGCGGCGTCTTTCACGCCCGAGATCGTGGGCAGCTCTCGCGCCAGAGAGACCATCGTGTCGTTGGCGATCTTGCGACCGGTGCGGATCGGGATGTCGTAGATGAGGATCGGCAAGTCGGTCGCTTCCGCGACCGCTCGAAAGTGGCCGACGAGGCCCGACTGCGACGGGCGGTTGTAGTACGGCGTCACCACCAGCGCGCCGGCCACGCCCGCGTCCTTGGCCACGCGCGTGAGCTCGACGGAGTGGGCGGTGTCGTTGGTACCGGAGCCCGCGATCACCGGGATCGTGACCGCCTCAGCCACCGCCCGCCAGAGGTCGGCCTTCTCGGCATCGCGCAACACGGGCCCCTCGCCGGTCGTGCCCGCGACCACGAGGCCGTCGCTGCCGTGCTCGCCCAGCCATCGGGCCAGCGACGCAGCGGCGTCGAGGTCGAGAGCACCGCTCTCGGTGAAGGGCGTGACCATCGCGGTCACGACCTCGCCAAATCGAGCCATGCAAAGACCCTACCCAAGCAGTTCTATGGGGGGCGCGCCGAACCTGCCGCGCGCGAAGTCGATGAGCGCCCGGCGTCGCGCGTCCAACGAGAAGAACGGGAGGCGCCGCCGCGGGCAGACGGCGCCGACGGTCGTGTCGAACAAGGCCATGAGCATGCGGATGGCGGCCGGGTACCGACCGAAGTGCTCGCGGATCAAGAGCAGCGAGTTGCGCACCTGGAGGTAGTCGATCGCGGGGGCGGGGTTCCCGACGTACGGGTTGTCGACGACCGCGCCCCAGACGATCCCCACCTCCCAGCCGGCGCGCCGTGCCCGCACGCCGAGGTCCGCCTCCTCGCAGTACGCGAAGTAGCGCTCGTCGAAGAGGCCGATGTCTTCCAGGCACGCCCGGCGAGCCATCATCAGCGTCCCGTGCGGGTAGCCGGCGCGCTCCCATCCCGGGCGGCGCTGCGAAGGGGCCAGCACCCCGCCGAGGTAGCGGTCGACGACAGGCCGGCCCGGCTCCCCGAACTCCGCGCACGCCAGCCCCGCCCACGGCCGGGCCCCGACGGCGTCCAGCATGGTCTTCAGGCACCCCGGCTCCGGCAGCGCGTCGTGAGGCGCCACGACCGCCCACTCGCCACCGTCGGGCTCCTCGAGCCACCACCGCAGCCCGGCGTTCGCCCCGGGCCCGAAACCGGTGTTCGCCCCAAGCTCGATCACGTCCAGGCCGCTCAGGAACGCCAAGGCCTCTGGCCGTGATCCGTTGTCCACGACCACGATTCGAACTGGCACTCCCTGCGCCCGAAACGCCTCCACCGTGGCCCGGCATCGCACCGGCTGATCTCGATGGACAAGAACGACGGTGAGAGTGGTGTCCACCGCGACACGCTAGAAGGCGCATTCCTCGCCGGCCGCTCTCGCCGCCGAAGGCGGCCGCGACGGATGGCCGCGCGCCGAGCGCAGCGAAGGCATGCGAGATGGGGGGAGCTCGAAGGGGGAAGGTCTCCTTCCCCCTTCGAAGAAGAGGTGACTGGCGGGTCACTATCGAGGTAGAGTGTCGGCCGAGGGCTGTCCCACCCCCTCGAGGAGGGCTGGCATGCGCAAGGGCCTGGTCGTCCTGGCTGGAATTGCAGCTGCAATCGTTCCGCTCGTCGCCGCGCGCGCCGACACGCCGACGCCCGAGCCGAACTTCGCCGCGCCGGTGCTGCCCGGACGGGGCTGCACCCCCCAGGCGGGTAACCCCTACGAGCGGGCGATCTACCGCGCCGAAGGGTGGAAGGGACCGTCCTATGCGCGCTACGCGGGAGCCTGCCAGCGCCTGAAGTTCGCCTTCGGCCCCCTCACCATCAAGCCGGGCCAGAACGACGTCCTCGTCCAGCCGATCACCGTCGAGAAGCCGTCGCAGAACGGCTACATCGTTCGCTTCCGTCCCGACTTGGTGCGGGCCGACGGCACCGTCCCGCCCATCGAGCAGATCCACCTGCACCACGGCACATGGCTCAGCGAGCCTAGTTACGGCTCGGGCCCGTTCTTCGCCTCGGGCGAGGAGAAGACGATCGCGCCCTTCCCAAAGGGTTATGGGCTTCCCGTCAAGGCAACCGACCAGTGGCAGATGCTCTACATGATCCACTCGGCGGTGGCCAAGCCCGACGTCGTCTACATCACCTACGACATCGACTTCATCCCCGAAGCCGCCGGGAAGCGCCTCGGCATCCGTCCTGCGTATCCGATCTGGCTCGACGTGCGCCCCAGCGGCTACCCCGTCTTTAACGTCCAGCGATCGTTTGGCGACGGCCTGTCGTGCACGTGGCCGCGCCAGATGTGCGCCACCCTCGATCCGTGGGGCCAGCAGATCACCGGGCAGGGCAAGCCGGGCAACGGGCGGGGCGAAGACTGGGCGTTCCCCGAAAAGGGCGGCAGCGTCGGCTCGATCACCAACTTCACCGGCGGCACGCTGATCGCCATCGGGGGCCACTTACATCCGGGTGGCCTGACCAACGACATCGACCTCGTGCGCAACGGCAAGGCCACGCGCATCTATACCGGCGTCGCCCACTATTGGAGCCGTACGAATCCCAACGTCGCCGGCGGGCCGCCGACGTCGTGGGACTTCTCGATGGGCGTCACCGGGCTTCCCAGGTGGGCGATCACCGTCAAGCCCGAAGACGTGCTGCGCAGCAACGCCACCTACGACACAAGCATCCAGGCGAGCTACGAGAACATGGGCATCTCGGTGGCGCTGTTCGCGCCCAACGACGCCCACGGACGGCCGACGGCCAAGGGCCTCAACCCCTTCACCGCCCGGCGCGACACGTCCTTCGAATGTCAGTCGGGGTTCTCGGCGTCGCGCAGCATCGGGCTGGCGCGCGGCGAGCTGTGCGACAAGGGCGTCCCCACCCACGGCCATCTCCCCGAGTCGGGGAACTTCGGCGGCGCCAGTGGAACGCTGCCCACAAAGGTGGGCCCGGCGATCACCGACATCCCCATCGCCGGCTTCACCTATCTCCAAAGCGACCTCGGCCAGCTCGCCACCACCGGCATTCCCACGGTGAAGATGGGCCAAAGCCTGCGCTTCATCAACCTCGACGCCGCCGCCGACGTGTACCACACGATTACCGCTTGCGGGTTCCCCTGCACCGGAGCGACGGGCACGTCCTTCCCGATCGCCAACGGCCGCTCGAGTCTGGGCAGGGCCTTCGACTTTGACTCGGCCGAGCTCGGCGTGGGGCCACCGTTCATCGGCCCCGCCAAGAACGCCGTCGACTGGACGCTGCCGATCACGCCCGAGAACGGCTTCCAGCCCGGCGCCATCGTGACCTACTACTGCCGCATCCACCCCTTCATGCGGGGTGCGGTCCAAGTCCAGAAGTAGGAGTGCCTCGTCAGGTGACGTTGGTGATGTTCACGGCGAGTCAGGAGCGCCGCTCGCAAGGCCGCAAGTCCGAAGGCATAGCCCTGCCCTACGGCGAGGATGAGAACGCCGCGAGCGGCGTTCCTGGCCGGCGTGAACGCGCCGGACGTTGCCTGACGAGGCACTAAACGTGATCCCGCGGTTCCGGAGGTCCTGGGAGGACCTCTCCGAGCGACTGCCCGTCGACGTTCTTCCGTGCTCCAACGGCGAGTTCATCCCCCCGCCGCCCACGCCCCAGCAGCGCATGATCATGGAGCTGGCCGAGCAGGAGACCGACCGCTGGCGCCGCAAGTTCGGCCTGAGCCGGCGCGAGTTCGTGCGCACGGCCGCGGCCATGTCGATCGGCTTCTGGGCCATCGACGCCATCGGCGCCCGCTTCGGCAACACCCGCTTCGGCAGCTACGCGTCGGCGCACAACACCGCGACGACCGACGCCTGCGATCTCGAGTGGGCGGGACGCAAGGGGCTGGAGACGCTGCGCAACCTGCCGGGCGAGTTCATCTTCGACGTCCAGTCGCACCACGTGGAGCCCGAGCGCCTCTGGCGAGTAACCAATCCCGCGATCCACGCCTTCTTCGCCGCGGTGTGGCCGCAATCGTCGGCGGCGACGGGCGGCCAACCCGCCATCCGCTCCGACGGGTCAATCCGCGGCGGTGGCGCCGGAGAGCTCGACCCCATCGCCAACCTGTCGCGTTACCACTACCTCAAGGAGCTGTTCCTCGACTCGGCGACGACGATGACCGTGCTCTCGTCGGTGCCGACCTCGCCGGACACCAACAACCCCCTGCCGATCGCCGACGCCGCCCGCACCGTCGAGACCGTCAACCGCCTGGCCCACTCGCAGCGCACCGTGATGCACGCCTTCGTGATGCCCAATCGCGGTTCCGGTGGCAACAGCACGCCAGGGATGCGGCCCATCTACCTCACAGAAGAGCTCGACCTCATGGAGGAACGGGCGGTGAAGTACCGCGGCTTCCTGCGGGGCTGGAAGACCTACTGCCCCTGGGGCGACGTCCCCGACGCCAGTGGGTGGTTCCTCGACGACGACACTGGCCACGCGTTCATCGAGCAGGTCCGCCGCGTGCACCGCCGCCACCCGCAGGTCCCGCCGCTGATCGCTACTCACAAGGGCTTCGCCCTCCCCGGCTTCGACCAGCGCGCGGCGACGCCCAGGGACGTCGGTCCCGCGGCCAAGCAGTACCGCGACGTGCGCTTCGTCATCTACCACTCGGGGCACGACCTCGGCGACGTCCAGCAGGCTTACCCCGGCGACGCCGTGGCCAGCTCCACGACGCACAAGGTCGACGCCCTGATCAAGAGCCTGCGCGAGAACCACTGGGACGCCAGCCGCTTCCGCGAGAAGGGCAAGGCCTTCGGCAACGTGCCCAACGTGTGGGCCGAGCTGGGATCGGTGTGGCGCGACGCCATGGACTCGCCCGATCAGGCCGCGCACCTCCTCGGAAAGCTGATCACCCACGTTGGCCCCAAGCGGGTCGTCTGGGGTACCGACAGCCTCTGGTACGGGTCGCCCCAGCGCGAGATCGTCGCCCTGCGGCGCTTCGAGTTCAGCGCCCGCGGGAAGGAGCTCTACAACCTTCCCTACGGGCTCGAGGGCGACGTCGAGGACCCCACCAGCCCGGCACCCAACACGACGCGAACGATCCGCAACGCCATCTTCGGCCGCAACGGCGCCGAGGCCTACGGCATCGACCCCGACGCCCGACGGCACGCCATCCGCTGCGACGCCGTCCAGCCGCTCCACGACGAGTACGTCGTCGACGCCCTGACCGACAGGGAACGGGCGCCACTGGCCAGCAACCAGCTCACCGGCGCCCGAACCCGGCGGGAGCTGCTCGCCAGCTTCCGCAACAAGCCCTGGTCCCCTTGATCGCCCGACGCGCCCGGTGGCTGGCGCTGCTCGCCCTGGTCAGCGCGCTGGCGATCCCGTCGGTGTCGCGAGCTGTGCCGACGGCGGCGGCGTGCGCGCCCGCCGACCACCCCGGCGGCGAGTGGCGCTCCTACGGGCACGATTACGCCAACACACGGACCCAGGACAGCGAGCAGACCATCGGTGGGATGGAAGCCATGTTGTTGTCCCCCGCCTGGACGTTCTCGTCGGTCGCCGCCGGCGGTGGTGGCGATTTCACCGGGACACCGGTCGTCGCCGACGGCTGCCTCTACGTCGGGTCCAACGGCGGCTGGCTGTACGCCCTCAACGCCGACACCGGCGAACTCGTTTGGAAGACGAAGACGCCACTCGGGGGCGGCATCAACTCGTCGCCTTACGTGACCAACGGCAAGGTGTACGTCGCGGTCTCCAGTGCCGGCCGGGGCACGACGTGTACAGGGTCCAACTGCGGGCCCTACGTCTTCGCCGCTCGCCAGCGGGACGGCCGGCTCGCATGGAAGCCGCGGGTCATCGACCACCAGCCGGGCGCCGACGCCTACGGGAGCCCGGTGGTCTGGGACGGGATCCTGTTCATCGGCGTGTCCGGCGGCTCGGCGGAACTCTCGGACGACGCCACCCGTTACCCCTTCGAAGGGGCCTACGCCATTATCGACGCCGGCACTGGCGCGCTGCTCAAGAAGACCTGGGTCATCCCCCGCTCGCAGTGGAAGCAGGGCTACGCCGGCGCCACCATCTGGTCGACGCCCGCCATCGACACCGCCAGGCGCTTCGCGTTCGTGGGCACGTCGAATCCCTTCCAGCCCCAACACGAGCACGAGCGCACCGACGCCGTGCTGAAGATCGACCTCGACCGCACACACCGGACCTTCGGCGAGATCGTCGCCAGCTACAAGGGCACGGTCGACGAGTACGTCCCCACCTTCAAGCAGCTGCCCTGCTACGACATCCCCGGCAACCCGCCGCCGTACTACCCGCAGGGCGTCGGATCGTGCGGCCAGGTCGACCTCGACTTCGGCGCCAATCCCAACCTGTTCACCGACTCCCGCGGCCACACCCTGGTGGGCGTCGGCCAAAAGTCCGGCATCTTCCATGCCATCGACACCGTCACGATGCGGCGAGCGTGGACCGTCCCCGTAGGCCCGCCCAGCTCGGTCGGCGGCGTCGTCGGGTCGACGGCGTACGACGGCGCCCGCTTCTACGGGCCCATCACTGTCGGCGGCTACGTGTGGGCCGTCGACGCCCAGCTGGGCACCAACGCGTGGGTGAGTCCGGTCGCCGACGGCGTGCACTGGGGCGAGCCGGTGGCGGTGGCCAATGGAATCCTCTACACGGTCGACCTCAAGGGCTTCCTCGACGCCTACGACGCCCGCAACGGCATGCCGCTCCTGCACCGCCCGATGTTCCTCGGCGCCGGGACGGGGACGAACCCGGTGCTGAGCTGGGGTGGCGTCAGCGTCGCCCGCAACACCGTCTACGCCGCCGTCGGGATCAGCGGCCTGGCCAACGGCTTCGTGATCGCCTTCCGCCCGGGCGCCACGGGCGCCGCCCCGCCGCCGTCCGGCGGCGGAGGTGGAGGAGGCGGAGGCGGAGGTGGAGGTGCGTCGGGCGGGGGTGCCACGATCGTGGCCGGGCCGGGGGCGTACGCCACGACGTATGCCACTCCTGCTGTGGTCATCCCCCAGGGCGGCAACGTGTCGTTCGCGAGCATCGACCTGCCCCAGCACGACGTCGTCGCCGACAAGAAGGACGCCAAGGGCAAGCCGCTCTTCCGCAGCAAGCTCATCGGCCTCGGCGAAACCGCCCCCGTCACCGGCGTCCAGAGACTCCCCTCCGGCAGCTACGGCTTCTACTGCTCCATCCACCCGGGAATGCAAGGAACGCTGGTCGTGCTCTAGCGCGGCTAGAACTGAGTCATGCGTCGCCTGGGGGGTGTCGGGCTGCTGTGGCTGACTCTGGCGTTCGCCGGCGGTTCGCTTGCGTCGGCGGGGCTGAAGATCGACTTGGCGAAGATCGTTGTCGACCAGCTGCCCGGCTATGCCGTAGCCGAGGGCATGGGGATCAACGGACCGGTCAGCAAGGAGCAGTTCATCTCGCTGAGCAGCGACCCCGCCCGCGTGCGGGCAAAGCTGAAGGGCCGCTTCGTCCGCATCTACGCGCACACGTTCGTGCGCCAAGACGGCGGGCGCGCGGTCGTCATTGCGATGCAGTTCGACCGCCCCGCAGCGTCGAAGGGATTCGTGTCGGGCGTGCGAGAGGCGGCGGCCGCTAAGGGTCAGGTCACCCCTGTGCCGGGACTCACCGACGGTGGACGCAGCACCTTGCCACCGAGCGACCAGGTCCCCGTCCCCCTTGAGCAAGTGTTCTTCCGCTCGGGCCGGCTTGGGTTCTTGTTCACGGTCAGCGGCTCGCAGACACTCCCCGACCCGTCCGACGAAGCCGTGCGACTGGCGCGCATCCAGGCCGCGCGCGTCCCCCACGACGTTTCCTCCGAGCGCGACATCGCCGACACCTTCAGCTACAAGCTCGGCTACTTGCTCTTCCCCGCTGCGATCGTCGTTCTTGTGTTCTGGTTCGTGCGCCGCCGCCGGCGCCGGCGTTCCCCAACAGTGGCCGTGCCCGAGCTATAGAAGCGCCTCGAGTTCATCGATCGCCGCGCGCGCTGTGGGGTCGTACGCGGCGGCGAACGGTCGGGCCGCTTCGCGATAGCGGCGCTCGCGAAGCACGGCCTCTACGGCACGCCACAGCCCTTGGGGCGTTGTATCAGGGCCGGCAGCCTCGCCGCAGCCCAGCGCGACGACGCGCTCGGCATTGTGGAATTGGTCTCTGCCGAGCGGGACGCAAACGAGCGGAAGGCCGTGCGCCAACGCCGCGACGATGCTGCCCAGACCGCCATGGGTGACCACGGCGTCGGCGTGGGGCAGCACCGCCGAGTGGCGGACGTAGCCGGTGATCGCCGCGTTGGCAGGTGGCCGCAGCCTGGCCGTGTCGACATGCGTCCCGACATTGACGATGACGTGGACGTCTCGATCGCTGGCCGCTTCGAGCATGCACGTGATGAGCGGTTCCTCGTTGAGGCCGATGGTCGTGCCCGGGCTCATGACGATGAGCGGCCGATGCGGCCAGGGGGGTCGCCAGGCGGCGTCGGGACCAGGTTCCTCGAGGATGGTGCCGACGTGGACAACGTTGGGCGGGGCAATCGCAGCCGAGTCAAGTTCTCGTGGCGCGGTTACCAGCACCCGGTTGGCACGCTCGAGCAGATCGGCGGCATCGCTCAGTCGCTCGAGGCCAAGCGCGGCGCGCTCGTCGTTGACCGCCTCGAGCGTCGTGAACACGGTGAGGATGCCCGCAGCCACGCGGTCGTACAACGTGTGAACCAGCGACACCCAGGCCACGCCACTTGCCTCGGCCTGACTCATCCAGCTCGGCATCATGAAATCGACCACCACGATGCCTGGCGCTTCGCGTTCGATGAGGGCGCGCACGTCGCCGGCGCCCCATCCGATGACCTCGTAGTCGATGCCGACGGCCTCGAATCGCGACGCCATGTCGTCCGGGCTTGCGATCTTCACCCTGTGCCCGCGCGAGACGAGACGCGTCGCCAAGCCGAGCACCGGTGTGGAGTTGCCGCCGCCGGCCCAGGTGACGAAGAGGACCGTCACTCGTACCCCACGGCGGTGAGCCCGCCCTATCCCGGTTTGGCGGAGATCAGGTCGCTGGTGCCGTCGCTAGCGAAGCTGAAGGGGCCGTAGGAGCCCTTCTGGTGGCTC
>Ga0070708_100001704_pt1 | contig 16902 bp, 19 predicted proteins | sample KBSK5503metaG_FD_65469 | JGI IMG/M metagenome (GOLD analysis project Ga0070708, IMG submission 65469) | Corn, switchgrass and miscanthus rhizosphere microbial communities from Kellogg Biological Station, Michigan, USA - KBS K5-50-3 metaG | ecosystem: Host-associated > Plants > Roots >... | reverse complement strand
ACTCGATGAACTACCGATCGGTGATCGCATACGGCACGTTCGAAGTCGCCCTCGGCGCGGAGAAAGCGCGCGCCATGGAAGCGCTGATCGAGCGTATCGAGTCCGGCCGCTGGGCCCGCATCCGCCAACCCAGCCGCAAGGAGCTCGCCGCGACGACGATATTGAGCCTCCCACTGACCGAAGCCTCGGCTAAAGTCCGAACCGGGATGCCGGTCGAAGAGCCTTCTGATCTCGAGCTGCCCGTCTGGGCCGGCGTCGTCCCGCTCACCTTCGAGCGCGGCACGCCGGTCGAAGATCTCGCCGGTTCGGCTGCGCGCGCCTTCGCGAGGTAACTCGTGCCGACGGCCGCGACGATCGCCGTCTTCGCGGGCGCATCGGCCGTCGTTACGCTGATCCCCGGCCCCGCCGTCCTCTACATCGTGACGCGCGGGATGGACCACGGCCGCCGCGGCGGATTGACATCCGCGCTGGGCGTGAACGCGGGCATCCTGGTGCACGTCGCCTTCGCCGTTCTGGGCTTGTCGGTTGTGCTGGCGTCTTCTGCCGCCCTGTTCAACGTGGTGAAGTACGCAGGCGCCGCGTACCTGATCTTCCTCGGGATCAAGCGGCTGCTGGAGCGGGACTCACTGCTGCCCACCGAGGAGCGCCCGATGCGGTCGCATCGCAGGCTCTTCTCGCACGGTGTCATCGTCAGCATCCTCAACCCGAAGCTCGCGCTGTTCTTCGTGGCGTTCCTGCCGCAGTTCGTCGTGCACGCGCACCACGTCCGGCTTCAGCTTCTTATCTTCGGCCTGGTGTTCCAGCTGGTCGCCCTGATCACCGACAGCGCGTACGCGGTGCTCGCCGGAACAGTCGGAGGCGCGCTACGGAACCGGCGTGGATTTGCGCACGCGGAACGCTACGTCGCGGGCGGGATCTACATCGCGCTCGGCGCGGCGGCCGCAACGGTCGGTGGCCACCGGAAGTAGATCAGCCTGCAACCTGAGAAAGACGCCGCTCCAGGAACGCGCGCTCAACGGGATTCGTGACCAGCGCGAGCGCGCGCGCGTACGCCTCCGCCGACTCTTCATTCCGGTCGAGCCGCCGGTACAGGTCGGCGCGCGCGGCGTGATAGAGGAAGTACTCCCCCAAGCCGTCCAGCGCTTCCATCACGGCCAGCCCTTCGTTCCAGCCTTGCGCGAACGCGACGGCCACGGCTCTGTTCAGCTCGACGATGGGTGACGGCGCGAGCTTCAGAAGCTCGTCGTAGAGCGCGAGGATCCGCTCCCAGTCCGTATCCTCTGCCTGGAGCGCGACCGAATGCATCGCCGCGATCGCCGCCTGCACCGTGTACTCGCCCGCATCGTCGTCGCGCGTGGCAGTATCCAGTGCCGTGATCCCCTCGGCGAGTTGCGCGCGGTCCCACAGCAGCCGATTCTGCTCCTCGAGCGGCACGAGCTCCCCCGCCTCGTTCACGCGCGCGCGCCGCCGAGCATCGTGCAGCAGCATCAGCGCGAGCAGCCCGTGCACTTCGCTCTCTTCTGGCATCAGCCCGGCGAGCACGCGAGCCAACCACAGGGCGTCCTCGCACAGCTCCGCACGAACGAGCTCGGCACCGGCCGTCGCCGCGTACCCTTCGTTGAAGATCAGGTAGACGACGGCGAGCACCGAGCGAAGCCGCTCGGGCAACAGGTCGTCCGGCGGGACGCGGTACGGGATGTTTGCGTCGCGGATCTTGCGCTTCGCGCGCACGAGGCGCTGCGCCATCGTCGGCTCCGGCACCAGGAAGGCGCGTGCGATCTCCGGCGTGGTCAAGCCGCCGAGCGTCCGCAGCGTCAGCGCGACGCGCGCGTCCATCGCGAGCGCCGGATGACAGCAGGTGAAGATCAGCCGCAGCCGGTCGTCCGGGATGAAGCTCATGTCGTCTCTCTCGAGGCCCTCTAGCTCCGTCAGGCGGGCGAGCTGGGCTTGCTTGTCGACGAGCGCGCGCTCGCGGCGGATGCGGTCGATCGCTTTGTTGCGCGCCGTCGCCATCAGCCAGGCGACCGGGTTCGCGGGGATCCCGCTTTCCCATTTCTCCAGCGCGACCGTGAATGCTTCCTGAACCACTTCCTCACCGAGGTCGAAGTCTCCGAGCATCCGGATCATCGTCGCGGTGACGCGACCGGACACATCCCGGAAGACCCGTTCGACCTCGGTGCGCGCGTTCGCCATGCAGGCAAGCGTACGCCCTGCCTTAGGGGTGAGCGCCGCCCGACTCCTCGTCGACCATCTCCTGAAGCTCGGTCGCAACCGGCCGCACCTCGACGGAGCCCGAGCGCGCGACGGGGATCTTCGCCGCCGCAGCGAGCGCCTCATCCAAGTTGTCCAGCTCGAGCACGAAGAATCCAGCCAGGATCTCCTTCGTCTCGGCGAAGGGTCCGTCGGTTGTGATCGTCTCGCCGTTCCGGACACGGATGGTGGTTGCATCTTCCGTCGGCCTCAGCGGCGCACCACCGCGGATCTTGTCGGCGACGCTTGCAACGAACTCGCCGAACTCCGCGGCGTGCTTCCGCTGGACTTCTGGGTCGGCCGCGAGCTGCTCGGCGTTTTCGTAGATCAAAAGCGTGTAGAGCATGGCTCCTCCTTCGGCGCGCGGCCGGAAGGACCACCCTACCCGGCGTGATAGGCGCGTCTCTAGCCATGAGACGAACGAGCAGGCCGGCAATCGACAGTCACCTGCTGTCGATTTAGCAGATCTCTGTTCGTCTCTAGGACGAGCCGACCAAGGAGGGGCCATGCAAGCAGGCACACACGTGAAGGTTTGGATGAAAGCGCCGCCGGAGAAAGTGTTCGCCTATGTGGGCGACCTCAACCGGCACGGCGAATGGACGAAGGCTCCGCTGAGGGTGCAAGGACCGGTTCCTGCCCAAGCTGGGGCGACGTACCACTCCGAGTCGAAGTTCATGGGCAAGCCGGTCGAGGCTGACCTGCGGGTCACCTCGTACCAGCCGTCCAGCCACATCGCGTTCGACGCCTCGCACAAAGAAGGAACCTACAAGCACGATTTCACACTGCGCGCGGAGAACGGCGGCACCACCGTCGAGCGTCGCATCGTTCTCCCCGACGCGTCGCCGGTGAAAGGCGTCTTCCTGAAGTTCCTGATCGCGCCGACGGCCGTGCGATCGGACGCAAAGAAATCGCTCGGGATGCTGAAGCAGATCGTCGAAGCCTAATGCTTGAACGCGAGGTTGCCGTGCCGGTCGAGGTACGTGATCTCCTCGACCGGGCGGCGCGTCGTGGGGCCGTATTTTCCGATCGGCCAGCCCATCGGGATGCACGCGATCGGCTCGACGTTGAGCGGAAGCCTCAAGATACGGCGCGCGGCGACGCGATTCCATAGCGGGAACGTGGTCAGCGCCGCCCCCAAGCCTTCCGAGCGCGCTGCCAGCAGCAGGTTCTGGATCGCCGGGTAGATCGAGCCGTACCGCGACGATTTGTAGATCCACGGCAGCGGCCAGCTGATCCCGCGCAGGCACGGGATAACGAAGACGGGGATCTCGTTCCAATGGTCGAGCTGCCATTGGACGGCGTTGATCAGACGGAGGGACTTCTCGTCGCGTCGTTTCATGATCCGGCCTGCCTTCAGGTACGGCCCAGCAACGCGGCGATTCTGCTTCCCGAGCGCACCTTTCACGTTCGGATCGCGCACAACGATGAATTCCCAGTTCTGCTGGTTGGAGCCGGTCGGTGCTTTTACCGCGAGCCGGAGGATGCGAAGGAGGACCTCGTCGTCGACCGGATCGGGACGCACACGTCTGATAGCCCGCTGCGTCATCATGGCCTCTTCGAGGTCCACTTTCCCCCCGTTTGCGAACACGCCGTCGCTCACGACCAGAACTCGTCGTCCGCGTACATGTCCTCGTCGAAGAACCAGGCCTCGACGACCTTGCCGCCTTTGATGTGGTACGACGCGACGCCCTTAAGGTCGAGTGCCTTCTTTCCGGGACGCTCCGCATGACTCGTCGTCATCACGACGGCATGCTCGTCGTTCGCAAGCACGTCATGGACGTCGACCTTGAACGTCCCCTCAGAGATCGAGAGGATCTTGGAGAAGAACTCGAAAACCTCGTCCTTGTTCTTATAGTCGCCTGCGATCGGGCTCCGTCCTGCGATGTGCCACTTGATGTTGTCGTCGAACAGTTCCCTGATCGTGTCGAGGTCGAAGCTCGCGAACGCTGCATATCCCTTGCGCAGAAGCTCCTCGTTCGGATGGGCCATCAGACTCCCCTTTTCCGGCGGTTCGATCGAGCCTACGCCGCGGCTGCACGCGCCGACAAGACTCGCTAGCGCGGTCCCACGAGCAGCGCTTGCGCGCCGGCTCCGATCCGCCGGTGCTCATCCCAGAGAACGCTTTGCGCGAGTCCGACGCCACTTGCGTCTTGGCGTGTCTCGGCGTCGATGCAGACCCACTCACCTTGCGGCATGCGCATGAGATGAACGGTCAGCTCGGTATTGATGAACAGGTGCGTTCGGAAGTCGAGCACGGCGCTGACGCCGTTGCCCGAATCTGCAGCACTGAGCACGCGCGACAGCGGCGCGATCGGCTCCCCTTCGACGAGCGGCAACCGCATCCGCATCCACACCGACGCAGGGCCGCGCTCCGTCCATGCACCTCTCGCGTATCGCCACTCCATGGCGCCGAAGTAGCTTGGGGCGGGATCCTCCGAAGGGACGTCTGTCGATTCGAGCGGCCCCGCGAAGGGCGGCGACTCGACGGACGTCTCCGGCATCGACTCTTCCGACGTGCGGATGCGCCACGACGATGCCCGGGCGACCTCATCGCCGCCCGCGGTCAACGAGGCCTGCACGTACTGCACGCGGCGGCCGGCTCTGACCGGGGTTACCTCGACGTGCAGCGGCGCGATCGGGACCGGCTTCAGGATCTCCATCGTGAAGCGCGCAACCTGAAAGCCTTGCGGATCAAGCTGCTCGATCGCGCGACCGACCAGCGCGGCAGGCGGACCGGCGTGCTGCGCGCGCGGATCCCACGGTCCGCGCGTCCATTCGGTGGAGATGAACGCGTCACCGTCGGGTGTGTAAAAGGCATCCGGCACGGCCGGCAGCGTACCCGCGGCCTTACGTGTGCGCGATATCGCGTAGCTTCACGCGGGGCCCAAAGCGCGGCGGCGCTGCGCACGCCTCGATGAGCCTGATCGCGCGCGCGCGCTGTCCGCGGTATGGCTCGAGCAGCTCGAGCATCCGCTCGTCGGTCGCGCGCGGCTCGCCCGCGAGCACCCAGGCGACGTGATTCTTGAGGTGATAGTCACCAACGCTAACGGCGTCGGGGTCACCGAGCGCGTCGCGTGCAACCTCAGCCGCCGTCCAGCGCCCGACGCCCTTTATGGCCTGCAAGCGGCGATACGCGTCGGCAATAGGCATCGACGCGGCTTCCTCAAGACGCGCGGCGCGCGCGCAGGCCCGCCGGACGGTGTCCGCTCGCCTTCGCTCGATCCCCAAGGGGTGGTAGGCCCAGTACGGCAGCTCGGCCAGGATCTGCGGCGTGGGCGGAAGCCATACATCGACCGGGCCAGGCGCACACTCTCCATATTTCCGAACGAGCGCCCGGTACGAGCGGAATGCCTCGCGGCCTGTCACCTTCTGCTCGAGGATGCTCGGGACGAGAGCTTCGATGACGGCACCCGTGCGACCGAGCCGTAAGCCCCGCATGCGCCTCCACGGGTCACGCAGAACGTCGTGCTTGGGCTCGAACACGGAGGGGTCGTCGTAAGCGCCGACGAGATCCCCTGCGGTTTGCAGGGCCGCGGCCGCCCCCGGCCCCCAGGCTCGCGCTCGCACGCCGCTTCCATCCGCGCGCAGGTTCAAGGTGGCAGCTCCCTCCCGGGTCCTGGTCGCCCTCCAGAAGCCCTCCCCATCGATGAGGGTCGTCGGGTCGTATCCCCCGCGTGCAAGATGACCGAGCGTCAGCCCGAGGTCGATCGGGCCCGGCACCGAAACGACAACACCTTGCATAGGGCCGAGCATAACCCGCCGCTCCGACAACCCCTTGTGCTGATGGGTCCCACGGCCGATGATTAGGGTAGATGTTCAAAACCCTCATCATCGTGGCGGTGATCGCAGGCGCGATCTTCTTCGGCCTGAAGTACCACCAGTCGCACCCGAACGGCTCCTCGGGAACGTCGATCCCCGTCGCGCCCGTATACCGGCCGCCGACGATCCCCGATCCGCTCCATACTTAGCGCAACGCGCTGCGAAGCGTCCGGGCGAGGTTCCCGCGCGCACCGGCACGAACCCGCTCCAGACCGAGCCATTCCCCGAGCAAGCGCAGTTCCTCCGCGAGCGGCCCCGCGACCGCCCGCGCATCCTGATGCTGCTCGACATGGGCGGCGTGCACCAGCAGTGTTCCGGCCTTGCGGTCCGCCTTCAGATCCACGCGCCCGACCAGCGTGTCGCCGAGTAAGAACGGCACCACGTAGTAACCGTGCACACGCTTATGGGATGGCGTGTAGATCTCGATGCGGTAGTGGAAATCGAACAGCCGCTGCATGCGCGCGCGCTCCCACACCAACGAGTCGAACGGGGAGACGAGCGCGCGCGCGTCAACATGACGCGGCACTTTTGCCGTCGGGTCGAGGAACGCAGGCTGCTCCCAACCCTCGACGCGTGCGGGAAGCAGCCGTCGTTCGTCGACAAGCTCAGCGATCCGCGGTTTGGCCGCCGGCATCTTGATGCGGAAGTAATCCGCGAGATCTTTCGCAGTCGCAACGCCCAGGGCAAGCGCGCTCATCGCGAGAAGCTCGCGGTCGGCCTCTTCTTCCGTCGCCACGGGAGCGCGCAAGATCTCGGCCGGGATGACGCGCTCAACGACGTCGTACACACGCTCGAAGTTGCTTCGCCTCGTCGTGGTGAGGCGTCCGGTCCAGAACAGCCACTCGAGGGCCAACTTCCCCGGCGCCCAATCCCACCATCCCTGGCCGCGGATCCCCATCTCCGACAAGCCCGATGCCGGCATCGGCCCGCGCGCGCGTACCTCCTCGTAGACCGACTCGACATACGCAGCATTCTCTCGAGCGAAACGCGCGATGCTTCTCCAGAGCTCCCCGCGTTTCGCGCGTTCCATGCGCGGTCGCATCAGCGGGAACAGCTCCATCGGCATGAGCGATGCCTCGTGGCCCCAATACTCGAAGAGCTCACGGCGTCCATACGCCATCCGATCGAGCAGACCCGCGGGATATACGCCCAGCCGCGAGAACGCCGGGAGGTAATGCGAGCGAACCAGCACATTGACCGAGTCGATCTGGATCAGCCGGACACGGTTGAACATGCGACGCAGTTGACGCAGGTCGACGCGGCCCGCAGGTCGCGGGTCGGTGAATCCTTGCGCGCGCAACGCGAGCGCGCGCGCGTCGGCTCTAGAAAGCTCGATCAAAGAAGAGGCTAGGTGGCGAGATTCTCTCGGAAGAATTCGAGGATGCGACGCCACGCATCCGCCGTCGCCTCTGGGTCATACCCATGGCCCGTTTCGTTCATGAAGGCATGACCCGGTTTCGGATACACGTCGATCGTGAACCGAACGCCCGCTGTCTGAAGCTCGTTCGCCAGCGCCTCGCGCGCCTCGGGTGGGTTGGCGCCGTCAGAGCCTCCAAACAATGCGAGGACGGGCGCCTTCATCTTCGTGAAGTCGGGCTTGATCATCGGGTGGGTCCCGTACATGTCGACGACTGCACCTACGTCGTCGGGCGCGGCAGTCCCGATGAGGAGGGCCAGCTGCCCTCCCATGCAGAAGCCGATGACACCGACCTTTCCACCGGTTTCCTTTGCAAGGTACTTGGCCGCCCCACGCCCGTCTTTCGCAACCTGATCGCTGTTGAGCGCCATCAACAGCTTGCCTGCTTCGTCGGGCTCGGTGGTGGCCTTCCCGTGGTAGAAGTCGGGCGCGAGCGCCGTGAACCCTTCCGACGCGAACCGGTCTGCAACGCCTTTGATCTGATCGTTCAGCCCCCACCACTCCTGGACGACGACGATTCCGAGACCCTTTCCGGAGTCTGGCCGCGCGAGATATCCGTCGGCGGTGCCGCCGTTGCTTCCGAATGCGACTACTTCTGCCATGTTGTTCCTCCAGGATCGGGGTGCGCAATTATCGCCGTCGCCCTAGATAATAGGTAGCCGTGCACCCATCCGGCATCGTCATCGAGAAGCTCGTCAAGACCTACTCGCGCCGCGGCAGCGAAGTCCAGGCCCTCAAGGGGATCGACCTCGAGGTGAAGGGCGGAGAGATCTTCGGGCTGCTCGGACCGAACGGCGCGGGCAAGACGACAACGGTGGGCGTGTGCACGACGCGGGTGCACGCAACCTCGGGTCACGTCCGAGTGAACGGCATCGACGTTGCAGCCGATGCCCCGGCAGTCAAACGATCGATCGGCGTCGTGACGCAGTTCCGAACCCTCGACCGCGCGCTCACCATCCGCGAAAACCTTGCCTTCCATTCCATGTATTTCGGACTCCCGCCGAAAGAGGCCTGGACACGCGCAGACGAGCTTCTCGCAGACTTCCGTCTCACCGAGCGCGCAGGGGCGTTCCCCGACGAGCTCTCCGGCGGGATGGCACAGCGCGTTCAGGTTGCGCGCGCGATCGCCCATCAGCCGTCGGTGCTGTTCATGGACGAGCCGACGGCGGGATTGGACCCGCAGAGTCGTCTCGCACTATGGGAGACGATCGAAGGGATGCATGCGCGCGGCATCACCGTCTTCCTAACGACGCACTATATGGAAGAAGCGGAGAGCCTCTGCGATCGCGTCGCGATCATCGACCACGGCCAGATCCTGGTGCTCGACACGCCCGACGCTCTGAAGCGAAGCGTGCAAGCCGAAACCGTTATCGAGCTGCGCTTGGACAAGCAGGACGAGCAGCTTCTCGAGCGGCTGAGCGCGCTGCCCGGCGTCGTCTCCGTGCAGGCCTCCCCAGAAGGGGTCCGGATCCTGACCGCCTCGCAGGACGGCGTCCTCCCTCGCATCTTGACTGAAGCGAACAACGCGGGGCTTCGGGATATGACGGTGACCAAGCCCACTCTCGAGACCGTTTTCATCTCGTTGACGGGGAGGGAATTGCGTGAGTGATGAAACGGTTGCGCTGGCTCCGGCAACCCGCCGCACCGTGTACGCGCGCGCCTTCTATGGTCTGATCCGCCGCGATATGCGGGTCGCGCGCCGCGAGGCCTTCCAACTCTCGATGCGTACGGTGATGAACCCGTTCCTGTTCGTGTTCGTCTTCGCATATGTGTTCCCGAAGATCGGACAGCAATTCCAGTCCGGAGGGGGGATCTCGTTCGCGACGATCATCGTGCCCGGGCTGATCGGGTCAGCGATCATCTTCAACGGCATCTCCGCGGTTGCGTTGCCGCTCGTGATGGAGTTCGGTGCGACGCGGGAGATCGAGGATCGCGTCATGGCGCCGCTTCCAACCGCCGCGGTAGCGATCGAGAAGATCGTGTTCAGTGCCGCGCAAGCGGTGCTCGCCGGCTTGGTCGTCTTCCCCTTCGTCTACCTCATCCCTTCCACTCCGGTCTCTGTGCACGTCGACAACTGGCCGCTACTGATCGGTGTGTTCCTGCTCGCAGGACTCGTATCGAGTGCCCTTGGGATGGCGATCGGCACGGTGGCGAACCCTCGCCAGATCGGCCTCGTCTTCGCACTGATCGTGATCCCGGTGACGTTCCTCGGCTGCGTGTACTACCCGTGGGCGCGCCTGCACGCGATCCGCTGGCTTCAGATCCTCGTTCTGGTGAACCCGCTCGTCTATATCAGCGAAGGACTACGAACTGCCCTCACGCCGTCCGTCCCCCACATGCACCCATGGGCGTTCTTCGGCGCCCTCCTGGGTCTGTTCGGGCTCCTGCTGTGGATGGCGATGAGCGGCTTCATGCGGCGAGTGATCGACTAGAAGGTCGGTGGCTGCGGTCGCGGCCGCTCCCCCCGAAGTTGCGCGGTCAGCTGCCCCGCAAGCGCTTCCGCAACGTGTTGATGAGCGGCGTGCGGCCAATGGATACCGTCTGGGTTCAACGCATCGGCGTGCGGCTCCACGAGGTCCCACGCGCTTACGAACGGGAATCCGTGACGCTCGGCGATCTCTCGTTGCATCTCCTCGCGCGCGCGCAGCATGGGATGACCCTTCCCGTAATAACGTGATCGGTGACTCGTCGGCCCAAGTGCCACACCGGCCGCATCGCGCGCCAGCGAGCGCACTTGGAACAGCACGGAGTCGTACATGCGCGCGAACTCGCCGGGTGGCGTGTGCGTGAAGCGGCCGCCCATCGCGCGCACAAGATACGGATGCGCGCGGTAGACGTTCTTTCGCACAAGGCGCCGCACGGCTTCGGGCCGGAGGTATGGGATCGCCGTCTCGACGAGCGCAGGGACCCCAGCCGGGGCGTGATCGATGCTGCCGATGCCCAGCACTACCGCGTCGGCTCCCATGAGCACCTCGAACTGGGCGTGCCTGTCCTTCGCCACGAGTCGCCAGGCTTCGCGCACATCAGTGCCCGCGCGCGCAAGGACATTCACCGCAACGGGACGCCCGAGGTCCGCTTCGAGGCGCGCAGCAAGGACACTCGGATAGAGGGCCTTATCTCCGGGAAGCTTCGGACCGGTGTCGTCGGTGAACGATGTGCTGTCTCCGATGACGACGAGGCGGAAAGGCTGGGAGACCATGACGGCACATGGTACGCGTACGCTGACACCCGTGGATCCCGAAGAGATGCGGCGACGCGTCGCGACGAAGCGATCTGGGACGCTGGCCACGATGGGACCCGACGGCCGTCCGCACCTCGTTCCGTTCGTATTTGCCCTGAAAGGAGACACTCTCTACTGGGCGGTCGACGACAAGCCCAAGCGCTCCAAAGACCTGCAGCGGCTTCGGAACATTGAACGAGACCCGCGCGTTTCGGTGTTGTTCGATCACTACTCGGACGACTGGTCCGATCTATGGTGGGTGCGCGTGAAGGGGACGGCTCGGATCTTGAGCAGGGGCGAGGAGCGAGAGCGCGCGGTCAAGGCTCTCCGAGGTAAGTTCCCGCACTATCGCGAGCAGCCGCTCGAGGATGCTGTTGTTGCCATCGACATCGAGGGGTGGATGGGTTGGTCAGCGACACCGTAAAGGTCAAGTACGGCGAAGCGAGTGGCTGGTGGGTCGTCGGGACGACCGTCCTCGGCTCCGGCATCGCGTTCTTGGACAGCTCGGTGGTCAACGTCGCCTTGCCGACGATCGCAAAGAACCTCCACACCGGCATCGCGGGCCTGCAGTGGACGCTCGACGGCTACCTGCTGATGCTCGGCTCGCTGATCCTGACCGGTGGTTCGCTCGGCGATCTCTTCGGTCGCCGTCGCATGTTCGTGATGGGCCTCGGGATCTTCACGGTGGCTTCGCTGCTTTGCGGCATCGCGCCGAATATAGCGACGCTCATCATCGCGCGCGGACTGCAAGGCATAGGCGGCGCGCTGCTTGTTCCGCAAAGCCTCGCGATCATCGGTGCCACGTTCGAAGGCAAAGATCAGACCAAGGCGGTTGCGATGTGGTCCGGTCTGGCCGGCGTAACAACCTTGTTCGGCCCGGCGCTCGGCGGGTGGCTCGTGAGCTTCTCGTGGCGGTGGATCTTCTTCATCAACCTGCCGCTGGCCGCGCTCGCGATCATGCTCGCGATAACGAAGGTTCCCGAAAGCTCCGACCCGGCGAGTGGTCGTCGCCTCGATATCCCGGGCTCGATCGCGGCGGCCGGTGGGCTCGGCGGCTTGGTCTACATGCTGATCGAAGGGCCGGGGAAAGGGTTCACGAACCCATCCATCTTGTCTGCCGGCATCATCGGCGGGATCTTCTTGGTCACCTTCGTCGTGATCGAACGGCGCTCGAAGAAACCGATGATCCCCACCCGGATCTTCCGATCGAAGCAGTTCACGGGCGCAAACCTGACGACGGCCTTGGTGTACGCAGGTCTGTATGGCGTCAGCTTCCTCGTCACGCTCCAGCTGCAGGTGCGGCTGCATTACTCTCCACTCGAGTCCGGCTTCGCGACGATGCCGATCACCGTGCTCTTGCTCGTCCTCTCGCCTTACGCCGGGCGGATCTCCATGCGTTTCGGGCCGCGACTACCTATGACGATCGGACCGATCGTGATCGGCATCGGCAACATGCTGATGGGCGGGATCCGACCCGGTGACCACTACCTGTTTGGGGTTCTTCCTTCGATAATCGTCTTCGGCCTCGGCCTCTCCCTGATGGTTGCGCCGCTGACGGCCGCGATGCTGGCTGCGGTCGAGAAGAGGCACATGGGGGTGGGCTCGGCGATCAACAACGCGGTGGCGCGTGTGGGAGGGCTGCTCGCCATCGCGCTGCTGCCCGCGCTGGTGGGCGTCCGCTCAGGCGAGGCCCCGACGAACGGCCAGTACGGGCGCGCGTTACTGATCGCAGCGGCATGGGCACTGGCGGGCGGCGTGATCGCGTTCGGGACGATAAGGACCGTGGCGCCACCCGAGCCCGAGCGCAGCAGCCCTGCACCGACGTCAACTCGCGCCGGTTGACGCCCGCGCGAAGCGCGACTCCGACGAGCAGCATTCCCACGGCCCACCCCATCGCGCCGGCTTCAGCCGGACCGGTGTGGGCGAGTGACGCCGCGAGAACCTTCGGGCAGATGATCGGGAGGCGAAACCCCGTCCGTAACGATGGCCCGTCGCTCGTAACGACGAATGAGACGACCACGGCATTGGGCGGGCACCTCGCCGCGGTCACGGTGAAGAACTGCGTTTCCGTTGAATCGGCGGGTATCGTCCCGTAGTCCCGAAAGGCGATCGAGACGTTGAACGACTGCGCGATGAGGTGCGCACGCACATGCGTCGCGGCCGTCGACCCAGCGTTCTCGAGCGTCACTCGCACGTTCACCGGAACGCCAAGCGTTGCAGCCGTGAGCGCAGCCGGCGTCGTCGCGTCGATGAGCCGAACGTGGTGCAGCCGCAGCAGCGGAGTCGCATCGGACGTCGGCGCGCGCGCCAGGACAGTGACGAAGGACATGGCGAGAATCGCGACTGCCCGTCGAGCCATCCAACCCCTTTCGGAATCAGACTAGCGTTGCAGTGATCGAGGCGTAGCTGATCTAGCGGCCCATCAAGCGGCGCGCGGCCTCCTGGATGCTCCCGCCGAGCGACGGGTATATCGAGAATGCCTGGGCAAGCTGCGAGACGCTGAGGCCGGCGTGCACTGCGACGGAAAGCGGCAGGATCAGGTCGCTCGCGTGCGGGGCCACGATCGTCCCGCCGAGCACCCTGCCGGTTTGCGAGGCCGCGATGATCTTCACGAACCCGTCCTCCAATGCGACCATCTTCGCGCGCGCGTTCGTGGCGAAAGGAAGACTCATCACCTCAACCGGGAGCCCGCGCTCACTGGCGGTCGCCTCCGAGATCCCGGCCGTAGCGATCTCCGGGTCGGTGAAAACGGTCGCCGCGACCTCGTCCGAGCGGAACGGCGTGACCGCCTGGCCCAGCGCGTGCCACATCGCGATGCGGCCTTGCATCGCCGCAACGCTGGCCAGCATCATCCCCCCGGTGACATCACCGGCTGCGTAGATGTGCGATACGTTCGTCCGGCTCACGCCGTCGATCGGGATCTCGCCCCACGATCCGATCTTCACACCGGCTTGCTCCAACCCAAGATCGGCCGAGTTCGGCACCTGTCCGACGGTTACGAGCGCATGCGACCCTTCGACCACGCGACCATCGACGAGCTCGACCTCGATCCCTCCGTTGGTCACACGGGCCGCCGCGGCGCGTGCGTTCTTCATGATGGTCATGCCACGCCGCTCGAAGATCTCTTCGAGCACTCGAGCGGCGTCGGCGTCCTCGCCCGGTAGCACCCGATCGCGCGAGCAGATCAGCGTCAGCTCGCTGCCGAGGCGGTTGAACGCGTGGGAGAACTCTGCGCCTGTGGCGCCCGACCCGATGACGATGAGCCGTTGGGGAACTCCCTCCAAGTCGTATACCTGACGCGCGTTCAGGATCCGGTTGCCGTCGGTCGGCGCGCTGCCGAGCGCGCGCGGCGACGATCCCGTCGCGACGAGGATCGCGTCCGCTTCGATCCGCTCGCCGGTGTCGACTTCGATCTCGCGCGTGCCGACGAGCCGACCGGTCCCCCGCACGATCTTGACGCCGGCTTGCGCGACCTTCTTCTCGACGTCCTGGCTCTGCGCATTCGCGAGCCACAAGATCCGCTGGAAGACGGTCGGCAGGTCGATCTGCAGCGTCGGTTGTTCGGTGGTCAGACCGAGCGACGGCGCCTGCTCCATCCACGTGACGACCTCGACCGTCGAGCACAAGGTTTTGGAGGGGACACAGTCCCACAGCACGCACGCACCTCCGAGGCCGGAACGATCGATCACGGTGACGTCGGCGCCGAGATCGGCCGCAACCAGCGCAGCCTCGTACCCTCCTGGACCACCACCGATGATCGCTATGCGCACGCGCTACCGCCGAGGCCGGTACATCCCGAAGACGTCCCGCATCACGCCGCAAACCTCGCCAACCGTGGCCATCGCGCGCAACGCCTCGCGGATCGGCGGGAGCAGGTTGTCGGTTCCCTTCGCCGCGTCGCGGAGATCCTCCAGCGCCTGCTTCACCGCAGCTTGGTCGCGCGCCGCGCGCACCGCGCGCACACGCTCGATCTGCTCGGCTTGCGTCTCCGGATCGAGGCGCAGGATCTCTGAGGGCGGCTCGTCGGTCTCTACCTGTATGTTGACGCCGACGACCCGACGCTTCTTCGCTTCGATCGCCTGCTGCTCTTCGTAGGCGGACTGCTCGATCTCACCCTGCATGTACTCGATCGCCTTCACCGCGCCGCCCATCGCGTCGATCTTGGCGATGTAGTCGCGCGCGCGCTGCTCGATCTCCTTGGTGAGCGACTCGACGAACCAGCTGCCGCCGAGGGGATCGGCCGTCTCAACCACGCCGGCTTCGGCGGCGATGATCTGCTGCGTGCGGAGCGCGATCTTCGCCGCATGCTCGGTCGGCAATGCCAGCGCCTCGTCGAACGAGTTCGCGTGCAACGATTGCGTGCCGCCGAGCACCGCGGCGAGTGCCTGGATCGCCACACGCACGATGTTGTTCTGTGGTTGCTGCGCCGTCAGCTGCACGCCGGCGGTCTGGGTGTGGAAGCGCAGCATCTGTGAGCGAGGGTCCTTCGCGCCGAACCGGTCGCGCATGATCTCGGCCCACAGCTTGCGCGCGGCCCGGAACTTCGCGACTTCTTCGAACAGCGTCGTGCGCGCGACGAAGAAGAAGGAGAGACGCGGCCCGAAGCGGTCGACTTCCAGGCCGGCGGCGATCGCTGCGTCGACGTACGCGATGGCGTCGGCCAGCGTGAACGCGACCTCCTGAACGGCCGTCGCGCCCTTCTCGCCCATGTGGTAGCCGCTGATGGAGATCGTGTTGAACTTCGGCAGTGTCTCCGCGCAATACGCGAACGTATCGGTGATGAGGCGCATCGACGGCTCGGGCGGGTAGATGTACGTCCCGCGCGCGATGTACTCCTTCAGGATGTCGTTCTGGATGGTCCCCGTGAGCTGCGCTGGGTCGACACCTTGCTCCTCCCCAACCAGCTGGTAGAGCAGCAACAGCACCGAGGCCGGCGCGTTGATCGTCATCGAGGTTGAGACCTTGTCGAGCGGGATACCGGCGAACAACGCGCGCATGTCCTCCAGCGAGTCGATCGCGACGCCGACCTTGCCGACTTCACCGTCGGCGACAGGGTCGTCGGAGTCGTAGCCCATCTGCGTCGGCAGGTCGAAGGCCACCGACAAACCGGTCTGGCCGTGGTCCAGGAGGTAGCGATAGCGCGCGTTCGACTCTGCCGCGGTGGCGTACCCCGCGTACTGGCGCATCGTCCAGACCTTGCCCCGATACATGTCGGGGTAGATGCCGCGGACGTAGGGGAACTCCCCGGGGCGGCCGATCTCTGCCGGGTCGAAGTCGTCGGACGGCTCGTATACCGGTTCTATCGGGACCCCGGACGGGGTTGTGCGATCGTTCTCGCCCACGAAAGCATTCTACGGGCGCGCAAACAGACCAGCGATTCTCCGGTGTTTCAGCGGTTCGGGAGCTTCGCTTCTCCCCTGCTATATTTCCGCGCGAGCAGCCGTCTGGTGGCTGGCCTAAACTCATTTAAGCGAGAAAGGGACGTACTGTGGCGCGTGTTCCCGAGCGGCTCGGGACCGTTTACAAGGGCGGCCAAGGCCAGTGGTCGTGGGCGCTTCACCGCATCTCCGGCGTCGCCGTTCTCCTCTTCCTCTTCGTTCACATCGCCGACACCGCGCTCGTCGGATTCGGGCCGAGGTTCTACAACCAGGTCGTCCACGCGTATCACAACCCGGTGATCCGCCTGCTCGAGATCGGCCTCGCGGCGATGGTGCTCTTCCACGCACTGAACGGCCTTCGCATCATCGTCATCGACTTCTTCCCGAAGATGGCCGACTACCACAAGCAGCTCTTCCAGATCGTCGTCGGCCTCTACATCGTGCTGATCGTCCCGGCGATCTTCTTCATGGGCCGCGGCTTCATCAGGAGCCTCTAGATGGCGCTGGCGACGAGGCCTCCTCGCACGGCGGCGGCTGCACGCGAGCGCGCGACCGGCTCCTTCGAGCTCTGGACGTGGTACTTCATGCGCATCTCGGGTTTGGTCCTCATATTCCTCGTCCTCGGCCACTTCACGATCGTTCACTTGTTGAGCGGCGGCATCGACCGCGTCGACTTCGCGTTCGTGTCGGGACGCTGGTCCAACCCCCTGTGGCAGGTCTGGGACTGGCTGATGCTGTTCCTGGGGTTGCTGCACGGAGCGAACGGCATGAAGACGATCATCAACGAGTACGTCCACCGAGCCGGCGCGCGCATGGCG
>Ga0070708_100001703_pt1 | contig 16903 bp, 15 predicted proteins | sample KBSK5503metaG_FD_65469 | JGI IMG/M metagenome (GOLD analysis project Ga0070708, IMG submission 65469) | Corn, switchgrass and miscanthus rhizosphere microbial communities from Kellogg Biological Station, Michigan, USA - KBS K5-50-3 metaG | ecosystem: Host-associated > Plants > Roots >... | reverse complement strand
GCCAGAGGCTGTCGCTGCCGCGCCAGTGGAACCAGAGGTGGCTCCGGTGCCAACACCTCCTGTTCCGAAACAACCCGGCTCGGCAAGGCTGATCAAGAAACTCACGCCTGCAACGCGCGCAGAACCGCCGGCAGCCGCTACTAGTGAAGCTGTTGCTCCCGTAGCGGAGGACGAGCCGGACGAGGATATAGAGATTGCTGCCGCGCCACCGGCAACCAATGGCGACTTCCCGCCGGATGTCCTGGACGTCGAACCAAAAAACATTCCGATTCCTTCGCGCCAGGTAAGAGTGATGCGCCCAACAGCGGCCGCCCTAAATGCGGGCATCCGCCCGGGTGAGCGCGCACCGGCCCCTGTAGTCGCACCGCCACCGGTTACTCCCCGAGAACGTGCCGAACGTAGTGGCAGACAGAGACCTTCTCTGCCACGGGCAGAACGTTTGGGAACCCCGGGCGAAACAGCTACACCGCAAACAACCTACATTCCTCCTCCAGACGCCGGACGCCGTCGCTCGCGACGCAGCAGTCCACGAGGCGGAAGGAAAACTATTGAAGGCAAAGGCGGGCGCTTCGACCGGGGCGATTTCATTCCGCCACCGAAGGCCCTCTCGCTCGAAGATCGCATTGCGGGCAGAATGGAGATGCCCACCGAGGGCGAGCTAAAAGAAGTTCGTCTTATCGAAGGCTCTACAGTTAAGGAATTCGCCGAGAAGCTCGGTATCAAACCAAAAGACGTAGTAACCCTTCTGCTGCAGCGCGGCGTTTTCGCTACCATCAATCAGCCATTAATGGATGACGTTGCTTCCGATCTTGGTAAACGCTTCGGCTACGACGTCTCCTTTGTTCCCTTTGAAGAGATGGTTGCGGAAGAGGAGTTTGAAGAACTGATCGCCACAGATGCTGACGACGTCGAATTACCACGCGCTCCAGTAGTCACGGTGATGGGCCACGTCGATCATGGTAAGACTTCATTGCTCGACGGAATTCGAACCACTGATGTCGCGGGCGGTGAAGCAGGAGGTATCACGCAGCATATCGGGGCCTACAGTGTGCAAGTTCCCAGTCCGGACAATCCTGCCGAAACCCGGCGCGTAGTTTTTCTCGACACGCCGGGTCACGAGGCTTTCACAATGATGCGCGCGCGCGGTGCGAAAGCGACCGACATCGTCGTGCTTGTCGTGGCGGCTGACGATGGAGTTATGCCGCAAACTATCGAGGCGATCGAACATTCCAGGGCAGCGAACGTGCCGATCATTGTTGCGATCAACAAGATCGACAAGCCGGACGCAAACCCGGAGCGGGTTAAGCAAGAACTGACTCAGCAGGGGCTATCGCCGCTTGAATGGGGCGGCGAGACCGAGATGGTCCAGGTCTCCGCGAAGAAGCGAGAAAATATCGGCACGCTGCTCGAGACGATTCTGCTTACTTCGGACATTCTGAATCTACGTGCCAGCCCGACGCGTCTCGCTTCCGGTGTCGTATTGGAAGCAAAACTCGATCGCGGTCGCGGAGCAGTGGCTACCGTCTTGGTCCAGCAAGGAACTTTGAAAGTTCATGAGCCCTTTATCGTCGGCCAGATCTATGGCAAGGTCCGGGCCATGTTTAATGATCGTGGCGAGGCGATCACGGAAGCCGGACCGGCAACTCCGGTTGAGGTCCTGGGTCTTCAAGGTGTGCCGCAAGCGGGAGAAAGCTTCCAGGTTGTGTCAGACATCACGAAAGCCCAGTCGATATCTCAGCACCGCCAGATGTTGAGTCGTCAGGCTACTCTGCTCCAGACCACGAAACGCGGTATCGAGGCACTGGGTGAGAGTGAAGTAAAAGAACTGCTGGTCATCATCAAGGCTGACGTGCAGGGTTCAGTGGAAGTCTTGAAGTCGACATTGCAAAAGCTTTCCACCGATCGGGTTAAGGTTAAGGTCATACGCTCAGGAGTGGGCGCCATCACCGAGTCGGACGTCCTGCTCGGCTCGGCCACGCAGGCTGGTTCATCTTCCTCGGCAGTCGTAATCATTGGCTTTAACGTCCGGCCGGAAGCACGAGCGGCCGATCTAGCCAAACAAGAGGCTGTAGATATTCGTCTCCATTCAATTATCTATAAGGTCGAGGAGGAGATTCGCGCCGCCATGATCGGCATGCTGGAGGCGATCGAGAAAGAAAAGATTATCGGCAAGGCCGATGTACGCGAGGTATTTCGCGTGCCGAAAGCGGGAGTGGTGGCGGGTTGCATGGTTATCGACGGCGTCATTCGGCGCAACGCGCGAGCGCGGTTAATACGTGATGGTGTCGTCAGTTGGGAGGGCAACATCTCGTCGCTGCGACGCTTCAAGGATGATGTGTCCGAAGTTCGCGAAGGCTTTGAGTGTGGCATCAGTCTGGAAAACTTCAACGATGTAAAAGTTAGTGACCAGATCGAGGCCTATATTATTGAACGAGTCGCGGCCACAGAACTTTAGAAAGGATGAAGGATGAAGGCGGAAGGATGAGACGCTTCCATCCTTCATCCCTCTGCCTTCATCCTTTCTTGACCATGCATCGCTCGGAAAGAGTCGCGGACATTCTTCGGGAAGAGATCGCTCAGATTGTCGGGTACGAGATGGAGGATCCGCGGCTGACGATGGTGACCGTAACCGAGGTCCGCCTCTCCGATAACATGCGAGCTGCGCGCGTCTACGTAACGGTTGCGGGTAATGAGGAAGAACACAAATCGGCCTTGACTGCGCTGCGCCACGCCACACCTTATGTGCGCAAGCAATTGGGATTGTCGCTGAATCTTCCGCGTACGCCTGAAATCCATTTTGTTCTGGATAAGATCGAGGAAGAAGGCGCGCGCGTCGATCAACTGCTCGAGAAAATTGAAAATGAATGGAAGAGGAAAGAAGGGGTGGAGAATGAGGGATGATAGGGCACTGACACGGAGTTACGATGCTTAGTCAAGTTGTCGAGTTGATTGAAGCGAAACGCCGGTTCGCGATCACTTCTCACATTCGTCCTGATGGCGATAGTTTGGGATCATCCCTCGGTCTCTATTGGCTGCTGCGCGCACTGGATAAAGATGTCGAGGTCATCATGCGGGATCCCGTGCCGCATGCCTACCAGCAGCTTCCGGGAGCTAATGCGGTTCGCGTCATGCCGGCGGTCGATCCTTCTTATCACGCTGTTTTTGTTATTGAATGCTCCGATGTCACCCGCCCAGGACTGGTCGATCTGGAAAAACAGTTCGTCGTAAATATTGATCATCACTCAACTACCGCGCTGTTTGGAGCAATTAACTGGATCGATTCGACCGCATCGGCAGTCGGTGAAATGATTTACAATCTCTGCAAGGCTACAGGCGTAAGAGTGACAAAAGAGATCGCTGAATGCGTCTATACTGCGCTTATTACCGACACCGGTTCCTTCCATTACTCAAATACAACCGAGCGGACTTTCAAAGTCGCTTCGGAACTGGTGCGCACCGGTGTCAAGCCGGCCAAGACCGCGGAGGCGGTTTTTGCCAGTTATCCCTGGAGTCGCATTCAGTTGATGGGGGCGGTGCTCTCGACGGCCCGGCGCGATGAAAGCGGCCATGTGGCTTGTATGCGTCAGACACTCGACATGCAGAGGCAGGCTCATGCTTCAGACGAAGACGCGGATGGCTTTGTCAACTATCCGCTCACTGTTGGCGAAGTAGAGGCGGTTGCCATGCTCAAAGAGTCTGAGCCCGGAGTTTACCGCACCAGCCTACGTTCGAAGGGCGACGTGAATGTAGCGAAGGTCGCGGAGAAATTCGGTGGCGGAGGCCACCGGAACGCGGCCGGATGCACGCTCAAAGGAGATTGGGAAGAAACCGAAAACGAAATCGTCCGTCTCCTGCAGGAAGCGGTGAAGCGCGCGAATGGATTGAAAGACATTACTGAAGATGCCCTGAAGGACTCGGAACTGGAATCGAGACCAGCGCCAGTTGTCTAAGCTAAGCCGGATACACTAGCGCGGAGCCGTGAACCTGTTCATCGCTCCGCGTTTGACTGTTCAGGATTAATGGCTTCCAAAGAAAAACAATACAAGTGGCGTCGTGAGGACTACCAGGAGAAGACCCGTGGGCTGCTCATCGTGCACACAGGCGACGGAAAAGGAAAAACAACCTCTGCGTTGGGGCTAATGATGCGTGCCGCCGGGCGCGGGTTAAAGTGCTGCATGATTCAATTCATGAAATCACGCAACGACCGCTACGGCGAACATGTCGCCGCCGAGCAACTGGGCATCGAAGTGCACACGATGGGTGACGGGTTTACCTGGGATACAAAAAATCCGGAGCAGGATATCGAGACTGCTCGCAAAACGTGGAATCTGTGTCTCGAGAAGATGAATTCTGGCGACTACGATCTACTGGTCTTTGACGAGCTGGTTTATGTGCTCAGTTACAAGATGCTGCCGGTTGCCGAAATCCTTGAGGCGTTTCGCACGATCCATGCTGCGCAGCCGGCATTGCACATTGTTGTAACCGGGCGTGATGCGCCGGCGGAACTGATTGAAGCTGCGGACCTGGTGACTGAGATGCGCGAGATCAAGCATCCATTCAGGGCGGGCATTCGCGCCCAGCAGGGGATAGAGTTTTGAACGGATGAAGGATGAAGTCGGAAGGATGAAGATAAGACGCGGCGACTCATCCTTCATCCTTCCGCCTTCATCCTTCATCCTTCGTCCTTGATCCTTTCTATGCTAACCTTTGCGCATTCCCGAAACAGCCTAGCGTAAGATTGCAAGCATTTATGGCTTGGTTTAACAAAAAGAGCAAAAGAATTGAGGCCGTTCCGCCTGAAGAGCGGGTAGTGAAGACTGAAAATGTCTTCGTGAAGTGCGACGGGTGTGAAGCACACTTGTTCAAGGGCGAACTTGAAGACGGTTTACAGGTCTGCAGCCATTGTGGCTACCACTTCCGCATTGGGGCCCGCGAGAGATTGGCAATGCTTTTTGACGACGGCAACTATGAGGAACTCGATGCAGAGGTAATCTCCCTCGACCCCCTTGAATTTGTCGATAGCAAACCTTACCCGGAACGGCTGGCACAGGCCAAAGGAACTTCCGGTCTCCCCGAAGCAATAATCAACGCGCGCGGAACTGTGGCCGATCACTCGGTAGTGGCAGGTGCGATGGACATGCTTTTCATTGGCGGGTCGATGGGCTCGGCAGTGGGCGAGAAAGTCACCAGGCTGATTGAGCGGGCGATGAAAGAGCGTAGCGCGCTGGTAATTTTCTCCGCCTCGGGAGGCGCACGCATGCAGGAAGGCACGCTCTCGTTAATGCAGATGGCCAAGATATCCGCCGCGCTCGCGGTTATGGATGAAGCTCGTCTACCCTTTATCTCCGTATTAACTGATCCAACCACCGGCGGTGTAACCGCAAGTTTTGCGATGCTTGGGGATGTGATAATCGCCGAACCAAAGGCGTTGATAGGTTTCGCTGGTCCGAGAGTTATCGAGCAAACTATTCGTCAGAAGTTGCCGAAAGACTTCCAGAAGTCTGAGTTTCTTCTCGAACATGGCATGATTGACGACATTGTCGATCGGCGTGAAATGCGCAACTACATCATCAGATTGCTGAACTTCATGATGAACCCGGAGATTCATGGCGAGTCAGATATCGAAAGAGCGCGTCGCCGCGCAATTTCTCGAAAATAACACCCGTCTCCTTAATCCTTCTCAGCCGTTGATAGCACTTTGTAGGGGCGTCACTCCGCCGTCGCCCCCATTTTTGCGCGCGAGGGTTGTCTCTTGCGAACCAGGGGCGCCCACGGAGTGACGCCCCTACAATCTCGGCCAACACTCCGCCGTCGTTTCCAGAGCAGCCAATGCAATTCGAAGAAGCCGTCCAATATCTTCTCGGTTTAGGACACGAGACACTAACAATCAAACTGGGTCTGAGAACGACCGAACTTCTTCTCCAAACCCTGGATAATCCCGAACGCGCGTTTCCTGCGGTGCAGATTGCGGGAACTAATGGCAAAGGCTCAACTGCGGTTGTGCTCGATTCGATCTGTCGGTCAGCAGGAATCAAAACCGGCCTCTACACGTCGCCTCACCTCGTTTCAATGACGGAGCGCGTGAAAATCAACGGCATCGATATCAGCCCAGATACCTTTGCTAACCTTACGACTCAAGTTCGCAACGCTGCGTACAAGCTTGTGGAGAACGAACAACTCGAAGCGCTGCCAACTTTTTTTGAACAGGTCACCGCAATTGCCCTGCTGGCCTTTCGAGAGGCAAGAGTCGACCTGGCAATCCTCGAGACGGGTCTGGGTGGACGACTCGATTCCACTACTGCTGCTAACGCGGGGATCGTGGCCATCACTCAGATTGCATTCGATCATGAAGAGTACCTCGGCAACACACTCGAAAGTATAGCTGGTGAAAAGGCAGCAATCATTCGACCGGGAGTTAGTGCCATCGTCGCCGCGCAAACTCCCGAAGCTCTGGCGGTTGTTCTTCATCAATCTGAGGCGAGTAACGTAAAACCTTTGCTCGACGGGTGTAGCTGGGAGGTTAACCGAACCACTGAAGACGGCAGGCTCTGCGTCACTTTTGTGACTGCGGAGCACAAGTACGAGCAGGTTTGGCTCGGCTTGCGTGGGCGGCATCAAATCGGCAACGTCGCGCTTTCGATCCAGTTGGCCGAAGAAATCCGGTCGCGGGGATTACAGATACCTGATTCGGCAGTGGTCGCCGGAATCGAGACGGCAACACACCCCGGACGCCTGGAATTAATTCCCGGTAGTCCGGCGCTTCTGTTGGACGGGGCGCACAATCCAGCAGGGGCCGAGTCGTTGCGCGCCTTTCTTGACGAGTTTGGCCGACGGCCGCTGACCGTCATCTTTGGCACAATGCGAGATAAGCGACTCGAACAAATGGCGGAGATTCTGCTTCCCGCCGCAGACAACGTCGTTCTCACGTCAATCAAAAATCCCAGGGCGGCGGCAATCGACTTGCTGAAGCCAATTGCTCGACGCTTCAAATCGCAGACCGCAATCGCAACTGCCTCATCCAGCAGCGAAGCCCTGCGGATCGCTAAAGAGAAAACTACACCTGATGGTCTAATCTGCATTACCGGATCACTATATCTGATTGGTGAGTTGCGTCCTCGTGTTCTGAAATCAACTCGAGCCGAAGTTGCCATATCGAGCACCGCTTCGTAAGCTGAAGCCTGAAACTGACCATATGCCTGAATCGAACAAAGACCTCCCCAGGATACTCGACAGCGAGACAGTTTTTCGTGGCCGTATTTTCTACGTCACGGTGGACACTGTGCAGGAAGGTGAGGTGACCTATAAACGAGAGGTCGTTCATCATCGTGGCAGCGCAGTTATCCTTCCTGTTTTTTCGGACTACACAGTTGCTCTGGTAAAACAGTATCGCCATCCGGCAGTCAGGTATCTCCTGGAAGCGCCTGCCGGAACACTCGAGGAAGGTGAAATACCCGAGGATGGTGCGGCACGCGAACTGGAGGAAGAACTGGGTGTGGTCGCCGGCAAGCTCGAGAAACTGACGGAGTTTTTTGTTTCGCCTGGTTTTTGCGAGGAGAAGATGTGGTTGTTTCTGGCAACTGAACTCAGCGAAACGAGGCAGCGACTGGAGGACGACGAGATTCTCGAAATAGTTCGCGTCCCCTTCTCCGAGGCCCTCGAGATGATCACGGACGGTGAGATTCAAGATGCGAAGACGATCATTGGCTTGATGCTGGCTGCGCCACGAGTAGGACCGCCGATGCTGGAAATAGACTATCCCGCTGTCTAATGTTGACCATACCTCACTAAACCCCATACACTCGGCTCTCAGTGATCATAGACGAACCTTCTTCTCTTTTGGAACCCGTCGCAGATAAGCAACCGGGCGTTCCCGATCTTGCTTCCCTCGAGCAAACTGCCCGGACCCCGAATCCTGACAATCCTCCGTGGGGTGTTCTAAAGGCTCTCTTGACCTGGTTCGCCAGCATTGCGTGCCTGACAGTCGTTCCGTTGCTGGTTGTAATTCCTTACATCCTATACCTCTATTTGTCATCAGGCGCGCCAAGCGCAGACGCTCTGGTCACCGATAAGAACTTTCTGTTTTTGTCGATCCTGGGAGTTATTCCCGCTCATTTACTTACGTTTGGAGTGGCGTGGATCGTTGTAACCGACTGGGGGCGCCATCGCTTCTGGCTAACACTCGGATTCACGTGGCCGAAATCCTTCGGCCCCTGGAAATGTGTAGGGTTGGCAGTATTGCTACTTCTCATCGGTGCCCTGGTAACCAGCTATTTTGGGGGAAGCAAGACCCAAATGGATCTGATTATTGAGAGCTCTTACCGGACGCGATTGGCAACCGCTTTTCTTGCAGCCGCTACGGGACCCTTCGTAGAAGAACTCGTGTATCGCGGCGTCTTGTACTCGGCCCTGCAGCGAGCACTGGGCGTATCAATGGCCGTCGTATTAGTCTCAATACTGTTTGCAGGAGTGCACGTCTACCAGTATTACAACAACATCGCCGTAATCGCCGTAATCACATTGTTGAGTGTCACGCTAACCGTGGTTCGCGCAGTGACGGGTAGGCTGCTGCCTTCGTTCATGATTCACTTTATCTTCAACGGAATTCAGTCGCTTATCCTTGTATTCCAGCCTTTCTTCGAGAAAGCCAATACGGTGGTCCCAAACAAGATTCCAGCTACTAACCTCATCGAAATTTTTCTGCGTCATCTGAGCTAGGTATGTCGTACGACGTTGTCGTAGTTGGCGGCGGCATCGGCGGTCTGACTGTCGCCGCGCTCCTGAGTGCGCGCGGAGTAAAGACTTGCCTCCTGGAAAGACAATCTCATGTTGGGGGTTGCGCAGCGCGTATCGAGATCTCCGGGCTTAACTTTGAACCCGGAATGGGAATCTATCCAGCCTGGGGAACCGGCCAGATCCACGAAAGAATTTTCTCCGAGTTACCCGTGAAGGCTCCGGAGACGCACACTTTGGACTCAGCGTATGTCGTGCGACTTCCTGACAGAACGGATATTAGTCTCAGCCACGATGAGACAGCTTTTGCTATAGAGCTCAGCAAAGCATTTCCCGAATGCGCTGCACAGGCAATTGCTTTTTATGAAACAACAGTAAAGGTCGCGAATGCGTGGATGGACCCACTCAACCGCACAGCAAAATTGCAAACTATAGGGTGGGCAAAAAAGATTCGAGCCTTCGCGTCGGAAGCTGCCAACTTGCAGCATCGTCTTCGTCTCGGAAACAAAACGGCTCTTGATTGTCTGCGAGAGACCTCGAGTCGATTTCAGTGCCTCATAAATACTCAGCTGCAAGCGTTTGTCCAAACACCTATTGAACAATGCCCCTACCTGGCCGCGAGCATCGCGCTGAACCTGCCACGTCAGCGGCTTTATTCGATTGTCGATGGTCCAGCCGCATTAGCCGAAAGCCTGGCTGAATCAATCACGCAGTCGGGAGGAACGCTACGCCTAAATAGCCCGGTGCTCCGGCTGGCCTACGATAGTGCGGGTCACGCTACCGGAGTCGACCTGTTGAGCGGCGAGACTGTAATTGCCAAACAAGCGATCGTTAGCAACATGACCGTTTGGGACACCTACGGCAAATTGATCGGGTTGGGTCGAACTCCGCCTGATATAAAGCAGAAACTGGCGCGGCTTCAGGGAGAGGGAGCGTATGTGATTTATGCAGTCATGGAAGACGCGGCAGCCGCGCGGATACCGGCCGAGCGGCTTCTGGTCGCGACCGAATGGCAACCTGGAAGCGAAGCGAAAATATCCGAATTCACGTTTTGTGCTGCCGAGCCAGACACGGCCACTCGGCAACGCGCAGTGACACTACAGACGAAAACAGATGTCGGGCCGTGGTTTAGCTTCCGGACCAGCGAACAAGACCAAGACGTGAGAGACCAGGAGATGCTCGAGGTCTTTTGGGGCAAGTTGCATCACGCGCTGCCGGAACTCGGAGCAGATATTGAAGTGATAGAGACCGCGAACCCTTACACTTTCTACGAACTAACGCGTCGAAAGCTGGGTATGGTCCGAGGCATTCCAGGGAGCGCTGGTCTGAGCTCCACGAGCCATCTGACTTCTTTCCCCAACGTTTTTATGGTGGGCGACACGGTATCTCCCGGAGCAACGTTGGCGGCTGTCAGCCATTCCGCGCTAGTGGTCGCAAACGAGATCACCAACAAGAAAAGATAGATGAGTAGTCATGAACAAGCCGAAGAATGAGTCGAGGGCCGGTGGTAGTCGAGTGTTTCAAACACGCAAATGATCTGCCCGCCAGGTATTAACGGCGCGCTTGATGTCAGCCGATTTCTTGAGCCGACCTTCCAGGACTCCGCGAACTAATGCTTCCACCTCTTCGTCTGGAGCGAATCGAAGAGCGATGATTTGATCGATTGTCAGCGACCTGGCTTGCTGCGCACAGTCATCCGATAGAATTTGTTGGTAGCGGATTTGTTCTTCCAGTCTGATGATCCGGTCTTGTGCTCTTAGCGCATTCGTTCTTGCGACAGAGGCTAGCACCAGTAAGGCCAAGGAGACGACAATAGCCCAACCTCGATTCCAGCCGGGGCTAATGAAAAAGTAAACGATGGACCAAACGACATTGATAATCATCACCGGCAGGACGAAAAAGTGAAACGGTGGGTGCCAACGAGTATGGTTGGCATAAGTTTGGGCTGTGGTTGTCATATTCATCTCCTCGATTGAGTAGTGCCGCACTTCAATCGTGCGGCTCGGGACCCATAGTAGGCGCAAATGGCTTGTTCCTGTTAGCGCAGTTACCTAAGCGAAGCGCGCCGCCCTCAAGATTTAAATATGAACGCTTTCTCTTATCAGTGTAATCCGCGTTATCTGTGGCTTTCAAAAAAGTCTCGACAAGGCTCGATTGTCTGTTGTATACAATCACCAGACAATATGTATGTAACAATCGACGAACGGGATAAACGGCCGCTTTATCAGCAACTCGTTGATGAGATTAAGACCCTCATTGCCCGAGGTGAGCTTCCGGAGGGCACATCCCTGCCACCCGTCCGACAGGTGGCCTCAGATCTCGGAGTTAACCTCAACACTGTGGCTTTTGCCTACCGCCGCCTTCAACGAGAAGGCTTGATCCAGGTCAAGCACGGCTCCGGCGCTGTCGTTATCTCCCAAACGCTCAGTGAGAAGCGCGAGGAACGACTCCGTTCCCAATTGAGAACCGCGCTGACACAGCTCGTCCTGGCCGGTTTCAAGCGTCCGGAAATCAAGGCGCTAATTAACGAGGAGTTGGAGAGTCTGTTGAGAGACCAACCGTCACGAGGCGAGCCGGTCAACAAACAGTGAATCGCCGGCTAAGGTTGGATCGGTCGTCCGGCCTGAGGCGTCACATCTGGCTTACGCATCGTTCGACCGGAGTCGGGATCCATCGGCGGACCTGATGCTGGCCGTCCCATTGCGGGAGAGGCGGTCGAAGAACCGCCGGGAACACCGTTGGCAGTACCGCTCGCTCTACGAGCGGGCCAGCCATTAGCAGGGTTGCTGATAGCCGAAGTGCCGCTCGAATTGCCAAAACTGGTATATATCGATATCGGATAGGACGAGCCGTAGGGTGAACCCCAGCCACCAAAAAATGGCAGAAACGTGTAGCACCCCGCACGATTATTGAAGAACCAAAATCCTGAACTACGAAAACCACCAAATAGTGAGTAGTCAGAACCCCTAAAAGATGCGAACGCCGAGTTCAGCATCCGGTCAGAGATCCGCCCGTTAGCTTTCGCTAGTGTCTGCGCGCGATCTTTACTCCAAACCTCGACATCCTCCCGCTTCTTCTTTTCTTCTTTGCTCAGTTTTGCCACTGAAACCGCGGTTGCACTGAAGACGACCTTATTCCCACCTTTTACTTTGGTGTGCGAATCATTCAATATTACCCGCCCTTTTCGCACGATCAATTCCGTCGCGTCTTCGGGAACAACATTCAAACGGTAAAGGCCCTGCCGTACAATCGCCAATTTCGCATGCGGCGTAGTGATATTAATCATCAGTTCCGTTCCGTCGCCGCCTGTTGCTTCCACGATAGCGGTTCCTCGAAGCAAGCGGAGCTCCAGGTTGGACAGGGAGTTGTTGGATAACTCAACTTCGGAGTTGCCGCCAACTCGCAAGTACGATCCCGGATTGAGCAGGATCTCGACTCGACCATCGCTTGCCGTACGAACGTGATCGCCGGCATTCAGATCGTCAGTCACCATCAATTGCTGCCATTCTGATTCGCCTTTCCCATGCACAACCGCCTGTCCGGTCACGGCGTTGATTCCCCCAGCCTTTGCTGAAATGACAAACTTCTCACGATTCTGCCCGAAACTCAGAGCAGATCCGCAAAGAACCAACGCTATGGAAAAGATCCAGAAGATTGAGCGGTAGGAAGTTTTTCTCACGGAAGGACCCTCCGAAAATATGAACTGAGCAATGCAGACGATTGACTCTAGAGCATTATAGTCCTGGCACTTACATTTACAAGCTTTTCCCGGATCGTTGGTAGTGCCCTAATTTTTAGGGGCGGCCCCTTGGCCGCCCTAAGCCGCCGAATGATCTTTCATTGGGGCGGCCACGGAGGGCCGCCCCTACAAATTAGGGCACTACCGGATCGTTGAGTCAAACAAGCTGAAGTCCAAGCGGTTCGAGGAAAAACGAATTCTTAAGGTTCCTTGACCTGCTTAGCAAAATAGCCTCGTTTTGTCCGAGCCTGTAGATTGGGACGACTGACCAGCTGGACCTGGACGGAACGCCATTTCCCATCAAGGGCCCGGTTTGAAGGTCGATAACCAATGCTGTAAACCGTGCCGAGATCCCGAATTACTCGCGCATACACCTGATCCAGATCCTTGAGCTTTTCAGCCCGATATACCGTTGTACCACAAGCCGAGGCCAGCGCGGCGAGTTGCTCTCGTGCCTGCGCGTAAGCCGCTCGGGGTATGTGAAAATTCTTTACGTCTTCCTTTTCCGTGTCGAGATAGATCGGGAACACAATGCTTTCAGAATTTTGGACGTTGGTGAGAAGCTCTTCAAACGTTATCACGGATCCTGGCCCAGGAACGTCGGGCAAAGCATTGTCAACACCGTCGGTCATTACAACGACCGCGCTGCGCCGCGGGCCACTACCCAGACGGACGAAACTCTCAATAACGTAGTTAAGTGAATCCCAGAAATTCGTTCCCCCATATGCGTCATCAATCTCATCGATACTCTTTTTCAATTGCCGGCGATCTAAAGTCAAGGGCGAAACCAGTGCAGGTCGATCGGTGAACGTAACCACTGCAATCCGATCGACAGCCCGTGCAGCATCGACGAATCGTTTGGCTGAACGCCGAATCATTTTTAGCTTGTTGGCTGTTGAGCCTGATAAATCAAGAAGCAAAACCAAATCAAATGGCGCGTCTGCGGCGGCGAAGAAAGCGATCTCTTGCGGCTTTCCGTCTTCGAGCACCTGAAAGTCTTTCTGTTCCAGTAGCGGAGCCGGTGTTTCAGGAGCAAGACCAAGCACATTGATCTTGAGATCAACGAGATCCGATTCGATGCGCACCGTCTCGGAAGGTTCCTGGCTTTGAGCACTACTGCTGGTGAAAAGCGAGACCAGGACCAGGCAGGGCAGAATAAGACTATGCTTCTTTTTCAAGTTATTTCGAAACCGGCCGAAATATCTAGTTTGCATAGTATCCACGTTTACCGCGGGCCACTGCATTAGAGCGAGCGACGCCGATACGAATCGCCCTCCATTTGCCATCTCGTGTTTTGTTTGCGGGTTGATATGCCAGGCTATAGACCGTTCCCAGATCGGCGACCACTTGTTCATAAGCGCCCGCAAGATCTTCCAAACGTTCGACCTCATAGAACATGCCACCGCCCACGTCCGCCATCTCTTTCATGCGATCGTGGCCGGCATCGAAAGCTTCCGGCTGAGTATCGAGCGGACTTAGAGATTCATACTCCGTATTCAGCCACAACGTGTACAGAACGCCATCAAATTCCTGAATGTGATTGAGCACCTCCTGGTAAGGGCGTTGCGAGCCGTGTTGACCATTAACTCCAGGAATCGTGCCATCCAGACCGTCACTCATTAGCACAATGGCTGTGCGCCGCGACTTCTTTGAGTCCTTCATCACCTCTTGCATGGCAAATTCGATTGCGTCGTAAAGCTTTGTATCACCTCGAGCAGTCTCAATTGCATTTACTCTCCGGCGCAATTGGTCCCTGTCGGCGGTTAACCCGGAAACAATCGTCGCCTCGCCGGCAAAAGTGATCACGGCGATTCGATCCGACGGACGTGCCGCATCTATGAACCGAAGCGCAGAAGCACGAATCAGTTTCACTACGTCTCGAGTGGAACCCGATAAATCAATCAATAAAACCAAATCGAAAGGAGCGGCAGACGACTCAAACTGGACAATGGTTTGTTCTTTTCCGTCCTCAAAGAGCCTGAAGTCTGATCGAGCCAGTCCCACAAGACCGCGGTTTGTGCCTCGATCAATAACACTCATATTAAGCGTGACCAATTGCGAATCGACGCGTATGACGTCTCCCTCACTGATCTCTCCGATCTCCGTCTTACTGGCAGGAGTGCCCGCAGCTTTTGAGTTATTATCTGCGCCTGCCAATTCCGGCTGTTTCGCCTCAGCTTTTTCTGCCACTGCATTTCCTGCTCCCTCTGAAAGGAGGATTTGACCGGAGTCCGTTTCGGCTTCCAAATTTCTGGAGGCACTTCCCAGACGGGCTAACAGGGAATGTCCGTCGCTTGATGGCGTCGCCACCAGTCCTGATCTGATAGTTCCGCGCGCCGACCGCGCGCTTAGGTTGGCGCTTACGGCGGCCGGGAGCACTGTTTCAATATCCCCCGAGCCCGACCGCAATGAGGCACTCGCGGACAGTCCGCGCATGACTATGCCACCATCGGTTGTCACTATCTCAAGATGGGAAGTGTCGGGAACCTTTACGGTAAGGTGGATAGCAGCGACAGGATCGGGCGGAGTTCGTACTACGGAGATTGAAAGAAGTTTGCCACGATTGTCGATCACGATGGGCGACCGCTTAGATCGCAATGAACTGCCTTCGACTGTCGCCGATACGGAGACGTACTTGTTGCTCCACACTTCGGCAGAAACGTTGCCGAACCGGTTCTCAACTCGCACGTGGCCATCGGGAGGCAATTCGATGCGAATGTCATCATCGATCAACTTGCCGAAGCTTAACCCGGGGGAAAATATGACGCTTGATAGAATTATCAAGCTATATAGAAGCCTGCGCACTTTCGAGAACATAACCAAAAATCTACTCGACTGTGTCGATCATGGCAAAACACGGGTGAAATATTCAGGCACGGGGAGAAGATTTTTCGCCTTAGTGTTCGATCATATCGAGCATTGAACCCTCTTCTTTAGCTGGCTCGGGCTTTGGTGGAGGTGGTGCACCTCTCAGATCTGAAACTCTAAGTAGCAGGTTGTTGGCATTACTAGCATAAGGCATTGCTCCTTCCATGCTGACGACACCGCTGCGAATTAGTTGCTCGATCACAGTGTCGAAGGTCTGCATTCCTTCCTGATCGCCCTGCTCCATCGCATCGATTAGTGACTTGCCATCCGACTCGCCTTTTTCAATGTACTCCCTGGTGCGCATCGTCGACTTCAGGATCTCAATCGCTGCCACTCGTCCTTTGTCATCGGCCCGTGGAATCAATCGTTGGGAAACTATGTAGCGAAACGACTGTGCAATGCGAGTACGAATGGCGCTTTCCTCGTTCTTTGGGAAGACGCCAATGATGCGATCCACGGTTTTCGCCGCGTCGATGGTATGTAACGTTGACAATACCAGGTGACCGGTTTCAGCGGCTTCCAGCGCCACTTCGATGGTCTCTCGATCACGCATTTCACCTACCAAAATAACTTTGGGCGCCTGCCGCAACGCTGCCCGCAGGGCAATAGAAAAACTGGGAGTGTCGGAGTGCAGCTCGCGCTGGTGGATCGTGGAGTTCTTGTGCTTGTGCAAAAACTCAATCGGGTCCTCGATCGTTACTATGTGGTAATAATGCGTCTCATTTATCAAGTCGATTATTGCCGCGAGCGTCGAACTCTTGCCGCTCCCCGTTGGTCCGGTTACCAGGACTACGCCATTTTTTAGGTCGATGATCTCTTTTAGCTCGTCAGGCAGGTTGAAGTCCTCAAACCGAGGAGGATTCATTGGAATGACGCGCATAATGATGGCGTGTGTTCCACGCTGTCTAAAAATATTTACACGAAAGCGCGCTTCACCGGGTGCGCTGAACGACAGATCGGCGGAGCCATTCTTTTCCAGGCTTTCAGTGGCTGTTTGCTGATTTCCGATTATCAGCTTCGCGATCCCCGCCGTATGGGCAGGTGTTAGCATTTCCAGACCGCCGATTCGAACGGGCTGTAGTCTTCCCGTCAACTCAATTTGCGGCGGTCGGCCCGGACTGAAGATTAGATCGCTGACCTTGTCCGAGGCACGCAACATTTGCCGTAACACAGCGATAAAGTTTGGCGGCGGAGGACCGGCAGAAGGCTGGTCTGCAGTAATAGGTTGTTCGTTACTCATTTTTCATCTGAACTTTTTGGAGTTTTACCGCGTCAAAGAAGCAAGCAAGCGCTGTCCAGAAAAGATTCTTTGCCAAAGAACAAACTCGAAACGTCTGACGTACATCAAAGTGATCGTTCTTAAGGACACGGCGCCCAAGCGGACCGGGTCAAATTTGATAAGAAAGGCGCTGGAATCATGGCAACCTACAGAGATCCTGTTAGATGCTTTGCCCCACTTGAAGTTATCGAGCGCCTGCTGGAAATTCGTGTCGAAGCGGGTTACTTCCCCTCCGTTTATCTTCTTTCCCCCGATGATTTGGCAGACTATCTCGATGCATATGGCTT
>Ga0070708_100001699_pt1 | contig 16919 bp, 26 predicted proteins | sample KBSK5503metaG_FD_65469 | JGI IMG/M metagenome (GOLD analysis project Ga0070708, IMG submission 65469) | Corn, switchgrass and miscanthus rhizosphere microbial communities from Kellogg Biological Station, Michigan, USA - KBS K5-50-3 metaG | ecosystem: Host-associated > Plants > Roots >... | reverse complement strand
GCGCAGGCTGCCGCCGATCTCGGCGACGACGGCATTCGGCAGCGCCAGGCCCGCGTTGGGCGTGAACGTCAGCGCCCACGTTGCGAGTTGCGCGAGCGCGCGTGCTTCGGCGTCGGCATCGCGATCGCGGGATCGCAATTCCGGCGCAAACGCGAGCGCCGCGGAAATGAGCTGGCCTTCGCGGATGCCGGTCTCGATCGCCGCCGCATTCGCCGCGACGACGCGCGGATAGTGGCCGCCGCTGCTGACGACGAACGGATGCGCGGCATCGTCGGGTTCTTTCGCGCGCGCAAAGACATCGAGCGGCAGCGAAGGGAAGATGAGGCAGGCCCACAACATAGTGAGGTTACGTCAGCCGAACGGCCGATGGATGGTCCAAAGGGAAGATTTCATGCTCCGCAATGGTCGCTATAGGCACCTGTTGACATCATACGGCAGAGACGTATAATCGAAATGTTCCACTTCGTCGAAACACAGCTATTTACGCGTCTCGTTCAGGAATACCTGTCCGACGACGATTACGCGCAGTTGCAGCAGGCGTTGATGGCGAACCCGCGGATTGGCGACGTTATCCCGGGTACGGGAGGCGTGCGGAAGATGCGATGGCGCGTCGCAGGCCGTGGCAAGCGGGGTGGAATCCGAGTGATCTACTTCCTGCGCCTGGCGCAGGGGCAGATCTGGCTCCTGACGCTTTACGCAAAAAACGTTGCAGATACCATTCCCGCTCATGTCCTCAAGCAAATCAAAGACGAAATCGATGGTTAAGGTAACTCCCCGGCGTGCCGTCGGGCGCGAGATCCTCGAGGGCCTGCGCCAGTTGAAGCGTGGCAAAGTCGGGCGCGTCGTGAGCGTGCCGTCGGTGACGGCGATTCGCGAAACAACCGGGCTGTCGCAGGCCAGGTTTGCGTTGTTGCTCGGTGTATCTGTGCGCACGTTGCAGGAGTGGGAGCAGGGTCGGCGAGCGCCCTCGGGAGCGGCGCGGACGCTGCTGCTGATTGCCATGAAGAACCCGCGCGCATTGCTGGACGTGGCTTGACGTTGCTCGTCGGCCATCAGGCTCGGGGTTCCGTGCCCCAGATCGCCGCTTCCGAATAGCCCAGTTCCGCGAGTTCCGTTGCGCGGAGGTGGGCCTCGTTGGCGCAGAAGAATTCATCGAGTTGCGGCGGCTTGACGCGGGTGCCGGCGAGCATCGCGTGCGCTTGCCCGCGATGATGGATCTGGTGCTGGAAAAGGTGCGCGAGCAGCCGCGTGACGGTCTCGTGCAGGACGCCTTTGCTGCGCTGGATGGCGACCGGAGACTCGAGTTGTGCTTCGGTGAGCACCGTGCATTCATCGACCAGCCGGCGATCGACGTCGCGCTGCGCGGCGTGCAGCTCGCGGCACACGGCGAAGGGTTCCTCCGGCTCGAAGAAGCGTCCCGGCTCGGTGTCGACCGGCAATCCGCGGACGAAGCGCTCCAGCGCGTCGACGTAGTACCAGTCGACGGTGAGGTTGTGGTTGAGCGTGGCCTTAAGGGAAGGAAAGAAACTCGTGCGCGCCGCCCCGAAATCGTCCTGCGACAGTTGCTCGCATGCGCTCAGCAGCCGGTGGTTGGCCCACGCGTTGTTGTACGCCATGGTTGCGAAGTGGTGGGAGAGGGGGCCGGTTGCCATCGATTGCGCTCCTTCGGTCATTGCGTGCCTGCGCCCAAGCGCGGCGAAGGTTTTGGCAGTGCGGTGGAAATGAAGGCGGGCTTGCCGACGTCGATCAGCACCGGCTGTGGCAACGTCGCGCCGCGGCGCTTCAACACGTGGATTGCTAGTTGACCAAAATGAGGTCCCGCGTGCGGTGCGAGGGCCAGCCGCAGTGGCGCCGCGGCGGCATTGCCGCGCTGGCCGGGCCGCCGCCACAGCACACCCCACGTGCCGCCTTCACGCGCCGCGACCTGCAGCCGGCGCAATGCGCGCTCGTCGTGCGTGGGCAGCCACGCGAACGCCGCGCCGCATTCCGGTGCGCGCAGCGCCTGGTCAAAGGCCCAGAGCGCGTCCTTCGGCTCGCGGCAATGCACGACATACAGCCGCGCGAGATCGAGGCCGGCCGCGGCGAGCGCCGGCGCATAAGGCTTGTGCGGCGGCGCGATCCATACGACGTCGCGCCCCTGCGCCTGCACGCGCACGAGCGCGGGGAGCGTCAAGCGAATTTCGCCGATGCCTTCGCGCGCGAGCAGCATCTCCGTCAATGCGTTCTGCGGCCAGCCGCAGCCGGGCAGCGCGGCATCGAGCGCCGCGAAGCCGGAGGGCAGGGCCGAGGGCTCCGGCGCGCAATCGCCGCCGCGCCAGATCGCCGGATGCGACAGCAGCGCAGTGAGGGTGGATGAGGCGGCGGTCATCGTGGCGAAGTGAGTGCAGCAAAGCGCGTCAGGCCGGCGGCCAGTGCCGTGCGAAGACTGGGGCCACGCGCGGCTCGCTCTCGATGCGCGCCAGCAGCGCGCTGAATTCCGGCCGCTTTGCCGCGAGATGTTTGCGCGACCCCGACCATTTCGAGACCACCGCGGCCAGCAGGTCGAGCGCGCCGATGTGCTGTCCGCTCAGGAACGGCCGGGCGGGAAACGTGTCGGCAAAAATTTCCCACAGATGATGCAGCCGCTGCGTGGTCCCGGCCTTGATGCGCTTGTTCGTGGCCTCGTCGGGATCCGCGCACCAGCGTTCGGGGTAGTCGATGATGCCGATCGCGGCATAGCAATTGGCCACGACGTACACGAGGCCGCGAATGGCCTGCGCGCGCGCCGAGACGTCCGCGGGAAGCAATCCGCTGGCGGGATGCGCGAGGCCGAGATGAATGAGGATGGCGGCGCTCTCGGTCAGCACCGAGCCGTCCGGAAGCTGGAGCGTTGGAAGCTGGCACAGCGGATTGACGCGGCGGAGTTCGTCGAGTCCCGGACCGGGTGGTGACATCCATGACGCCGCCTCAACACTGCGGAATTCGATGGCGGCCAGCGCGAGCGCGGCCTCGACAGACGCCGATCCCGATCCCTTGGCGCCGAACAATGTGTACATGCGTGGCTCCCGTGTTTGCTTTGCGATCAGGCGTTGGCCGCTGACTTCGTCATTTCCTTGAAGCGGCGGTCGATTTCTTCCGGCGGCACGTCTTCGATATGCGTGCCGATCGACCAAACGTGGCCGAAGGGGTCGGCCAGTGTGCCGGTGCGATCGCCGTAGAACTGGTCGGCCACCGGACGCTTCACCGTGGCACCGGCAGCGACCGCGCGCGCGAACGCCGCGTCGACGTCGGGCACGTAGACCATGAAGCTCACGCCCGCGCCGCCCAAAGTCAGCGGATCGGAATAACCGCTGCCCATGCCGTCGGAGAGCATGACCGGCGAATTGCCGATCCGGATTTCCGCGTGGGCAATCGCGCCGTCGGGACCGGCGAGACGGTACAGCTCGACGGCGCCGAACGCGCGCTTGTAGAAGTCGATCGCCTTCGCAGCGCCGCGGATGATGAGGTAGGGCGTGACGGTGGTGTAGCCTGGGGGAATCGGTGCAACGGTCATGGGAATCTCCGGAAAAATGCAGCGTTTGTTGTGTCGGACGGGAAAAAGATCCGGACGCCAAAGCGTTTCAGGGAGGAGTGCCTTGGCGTCCGGCAAGTCTCCGACAGGAATGGAATGGAAGTCAGCGCACCGCGGCCGCGGAGAAGTGCGGATTCTCGATGATCGCGAACGTGTTGCCGAACGGGTCCGCCACCGAGGCGACCTTGATGCCTTCGCCGACATCGTGCAGCGCTTCACGCACGCTGGCGCCTAATCCCTGCAATCGCGCGAGTTCCGCGGCCGCATCCGGCACGCCCCAGTACGCGATGGCGCCATCTGGACTTGGCTTGCCGTCCGGAATCAAGCCCAGCTCGAAGCCGCCGACCGCGAAGCCGACGTAGAACGGCTCATCGAAGTAGGGCGCCACGCCCAGCACGCCGGCGTACCACGCCTTGCCGCGCGCGAGATCGGTGACGGGATAAATCGCGGTGCGCAAGCCGAGAATCATGGGTGACTCCTTCTGTTGCGGAATGCGTCGAGGGTCGGCGCAAAATACGGACATCGGATCGGGACGAAACCTGCCCCACAGCACCACGGTCGCCAGCATGACGTTGCTCGCGATTACGGCTTCTTGCCCGGCAGCCAGTACGGCGTGCCGTCCTTGTGCGCCGGAAACGAACCATCTTCACGGTCGACCCACATGAGATCGTCGTCGGGGTAATAGCAGTCGTCGCCGGGAATGCGCGAACCGAGGATCAGATAGCGCGCCGGCTTGTCGGAGCGGTTGACGAAGTGATGCCCATCGCGCACGCCGGCCTTGAAACCGACGCACATGCCCGCCGTCACCTTCGTTTCACCCGCGTTCATGCGCAGCACGAGCTCGCCCTCGAGCAGGTAGAGGAATTCATCGCACAGCGTGTGCCAGTGGCGCAGCGCCGACTCCCCGCCGGGCTGCAGCGTCTCCAGGCTGATGCCGAACTGCGTCAGGCCGAATGGATCGCCCAGGCGCCGCCATTCGCACTGGCCCATGCGGGACTGGAGCGGTTCCGGATAGCCGCCGCCGGACTCGGCCTTGAGCGATGCTGCGAGGACGGGAGCGGTTTCAGCCATACGATTTCTCCTTGCGTTGCACTGTGGTCTTCCTCAATTGCCCCGCGGCTCGAACAGTTCGACCGGATTGCCGGAGGGATCCTCGACCAGGATCTGCCGTCCGCCGGGACCCGTCACGACATCGTTGCGAAAATGCGCGCCGGCGGTTCGCAGCGCGTCGACCGTCGCGTCGAGTTTGTCCACTTCGAGCACCAGGCGGTTCCAGCCACCGGGCACCGGTTGCGCGCCGCCGGGCATGGGCCGCGCCGCCGACGTGCCCGGCCCGCTCAGCCAGAGCGTGAGATCGCCGCGCCGGACCATCGCGAACGGCGGTCCCATGCGCTGCGTGAGTTCGAACCCCAGCATGCCGACGTAGAAATCGAGCGCGGCATCGACATCGTTGACGAGATAGCGAACGGTGGCCATGAACAAATTTCCGTGGATGCTTCAGAACGAACGGCTGGCGCGAATGAGGCCCACGGCGATGCCCTCGATCGCGAATGGTGTTGCTTTCGGATCGACGACGATCGGCGGGAACGCCGGGTTTTCGGCCACCAGCGTGATTTCACGCCCGCGGCGTTTCAGGCGTTTGACCGTCACTTCCTCGCCTAAGCGCGCGACGACGATCTGCCCGCTGCGCGCCTCGGCGCTTTTGTGCACGACGAGGAGATCGCCATCGAGGATGCCGATGTCCTGCATGCTGGTGCCGCGCACGCGCAGCAGGTAATCGGCGTGCGGCTCGAACAGCGTGGCGTCGATCCGGTACTGCGCCTCGATGTGCTCGGCGGCCAGCATCGGGCTGCCCGCCGCCACCCGGCCCACCAGCGGCAGCGTGCCTTGCAGCGGGATGCCGGGGATGTCCTTCAGGCGCAGGCCGCGCGCGGCGCCGGGCGTGATTTCCAGCGCGCCTTTCTTCGCCAGCGCCTGCAGATGGTCCTCCGCCGAGCTGGCGGTGGAAAAGCCCAGGCCCGCGGCGATTTCTGCGCGCGTGGGGGGCATGCCCATGGCTTCCATGTGGCTACGGATCCAGTCGAGGATCTGCTGCTGGCGGGCCGTGAGGCGCGGCGGCCCGGCGCTCATCTGGGTACTTCGTTGGGTACTTCTAAACGGATGACCGGGGCGGGGAGGCATAGGGTACCGTATGAATATTCGGTACAAGGATTATAGACGGTAGAACGCGCAGGTCAAGGGGCCGAACCCGGAACGGAGGCGGGGCTTTGGGATGGATCGGCCCCGATTTTGACCCGAGGCCCGCGCGCTCCTATAGTGTGCAAAATGGCCTTGAAGGATTGCCTTTGCCGCCCGTTGCCGAAGCCATGAAGCCGCTTCTGATACTGCTCCTCCTGCCCGTGGTCATCGGATTCGCCTCCGAGATGGTCTTTCGCGACACGCGGAAGGCGTCGTTCGCCGCGGGGCTGGGCTCGGCGCTGGTTGTCTTTCTCGGCGTCTTCCTCCTCGACCCGGCCGCAACCTGGAACTGGGTTGCCGCACTGCTCGTGTCGCCGTTGCCGATTGCCTTCGGCGTCGTCACCGTTCTCTTCTGCTACGGGCGCCTGCAGATGCGCAGGCGCCACCACGGGCGCGGAGCGTGACGCGCCGCGCCGAGCGGCGCGCCGAGGGCCCTTCGTCCAGCGTCCTGGAGACGGAGCGCCTGATCCTGCGCAAGCTCACTGTCGACGATGACGATTTCATCTTCGATTTGCTGAACGATCCCGCGTGGATCGAGTTCATCGGCGACAAGGGCGTGCGAACGTTGGCCGACGCCCGCGATTACATCCGCAACGGACCCATGGCGATGTACGAGCGCGAAGGGTTCGGGCTCTGGTTGACCCAACGCAAGAGCGATGACGCGCCGATCGGCATGTGCGGCCTCATCAAGCGGGATGCGCTGGAAGACGTGGACATCGGCTTCGCATTCCTTTCGGCGTTCCGGGCAACGGGCTATGCCTTCGAGGCGGCATCGGCGGTCCTGGCGCATGGAAGGGGCGCCTTCGGGTTGAAACGCATCGTGGCGATTACGTCGCCTTCCAACGCGCGCTCCGCCCTGCTGCTCGAACGGCTGGGAATGACGTTCGAGAAGAGGGTCGCGCTCTCGGCCGGTGATGAGGTTCTGTTGTACGCTTCCGCAAGCTGACGCGTGGGACCGGATCCGAAAACTTGGCGGACGATGCGATGAACGACGAAAAAATCAAGGTACGCGCGACCGAAAGCGGGCAGGTGCTCGAAGTCGTCGTCCTGCACAAGCGCGCCGATCGCATCGAGGTCGTCCTCGGTGAAGGCGTCCACAGCGTCCGGTGTGCCCTGACGCCGACGCGCAACGCGCAGGCGTATGTCGGCAACGCGCTGGGCCGCGAGATTGTCTACGAGCGCAGCCGCGCGTCCGTGCAGGCGGACATCGACAGGGTCAACCCGTCGCTGCGCAATTCCGGCCGGCGTTAACAACCCTAACCACGCGTTTATGGCGAAGATCATTTCCGAACGCATGACCGCCGAGATCGACGGCGAATTCGTCGTCTTTCTCATCGGCATGCGCATCAACCGGTTCTGGAAACTACACAAATGGCTGCCGGTCGCCAGGGCGATGCCGCGAATGTTGCGTGAGCTCGCCGTGGATCCTGATTCGGGATTCATGGGCTTTCACGTGTGGTTCGGCAACCCGACCCTCGTCGTGCAGTATTGGCGCTCCTTCGAACACCTCGAGCGCTACGCCAAGGACGGTGCACGCGCGCACCGGCCAGCCTGGGCGGCATTCAATCGCGCGGTGGCCGGCAACGGCGACGTCGGCATCTGGCACGAGACCTATCGCGTGCGGCCCGGCGATTTCGAATGCATCTACAACAATATGCCGCTCTTTGGCCTTGCCCGGGCGGCGCGGCCGATTCCCGCAAGCGGCCCGCGCGAATCGGCCGTCGGACGGATGGCTGCCCGATCGTCGTGAGCGGCTAGCGCCTCCGCGGCGCGTCCCTAGGATATTCGACAACCTTGGCCGCTTCTCGCTCGAACGCATCGCGCGGCGACAGCAGGTGTTGCTGCCGGGCCGAGATGAGCGGGTAATGGCGGAGGGCTGCGAGGCGGCCGTTGACCTCGCCGCACGCTGACTCGCGCGTCACCCACAGCGCCGGGTCGATCTGCCCGAGGTCGAAGGCGACCGAATAGCTGCGCAGCGTCTTGCGCCCGTGCTTGTCGCTGTACTCGTGGAAATACGACATCGCAAGCTCGCGCAGCGTGCGGTACACCGGGTCGCGGAAGCGCAGCACGGCGCCGTTGGTCTTAGAAATCGCGCCCCATGCGCCGCCGCGGCGGAACAGCGCGACGACGTGCGGGTAATCACTTGAAGCGCAGTCCATATGCATGACGAGCGGCCGGTCGCCATGGATCCACAACGCGCACGCCGCGACGAACGCGCCTTCGATGCAATGCGCGCGCCGTTGGCGCAATACTTGGCGCACCGAAAGGATCGTCTCTCCGCCGAGTTCATGATTGGCGGGGATGGCGTTGAGGAACGCCTGGATCTTTTGCGGTGTGGACAGCCGGCGGAGCACCGCGAAGTCGCGCGGACTCAAGGACAGGTCCTCGCGCCCGGCTGTGCGAGTCGCAGGCTGCGCGGTGCGCCAAGGGCGGGAAGCGGACTTTTCCATTCGGTATTCGGGCCGGGCCGAGGTTATTATGGCCACTGTTGCGCCCGATGTCGTCAAGAATCAGCCCTGGCACCGCCGATGGAATTCATCCGCCGCAATGATATTCCCGTGCTCGCAAATCCGGGCGTGCAGTCGCATCAGCTCCTGTTCCCGGAAAACTCTTCGTCGTCGCGGGTGACGATCACGAAAGTCGTGCTGCAACCGGGTGCCTTCAATGCCCGGCACCTGCACATCACGTCGGAACAGGTCTGGGTGGCGTTGCGTGGCAGCGGACTCCTGCTGCTGGCCGATGATGCGACGATGCCCTTTGCCGAAGGCGATGTCGTCCGCTTCGAGGAGGGGGACATCCACGGGCTGCACAATACCGGATCGACCGCCTTCGAATATCTTGCGGTTACCGCGCCACCGCTCAATTTCCGCACGGCGTATACGACGAAAGGGCCATGACGGGAGCGAACCGCGGTTACCCGCGGCGCGCGGATGCTAAGCCGTGCCAAGGATTACGACCAACTATTGCGAGATGTGGATGATGTCGCGTACGACTGGGTAAATCTGGTGGTTCCAGCGTTTGCCGCTGAATACGCCGTAATGACCGACCCCTGCCTGGACGTAGTGCGTGCGCATGTATTGGCGCAGGCCCGTGCACAGGTCGTGCGCAGCCAACGTCTGCCCGAGAGAACAGATGTCGTCGCGCTCCCCTTCGACGGTAAGCAACGCCGTGCGCCGTATCGCCGCCGGGTCGACCTTGCGGCCGCGCCACTGCAGCACGCCTCGTGGCAAAGCGTACTCCTGGAAAACGTGCCGGACCGTTTCGAGGTAGAACTCCGCGGGCAGGTCGGCGACGGCAAAGTACTCCTCGTAGAAAACGCGCGTGGCCTGCGCCCTTTCCGTTTCGTCGTTTAGAAGGTCCTCGTAGAATCCGCGGAATGCGTTGACGTGTCGCTCGAGGTTCATGCTGATGAACGCCATCAGCTGCAGGAAACCGGGGTATACCTTGCGCATCGCGCCACCGTATCGCAACGGAACGGTGGCAATGAGCTTTTGCTCGAACCACTCGATGGGTTTGTCGTTCGCGAGCTTGTTCACCGCGCTTGGCGCGATGCGGCAATCGATCGGTCCCGCCATCAGCACCATCGCCGCCGGTGTGGCGGGGTGATCGTCCTCGGACATGATGGCCACGGCTGCCACGGCTGCGACACAGGGCTGGCAGATGGCCACGAGGCTCGCCCCGGGGCCGATTACACCCAGGAAATCGATGATGTGCTCGGCATATTCGTCGAGGCCGAAGCGCCCCGCCACCAGAGGAACCTCACGGGCATTGTGCCAATCGGTGATGTAGACATCGTGGTCGGCCAGCATCGTCCGCGCCGTTTCGCGCAGCAGCGTGGCGAAATGTCCCGACATGGGAGCCACGATAAGGACGCGCGGACCCGGATCGTCCACATCCTTGCGCAAATGCAGCAGCGTCCCGAATGGAGTCTTGTGGGCTATTCTTTCCTCGACGCGGACATCGCGCTCGCCGACCGTCACGCTGGCGATCCGGAAGTCCGGGCGGCGGTGCGTGAGGGACGCCAGCGCGAAGACCTCGCAGGCGGCGGCCAGTTCGCGCATGCCGGCCTTTCCGGCTGGTCCTGCGATCGCCAGCTTCAACGCGGGCAGCGAATTCCTGGCCAGTGACCGCAACGGCCCCATCGTGTCCGCGTGTGCCTGGTAGGTTTGGTAGAGCATTCGGCCATCCCTAAGCACGTTTGCGTCATACACAACACGCAACTTGCGGGCCAGCGCGCGCGCCCTTGGCACGTCGCTTGCAAACGAGCGAATGTCCTTCCGCGGCGATCAGAATTGCGAACCGATTTGGTGCGATGGGGGACCGGAGAATAGACCATGGCGAAGGCCACGCTTTCCATCAGCAGCAAGAACTACTCGTCGTGGTCATTGCGCGGCTGGCTGCTGGCCAAGTTCTCGGGGCTCGAATTCAGGGAAAGGGCCATTCCGCCGGATGACGCCGATGCCCGCAAGGAGATCCTTCTGCTGTCGCCGTCGATACTCGTTCCGTGCCTCGTTCACGATGGAACCAAGGTCTGGGACACGCTCGCCATCGCCGAATACCTGAATGAAGTGAAACCGAAGGCGGGGCTGCTGCCTGCGGATCGTTCGGCGCGCGCACATTGCCGCGCGGTGTGTGGTGAGATGCACTCGGGCTTCAGCGCATTGCGCTCGGCGCTGCCGATGAACCTGAAGCGGGTGTTTCCGGGCCACAAGGTCTGGGCCCGCGCCGTAGGCGACATCGAACGCATCACGACGATCTGGCACGAATGCCTCGCGACCTACGGCGGCCCTTTCCTATTCGGCAAACGCACGATGGCGGATGCAATGTACGCGCCCGTCGTCACGCGCTTCGCGACTTACGACGTCAAGGTCGACCGGCAATGCGCAAGCTACGGAAAGTTGATCCTGGCGATGCCGGAGATGGCCGAATGGATCGCGGCGGCCAAGCGCGAGCCGGAAGAAATCGAGGAACTCGACATGGAGTTCTAGCGGCCGGTGCCGACGCGCGACCCGCGACGTTCAACCAGTCAATTCCAGGGGGTCGGCGCGGGCACTTCGCAGGGACCTTGCGCGTCGATGGTAGTGAAGTCGGCCGGCCCGACGATCTCCAGATACTCCATGTCCGGCGAATAGTCGAAGAGGTAATGCACGATTCCGGGTCGCTGGTGGACGCAATCGCCGGCTTCGACCAGGGTCTCCTTGTCCTCGTACATGAAGCGCGCCCATCCCCGCAGCATGTACACGATGTGGAAATCCGCGCCATGCCGGTGCCAACCCGTGCCTTGCTCTGGTGCATTGTTGGCCCTGACGAGTTGTGCGAGCACCTTCCCGGCGGTCGCCTCCGCTATCCCCAAGTCGCGGTAGAGAAAGAAATCGCGCAATCCTTCTCCTTTGAAATCAGTATCTCCCGGCTTCACATGCGCAAATTTCAGCGTCGTCTTGTTCAGCATGGGTGGCGCTCCTGTCGGGACGATGACGTCCTTCCAAAGCAGGGAACGTTCCACGAAATGCAAACAGAAAGATGCGCCCGGCGAACCTACAGCCGGCGAAGCGCGATTGCACCACGATTGCGCGCGCGCACCGATGTGGTACGCCCTACGCGTGAGTTAGGACGTCACCTTCGCCACGTCGACCCAGGCCCCCTTCGCCTGTGACGCGACGCAGGCTTCGATGAACGCCATCGTGTGCGCGCCGTCTTCGATGCGCGGGTAGGGCAGGTCGGGTGCCGGCTCGCCCAACGCGCGCGCCATCCGCTCCTGCGCCAGCTCCGCGTAGATATTGGCGAACGCTTCCTTGAGACCCTCGGGATGACCGCGCGGAGAGCGCCCGGCCGCGATGATGTCCGCCGGCAGGAACGGGTCACCCCGCGTGACGAGCTTCACGGCTTCCCCCTGCATCGCGACGCGCAGGTAACTCAGTTCGCGATGCGACCAGTCGAGCAAGCCTTTCTCGCCATACACGCGAAGCCGGATGTCGTTCTCGCCGCCGGCCGCCGCCTGAGTCACCGTGAAGGTCCCGCGCGCTCCGCCTTCGAATTCCATCAGTGCGGAGACGTAATCGACGACTTTGCGCCCCGGCGTCACTGCGCCGACGTCGGCCGCGACGCGCGCGACCGACAGGCCCGAAGCGAAGCACGCGAGGTGCTGCGCGTGGCAGCCGATCGCGCTCATGACGAGAGCCAGGCCGCTGCGCTTCGGGTCGAGTATCCAGCGAAAGCGGTTGCTCTGCGGACCCTCCTCGACGCGCGTCGCCAGCCCGCTCTGGATGTACTCGACCTGCACCAACCGGATGGCACCCAGCGTGCCGCTGCGCACGAGCGTGCGCGCGTAACGCGTCATCGGATAGGCCGAATAGCCGTGCGCAACCGCGAAGAGACGGCCATTCTTCCGCGCGCGTGCCACGAGGTCGCAGGCCTGTGCGAAATCGTGCGTCACCGGCTTGTCGCCGATGACATCGAGCCCGGCATCGAGGGCTGCTGCGGCAAACGGATAGTGCATGTCGTTCGGCGTCATGATGGCCACGGCGTCGATGCCGTCGGGACGCCGCTTTTCCGCGGCGAGCATTTCCGCCACGTCGCCGTAGCTTCGTCCACTGTCGAAACCCAGCAGCGCACCAGCCGCGCGCGAGCGCGACGGATCGCTGGAAAACACACCCGCGACCGCGCGCCAATAGCCATCCATTTCCGCGGCGCCGCGATGCATGCGCCCGATCCACGCATCCGGTCCGCCACCGATGATGCCCAGTCGCAAGGGTCGTCCAAATCGCTCGCGCACACTTGCCATGCCGGATCTCCCGAAAAAGTTAAGGCCGCCACCGAAGGTCCGTAAGCATAGCCGAACGACGACGCGATGCCGCACACGCGCATGTTCACCGATGCATGGGCCAGCGCGTCGGCGCCTCAAAAATTATCAATTGCGGCGGTCTTGACTTGCTCTGTGTGTTAGGCGAATCATCCATCTTTCCCCCCGCACGTTCGTAAGGAGCCGAATCATGGCCACGAAAGCCCGCAAAGCCGCCAAACCGACCGCGAAGAAGCGCACTCAACGCAAGCGCACGGCCAAAGCCGCACCCAAGGCCGCACCCAAGGCCGCTCCTAAGCCTTCGCCGGGCGCGCCATCCTTTGCCGCGTATTCGAAAGCGGCGCTGCCCGGAATGGGCGACATGGCCAAGATGGCGAAGATGATGACGCCGGAACAGGCGATCGACCTCTACAAGGCCAACACCAAGATCGCACTCGACATCATCAATGCCGCGCTCGAGGGCACGGCGAAGGTGCGCAAGCTCCAGTTCGAAGGCGAGGAACAGGCGCGCGCGATGGGACGCAAAGCCGCGCGCCAGGCCGCGGAAGCCGGCAGCCCCAACGCGCTGATGGCCGCGGGACAAAGCGTGTCGCAGGAGGCGGTCGAAAACGCGATGCGCTACTGGGGCCAGATGTTCGAGTTGGTCGTCGAAGTCCAGAAGCGCCTTTTCACGCTCATGGAGGACCAGATGGCGGGCGTTCCCGGCGTCAAGGAAGCGAAGGCCGCGATGGCGATGATGCCGGACATGCGCCAGGCGCAGAACGTGATCAATGCGCTGCAGGGCGTCGTGTCGTCCGGCGGCAATGCCTTCGAGTCGATGCAGAAGGTGATGGGCGATTTCGCGAGGTTCATGCCGGGCCAGCGGCGCTGACGGCACGCGACCCACCTGTAACGCTACTCGATGACCTCGTCCGCGCGCAGCAACAGCGCCTGCGGGATCGTGAGGCCGAGCGCTTTTGCCGTCTTCCGGTTGATCACCAGCTCGAACTTGACGGGCTGCTCGACCGGCAGGTCGCCGGGTTTCGCGCCGCGGAGAATCTTGGCGACATAGCCTGCGGCGCGCCGGAAGAGATCATGCAGGCTGGGGCCGTTGGCCATCAGCAGGCCCGCTTCCGCGTAGTCCTTCAGCAAGTGAATTCCTGGGAAGCGATGCTTGAGCGCCAAATCCGCGAGCTGTTGCCGGCGCTGATAGAACATTGCGCCCCCGATGAAGGTGATCGCACCGGCCCGCTTGTCGGCCAGGGCGACAAATGCGCCCGCGATGTCGTCAGGACTGCGAATGTCGACGACGTCGAGCGCCAAGTTGAGTTTCCGCGCGGCGGCCGCGAGCTCGGGCAAGCCACTGGCGTCGAGCTGCCGGAGAACTCCCACGCGCGAGAGCTTGGGGACCATTTCCGCCAGCAGGCCGAGGTTCTTCCCGAGCATTTCCCGGCCTGCATCAACGGTCACGCCGGTGATGTTTCCGCCGGGTCGCGCCAGATTCGCGATGTGCCCGGCGCCTACGGGATCCACGGCAGTGACCATGACGATGGGAATCGTCGCCGTCGCGTGCTTTGCGGGGCCAATGCTTGCGTTGCTCGAGGCGACGATCACGTCAACTCTCATCCGCACCAGTTCCGCGGCAAGATCCGGTAGCCGCTCCAGCCTGCCGTCTGCGTACCGGAACTCGAAGACGAAATTGCGGCCCTCGACGTAGCCGAGATCGCGCAATCCATCAATGAACGCGCCGAGCAGCGGCGCCACAGCCTCGGCCGACGGAAGCGCCAAAAGGCCGATCGTGTAGATCTTCGCCGCCGGCTGCGCGTCGGCGACAGTCCGCGTGCCGACGAGGCCACCCGCGAAAGCACCTATGAAAGTCCGTCGGTCCATCATCAGATCAAACCTGCCACGAGATTGATCGCGAGCGCGAGGATTCCCGTGGTGTAGAAGAATGACGTTGCGCCGTGCAGCAGCGCGACGCGGCGCAATTCGGCATCGGCGATTTGCACGTCCGAGACCTGGAACGTCATGCCGATCGTGAACGAAAAATAGAGGAAGTCGCCGTACATCGGCATCTTGCCGCCTGGGAAAATCAGTCGTGGCGACGCCGAACTCGGCTCCGGCGCCGACAAATCGGCCTCCATGTAGAAATCGTGCGCGTAGTGCAGCGCGAACATCGTGTGAATGAACGCCCACGACAGGATGACCGTGAAGATCACGAACAGAACGCGCATCACCTGCTCGACTCCGGTGGCGCTTTTCACGAGCGGCATTTCCGAGGCGATCACCACCAAGCTTGCGGTGGCGGCGATCAGCGCGAGTATCAGCACGGCCCACTTGCCCGCATCCTGACGCAGCGCTCTGCGTTGAATGGTTTCGGCGGACGATTTCCGGAGACCGAAGAACATCAAGGCCAGCGCGAAGCCCGCTCCGACGTCCCACGCCGTGATGAATCGCACGCGCCATGACAGGTCCGTGGCGAACTGAAGCAGCGCGTAAACCGCCACGCCAATCAGCAGGCCGGAAAAAAGCCGCGGTCGCTGGAGCCGCCCCCACCAGCGGCGGGAATCCGGATGCAAAGATTTATCGGGCATACGCCGCTGCAAACGAGATCGTCTGGACATGGCGCGGAGAAGTCAGGGCCTGGTCGGCACGGCGCATGGGTTGGTGCCCGGGGCCGGACTTGAACCGACATGACCTTTCGGTCGAGGGATTTTAAGTCCCTTGTGTATACCAGTTTCACCACCCGGGCACGGTGGTGATTGTACGCACACGGAGCGCGGCGCGCGGTCGAACGGGACTCTGTTCTTAGGCCTTCTTCTGCGAGACGTCGGCGCGCGGCTTCGTTTCGGTAATTCTTTCCATGACCGTCGTCGGATCGTCGTCGGCGTGCATCTGCGACCGCTTGGTCTTCACCGGCGTAAAGCTCCGTTGAGGCGCGCCGGCATTGCGTTGGCGGCGCGCCTTCTGGCGTCGCAGTGTCCGGCGTCGCGAGATGCGGCGGCCCACATACAGCACGCAGCCCAGCGCCAGGAGCAACGAGATGACGAGGACCAGGTTCATGGTCCGCGAGTTTGCACGTCGGCGCGGGCCGGGCGCAAGGGGGGTCGCCGAGTCGTAGACCACAACTATGGCCGGCGCCGTCTACGCCTCCTTCGTAGACCGGCATCCGTCGTGAAAAGGGCAGGGTGCGAAGGCCCCTGCCCTGGCGAAAAAGAGTACGCAGCCTACTTGTCGGTGGCCGCCTTCTGCATTTCCTTTTCCATGCCGGGCGAGCCCATCTTGACGGTCTGTTTCGACGTATCCTTCGACACGGCGGTGTTCTTTGCGTCCTGCTTCGCGGTGGCGCGACCGCCGCTCGAATCCACCTGGCCCTCCATGGCCTTGAGGTCGGCCTCCCGTTGCGTCTTGGTGGGCTTGGCCTTCTTCTTCGATGCGGCCGTGTCTTTGGCGTCCTGCGCGGCGGTGGCGCGGCTGCCAGTTGTGTCGACGGCGCCCTGCGTCGACTGCTGAACCATGCTTTCCTTGGCCTTGTCCGTGCTGGTCTGGGCGAGCGCGGCGGAACCCGCGGCGCACAACGCGCCGGCCATGACGACGATCATCAGCTTGTTCATTGCTACCTCCTTAAATGTCCGCGATCGAATGACCGGACAAAAAATGACTCTACCGGCGAATGCGCGCGGTCGCAACCGGGGTGGACGCGAACCCGCGAAACTGTCGCGCGCCGTTGCGCGGGATCGAAGATAATCGGCCGATTCAACTTCGCCGATGCGATCGGAACTCCATGAACAAGGCCACGAGCAAGATCAAGGAAGAATTCCTGGCGATGATTCCGCCGACGATCTTCTTCTTCATTGCGCTGCACATCGTCGCGCTCGTTCGCGCATTGATGACCAAAGGCACCGGGCTTGGGCCGATGTCCACGATTTCGATTGCGGTCGCGGCGCTCATCCTCGGCAAGGCGGTCTTGATCGCCGACATGTTGCCGCTGATCAATCGCTATCCGGAAAAGCCTTTGATCTACAACGTCGTTTGGAAGACCATCATCTACCTGCTGATCTCCGCGCTGATCCACTATCTGGAGCGTCTGTACGATTTCTGGAAAGAAGCGGGAAGCTTCGTCGCGGGCAACGCAAAGATGCTTTCGGAAATCGTCTGGCCGCATTTCTGGGCCGTTCAGATCATTTTATTCGTGCTCATCCTCATGTACTGCACGGCGCACGAAGTGGTGCGTGTCGTCGGCAAAGACAAGGTGATGCGGATATTTTTCGGGCCGCTTCCGGTCCCGACGCTTTGAGCGCGATCAATCGGAGTGCATTGAATCTGAACGATGGAGGCGGAGGTCGGAATCGA
>Ga0070708_100001698_pt1 | contig 16920 bp, 13 predicted proteins | sample KBSK5503metaG_FD_65469 | JGI IMG/M metagenome (GOLD analysis project Ga0070708, IMG submission 65469) | Corn, switchgrass and miscanthus rhizosphere microbial communities from Kellogg Biological Station, Michigan, USA - KBS K5-50-3 metaG | ecosystem: Host-associated > Plants > Roots >... | reverse complement strand
CGTCGCTCCCCGATCGTCGGCAAACCTTCCCTTACAAGATTAGGTGAGAGACTTACGTGCCGGAGCGGACCTGGAGCTATGGCTTCATCCAGGACCAGCTTGATTCCCGCATCGCGTTTGGCCGCGTGTTGGTTTCGAGCGTAGTCAACTAATATCTGGCGCATCATTCTCGCCGAAACGGCAAAAAAATGTGCCCGGTTCACAAAACGCATTTGTTCGTGCTTGGCGAAACGCAGATAGGCTTCATGCACCAAGGCCGTGCTTTGCAAGGTGTGATCGGGACGCTGTTGCTGCAGGTAGCGGTGCGCCAGCCGGCGCAGCTCGGCGTACACCAGGGGGACCAGTGCGCGTAACGCTTCGGGGTCTCCTGCTTGCCACCTGTCGAGAAGCTGGGAGACAGGACCGCCTGAACTTGGATGCACTGATTCCCCCAATGCCAAAGTCAAACGACTGAAGCCAAAGCCACTTCGGCCGTGATCCCTCGACTGGCACCGAGATCTCCAGAAAAATCTCTCATGCATGAGCTGATCTGTCCATGGATTCCGTTTTTGTTTAACGAGTGGGGGAACTTAACGAGCTCCCCGAAAATATCACACCCGAGGAAACAAAATGATGCACAAAATCAAACTTGCTTCGCTTCTCACGCTCTTCATCACGCTGCTGGGTGCACTGTGCGTGCCCTCGAAAGCAAACGCAGCGTGCACAGCCGCAACAATTGGTAGCACTTATGGGGTCCATGGCCACGGGTTCGGGGGTCCTGCCGCAAACCATGCTTTGAAGGTTTCCCATTTCTTCCCCTCGGCAGTTGTCGGTGAAGTTTCTTTTACCGCCACATCGGATACAGCGGGCACCCTTTCCGGTTCTGAAAGTCTAAGCTTTGGGGGCCTACAGTTCCAGCTGACGTTCACAGGCACGTACACGGTCAGTGCCCCCAAATGCACTGGTACTATAACCGGAACGTTTCCAGATGGGTTCACCTTTCCACTCGACTTTGTAATCGTCAAGGGGGGCGAAGAGATCGATTTGCCGCAAACAAACGCAGGGTCAGTATTTCAGGGTGTCATGTCGAAGGAGTCGAATGTCGACTGACCACAGCAGCGAGGCGTACTCATGAGCCCGACGTCGGACATCCAGAAAACCTGCTGGATGTCCGACACCCACCCCGCCGATGGATCGGCCACTGGGCTGCGACGCCGGACGGTAAACGCATTCTCTTCTTTTTGCCAGCGATCGCTCCGGGATAATGAGCGTCTGGCTCCTCTACGTGTTGGAAGGGAAGCCGCAAGGAGCACCCGAATTGGTGACAGGACATCGGGAAAGCCACCACCGATGGGCTTCACGCGCAGGGGTACTTTCTACTACGAGCTAGTGATCCGCGCAAAAGGCCTGCAGATCTGCGGAAAGTCATCCTTTAGCAACAAACCCAGAATATGCTGCGCATCTTGCCGATCCGTCTTCTGTTTGCGGCCCCGTTTGCGACGTATCTCGCCCGCGTCTCCCATCCACAGCTCGAAGTTTACTCCCCCACCTGTCGTTTCGAACCAGCGTATGTTTCCACTGGCTTCCATCCCCACACGCACCTGCTGCCCCCAGCCGCCAGGTCACGGTAGAACCGCTCCCCATCCTCCCGGTAAGGCCTTGCCGCCCCTCTGCAGGTCTCCGGTTTCCGTACCTACAAACGCAATTTGTTGGAAGCCCGGGTGATCTCATGCACAATCCCAGTGCACCCACGCACGAACACAACCCCACACAAACCTCTCAATCTCTCTCTCACATAGAGGGGGGCTCCAGGGACCATCTGTTTCCCTTCTACCGTCAGCGAATGGAGGTTCTGACACGGTCGTGTTAAACCGAAGAATGCTTGCTTTATGGTCGGGGGCAAACGTGGAGTCGAGATAGTTCCCGGATCGTCGGCAACCCTGACCTTGGGATTATTTCAGGGTTGCCCGTTATCCATGCACATTCCTCTGATGTTGACCCATCCGTCCGGATTAGGCCGACAACAAACGGCGGCTGTCCCGAAGTGGGTCTCGAAAGCCCTTCTCCGGGGTGCCAGGCAGGGCGCTTGAACATGTGGGGGTGAAACGCGCTCTCTTAGGGTTCCGAAAACAGTTAATATCAGGAACGCAAGTCGGGTAATGCCGCCCACGGTGGGCGGAGCTGACGGGCAAGGTTGTGCCGGCTGGGCGCGCGACATGACAATTACTTGAGAGCCCCAGGTGAAGAAGGATCGATGGCAAAGGTTCAAGTTCTCGAGACTCCCGCCCAAACTCAGACTGCAAAGGATGAAGCGACAGGCTGTTGCATCGTCGGAAGCGGACCCGCCGGTGCGATGCTCACGCTGCTGCTGGCGCGGCGTGGGGTGCGCGTCACACTGCTCGAAATGCACCACGATTTCGACCGCGAATTCCGGGGCGACACGGTTCACCCATCAACCATCGAGATCCTCGATCAGCTTGGCCTCGCAGAGCGCGTCCACGAACTTCGCAACAGCAAGGTTTCAGCACCCACCCTGCTCACCACGCGCGGCCCTTTCACACCCTTTGATTTGAGTCGCCTGAAGACAAGGTACCCCTACATCCTGATGGTCCACCAGAAGGACCTGCTGGGTCTGCTGACGCAAGAGGCGACGAGATACCCCGGCTTCCGGCTCTTGATGGGCGCGAACGTGACCGACCTGATTCGAGAAGACGGCATGGTTCGCGGCGTGCGCTATCAAACGGACGATGGCGTTCATGAATTGCGCGCGCTTTTGACCGTGGGGGCCGACGGCCGGTTCTCGCGCGTGCGTCATCTGGCGGGAATCGAGCCGCTTCGCACTTCCCCGCCGATGGATGTATTGTGGTTTCGTTTACCGCATCTTCCCGAGGATATCGACGCGCCTGGCGGCGCGTTCGGCGGATTTGCGCGCGGACATATTCTCGGCGCCTTCGATCGCAGGGATTATTGGCAGGCCGCATTCGTGATCGTCAAGGGTTCGTACCAATCGCTGCGCGCGGAAGGGATCGAAGGTTTGCGGCGGCACATTGTGGAAATTGACCCGCGCCTGGCGAAGCACGTGGAATCGCTCACAGACTGGCGTCAAGTCTCGCTCCTTTCAGTCGAGTCGAGCCGCTGCCCGCGGTGGTACGCGCGCGGCTTGCTGCTGATCGGCGATGCGGCGCACGCCATGTCGCCCCTCGGGGGAGTGGGAATCAACTATGCGGTTCAGGACGCCGTCGTGGCCGCGAACCTGCTGACCAAGCCTCTGCTTGATGGCCGTGTCCCGACCGACCAGCTTCGCGCCGTTCAACGCAAGCGCGAATGGCCGGTGCGGATTATTCAGGGCTTTCAGGCGCAGCTCCAGAAGCGGGTGATCGCAACCGCGCTCCGAGCTCAGGAGCAACCGGGCTTGCGCATCCCGTGGTTTATCCGCGCTTTCACCCGAATTCCGTTTCTGCGTGATGTTGCGCCGCGGATTATGGCTATGGGCGTGGTTCGCGTTCGCGTCGAGGATTGAAGTCGCGACCGAAGCCTACGTGCCGACAACTTCTTTTCTCCGTTCATCCCGCCAGTTCACCACAGACGCTCCCCCTCGACCAGGTGTGTTGGTCAAACGGTTACACGCAATCGCAGGGTTCGCCAAGAAGCGCCGCAATGAACGCAGAGAAAAACGCCCACCGCCCGGCATCACGACAGACGGCTAATCGCCGTCAGCAGGAAATACCACATGCCGTGGAGCAGGCACAGGCGTGTCGCCCTTCTGATCGCGCCAAAGAACTTCATTCAAACGCTTTGCCCCGGCCGCGTCAGGGCGCGAGAAGTCCATCTTTGACGACGCGTTTGCGCCGGGAGCTTCACGTTTGTTGGTCTCATAGATCAGTCCGTTGTCGCGATTGCGGTAATCGGCAGCAAACGCAGGTTGGTCACCGGCACCCGAGAACAGAGTTCCCATTACCGGGGCATAAGCGTCGTTCTGATTCATGGGAGGAAGGTCCAGCAGCATCTCCATGGTGTGGATCATGTTCACGGTGGTGTAAAAACCATGGTGCACGAAGGGCAGCGCCAGCGACCCTGGCGCATATTTGCTAACGACAAAAGCAATGGATCGGTGGGCATCGACGTGGTCGGCGCCATCCTGAGCATCGTCTTCGAGCACAAAGATGGCGGTATCGTCCCAGTACGGGCTGTGCGAGACGGCTTCGACAACGCGGCCCAGAGCCAAATCGTTGTCCGCCACAGAGGCGGCCGGCCGCGGCAGATTGGGCCGGGTGCCGCCAGTGTGGTCATCGGGAAGATAGAGCAAGACGAAGTTGGGCAGCTCGAGCTCCTGGCCGGCATGGTCCTGGCGGGCGCGCACATAGGCGCCGAACTCATTCAGGAATTCGTCAGCCCGGAGTTGGTCGGGATAGTCGGTGTTGAAATCCGGATACAACGGATCGTAGTGACCGCGGAGCACCGCCTTCGTCGGTTTTACTTGTTTCAGCACGGGTACGGGCCACGGCCAGGGACTTGGTGCGGCGTGCGGATCGCCCACGTTGGGCGGCAGCAGATCGCCCTTGTTGATTTCCGTGCGAGGGCAAGCAGCCGTCAACGTGGAAGGAGTTCCCTGCTTAGGCGACGAAGGGCGCCGATTCTTGCTGCACCACTCCGCGTTCACGAACTCCCCATAGTCACGATAGGTTAGACCACGGCGTGCGACATTGTCCCAGAGAAAGCCGGTGGAAGGATCATCTATATCGGGCTGGTTGTGATCCAGCGGATATTCATCCCCTACGGTGCCCTGGAAATCGTAGATACGCTCTTGGCCGCGATAGGCGATTTGCCAGGTCTTTTCGTTGTAATCACTGGTGATGGCCGCAGTCGACCAAAGATGCCCGTCGCCGGAAACCTCGCCGCTATCGTAAAAATTGTCGAGCACGCCGAACTGCAAGGCTAGCTTGTGTTCATTGGGGGTGATATCGGAACCATACAGATTAAGCCCTGGGTCTGCGTTACCCACTTTCAGGTCGCCCAGCACTTGGTCGTACGTGCGGTTCTCTTTGATCACATAAATCACGTGATGGATGGGGTTAGAGCCTTTTGCAAACTGAATCTTTCCAGGATCGCTGTCGAGCAGATTGTCCTGCTCGACGGTGCGCGTAAGCTCATCCAGTTTGCTCAGCGAGAACCGGATATTGAGCCGTGCGATCGACCCCCTGAGCAGCGTGGGGATGTAAGCGTGCGAATGATGCTTTTTCTCAGAAGCGGTTTTTCCCATTGCAATATTAGAACCGCTTCCCTTCCCCTTTGCGGTGGCTATGAAGAGATCGTCGCCGTGTACGGCGAGAGCGCTCGGATACCAGTCGGTGGGGATGAATCCCAAGGCAGTCTGAGGATTTCCGGGATCGCCGCTTGCAGCGGGGTCGAGTGCTGCAGCGTCGAAGACCGCAACCGCGTCCAGTGCAGAATCAGCGGCAAACAAAAACTTGCCATCGGAACTCTGGGCAAGCGCCGTCGGTTGGCTGCCGGCATAGTTTTGCGCGGGGGCGTTGGCCGAGAAATAATGAAATGGCCTGCCGTCGCTTACCGAGATCGCTGCGATGATGTCGGCGTTGGACAGCGCCACGTAAAGAATCTTTTCGTCCGGGCTCAGCAACAGTGCCGTCGGATGCGACCCTGGAGCGATCGCATCCTGGGGTTCGAGCAATTTGATCCGTCGGACAACTTCGCCGGTGCTTAGGTCGAGTTGGTCAACCTGAGACGCGTTCCACAAGCTGCACCAAGCGCGGCGACCATCGCGAGCAGCTACTACCGTGTAGGGGAAAGACGACGGAATAAGATCGTTCGTGCTTAGGTCGAATCTTCGCAACACTTTCCCACTGCCGGTATCGAGGAGTACGACGTTGTCGGAAAGATTATCCGCGACCAGGAGTTGGTCGTCTCCGGATCCCGGGTTAGCATTTCCGGTGGTGGATCCAGGCGAAATCACGGCAAGGCCCGCCGGGTATGGGATGGCCGTCTGCCGTGGCGTTTTCTGTAGTGCGATCGCGGCCTTCTTCCCCGGCGCAATCGGCTGTGGTGCAATGGGAATGAAGCGATCCGCAGTTACTTTGCCACGGGAAAAGCTATACATCGCAATGCCGTTACCCAGATCCCCTGCCCTCTCGCCTCGGGGATCGGTCACCGAACCTACCGACGCGTAGAGGCGCTTTCCATTGGAACTAAATGCCAAGCCAATGAAGTAGCTTTGGTGTGATTCGTCCCTCAATCGAGAATCGGGATAATCGAAGATATGGTTGTTCTTCAAATCAAGGACGGCGATGGACTGCTGGGCAAGAGTTTCCTGGGTGCCATATCCGTCATTGAGCAGGGCGGCGTAGCGCCCGTCTGGACTGACAGCCATGGTGGCGGGGAAACTATTCGTGTCGCCTATCCGACCAGGCGAGGGGAGGCTCAACATTTTGCTGCTGGGTAAAGGTAATGACTGGCGGTTGCCCTGTGCCGACCGCTGAGCGGAAGCCAGAGTAAACAGCGGTAGGGAACAAAACACAGCCAGTCGCAGACGATGGAGCCTACGGGAAAATGGACTCACAGTACTCCCCCAAAACCACCACACCCATACAAGAACCAAGCGAACACGTATCTTACCGAAAGACATTCAACGGCAGAGGAATTGCCCGCAAGAATTGAAGGATTTCGCAATTGCCACCTGGAAGTTGCGGATGAGAGTTCACTAGGCTCTGGTAGGCCGCGAAGTTTCCCCTACCGCAGGCGCTTCGGGACGCTCTATGGGAGCATTGTGACGCACATCGGAGCCCTGCACCCAGAAGATAACGTCCTCAGCGATGTTGGTGGCATGGTCGGCAACGCGTTCCAGGTTGCGCGCGATGAGCAATGCGTCCAGAGCCTGGCGAACGATTTCCGGCCGCTGGTTCATGGTCTTCACCAGTTGGATGAAGGCATCGTCCTTCATCCGATCCACGACGTTATCCATTTCGAGCACAGCCTGTGCCAGATCCGCTTTGCCTTCGATGAAAGACTCCAGAGCCCGCCGCACCATGGCACTCACGGCCGCGCCCATGCGCGCGATATCAATGGGCAGATCCACTGCGGGTTGTTCGGTCATGTCCATGACACGCTCGGCGATGTTGACCGCCTGATCGCCGACACGCTCCAGGTCAGAGTTAATCTTGGTGACGGCGAGGATGAAGCGCAGGTCCACAGCCATGGGCTGCTGCATGGCCAAGAGGTCAAACGCGGCCTCGTCGATTTCGCGTTCGGCGGCGTTGATCAGAGTCTCGCCCTCTAATATCATCTGGCATCGCGTCAGATCGCGGTCAACGTATGCCTGACGTGCGCGGTCGACTGCCTGCTCGGCCAGTCCGCCCATGCGGAGCAACTTTTGCCGCAGATCATCGAGACCCTGTTGGAACCGCGTACGCATCATCCGAACCTGCCTGTAATATAATCTTCCGTCTTCTTGTCCGACGGTTTGGTGAAAATCTTTTCTGTCTTGTCGAACTCAATCAGCTTGCCCAGGAGGAAAAAGCCGGTGAATTCGGCAACCCGGGCCGCCTGCTGCATGTTATGAGTCACGATTACGATGGTATACCGTTCCTTGAGTTGAAAGATCAATTCCTCGATCTTGCCCGTGGAAATGGGATCGAGTGCCGAGCAAGGCTCGTCCATCAGCAAGACTTCCGGTTCCACCGCCAGGGCACGTGCGATGCACAAGCGCTGCTGCTGTCCACCGGAGAGGCTGGCGCCGGATGTCTTATGGATTTGGTCCTTAACCTCGTCCCAAAGAGCCGCGGCATCCAGCGATCGATGTACGACTTCATCCAGCTTACGGCGATCTCGGAAGCCATTCAACTTTAATCCGGAAGCCACATTGTCATAAATCGACATGGTGGGGAATGGATTGGCCTTTTGAAACACCATTCCGACCCGCCGCCGAACCTGCGTCGGAGACGTCCCGTTGTAAGCGTCTAACTCTCCGATGTACACCCGACCGGTGATTCGGGCGTCAGGAACTGTCTCGTGCATTCGGTTCAGGCACCGAATGAACGTGGACTTTCCGCAGCCTGAGGGGCCGATCAAGGCGGTGGCATGGTTGGCGGCGACCTTCAAGTCGATGTCATACAAAGCCTGGTTCTGGCCGTACCACGCATTGAGCTTTTCGACCTGAACTCCAACGCCCATAAATTACCTTGTCCCGAAGCTGCCGCGTCGCACAGCGAAACGCACGGCCGCCACTGCGCTGACGATGAGAACAATCAATACTAGCGCTCCTGCCCACGCCTCACGATGCCATTCGTCATAGGGCGAAATCGCGTAACTGAAAATCTGCAAAGGCAGCGCCGCCGTGGGCTGGTCGGTCCGCAAGTTCCAAAACTGATTTCCAAAAGCGGTGAACAGCAATGGCGCGGTTTCGCCCGCGACTCGCGCGAATGCTAGCATGACGCCCGTAAGCACTCCGGAAGCGGCGGTGCGGAGCGTGATGGACAGCGCCGTTCGCCAGCGGGGGATGCCCAGCCCATAGGCCGCCTCGCGCAGCGCCTGGGGCACCAGAAGCAACATTTCTTCGGTCGTGCGGGTAATGGTGGGAATCATCATGATCGCGAGGGCCACCCCGCCGGCGAGCGCGGAAAAATGCCTTTGTTGCAATACTACAATCGAATACGCCACGATACCAATCACGATCGAAGGCACGCCGTTCAGAACGTCTGCGGTGAAGCGAATGGAATCGCCGAAGCGATTGCGTCCAAATTCCGCAAGGTAGATTCCGGCCCCGATTCCCAGGGGTACGCCGACGACGCTTGCAATCGTCAGTATGAAAGCCGATCCAACAATCGCATTGGCCATTCCGCCACCAGGCTCGCCTACCGGTTTGGGGGTCTGGGTAAGAAATGCCCAGTTAATGGATCCGATACCGCGATACACCAGGTAGCCGAAAATCGCGATCAACGGCACCAGAACCAGCATCACGGTCAAGGTAGCGACTGCGGTCATGGCGTGATCGACGATCCGGCGGCGCCAACTGACTGGAGGCACTGTAGGCTGCGCCGCAGCGGCGATGGAAGGCTTAGGCAAGGTTAGCTCTCATGGAATGGCCGCGGGTCACCGTCCAAAGAAGAAACCGGGCCAAGGCATTAACCACGATCGTGACCAGAAACAGCACCAACCCAATTTCGATCAGAGCGGAGAGGTAAAGGTTTCCGGTGGCTTCGCTGAATTCATTGGCCAATACGCTTGCCATTGTGTAGCCGGGTGCAAACAACGACTTCGCGATTTCTGGTCGATTTCCAATTACCATGGTGACCGCCATGGTTTCTCCGAGCGCGCGTCCCAACCCGAGGATGACGGCTCCAACAATGCCGGCGCGGCCGTTGCGCAACACCGCGACCCGGATCATCTCCCAGCGCGTAGCGCCCAGAGCCAATGCGGCTTCGCGCTGATGCCGTGGCACCGCGGTCAGGACTTCGCGTGTGATCGAGGAAATGATGGGCACAATCATGATCGCGAGAATGATTCCGGCCGCCAGCATTCCGTAACCGTATGGCGCTCCTTGAAACAAGCTCGTCCAGCCCAGAGTCCTGGCCAGGAATGGCTGAACATAGCTACGTAGGATGGGCACCAGTACAAAAATCGCCCACAGTCCGTAGATCACGCTAGGGATGGCGGCCAGCAATTCCGTAAAAAAGGAGAGAGGCCCGCGCAACACTGGGGGACACATCTCGGTGGTGAAAACAGCGACTCCCACGGCCAGGGGCACAGCGATCAGCAGCGCCAGCAGGGAGGAAACCAGGGTTCCATAAATGAAGGGCAAGGCGCCGAATTGCTCTTGCACGGGATCCCAGTTGCTGCCCACGAAAAACTTGAAACCAAACGCGTGCCATGACAGGGCTGAGCGGAACATGAGTTCGTACACGATGAGGCCCAAGAGCCCTAAAATCGTGAGCGCACAAGCCAGCACGGCCAATTTGAAGATGGGATCGCCGATTTCGTATCGCGAGGCCGAGAGCAACGATCGGGCCGTTGCCTCGGTCGTCGGCACAGATCTAAGCGTATGTTTATCAACGGGTTGCGGTCCCGGCTTATTAGGCGAATTTAGGGCAGGGTCCGCCATCGAAGGATTCACCGTAGCAGAGGGTTGTTAAAAGGATGTTAAAATTAATCCGGGTTGGGGTCAGTCACGGGATTTGTTTTACGGTTGCCTTTTCACGGACGAGCCTGTATCTTTCAACTCCCCCTTTTCTGCTTAATTTATGTCGATTGCGCCAGAACGCTGCCGGCTCGTCTTTCAGAAGCTGGAACGAGACCTCGATAGGCTTTCCGCTCAACCGGAAGCAAACAAAGTTCACCGCTTCCGCACCGGCGTGCGCCGCTTGCAGACGCTGCTGGAAGAGTTGTGTCCAGCACGCGATCGTAACCAGAAAAGACTGTTGAAGCTACTGACCCGTATTCGAAAGAAAGCCGGGAAAGTGCGTGATCTCGATGTGCAACTCGCGGCTCTCCGCAGCTTGAAGTTCCCCCAGGAACCACGTCGCAAGACTGAGCTTATGCACCAACTCATTGAGCTTCGTGGCCAGCGGGAAAAGAAACTGAGCAAGGCTCTGACCAGAGAAGCTGTCCGCGAAATCCACAAAAGACTGAAGCGGGCGCGCAAGGACTTGAATCCTGAAGTGAACCGCGATCCTCTATCCGTGGCAAGACAGATCCTTGAGCCGATTGCGAAAGCAGATGGCTTGCCCACCGAGGAGCTGGTGCATCAATATCGAATCCTCGGTAAGCGAGCACGCTATGCCGCTGAATTTGCCTCGAAGTCGCCAGAAAGCACGCAGTTCATCGCTCAGATCGAGCGCGTCCAGGACGCTCTTGGCGATTGGCACGATTGGCTCACGCTCACGCAATCCGCCGCGAAACGCCTTGGCGATGTGCGCGAGTCTTCTCTGGTGGCGGCTCTGCACAATGTGACCGGCGCAAAATTCCGCAATGCTGTGACCTCCCTCTCGGCGTCGCATGTGGCTTTCCCAGCCACCAGGACGCTGCAGATGGGACAAGGGGGCACGCGGAAACGACAATCACGGACCTCTGAACCGGCTGCTGCCTCCGCCCATACCGCCGCCTGAACTCGAACGAATTCATTCCATCCCGGTCGCTTTTGATAGCGCGACTTCCGCTAGTCGGACAGTTTTCCCAGTTCTATGTGGTCCCCGTTCTAATGACGATCGACCCTTATCCATGTAAACTGTGGTGCTTCCCATGCCGACTTTTGCCGCGGTTGATATCGGCTCCAATTCCGTCCGGCTGAAAATCGCCCGCCTGGAACGACGGCGGTTGCGTGCTATTCACGAAGACCGCGAGGTCACGCGGCTGGGGGAAGGTGTGTTTCGCACCGGCTTCCTGACGCCGGAATCGATTGCAGAAACGGTGAAGGTGCTGCGGCGCTTCCATCGCGCCACCCAGCAGATCGTCACCGACTCGGTGCGCGTGGTGGCCACGAGTGCTCTGCGCGATGCGCGCAATTCGCAAGCTTTCCTAGAGTGGGTAAGATCGGCGACGGGCTGGCGGGTTGAAATTATCTCCGGACTGGAAGAAGCTCGCCTCATCCACCTTGGATTGGTTTCCAGCCGCCGGATGGACACCTCCACCGCTTTGATGATCGACCTGGGAGGCGGCAGTTGTGAGCTAACGGTCTCGGGCCGCGGCCACATCCGTGACACCGTCAGTTTGCCCTTGGGGGCGGTGCGGCTCACCGATGAATTTCTCAGCCACGACCCGCCGCGCAAGGGCGAACTCAAGCGTCTGCGCGGCTTTATCGCGCGCGAAGTGGACCGGATCTCTCATCGGATCACATCCGCAAGGATTAAAAATGTCATTGCGACGTCGGGCACGGCAGCGGCACTGGCGGCAACCGCCAGCCATCTGCGCAAGAACACAAGCAGCCGACAACGAGCCGCGGTTTCGAGTGCGGAGATGACCCGCATCGCCAAACTCCTGGCTCGCTTGCCAGTAGGGGAGAGGCGAAAAATTCAGGGGATTGGCCCCAAACGGGCGGAGATCATTGTAGCGGGCGCGCTCGTCTATCACGAATTACTCGAACGCTGTCACCTTAAAGGATTTCGCTACTCACCGCTGGGGCTGCGCGACGGATTGCTGGCCCAGATGGCAGCGGAATACGATCGCAGCACGCGATCCGGGAAACAGATCGAGTCCGAGCGTTGGGATTCGATCGCCAAGGCTGTCGCCCATTACGGGGTGGACCGAAAGCACGCTCTGGATGTACGCGCGTCCGCCACGCGCCTGTTCACAGCGCTGCGCTCGATACACCGACTGCCGGCTGAGTATGGCGAGTGGCTCTCTGCCGCCGCCATGCTTTACGAGGTAGGAGACTTCGTCAATCGCAACGGAAGGCACCGGCACACTTACTACATCATCTCGAACTCAGAGATTCTCGGTTACACCCCGCAACAACGAAGGATTATTGCGGCCATCGCCCGCTATCTGGGAAACTCCCGACCGACCATGGAAGACGGCCCCATGAAAGCCATCGATTCCAGTGACCGGGCAAGCGTACAGAAAGCCATCTTGCTCTTGCGTCTGGCGCGCGCGCTCAATCTGGGCCGCAGCCATGCGGTACAGGAAGTAAAAATTGGGTTGCGGGCCGGAGATGTCCGGCTGACACTGGTTCCGCGGCGCCGCGTTGGGGTCGACCTGGAGCTATGGGCAATCGAGAAGGACTGTGTCTACTTCCGGGAGGTCTTCGGCCGGGCACTCTCCACCGCCGCGGCATAGAGAGCGCGTACCAGTTTCGGAGTCAGACACCATTGCAGGGTGCCGGTACTGCGACGCATTTCCACCTTGGCGACTGCGCCCTTCTTTAATTCCACTGATGCTTCGCAGCCCGAATCGCTGATGATCGCTCCCAAGAATTGACTAAGGTTGGGATTGTGCCCCACCACCATGATCGCTTCTTGGCGCGCGTACTTTTCCACTAGTTTGCGAAAGTCGGAAAAGGTGGCCTCGGGCCGAAGCCCGGTTTCGATTTGCAGCTTGCCTTCATATCCCATTTCATTGCCAACCAGAGATGCGGTCTGGGTGGCGCGTTTGAGCGGACTGGAAACAATGACATCGACCTGCGCCTCGAGCGCAGCGAGGGCGCGGCCCACATAACCGCACTGTTCGATGCCCTCTTTGTCCAGCGCGCGTTTTTCGTCTTTCTTGGGGTTCGCCAGATGCTCTCCGGCGCTGGCATGACGTAAAAAGTAGATGATCATCGCGAATTATCGTACCCTTTCCGCCAATGTCCTGCGTTTTCTGGCAGCCGTTGCCGCGGGCAGGCTCAGTGGCGGTTTGCCCTCCGCCAATGCCATCAGAAAATCTTGAGCACTGAAGGCGGCAGCACCCGCCGGCGGCTTCTGCTTGCGCTTACCCCCAGCAGCTTGCCACGCCCGAATGTAGGTCCCGTCTTTGAGGAGAATTCGGGCTTTGAGGTTGTCCGCAAGATAGGCCTCGAGAATCTCTCCGCGGACTCGCTCCCGAAGCAGTTCGTCCCGCACCGGGGCTAGCACTTCGACCCGTTCGTATAGATTCCGCGGCATCCAGTCCGCGCTGCCCGTATATATCTCTTCGTGGCCGCCATTGGCGAAATAGTAGATCCGGCTATGTTCCAGGAAACGTCCCACAATGCTTCGCACTCGAATACGATCGCTCACTCCCCGCACGCCGGGCCGTAGGGCGCAGATGCCGCGCACGATCAAATCGATGTCAACCCCGGCCTGCGAAGCACGATAAAGAGCTTGCACGATATTTTTGTCGAGCAGGGCATTCATTTTTGCAACGATCCTGGCCGGGCGCCCTTGGCGAGCGTACTCGGCTTCACGGTCGATCAGCCAAATGCACTTCTCCGCAAGATCGAGGGGAGCGACCAACAGAGGGTCATAGCTCGGATTCTCGGCATAGGCGGTGAGAAAGCTGAAAACATCGTGCACGGCACGAGTAATTTGAGGATCGGCCGTGAACAAGCTCAGATCGGTGTAGATGCGGGCTGTGGTCGCATTGTAGTTTCCCGTACCCATGTGCGCATAACTGCGAGTCACGCCATCGGGGTCGCGGCGCACCAGCAATGAAAGCTTGCAATGGGTCTTCAGGCCGACCAGTCCGTGGAAGACCTGGACGCCCGCGTCTTCCAGGTCCCGCGCCCAGCGGATATTCGAGGCCTCGTCGAAACGCGCCTTCAACTCCACGACTGCGGTAACTTCCTTCCGAGAAGCCGCGTCGATCAGTGAAGGCACGATTAGCGACTGTTCGTTGGTGCGGTAGAGTGTCTGCTTCACCGACAGCACTCGGTCGTCGGCGGCTGCCGACTCAATGAAAGAGATCACCGCGTCGTAGGAATCGTAGGGATGATGCAACAGGATGTCGTGACCCCTCAGTTCCTCAAACAAGTCTTTGGACTTCGCCGTCAGGCGCAATTCCCGCGGGGCAAAACTGCGGTACTTGAGATCAGGGCGCTGGGTCTGTTCGTAAATGTTGAACAGGCGCGATAGATTCACCGGGCCTTTCACCGGGAAAACCTGCCAGGCCTGCAATTCAAACACGGTCTTCAGGCGCTCGATAATTTCGGGATCGGCATCGGCTTCAATCTCGAGCCGGACCGCATCTCCCTTGCGCCGGTTATGCAATTCGGCGCGGACCGACTCCAGCAAGCTGCGCGCCTCTTCCTCTTGCAGGTAGAGGTTGCTGTTGCGGGTGACGCGAAAGGGCGCCGCCGAAACAATGTCATAACCGCGATACATGCGCACGGCATGGTAGGCGACCAGGTCAGCGAGGAAAATGAAATCCGAGCTGCCCTCGGAGGGTAAGCGCACCAGTCTGGGCAAAGCCCGAGGCACGGCTACCACGCCCATATAAGTAAGCGCGGAGCGCCGGCGGCGGCGCAAGAGCAAACCGAGGCACAATGCCTTGTTGATGACCCGCGGAAAGGGGTGAGCCGGGTCCACGGTCACCGGCGTGAGTAATGGGTCGAGCTCTTTTTCGCAATATTGCTCGACGAACCTCTGGGCTGCGGGATCCAGTTCGTGCAGGCTCAGCACACGGATGCCGTTCTCACCTAACGCAGGTCTCAGCTTGGAATTCCAGCACTCGTATTGGTCGTCGACGAATTCATGGGTCAATGTCACCAGGGCGTCCCGTCTGTCGACCAGGGTCAGGCCGTCCGGGCCGGCTTCGTTATAGCCATCCTCAATCTGCTGCACCATGGCCGCCACGCGGATCTCAAAAAATTCGTCGAGATTGCTGGCCGAGATGGCCAAAAACTTGAGCCGTTCGAGCTCAGGATTGTTTTCATCCTCCGCTTCCTCCAGCACACGCCGGTTAAAGGCAAGCCAGGAAGTATCGCGATTGAGGTAATACGCTGGATTGTCGAGTGAAGGGCGAGCCATGAGTGACGCGTGTTGCAACTTATTCGTTTTAGATTATTTCTTGCCGACTGGTGCTTTTTTTTCGATGATGAATTCGATTTCGCTGCCATCGGGTCGAAGCAAATAAAGATGATGCTTGTCTACCCGGCCGCGTACGGCTTCGTCCGGCCGCCAAGCCTCCGGCAGCTCTTCGCCGGAGTGCCGCGGCGTGTACTCGGCCAGGTAATCGACCTCCCCGAATTCCACGGTGATTTCAAAATAGGGCACGGCTGTCGTGATTGGCGTGTTTACTAAATACATGTCAACCCGATCTCTACTTTTCTGCTGAATGGCGACAAACTTGCCCTGAGCGTATGGTTTTTGCGTAGCACAGACGAGCGGCAGAGTGACGAGCCCCAGGCCAAAAATCAGAATCGACCATGTTAGTTTGCGCGCCATCGCTAGGCACAAGTATAGAACATAAGCGGACGGGGTGTATCGGTCGGTGACACTAAGGAACGAGCTTTTCGAATCGAGCGCTCGGCCACGCGTATGGGGATTCGCTCGCAGCCGCAAGCCACACCTCAGCTCTAGTTGGTGTGCCAGGAATTCCGCGCCTCGCGAGAGGTTATCGGACCTGTTTGATTTCTTCTTTCACTTTTTCGGCGACGCTGTCCGGCAGCGGCGAGTAGGACAATGGAGCCGCCATCTTCTGGCCATCGGTGACCATCCAGTTCAGAAAGTCCGCTAGAATCTTCCCCTTGGCTGGATCTTTGGATTGCGCCGGAATCAGCAGCCAAGTGAAGCTGGAAATCGGGTATGCGTCCTTGCCGGGCGGGTTGGTGATGGATACCCGGAAGTCAGCCGGCATACTCTTAACGGACGCGGCAGCAGCGGTTACTCCCTCTAAAGAAGCCTTCAAGAACACTCCCGCCGAATTTCTTACGCTGCCGTAGGCAATATTGTTCTGTACGGCATAAATAAGTTCGACATAGCCGATGGATCCGGGGAGGGTACGGATCGAACCCGCCACCCCTTCATTGCCCTTGCCGCCGATTCCAGTTGGCCATTTGACGGAAGTACCCTTACCGACCTGATTTTGCCACTCCGGGCTGACCTTGGCCAAGTAATCGGTAAAGATGTAGGTGGTTCCGCTGCCATCGGAGCGATGAACCACGATGATATCTTGGTTGGGAAGACTTACTCCCGGATTGGCGGCGGCAATCGCTTTGTCATTCCAGTTTGTGATCTTACCCAGAAAGATTCCCGCCAGGACCTGGGGTGTAAATTTCAGCTCCCCGGTCACACCAGGCACGTTGTAAGCAGGAACCGCGGCACCCAACACCGTAGGGACGTGCAGAATCTTGATCTTTGCCTCCCTCAGTTGATCATCCGTCATGGGGCCATCGGTGGCGCCAAAGTCGACCGTACCGGCGATCACCTGTCGAATTCCCCCGCCACTTCCAATTGGCTGGTAATTGATTTGGATATCAGGATGGAGCTTGTGGTGCTCGCTAAACCACTTCGAATAGATGGGATAAGGAAAGGTAGCACC
>Ga0070708_100001693_pt1 | contig 16946 bp, 15 predicted proteins | sample KBSK5503metaG_FD_65469 | JGI IMG/M metagenome (GOLD analysis project Ga0070708, IMG submission 65469) | Corn, switchgrass and miscanthus rhizosphere microbial communities from Kellogg Biological Station, Michigan, USA - KBS K5-50-3 metaG | ecosystem: Host-associated > Plants > Roots >... | reverse complement strand
GCTTCCGGTATTCCGCCCATTCATACGTGATGAGTTTGGTCTTGACGCCGATCTTCTCCCAGTCGGCCTGGATCACCTCGGCCATGCGCTTGCCGTCCGGGTTGTAAGGCCGCGTCACCGGCAGATACCACAGTTCGACCTCGAAGCCGTTCGGGTAGCCGGCCTGCGCGAGCAGTTCCTTGGCCTTGGCGGGATCGTACGGATAATCCTTGATGCTGTTGTTGTAGCTCCACAGGATCGGCGGGATCGGATTCTTGGCCACCTGCCCCTGCCCTTGATACACGGCTTTGAGAATCGCCTCCTTGTTGGTTGCAAGGTTCAGCGCCTGCCGCACGAGCTTGTTGTCGAACGGCTTCTTCTCGGTGTTGAACGCGATGTAGCCGATGTTCAAGCCTTCCTTCTTCAGCACCTTGATGCTGGCATCGGCATCCATCTCGATCAGGTCGGCGGGCTTCGGGAACGCCATGACGTGACATTCGCCGGTCTTGAGCTTGGCGTACCGCGCCGTGGCGTCGCGCGTGATCGAATAGACGAGATTGTCGACTTTCGGCCGGCCGGCCCAGTGCGGGTCGAACGCCTTGTAGCGGATCGTGGCGTCCTTCTGGTAGGACACGAACTCGAACGGGCCGGTGCCGATCGGGTAGATGTCCGCGGCGTTGGGCGTGCCCTTCTTCGCCATCGTCTCGAAATATTCGAGCGACAGGATCGACGCGAAGTCCATCGCCATGTCGGCTAAGAACGGCGCCTCGGGCCGCTTCAACGTGAAGCGCACGGTCATCGGATCGACCTTCTCGACCTTGTCGACGATGTTCTTCATGCCCATGTCGTCGAAGTACGCGTACGTCTGCCCGCCGGTGCCGCCGTGGAATTTGTTCTTGTCGTTGGCCATCCGGTCCCAGCTGAAGATCACGTCGTCGGCATTCATGTCGCGCGTCGGCGTGAAGTTGGCATTGCTGTGGAACTTCACACCCTTGCGCAGCTTGAACGTGAAGACCTTGCCATCAGGCGAGACCGTCCACGATTCGGCCAGCGCCGGAACGATGTTCGTCGTGCCGATCTCGAACTGGACAAGGCGGTTGAAGAGCGGCACCGACACGGCGTCGAACGTCGTGCCGGTCGAGAAGAACTGCGGCTGGAAGCCCTCTGGGCTGCCCTCCGAACAGTAGACCAGCGTGCCTTTGGCTTGGACGGCGATGGCGGTCAGGGCCAACGCGGCAAGAACCGCCACGCTCCTCCAGGAACGGGGTGAAACAGTCGCATGCGACATGGAAACCTCTTATATGGGATCGCTTTCGCCCGAGCAGGCGAAACGTCCGCCCATGCTAGCCGCACCGCCCGGGCAAGGCAACGGGAACCCCGCGGGGGCTACGGTGTGCCCGCCCGCGCCCGCGCCGCCTGCGTCGCGTACAGGCAGATCCCTGCGGCGACCGAGACGTTGAGGCTCTCCACACTGCCGGCCAGCGGGATGCCCACGATCCGGTCGCACGATTCGCGCGTGAGGCGGCGCAGCCCTTGCCCTTCCGCGCCCAGCACCCACGCCACCGGACCACTCAAGTCCGCGGTGACGAGGCTCTCCCCGCCGGCATCGGCGCCCAGCAGCCAGATCCCGCGCTCCTTCATATCCCGCATCGCCCGGGACAGGTTCGTGACAGCGACGACGGGGACCGTATCGGCAGCGCCGCACGCCGCCTTGGCCACGGTGGCGTTGACGCCGACGGCGCGGTCCTTGGGCACGATGACGGCCTGCGCGCCGAACGCGTCGGCACTGCGCAGGCACGCGCCGAGATTGTGGGGATCCGTGACACCGTCCAGCACGAGGAGCAACGGCGGCGCGTCGCCGGGCTCGAGGACGTCATCCAGCGTGACGTGCGGCAGTGCATCGTCGACGATGGCCACGACGCCCTGATGGTGTCCATGGCCGGCCAGCGCATCGAGCCGTGCGCCATCGACCGGATGCACGGAGACATTCGCGGCCTCCGCGCGCGCGACGAGATCGCGCAACCGCGCATCCTGCCGGCCCGCGAGGACATAGAGGTCGTGCACGGCGTCGGCGCGCTGGCGAAGGCGCGCGGTGATCGCGTGGAATCCGAACAGGGAACGCGTGGCGGGCATCGAACGTCGGTCGCTGGCCCGCGGAACTCGAGAGATGCGGCCGCGAAACCGTGTGGTAGTGTAGCGCGCTCCCTGGCGCTCATCGTCTTCCTTCGCGATTCCTGGCCCGATGCTCGACGAAGACCTGCGGCAATTGCTCCGCGCCATCCTGCTGGTGGTCGGCGCCATCCTTCCCATCGTCAATCCGGTCGGCAGCGCGCCGATGTTCCTCGCGATGACGCATGGTGCCGACAGCGCGACGCGGCGCACGCTGGCCGGGATCGTCGCGGTCAATTCATTCGTTTTGCTGCTGGCATCGCTCATCTTCGGCAACTTCGTGCTGCGCCTCTTCGGTCTGTCAGTTCCCGTTGTTCAGTTGGGCGGCGGGCTGGTCCTGTGCGCGCTCGGCTGGCGAATGTTGAGCGATGAGTCGCCGACCGCTCCGCACGAAGCCGCGCCGCAGGCAGCCGATTCGATCGGCCGCGCCTTCTACCCGCTCACGCTGCCGCTGACGGTCGACCCGGGCGCCATCTCCGTCGCTGTCACGATCGGTGCGAACCATTCTTCCAACATTACCAAGATCCTGATCGCGCTCGCCGGCGCCATCGTCGGCGTTGCCATCATCTCGGTCACCGTTTGGCTGACCTACCGCTATGCCGAGCGCGTCGCCCTGTGGCTCGGGCACAACCGGTTGATGGTCGCCATGCGGCTGTCGGCATTCATCGTGCTGTGCATCGGCGTGCAGATCGCGTGGAACGGCACCCGGGCGCTGCTCGAAGAAATTCCGCTTGCGGCGAGCTCAAGCGGTACGGCCACGACCGGGGCGCCGCAAGGCAGCACAACGACACCGAACAAATCGCCGTGACCGTCGAACTCCGGCATTTCGTCGAAGGCGTCTTCCTCGTCTACGCGGCGCTGCTGCCGATCGTGAATCCGCTCGGCGCGGCGCCGGTCTTCCTCGCGATGACCCGCTATGCCGACGATGCGACGCGGGCGGTGCTCGCGCGCAAGATCACCATCAACTCGTTCGTGTTGCTGTTGGGTTCGGTATTCATCGGCACCTACGTGCTCGAATTCTTCGGCCTGTCGATTCCGGTCGTTCAGATCGGCGGCGGACTTGTCGTCGGCTCGGTCGCGTGGGACCTGCTGCGCGGTGCGGATGTGTCGAAGAAAGCAGACGCGTTCGACCTGCACGATCCGGAAGCGGTCGCCACCGAAGCATTCTATCCGCTGACGTTGCCGCTGACCGTCGGGCCGGGGTCGATCTCGGTCGCCATCACCCTCGGTGCGAACCATCCGCAAACCGTGCGCTCGTTCGTCACCGCGGCATCGTCGGCGCTGCTGGGCGTCGTCCTCATCTGCGTCACGGTCTATCTTTGCTATCGTTACGCGCAGCGATTGTCGAGTTTCCTGGGCGGCGCCGGCACCGCCGTCGTGGTCCGCCTGTCCGCGTTCATTCTCCTATGCATCGGCGTGCAGATCATCTGGAACGGCGCCGACGCTCTGGCCGGAATCACCGGGCCGCCACACGTCCGGCAACCCTGACCCGCGCTTGGCAGCAAGTGACTGCGTCAGCTATAATATTCGACTTCGCGCAACACGCGCGTGGCCCATCCGAAGCACGCAGCATCGCAAGCACGCAACACCGCCGGCGTAGCTCAGTTGGTAGAGCAGCGCATTCGTAATGCGAAGGTCGGGAGTTCGACTCTCTTCGCCGGCACCAACAAGCACAAAGGTTGGCAGGTGAACATCTGCCGGCCTTTTTCATTTTTCGGGCGGATCATGCGACAGTGGACGCCGTTCGGATGAGCGAATCGACGCGCGAGGGAATGATGCAGCGCGAACGGATGTTTACTGTTCCATTCGCCATGCGTTTCGAAACTTCTCTTCCGGTCCCCCGTTGCCGGAGTTTCCCAAAGATGCGGAGACCCCCGTGTTCGTGAACGGACTGGGCACGGCCAACCCGCCGCATCGATATACGAAGACCCAGTGCTGGGACGCGTTCAGGGCCTCGGATTGGTTTCTGCGACTCGACCGCCGCTCGCGCGCGATCGCGGAAACGGTGCTGCTCCACGACAACGGGATCGAGGCACGCCGGCTTGCGCTGACTAATCTCGATGAAGTCTTTCAGATCGATCCCGACACACTGCACCGCCGATTCGTGATGCATGCGCCAGCACTCGCCGCGCAAGCCGCCGCAAAAGCCCTCGACGATGCCGCATTGATGCCCATCGACATCGATGCCGTGATCGTCAGCACGTGCACCGGATATCTCTGCCCCGGACTTTCAAGTTACGTGACCGAGCGACTCGGTCTTCGCCGCGAGATCCAGGCCTTCGATCTGGTCGGTCAAGGTTGCGCTGCGGCGTTGCCGAACTGGCGCCTGGCGAAGTCATTGCTCGCCGGCAGCGACGCGCAGCACGTGCTTTCGATCTGCGTCGAAGTCAGCAGCGCCGCGATGTATCTCGACGACGATCCGGGCGTGCTGATCAGCGCTTGCCTGTTCGGCGACGGCGCGGGCGCCGCCGTGCTGTCGTCCGCATGCGGAACGCGACGGCGCGCCATCGAATTCACGACCGCCCGCTCGCTCGTGAATCCGGACGAGCGCGACGCGCTGCGCTTCGAAACTCGCGATGGACTGTTGCGCAACGTGCTCACGCGTCCGGTCCCGCGCCTTGCGGCCGACTACGCGCGCAAAGTGCTCGATGCGGCGCTGGACGAGGCGGGTCTCGCGCAAGCGGATATCTCGGCGTGGATCCTGCACGCGGGCGGCCGCGACGTGCTGAAGGCGTTGCGGCGGGAGCTCGATCTCGGCGCGAACGACCTGGACTACAGTGCCGCGATGCTGCATGAATACGGCAACATGAGCAGCGCGTTCGTCTACTTCGTGTTGCAGGCGGCACTGGCCGACGGTGCGCCACCGGGCTGGTGGTGGATGTCGTCGTTCGGCGCCGGATTCAGCTGCCACGGCGCGTTGCTGCGCGTGGCCTGACCGGCCGTCAGCCAATGTCGAATGCGCTGCAACTTCCTCGTTGTGTCGAGCCGGAAATGCTCGATCATCTGTCCGCGGCCGATCCGCGGGCGATTCGCGCACGCCGCGATCTGCAACGAATCAATCGTGTCATGGCGGCACAATCCATCCTGCGCCGAGGCATCGACGCCGCGACGCACGGAAGGCCACCACGCCGGATCGTCGAGCTCGGTGCGGGCGATGGCACGCTGCTGTTGGGCATCGCGCAGCGGTACGCGGCGCAGTGGCCCGGCGTCGAAGCTACACTGGTCGACCGGCAGAACGTCGTCGCCTCGAACACGCGCGAAGGATTCCTGATGCTGGGCTGGAGATTGCGTGTCGTCACCTGCGACGTGTTCGACTGGCTCGACGAAACGCCCGCCGACACTTGCGATTTGCTGATGGCGAATTTGTTCCTCCACCATTTCGCCGGCGATGCCCTCGCCCGCCTGCTCGAAGGCATCGCGTCGCGCGGCGCCGCGTTTGTCGCCTGCGAACCTCGGCGCTCCCCGATGGCGCTCATCGGCGGCCACCTGGTCGGCTTGCTCGGTTGCAGCGCCGTTGCGCGCACGGACGCCGTGTTGAGCGTGCGCGCCGGGTTTCGCGGCAAGGAATTGACGCCGCTCTGGCCCCAGTTGCGCTGGCGCGTCGACGAATCCCCGGCGGGTCTTTTCACCCATCGCTTTGTGGCGCGTCGCGTCGATGGATGAAGAAATGAAGGCGCTGCCAACCGCCGACTACGACGCGCTGGTTGTCGGTGGCGGTCCCGCGGGGGCAACCGCGGCCATATTGCTGGCGCAGTCGGGCTGGCGGGTCGCCGTGGTGGAGAAGAAGTCGTTTCCGCGGCGCAAGGTGTGCGGCGAATTCGTTTCCGCGACCACCTGGCCGCTGCTGCGCTCGTTGGGTGTCGCGCAGTCGGTGCTGGCGCAAGCCGGGCCGGAAGTCCGGCGTGTGGGCCTGTACGCGGGAGCGACGATGCTCGCGGCTGCGATGCCTTCGCCTCGGGTGGGACCCGCAGATTGGGGGCGCGCATTGGGGCGCGAACACTTCGATTCGGCGTTGCTCGCGCGCGCGGCCAAGGCCGGCGCAACCGTGCTGCAACCGTGGACGGTTTCGCGCATCGAGAGGATTTCCGGCGGCCATCGCTGCACGGCCGTTGTCAATGAAAAGCCGGAAAATGGTGGGGCGCGCACGAACATCGACTTGCGCGCGCGCATCGTCATCGCCGCCCACGGGTCGTGGGAACCGGGACCCCTGCCGACGCAGGCACGGCGTCTTCGTCCGCGCGCGGCGGATCTCTTCGCGTTCAAGGCCCACTTCCGCGGCAGTCGTCTGCCGCTGGGGCTGATGCCGCTGCTGATCTTTCCCGGCGGGTACGGAGGCATGGTGCAAACCGACGGCGGCCGGGTGAGCCTGTCATGCTGCGTGCGTCGAGACGTGCTCGAAGCAATCCGATGCGCGCCGGGAATCGCTTCGCGGCACGTCGGTGCCGCCGCCGCGGTGTATGCGCATATCGAAGCCTCATGCCGCGGCGTGCACGAGGTGATGTCCGGCGTATCGCTCGACGGCGCGTGGTTGTCGGCGGGACCCATCCGGCCCGGAATTCGGACACTCGCACGCGGGGGAATCTTCGCGATCGGCAACGCGGCGGGCGAGGCGCATCCCATTGTGGCCGAGGGCATCGGCATGGCGATCCAGTCGGCGTGGCTCTTGTGCGAGCGCCTGACCGCACATGGCGACGCAGCCCTGGCAGCGGATGCGTCGCATGCCTTGGCCGCGATCGGGCGCGAGTATGAGCACAGCTGGCGCCGGAATTTCGTCACGCGCATCCGCGCCGCCGCGCTGTTCGCACAATTGGCCGTGCGACCGGCAACCGCGAGTCAGGTGGTCACGCTGGTGAAGCATGTCCCGAAACTTCTTACACTCGGTGCGCGCTGGGGTGGCAAGGCGCAATCGCTTCGCAGCTTTCCGGGCCAACACCGGCTCCGGCCTTTGCCATGAACACGTCGGCGACCACCATTGAGTCCCTGCGGACGATCATCGCCCGCGAGTTCGAAGTCGATCGTGAGCGGCTGCAGCCGGACGCAAAGCTCGAGGACCTCGACATCGATTCCCTCGGCGTCATCGAGATCATGTTTGCCGTCGAAGAGGAATTCGCCATCACCGTGCGGCACGCGCCGCGTGAAATGCAGGCGTCGCTCGCGACCCTCGGTGACCTCGCGAGTTACGTCGACCGGCTGGTGGCCGAACAGCACGGCGAGAAGAAGGCGGAGGAGCCCCTGCCGTGAGGCGTGTGGTCGTGACCGGCATGGGGTTGATCTCGCCGCTCGGCAACGATCCCGGAGCCGTCTTCGATCGATTGCTCGCGGGCGAATCCGGAATCAGGCGGCTGCCGGAATCGTTCAACCCGCGCTTGACGTCGCGCATCGTCGCGCCGGCCACGTTCGCAGGCGAAACGCGCTTCCCCGCCGCGCGGCTGCGGATGCTGGATCGCGTCAGCCAGTTTGCGCTGGCAGCCTGTGCGGACGCGCTTGCGGACTCGCAACTCGCGCTCGGCGCCCTGGATAAGAACGAGATCGGCGTCGCGATCGGCACCGGCATGGGCGGCGCACACGCGACCGACGACGGATACCAGCGCGTATACGAGCAGCATTCCGACCGCGTCCCGCCGTTCACCGTGCTGCTCGCGATGACCAATGCGGCGGCATCGTGGATCGGCATCGAACACGGGCTGCGCGGTCCGAACCTCACGTATTCGACCGCGTGCTCGTCGTCGGCGGTGGCCATCGGCGAAGCCGCGCGGCGCATCGCCCATGGCGAGGCGCGGATGATGATTGCCGGCGGCACCGAGGCACCGCTGACGTTCGGAACGCTCAAAGCGTGGGAAGCGCTGAAAACGCTGGCCGAGGAAGATGCTGCGAATCCGGCCGCATCGTGCAAACCGTTCGCCTTGAATCGCACCGGCCTGGTTCTCGGCGAGGGCGCCGCCATTCTGGTGCTGGAGGACGCCGAGCATGCGAAGGCGCGCGGCGCGCGCGTCCATGCCGAAGTTGCCGGCTATGGCCTGGCCACGGACACCGAGCACATCACGCGGCCGAGCATCGCGGGCCAGGCGAAGGCGATGACGCTCGCACTGGCATCGGCGGGAATCGCGCCTGCGGAGATCGGATACATCAACGCGCATGGCACGGGCACCCAGGCCAACGACGCCGTGGAAACGGCGGCGATCAAGGAGGCCTTCGGCGATGCCGCGCGCGGCTGCCCGATCAGTTCCACCAAGTCGATGCACGGCCATCTGCTCGGCGCCGCCGGAGCGTTGGAGTTCATCGTCGCCATCCTGGCCCTGCAACGCGGCTTCGTTCCACCCACTGCGCATTTACGCCTCCGCGATCCCGAATGCGACCTGGATTATGTCGCCGAAGGCGCGCGCGCGATCGATGCACCGATGGCGGTCATGTCGAATTCGTTTGCGTTCGGCGGCACCAACGCCGTGCTGATTGCTCGACGCGCATGACGAGGCCGATTGAGCTGGCGAGTGTGGTGCTGGCCTTGTTCCTGGCGGGCAACGCAGGCGGCGAAACGGTACGCCCAGGATTTTTTTCCGTCCGTTTGCCGGTCATCGCGATTCTCCACGACGAGCTCTTTGTCGGAGAGGCCGTCGGATACCTCGATCGGACCGGGACCCTCGAAGTGAAGTCGGTCCTTGATTCTGCCGACAAGTGCATTGGCACATTTCGGTACACGGGGACCGACACCGGCGTGGTGCAGTTGCGCTGCGACGACGGCTCGGAGGCCAGGCTTTCGTTCGACGGCTTGGGAGCGTTCAGTGGTTACGGCCAGGGGAACACGGGCCGCGGTCCTGCGAGCTTTACCTTTGGCTTGGGCCCCGGGGAGGCGGCTTCGCATCTCAAGGTTCCCCGCGGCAAGAAGCTCGTCGAAAGCGCCGCAGGGCCGCGCCTCGAGTCCGTCCGACCCTGACGCACGGCTTTCGCGGCTTGGCCCCTTAAGTCCAAGCCGCCACCCAGGCCTTTTCGCGGGAACCGGCGATCCCGGGTCGTTGCCCAAAATCTGCTGCCCGAGGTATTGCAATTGTTAATGAGAATGATTATTATTGCCATCAATACACCGGGAGATCGAACATGAATCATCGCTGGGCCACGTTGTTGTTGGCCGGATTCGTCGGCGCGTACGGGATCGGCCAGCTCCACGCCGAAGAAGCCACCGCGACCCTCACCATCGTCAATCATAGATTCGAGCCGGCCGAGCTCGCCGTTCCGGCCGGACAAAAGATCAAGCTGATCGTCGAAAACAAGGATGCCACGGCCGAGGAGTTCGAAAGCTATGAGCTCAATCGCGAAAAGGTCGTCCCCGCCAAAGGAAGTGTGGTCATTTTCGTCGGCCCGTTGAAGCCCGGCCGTTACCCCTTCTTCGGCGACTTCAACAAAGAGACCGCCAAAGGCGTGCTCGTCGCCAAGTAACCGGGCCCTTCGCATGCTGGCCACCGCCCTCCTCGTCTTCCGCGAAGTCCTCGAAGCGGCGCTGATCGTCAGCGTCGTGTACGCGGCCGCGCGCGGCGTGCCCGGAAGGACGCGGTGGATCGGGTCCGGCGTCGGCACGGGCGTCCTGGGCGCCCTGGTCGTGGCGGCATCGGCAGGCGTCATTGCCTCCGCCGTCAGTGGCGTCGGACAGGAAGTCTTCAGCGCCAGCATCCTTCTCGCCGCGGTGGTCATGATCGGCTGGCACGTGATCTGGATGGCGGGCCACGGTCGCGAATTGGCCGTGCAGATGAAAGCCGTCGGCGCGGACGTCGCCGTCGGGCGCCGGCCTTTGACGCTGTTGCTGATCGTCGTGGCCGTCGCCGTGCTGCGCGAGGGCTCGGAAGCCGTGCTGTTCGTGTACGCCCAGGCCGCCAATGGCTCGGGCCTCGCAAGCCTCGCCGGCGGCGTGGCGGTCGGAATTCTTGGCGGCGTCGCGATGGGGATGGGCTTGTATCTGGGGCTGCTGCGAATCCCGATGAAGCATTTCTTCACGGTGACCAACTGGCTGCTGCTGCTCGTTGCCGCCGGCATGGCCGCGCAAGCCGCGCATTTCCTGGTTCAAGCCAACCTGTTGCCCTCTCTCGGCGAAGGGGTGTGGGACACCTCCGGCTGGCTCTCCGATCATTCGCTGCTCGGCCAGACGTTGCACGCGCTCGTCGGCTACGACGCGCGCCCCGCCGGGATCCAGCTCGCCGTCTATCTCGTAACCGCCGTCCTGCTCATCCTGGGAATGAAGCTATGGGGAAAGCCCAACCGCACCAAACAACAATCGCCTGGATAGTCCTCACCGTTACCGCCGCGATTCTTTCCTGCTTTTCATCCGCCGCACTCGCTGACCCCGCCGCCCAAGTCCTGCTTCCCACCGTCGTCAAGGGAGAGCTGGAATTCGAATTGCTGGGCGGCTATCAGCGGTGGCCCAACCAGGACGGTAATCAGGAACGCCAGTTCATCGGCGAGATCGGCTACGGCGTGACGAGCTGGTGGAAAACCGAACTGGGTGTCGGGACGACGCGCGTTCCCGGCCAATCGTATCGGTTGGACGAAGTCGAATGGGAAAACACGTTTACGCTGACCGAACCCGGCCAGTACTGGGTGGATGTCGCCTTGTTCGCCGAGTTTGCGCGCGACTACGGCGCGGGCCTCAATGCGTTCAAGTTGGGTCCGCTGTTCCAAACGGAGTTCGGCCCGGTTCAAGCCAACCTCAATGTGCTCTTCGAGCGCGAGCTGGGCGCGCAGGCCGAGTCGGGTGCCGAGATCGGCTACCAATGGCAGTTGAAGTGGCGCGGCAATCCGCACTTCGAACCCGGGCTCCAGGGCTTCGGCACGCTCGGCCGGACCAATGACTTCGGACATCTCACCGAGAACCGGATCGGCCCCGCGTTCTTCGGGCAGTTCGTCACCGGCCCGCGCCAGAAGCTCAAGTACAACGCAGCCGTCTTGTTCGGCCTGACCAACAACACGGCCGACACGACCGCGCGATTCCAGATCGAGTACGAGTTCAATTGACGCCGCCCGCGGCGCCGGCATCCTAAGCCCGCGCCGTGTCCGACCGCCGGATCGGCGGAGTCCTACCTTCGCTCGCGCGGTTATCCGATAAGGCTGCCCGCCCCGTTCCGTCACACTGAAAACGCTTCAGCAAAGACGTAGGTCGAGGGGCGCCTCGTCGTGTTTGGCCTCACATGGGAAAAGGAGACGTCATGTTCAGAAAACTCGTGATGATGTTATTCGCGCTCGCGTTGGGCACGTCTGCGCTTGCCGGGCTGACCGGCTGCAACACGGTCGAGGGCGCAGGCAAGGACATCAAGGCCGCCGGCAGCGGCATTCAGGAGGAAGCGCAGGAGCACAAGAGGTACTAGGGCTTCGTTGCGCGGCGCAGGATCTCCGCGCGGAACTCCTGCCATTGCTGGCGCGTGCGTGCCTCAATGATCGCAGGTCCGATCCCCGGCGGGACCCACATGCTGGGGATCAACTGTCCGTGTTGCGTGATGAGCGTTGCGCCGCCTTCGTCAAGAAGTCGGGTCGTGAAGCGCGAATTCGCGAGGTCCCCCTCGATCATGAAGGACCGGATCTCGCTGAATGGCACGAGCTCGATGCGGCGGACACTGTCGAACGGAAAGGACAGCGGGCCGATGTGGATCTTTCCCTTTTGCACGACGTCGAGTTCGTTTCCCGTCCTGCGGATGACGCGGCTTGTCTCCAATGTTGAAACGAACCGCACCATGTCGTCGTAGTCGGTCAGCACGCGCCAGGCGTCGTTGCGGCCGGCGTTCACCCGTAACGCCACATCCACGACAAGCTCGCTGCCGGCTTTCGCTACCGTTACGTCGATGTCGCGGTCGTCGGGAACTGCCGCGTAGATCGCGGCGCTCACGAGCAGCAATCCAAAAATCCAGTTTCGCATCATTGGCCCTCCCTGTTGCTCGGTTAGGCAAGAGCGCGGAAACGAGGTTCACTTGCGGCCCGTGAGCGCGCACCGAAAGTCAGCTGCCGCATTGCGCGCATCCCTCGCGGCGATTCTCGCGGTCGTCCTGTTGGCCGGCTGTGCGACGGCGCCGCCGGGTGCCGATTACCCCAAGACCTTCAGCACGGCGTTCGCCACACCCGAAGCGACGCAACTGGGAAGGCAGATCGCCATTCAGGCCAATGCGCACCCGGACCTGTCCGGCTTTCAGGTCCTTCCGCGCGGGGTGGACGGATTGCTGCTGCGAACGCAGCTGATCAGGGCGGCCGAGCGATCTGTCGACATTCAGTATTTCATCTTCGTCGAGGATTACACCGGCAAACTGCTGCTGGAATCGGTGCTGCGCGCCGCCGACCGTGGCGTGAAGGTGCGCCTGTTGATCGATGACTGGAATTCCTTTGGCCAGCCCGAGATGCGCGCGACACTGGCGGCGTTGGACAAGAACAAAAACATCGCAGTCCGGCTGTTCAATCCCTTCGTGTACCGCGGCGACATCGGGCTGTTTCGCAAGATCGAATTCGCGATGACGGCGCCGCGCGTCAACCATCGGATGCACAACAAGCTGATGCTCGTCGATGGCGCGGTCGCGGTGATCGGCGGCAGAAACGTCGCCGATGCGTATTTCGAGACCGGCGACACTGCCATCCGCTTCGGCGATTTCGACGTCGCCGCCGTGGGGCCCGTCGTGCCGAAGCTCGCCGACAGTTTCGATGAATACTGGAATTCCTCGCTGGCGATTCCGCAGAAGGCCATCGCTCCCGTCATCGGAAAAATATCCGAGTCCGAGGCACGCGCGACGCTCGGGGAGAACCGCGACCGGGCCGACCAGGACGAAATTCTGCGTCGCGTCGACGGCGGCGATCCGCTGGCGGGGCTGCTGCAGGGCAGGACCTCCGTTTCGTGGGCGAAGGCTGTCGTCGTCGCCGACCCGCCCGAGAAGGCCATGCCGGCCAACAATGCTGCGGCCCCTTCGCCGACCGCGCGGGTACTCAGCCAACACATGAATGAAGTCAACAGAGAGCTTGTCATCATCTCTCCCTATTTCGTGCCGGGATCGGCAGGCCTGGCGACGCTCGAGGCGTTGCGCAAGCGGGGCGCGCGCGTTCGCATCCTCACCAACTCGCTGGCGTCGACCGATGTTCCGGTCGTGCACAGCGCGTACCAGCGATATCGCGGACCGTTGCTCGATGCCGGCGTGGAAATCTTCGAAATCCGTCCCGTACCCGGGCAACTTAAATCCGAGCACGAGTCCGCTGGAAGCGACCTTGGCGCAAGCGCAGCGCCTTTCGCATTGCACGCGAAGGCTTATGTCTTCGACCGCCAGTTGGTATTCCTGGGCTCGGCGAATCTCGATCCGCGTTCTCTTGAATTGAACACCGAAGTGGGCCTGCTGATCGAGAGCCCGGACTTGGCCCGGCAAATCATCGCGCGCTTCGACGAGTTTTCTGCCTCGTCCAATAGTTATCGCGTGACGCGCTCGAACGATACTGCAACGGGCGCCGCACTGACGTGGCACACGAGCGTGGACGGCCGAACCATTGAATGGCATTACGAGCCCGACACCACGGCGTGGCAGCGGCTCCAGATGGACTTTCTGTCCTTCCTCCCGATCGAGGACCAGCTGTGACCGCCTAAACAATCGGCGCGACGATGTGGCGGATCCACTGCGCGGTCAACTTCTCCTGCACGGCGTTTTGCCGCAATCGCACGTCCAGCGCCCGGAAATCCACGTGGTCGAGCGGCTGGTCCTGGTTGAAGCAGGAAAACACGTAGGTCACCTTGCCGGTCAATGGGTCGCGATGCGGCTGCAGGCATTGCGCGCAGATCTCCTTCATCATGCATTGCATCGGCGAGTTGATCGACGCGATCGCGCGGTGGTCGGGTTTCATGTAGGGCGCCAGCACCGTGTGGCGCGCGGCGCCGACGGCGGCCATCATCTTGTCCGAACCGATGGCGATGAGGCGATCGCACGCGCTGAACGCCAGCGCGGGAACTCCGAGCTCGCCTGCCGCGTAGGCGCGCATCGCCTGCACGATGTTGCCGACGAAGGCGCGGTCCTGCGCGCGTTCCGGCGTGAATCCCGGGGCTTCGTCGCTGCACCAGACGACGACATCGGCGGCGGCCTCGATCTCGGAAACCTTGTAGCGGTCCTGCATCTTTTTGTAGCCGGCGAAATACAGCACCTTCGACCCGGCGTCGCGAAACGCCTGGCCGATCGAAAACAGCACCGCGTTGCCGAGACCGCCCCCGGCGAGCACGACTGTCTCGCCGGATTCGATTTCCGTCGGCGAGCCGGTCGGCCCCATCAGCACGACCGGTTCGGTCGGCTCGAGTTGCGCGCACAGGTCGGACGAGCCGCCCATCTCCAGAACGATCGTGGAGACTAAGCCCCGCGCCCGGTCGACCCACGCGCCGGTGAGCGCCAGCCCTTCCATCACCAGCCGCGTGCCGTCACGTTGCCGCGCCAGCGACTCATAATTCTGCAGGCGATAGAACTGGCCGGGCCGGAACCGCTCCGCCGCCGCGGGCGCGCGCACGACCACTTCGACGATCGTCGGCGTCAGCCGCTCGACCCAGGCGACGGTGGCGCGCAGCGAACGGTCGAGGGATCCGTAGAAGTCAGCGTCGCTCGCCGCAGATGCGGGCGCCACCTTGGCGAGCATGCGCGAGACGATCGGATAGCCCTGCTTGGCGCTCGCCATCGCCTTCACGACGTTGCCGGAAAACGACGGGTGCAGGTCGCCGAAGAAGCTCGTTGCCCGGCCGTCCGGAAGGATATCGGTCAACACCGCGGGGTGGGCGGGCTTGGCCAGCCCGCGCAGAACTTTCGCCGGCTGGCCGTTTTCGTCCAGCAGGCGGAAATATTTTCCGTCCAGATGGAAATGAGCCGCGTCCTCGCGCGTGAGCATGGTATTGGGCTGCGTGCCGGCCGCGATCAGGATCGTGCGCGCGGGAAGCTCGGTACGCGCGGTCTCGTGCCAGACGCCATCGCCGTCGTTGTGCTGCAGCGAGACTTTGAGTCCGATCGCTGCGCCGTCGGCGTCGACTTCGATGGCGAGCGGCGTCAGCCCCTCGGCAAAATGAATGCCCTCCTCCAGCGCCTTTTCGATCTCTTCGTGGTTCAGCGTATACGATGGACTGTCGATCAACCGGCGGCGATAGACGATGGTGACGCCGCCCCAGCCTTGAACGAGCTCTGCAATCTTCGCCGCACGGCTTTCCCGTTGCGCGGCTGCGCGCTCGGCACGAATCGCGCGCGCATGCGCGAGAAATTCGGCAGCCACGATCCGCTCCGGGTCTTTCCACGCCGCCTCGACCGCCGCCACGCCGCTTTCGGCGACGAGCAATTCGTAGCGCCGAAGGAATTTCTCGACCTGGACCGGATAGTAGGCCAGCGATTCGGTCGCCGTGTCGATGGCCGTGAGTCCGCCGCCGATGACGATCACCGGCAGCCGCACCTGCATGTTGGCCAGCGAATCCTTTTTCGCAGCGCCGGTCAGTTGCAGCGCCATCAGGAAATCCGACGCCGTGCGCACGCCGTGGGCGAGGCCGTTCGGCAGGTCGAGCACGGTCGGCTTCCCCGCGCCCGTTGCGAGCGCGATGTGGTCGAAGCCCATCGCAAAGGCGCCGGCGTCGTCGAGCGTTCCGCCAAAGCGCACGCCTCCGTAAAGCGCAAAGCGGTCGCGCCGCTCGAGCAAGAGGCGGATCATCTTGAGGAAGTTCTTGTCCCAGCGAACGGTGATGCCGTACTCGGCCACGCCGCCGAAACCGGCCATGACGCGATCGTCGAGCGGATCGGTCAGCGTCGAGACGTCGCGAATCGGCTGGAAGGGCACGCGCTCGCCGGCGATCGTTATGCCCGACAGTGTTGGGTCGAGCGGCTCGATTTTGAGGCCGTCGATGGCCACGACCGTATGGCCGTCGTTGACGAGGTGATGCGCCAGCGTGAAGCCCGCGGGTCCCATGCCGACGATGAGCACGCGCTTGCCCGACCGCGGCTTGGGGCAAGGGCGGCGCAGGTCGAGCGGATTCCAGCGCGTCAGCAGCGAGTAGATTTCGAACCCCCACGGAAGCGCCAGCACGTCCTTCAACAGGCGCGTTTCGGATCTCGGTATGTCGACCGGGTCCTGCTTCTGGTAGATGCACGACTTCATGCAGTCGTTGCAGATCCGGTGCCCCGTTGCCGCCACCATCGGATTGTCGATGCACATCATCGCGAGCGCGCCGACGGGCCAGCCCTCCGCGCGCAGCTTGTGAAATTCCGAAATCCGCTCCTCCAGCGGGCAGCCCGCGAGCGTCACGTTGAAAGGCGACCTCTTGAACGGGACGTCGCCTTCGGCCGGTTTTTTTTCGGGCAGGCCGCGCGCGCAGGAATCCTTGCCCTGTTCGTGACACCAGATGCAGTAGTGCGCCTCCCCGAGACCGCCGACAAGATCGGTGCCCGGGTCGGTAAGCGCGAATCCGTCGCGCCGGCGCAACGCGTGATCCGCGGGCTGTTGCCATGCCGAAACGCCGGCGTACGCGACGGCTTCCAGCGGCACCAGCTTTATATAGTCGAGCTTGCGCGGCGCGCGAAACAAGACGCCGCCCTTGTGCGCCGCGCGCCCCGCCGCCGTGTGCAGCGCCCACGCGGCGTAACGCGCCGCAATGTCCAGTGCGTCGACATTCGCAGCCTCGTCCTGCTGCCAGCGCGTAACGGCATTCGCGAATGCGAGCTCGCCGTCTTGTCCGGTGACCGGGGCGCCGATGTGCGATTCGAGCGCCGACCGCAGCGCCGGGCCGTCGAATTCCGCGGCGGCGTCGGCCTTGTAGGCATTGGCGGCCTTGCGCTGGACGAATTGCCGCT
>Ga0070708_100001691_pt1 | contig 16958 bp, 14 predicted proteins | sample KBSK5503metaG_FD_65469 | JGI IMG/M metagenome (GOLD analysis project Ga0070708, IMG submission 65469) | Corn, switchgrass and miscanthus rhizosphere microbial communities from Kellogg Biological Station, Michigan, USA - KBS K5-50-3 metaG | ecosystem: Host-associated > Plants > Roots >... | reverse complement strand
GACAGAAGAGCTCGATCCATGCTCGGGGACGGCCGATCGTCAAGCACCGGCTCTTCGTCCGGTCTAACAAGATTTTCCACACAACAAAACCTCCCCAAGAAAGGAGTATCTAATGAATAAACGTTTGAAATGGGGAATCGTGCCCACAATTCTTGGTCTGGTGCTCTCTGCAAAATTATCGGCTCAGACTTTCGTGGACTTCGAAGCGGTCGGCTCCGGGGGAGTCGAGACCAACTGCAAGCACATCGTGCAGCCAGGTTGCACCGCCAGAGGTACCGGTCTTGTCGGCGGAACGCCCATCACCGCTGCAAGCTCGATCGAATTGCGCACTGATACCGGCAGCCCGACCTCGACCAACGGCCCCGCGCTGGGGATCTGCGTTCCAGCATCGGGCGCTGGCCTGATCACCGAAACCGGAGGTTCCACGCTTAGCTTCAATACAGCCGGCACGCTTTGCGAGGAGGATGCGCCCAGCACGCCGTATCACTTCAAGGGCAGCTACCGTATCACTGGCGGCACGGGCCGCTTCGCGAACGCGACAGGCGCCGGCAATGTCACCGCCGCTTATGGGCGCGAAGGAACGTTCACACGCGGGGGCGGCAACGCTGTCTTTTTCATCCGAGGATCCATTTCGTACTGACTAACTCGATTAAGAGGAGGACAAATCATGAAATCACAATGGACTGGGAGTGTCACGCTCTTGATCGCGCTGATGCTGGCGTTTCCGGCAGTTGTCAGCGCGCAAACAGATTTACATGTCACCGGTTCCGGATCAGTGGATACGAGCTGTCTTGTCACGCTGACCGAGAACTGCACGATCACGGCGACCGGCTCAATGAGCGGCGCCGGAATCAACCCCGGCACTTTCACTTTGCGCATCGACACGGGCAGTCCGCACACGCTCAACGGCTATCCCGGCTGGCCGAGCCAGGGATTCTGTATCCCTGCAAGCATGCAGGGAATACTGGCGGAAACTGGCGGCGACACGCTCCAATTCAATCACGTCGGTTTGGTCTGTGAAGAGGGCATGCCGGGATCGGACTATCAGTATAACGGGACATTCCGCATCACCGGCGGTACTGGACGATTCAGCACTGCCACGGGTACGGGCAATATCGTCGGTACCTTTACACGCGATGCAGCAAACAGAGCCCTTCTCGACATCCGCGGAGCCATTCAGTAGCCATTCAATGCATCGCTCCATCGCTGTCGTTGCCCCCACTCTCGAGATCCTCGGCGGGCAGGGGATTCAAGCGCGCGCTTTGTTGGACGCGTTAGGGCGGGACGGTAACCTGGTGACCCTGGTTCCGATCAATCCGCGCTTCCCTTCCTGGCTGGAATGGCTACGCGGGATTCCTTATCTACGCACTATGTTCAACGAAGCGCTGTACGTCTCTCGCCTGGGGCAGCTTCGCCAGGCGGATGTGGTCCACGTCTTCTCCGCGTCGTACTGGTCATTTCTGCTGGCGCCGATACCCGCGATCGTGGCGGCGAAATTGTTGCGCAAGCCGGTCATTCTCCATTATCACAGCGGCGAAGCCGCGGACCATCTCGCCCGGTGGAGTCCCGTCATCGCACCTTTCCTGCGGCAGGTCGACGAGATTGTCGTTCCGTCTTTCTATCTGCAACGCGTATTTGCAACACACGGGTATCGCGCGCGTGTGATTCCGAATGTGATCGACACGTCGCGGTTTCACTATCGAGAGCGAGCGACATTGCGCCCGCATTTACTGTCAGTACGAAATCTGGAGCGTCATTACGGAGTCGATCGCACCATCCTTGCCTTTGCACGGATCAAGGAGCGATTTCCGGAGGCCACGCTGACGATTGCCGGCTATGGCAACCAGGAGCTCGAGTTGCGGCGGCTGGTCAAACGACTCGGCGTAGCTGGTATCCAGTTTGTCGGCCGCGTCGAACCAGCCTCGCTGCCGGCGATCTACGACGGCGCTGACGTCTTCGTGAACGCGTCGTCGATCGACAACCAGCCGGTTTCAATTCTCGAAGCCTTTGCTTCCGGGCTGCCGGTGGTCTCCACTCCCACCGGCGACATCGCGGCAATGCTTCGCGATGGCGAAGCGGGACTGCTGGTCCTTCCCGAAAATCCAGATTCCATGGCCGAGGCGGTCACTCGGCTCCTTGAAGAGCCGGGGCTTTCGTTGCGTATCACGAGACGTGCACTCGAAGAAGTGGCGCGATACACCTGGCCGCGGAATCGCGAGCAATGGTCTGCACTTTACGCCGAAGTCCTCACGCCGATAGCGGACCAGCGGCCGGAAGAAGCTCCTGCTCGGACCTCACCTTCTCATGTCTGATCCGACTCTCAGAAAACAATCGCTGGCTACCGACGCCTCCTGGCTGACGCTCGCCAAGACTCTGGCCTTCGGCGTCACGATCATCGTGCCGCTGGTCATGGTCCGTCATCTCAGTCAGCAGGACTTCGGTGTCTATCGCCAGCTCTCTCTGCTCATTAGCACCGCGATCATCGTGCTGCCCTTTGGCTTCGCGATGAGCGCGTTTTACTTCTTACCGCGGGCCGTGGACCGTCGAAACACCGTGGCGCTGAACATCCTTGTCGTCTACACAACTATCTCCGCGATTGCCTCCGGCGCTCTTCTCGTTCGACCAGATGCCCTCGCGGCGATCTTCCATGATCCCAGCCTCGTCCCCTATGGACGCTTGGTCGCTGGAATTGTCTTCTTCACAGTGGCCTCCTCGTTCGTCGACATGCTCGCGCTGGCCAATGGCGATCTCAAGAGCGCGACGACGTTTGTGGTTTTGTCGAATCTCTCAAAGGCTGCTCTGCTCTCCGGCGCCGCGATTTTCTTTGCTTCGGTGCGGGCGATCCTGTTCGCGAGCATGATGTACGGTCTGTTCCAGGTGGTCCTTCTTTTCGCTTACCTCAGACATGGATTCGGTTCCTTTCTTGGACGCGTCGATGCCAAATTATTGCGTCAGCAGGTCGGGTATGCATTGCCGCTGGGATTGGCGGCGTGGTTGTACTGGCTGCAGACAGAGGCTCACCACTATTTTGTGGCGCGGACTTTCGGTGCGGCCACCTACGCGATTTACGCGATCGGCTGCGTAGCCCTTCCGTTGACATCGATATTCGGTGAGTCGATGGCCTACGTGGTCATTCGTCACGTCAGCGAGCTGCATAGTCAGAATCGGCGCCAAGAAGTCGTCGTCTTGCTCAGCCAGGCCGTGCGCAACCTAGCCGCGTTCTATCTTCCGTTGTATGCCCTGCTGCTGTTAATCGGCCGCGATCTGATCGCTGTGGTCTATACGCCGAGGTTCATCGGCAGTTGGCCGATCTTCGCCATCAATCTGACTCTGATGCCGTTGTCGATTGTGGCCATCGTCAACGACGCGGTCATCCGCTCTTACAGCCGATGCCGGCCTTTTCTTGTGGTCGTGCGCTTGGCTCTCGTGCCGGTGCTGCTCGCGACGCTGTGGTACGTGACGCCACGGTACGGCCCGATTGCCACCATCTCGACAGTCGTCGCTGCGAACGCTCTCGAACGTCTGATCGTTGCCGGACGGACCGCCAAAGTTTTGGAACTTCGATGGCGCGACGCGGCGCTGTTGAAGGGCGTCATCGGAATCATGGGCACGGTGCTTCTCGCCGGCGTGGCGACTGTGATCGCACGGATTACCTCTGTACAGACTCAACACTGGAAGGCCCTGGCCCTCTCTGTTGTGGTATTTGCGACGGTTTACGTCGCTGCGAATGTCGTCCGCATTGTCGCCATCGGCGAACAGGCGATTGCCGAGTGGCCGTTCACCATTCTGCCGGACTCGGCGCGTCAGTTCCTTGCTGACCTGCTGGCACGAACCCGCCGTACCGGCGATCCGCAGGAAGTCGGAGAGAAGGCTGCCTGACCATGGAATCGTCGGAGCACAGCATCAGTGGATCGCGAAGGACGCTGGCCCGCCTGTCACGGATGGGATTACGCGAACTCGCGTGTCGGGGGCGGCAGGAAGCGTACAAGTGGATCGAACGCGTGCAGGCATCGGATACGCGCAGTGCAACTGCCGGAGATCTGTCCGAGCAATGCCTCCATCGATTCCTTCGCAACGCCGAGGCGCAATTCTTCGAAGGACTGTTCGACAAGCGAGTCCCCGCCGCGCTTGGAATTGCTGCCCCGCGCCATTGTCAGGAGCTGGTCGCCTCCGCGGATGAAATCTGTCAGGGACGTGTCGATCTCCTTGGATACCGCAACCTCGACTTCGGAGATCCGCCCAACTGGCATCTCGATCCGACCTCCGATCGTCAAGCGCCGTTGCGTCATTGGTCGCTGTTCGATCCACTGGACCACGAAACGGTCGGCGACAGCAAAGTGGTCTGGGAATTCAATCGCCACCAGTGGCTCGTCCAACTCGGCCAGGCCTATCGGTTGACGGGCGAGGAGCGATATGCAGAGCGTCTCGCTCGGCATCTGCGAAGCTGGTTCGAGGCAAATCCCAGGGGCATGGGCATCAACTGGACGAGCAGCCTCGAAGCGGGCTTGCGGATTATCGCCTGGTGCTGGGCCATTCTCTTCATCCGTGACTCCGAGGCCCTCGATGCGTCGCTCTTCAGCGAGCTGCTCGTATCCATCCGGTCCCATGCCAGGCACATCGAGCGCTATCTCTCCTATTACTTCTCGCCTAACACGCATTTGACCGGCGAAGCTCTCGGGTTGCTTTACGCCGGCGTGGTATTCCCGGAATTGAAGCATGCAGAACGCTGGCGGTCCCTTGCCACGCGCATTCTGATCGGGGAGATCGAACGGCAAGTCCTCCCCGACGGCGTCTACTTCGAACGGTCGACCTGCTACCAGCGCTACACAGCGGACACGTACCTGCACCTCCTCATTCTCGCTTCGCGAAATGGACTGGAGTTGCCGGCCGAAGTCACCCAGCGACTCCGCGGAATGCTCGATGCTCTTGTGACGCTGCGCCAGCCCGATGGTTCGATGCCCAGCATCGGCGATGCGGACGGGGGCTCGCTGCTGCCGCTGAGCACACCTCGACCCAACGATTTCCGCCCGATGTTTTCAACGGCAGCGGTGCTCTTCGAGGAGCCAGCATACGCGTGGGCGGCGGGCGAACTGGCGCCCGACACGCTGTGGCTTTTCGGCACTGCGGCAATAAGGATTTTCGAGTCCATCGATGCGGCGCCGCCAACTTCTCCCAAATGCCGCGTTTTTCCCGACGGAGGCTTCGCCGTCATGCGGAACGGATGGGATCGGGAGAGCCACTCTCTGATTTTCGATACCGGACCACTCGGTTGTGACATAAGCAGCGGTCACGGACATGCCGATTTGCTGAGTATCCAGTGCTCTCTGTTCGGCCAACCGTATCTGGTCGACGCGGGGACCTGCTGCTATACCGCCAGCCAGGAGCTTCGCGATTTTTTCCGCGGCACTGCGGCCCACAGCACCGTCATGATCGATGGTAAGAGTCAGGCGCAGCCGACCGGACCGTTTGCCTGGCAGAGTCTGTCAGCCGCGCAAATGCATCGATGGATCTCGAACGAGGCTCTGACTCTTGCTGATGCCGAACATACCGGCTACCGCGCGCTTCCCGATCCCGTGACGCATCGCCGACGCGTCATCTTCGTCGAACAAAGTTACTGGATTGTGATCGACGATCTGACCGGCGCCGAGAGTCACAGCATCGACGTCCGTTTTCAGTTTGGGCCGATCCAGGTCAGGCTCGACGCCGACGGATGGGCACGCGCCACGACTGACGGTCGCCGGGGTCTGTTGCTGCGCACGTTCACCAAAGTGCCGTTGCATGCCGAGGTCCGAAAGGGCCGTCGAGCTCCGCTTGAAGGCTGGATCTCGCCGAATTACGGGCAGTTCGAGCCCGCTCCCGCCGTCGTGTACAGCGCCACGGTCCGGTTGCCGGTGCGCATGGTCACCCTCCTCTGGCCAACTGAAGACCTGCACGAGACTCCGCCCGAGTTGGAAGTCGTCTTCGAGAGTTTGGGGAGAAACGCATGTTTGGTCTGGTAAGCGCCGGTTTTCAAATCCACTGAAGCGTGAACTCCTGACCTCGACGGTCAGATGCACGCTCATACCCCGACACTAACGATGTGCGGAATTGCCGGCATGATCCAATTCGACTTCGGGCGACCCGTTGAGGTCGAGCGTCTGCAAGGCATGCGAGACGTCTTGCGACATCGCGGTCCCGACGGAGAGGGCGTATGGATCGACGGGCCGGTTGGCTTCGCCCATCGGCGCTTGGCGATCGTCGACATCGTGGGCGGTGCTCAGCCGATGACAAGCAGCGACGGAGCTGCCTGCATTACTTACAATGGCGAGATTTACAACCACCCCGAGTTGAAGGCCGAACTCGAAGCGGCGGGGCACCGTTACCGCACGCGATCCGACACCGAGACCATCCTCCATGTATATAAGGATTCGGGAGAGGCCTGCGTCCATCGCCTCAGAGGCATGTTCGCCTTTGGTCTCTGGGACCGGTCAAAGCAGAAACTGCTGCTTGCACGGGACCGCCTCGGCATCAAGCCCCTCTACTACGCGGTGACCGACCGCGAGTTGCTGTTCGCATCGGAAATCAAAGCAATCCTGGCCGCCGGTCTTCGCCCAGAGCTGAATGAGGGCATTCTTCCAGAGTTTCTCGCCACGGGGTTCGTTTCGGGTCCCGAGACCTTCTTTCGAGGAATCCGTAAACTCCTGCCCGGCCGTACGCTGACATGGTCGCGCGAGCAGGGCCTTCGCGAGCGCCGCTACTGGCAGCCGCCCCAGAGCGCGCAGCAAAACGGTCAGAGCCTGAAGACGCAGTCGACGGAACTGCGAGCTCGGCTCTGCGATGCCGTCCGCAGTCACCTGATGAGCGACGTATCCCTCGGCGTCTTTCTGTCAGGCGGAATTGACTCGACCGGCCTAGCGGGTCTGATGGCTTCGATGGTCAAGGAGCCGATCAAGACGTTTTCTGTCGGATTCCCTGATCGAGAAGGCAATGAGTTGAGCTACGCCAGGCTCGCAGCTCGATCGATCAAATCCGATCACCACGAGGTGACTGTCACTCCTGAACAATTCTTCCGATCGTTGCCCCGTCTGATCTGGCATGAGGACGAGCCGATCGCTTTCCCGTCGAGCGTTCCGCTCTACTTCGTCTCCGCCCTCGCACGTGAGCACGTCAAGGTCGTGTTGACAGGCGAAGGGGCCGACGAGCTGTTCTGCGGGTACAACCGCTACCGCTTGACGGCGTGGAATCAGCGGCTGGGACAGGCTTACAGCCGAGTCGTGCCGCGGTTCGCGCGAAACACAGTCTCCCGAACGATCGGAGGGCTGCCGTGGTCCGCCCGACGTTACCTTGGCCGGACGTTTCTGGCACTTTCACCCGATCCACGCAGCATCTTCTTCGAGAACTTTGCGGTCTTCGGCGAACGTGCCCAGCAAGGGCTGCTCGTCAATCGAGCAATCCTTCGCTCCCGTGATCCATTCGCCGAGCTCCTGGCGTGCTATGAGGGAGTTTCCGGCGGCATCCTGGATCGCATGACACACACCGACTTACAGACCTATCTCGTGGAACTGCTGATGAAACAGGATCAGATGAGCATGGCCGCCTCGGTCGAGAGCCGTGTGCCATTCCTGGATCACGAGTTTGTCGAGCACGTCATCGGCTTGCCTGCAGAGAGCAAGCTTCGAGGTTGGCAGACCAAGTTCATTTTGCGCGAGGCACTCCGCGATGTCGTGCCGGTCGAGATTCTGACTCGGCGAAAGATGGGCTTTCCCGTGCCCATTGGCCGGTGGCTGCGAGGTTCATTCGGAGGAATCGTCGACGAATTCGTCACCGGCCCTCGCGCCGCAGAAAGAAAGTTGCTGCAGGCGGAATTCGTGCGCCGCCTCGCTCACGAGCATCGTTCCGGTCACTCCGAGCACGGTGCTCGGCTTTGGTTACTGACAAATCTGGAGATCTGGCACCGCATCTTCCTCGATGGCGAAGATGAAGAAGCGGTCATGACTCCCTTCACCAGCCACGCTGCGGCAGCCTAACAAACAACAATGCACCTACTCTGGGTCAAGGTCGGAGGCTTGTGGCCGCTGAACACCGGCGGTCGTCTGCGAAGCTTTCATCTCATCAAAGAATTGTCGCAACGGCACCGGGTGACCGTGCTGACCACGCACGGTTCAGGCGACGATCCGGCTGGGCTTGCCGAAAGTCTTCCCGCGTGCGAACGGGTGGTCTCGTTTCCATACAATCTCCCAAAACGCGGCAGCGCGCGATTCGCGACAGCGTTGATGCGCTCGTGGCTCTCGACATACCCGGTGGACCTCTGGAAATGCTCAGTGGCATCCCTGGCGAATGAGGTCAAGCGCTCGATTGCTACCGGCTCAGTCGACTTATGCGTTTCGGATTTCCTATACGCCGCGCCAAACGTCCCCTTTGGCAATGGCGTACCCGTCCTGTTTTTTGCTCACAATGTCGAACATCACATCTGGCAGCGCATGAGCTGGCACGAGCGCCGGGCGTGGCGGCGGGCCCTGATCGAAATCGAATCTTCAAAGATGCGGCGCTGGGAAGCGGATACCTGCCGGCGCGCACACCTGACGCTGGCCGTATCCGAGACCGATCGAACACTGCTTCAGGAAATTGCTCCACAGGCAAAGACAGCCACAATTCCCACCGGCGTGGATACAACCTACTTCACACCTAACGGAGGTCCGGCTTTCGAGCATTCGCTGGTATTTACCGGATCTCTCGACTGGTTTCCGAACGAAGACGCCATCCTCTATTTCCTCAACGAAATGCTGCCGGCGATCAGGGCGGCAGTACCTGATGTGACATTCACCGCCGTGGGACGGAATCCGACTGCCCGATTGAGAGCAGCGATAGCTGCGGCGGGTGTCTCTCTCACCGGCACGGTCGAGGATGTGCGGCCCTATGTGAGCCGCTCCGCGGTATTCGTGGTTCCACTTCGCATCGGCAGCGGCACGCGCCTGAAGATTTTTGAAGCGCTGGCGATGGGGAAGGCGGTCGTCTCCACCACAATCGGGGCTGAAGGTCTCGGACTCGATCCCGGCACGCACTTCCTTCAGGCGGATAGCCCAGACGATTTCGTGCGTGCAGTGACCTCGCTGCTGCGCGACCCCGCACGCCGCGACGACCTTGCTCATGCCGCGCGAGAACTGGTGGAGACTCACTATTCGTGGCCCCAGGTAGCGAACCAATTCGAAGCTCACTGCCGGGAGCTACTGCAATTTACGTCTGGAGGCCGAGGATCATGACAACATCTCCATTCACTCGACAGAACCGATGGGAGGACGAAGCTCGTTTCTTCGATGAGCGCGCTTTGAAAGTCAGTGAGGCGGGGCTCGTCCTCGATCCTCTTGCGTTCCAGCGGTATTCACGCCCGGTCCTGCGCAGAAGATTCAACAAGGAATTTCGATTCCGGATCCTTGGCTCACTGGCCGGCAAAAAACTGCTGGATGTCGGGTGTGGTGACGGCCTGAATGCCGTGATGTTCGCAAAGATGGGGGCCCGCGTCACAGGCCTCGATATCTCGCCGGGAGCCATCGAGGTTGCGCAACGGCGCGCCGAAGTCAATGACCTCTCTGAGCGTACGCTATTTACCTGCGCACCCGTCGAGACAGCGGACCTCGAGCCCGATGCATTCGACATCGTCTGGGCAGATGCGATTCTGCATCATGTTCTGGACGACCTCGAGCTCGTCCTGCGGCACCTAGTACTCTGGTGCAAGCCGTCGGGCCTGCTTCTATTTTCGGAGCCGGTGAATCTGGCGAATGTTCTGCGGCGGCTGCGAGCCATGATCCCGGTGCATACCGAGGCCACTCCTGGCGAACGGCCACTAGTTGCGTCGGAGCTCGATTTAGTGAAGCGCTACGTTCCAGACCTGCGAATGCGGTATTACGGCCTCTTCGGGCGCCTCGACCAATTCATCCTCACGAATTTCAATTACGAGAGATCGTCTACCGCCCGGAAGACGGTCGTGAATGCCATTGATCTCATTGATTACGCGTTGCTGTCGGTGCCGCTCGTGAAGCGGCTTGGCAGCGTGTGCGTCATGTATGGCCATCCGAGTAAGAATGCGACACCCAGTTTTGAGCGCCGGTAGTCTCGTCTGCGCATTGGTTATCGGCTCGAGCCTGTGGCCATCATGCCGAGGAAAGACCGCGGCAGCCTCACAACTGCCAGCTCCGCATAGCGACGATCGGCCGCTAGGAAGCGCGCCCGAGCGGCCACGCGTTTCCGTTGTGTTGCCCCGGGGCAAGACCACGCCTATGCGCGTTCTTGCGGCAAACGACGATCTTCAAAAGACGATCGACACAGCGAAACCCGGGGATGTGATCGGCCTCGAGCCGGGTGTGATCTTCAGCGGTCCTTTTACGCTCCCTAACAAGAACGGCAACGAGTGGGTCACGATCCGCACAAAGATTCCTGACGGTGTTTTCCCCTCGCCTGGGACGAGAGTGAACCCTTCTCACGCGTCTTTGATGCCGATCATCGAGTCAAGCTCTCTGTCCGCGCTCAGTGCAGCCGCCGGGGCCCATCACTACCGGTTCATCGGGATCCAGATCCGTCCGCGGTCCGGTGCCTTTCTTTACAACCTGGTCACCCTCGGACTGAACGAAGACTCTGTGGAGGCCTTGCCGCACCACATCACATTCGAGCGCTGTTACGTGCACGGCGACCCGAAGGTCGGCGGCCGGCGCGGGATCGCTCTCAACTCCCGCTATACGGCGGTTGTCGACTCGTACCTCGCCGATTTCAAGGAGCAGGGGGCCGACTCCCAGGCGCTCGCCGGCTGGAACGGCCTGGGGCCTTTCGCCATCCTGAACAACTACATTGAAGGAGCCGGCGAGAACCTTCTCTTCGGTGGCGCCGATCCGTCCGTGAGGAATCTCGTTCCCTCCGACATCGCCATCGTGGGGAACCGCTTTGCCAAGCCGCTCGCCTGGAAGATCGGAGACCCCAGCTACGCCGGAGTTCCCTGGACGGTCAAGAACTTGTTTGAGCTGAAGAACGCCCGCCGCGTGCTGGTCGACGGCAATGTCTTCGAATACAACTGGCCTCATGCCCAGAACGGGTTCGCGATCCTTTTCACACCCCGCAACCAGGATGGCAGCGCACCGTGGTCCATGGTCCAGGACGTGGTGTTCAGTCGCAACATTGTGCGACACACGGGGTCTGCCGTGAACATCCTGGGGACGGATGACAACAATGCCAGTCAACAGGTGAAGCGCATCTCGATCGTCGGGAACGTTTTCGAAGACATCGGCGGGCCGAAGTGGAGCGGCGCAGGAAGACTCTTCCAACTCCTTTCCCGAACGGCCGACGTGGCGATTGACCACAACACCGCTTTCCATGCCGGCGACGTCATCGCGGCGGAAGGCGGCCCCCACCTCGGCTTCGTCTGTCAAAACAACCTCACGCCCAACAATCAGTATGGCGTGGGCGGCGCCGGCACATACGGGCATCCCCTGCAGACGCTGTCAACATTCTTTCCAGCCGCGCTTTTTATCAAGAATGTGCTTGTAGGCGGAATGGCTCAACAGTATCCGCCCAACAACTTCTTTCCCGCGACATGGGCGGAGGTGGGCTTCGTCGATTTCGGCGGCGGTAACTATCGGCTTCTGCGGACAAGCCCGTACAAGAACGCAGGCACTGACCACAAGGACGTGGGGGCAGACATCGACGCGCTGGACGCGGTGACGACTGGAGCGCTTCGTGGGCAACTGCCGCAGGAGTGGATCGGCGATCACTCGAAGTGAATCATCATGAGCACTCTCAACACGCGACCACGCGTGGTCCTCATCTGCCACCGCGACGAACCCATCGATGTCGAGGGACTGGCATCCTGGCTCGCGAATTCGTTCCACCTAGTCGGTATGGTGATCGTGTGCGACCCGCCGCATCTCTTCTTGAAGCGGGCACGAACAGAGATCCGACGCAGCGGCATCGTCGGGTTCCTGGACGTCCTGGCATTTCGCGCTTATTACGCCTTGAAGCTGGCCAGGTCCGACGCCGCATGGATCCACAGGGAAGTTGCCCGCTTGCGGGAACAGTTTCCGGCCGACCTCGACCGCGTTCCGCGATTGACGATCGCCAGCCCGAACACGGATGAGGTACGCATGTTCCTCGAGTCACAGCGGCCGGACCTGATGATCGCGCGATGCAAAGTTCTGCTCCGCCCAGAGATCTTCAACCTGCCGCTTCATGGAACCTTCGTGTTTCACCCCGGCATCTGCCCCGAATACCGCAACTCGCACGGATGCTTCTGGGCTCTGTCCAGGCGGGACCTCAGCCGGGTCGGCATGAGCCTTCTGCGCGTCGATCGCGGCGTCGACACCGGCCCGCTTTACCTTCAGACCACGTGCGCTTTTGACGAGGCTCGCGAGTCCCACGTGGTGATCCAGCATCGCGCCGTACTCGCGAGCCTCGACGCGATTGAAGGGGTACTTTGGTCAGTTTGCGCGGAAGCGCCCCAGCCCATTCCGACGGAAGGGCGTCGCTCCGCAGTGTGGGGGAAACCTCGATTATCCGCCTACCTGCAGTGGAAAAGGGCGGCGAGGAGAACCACAGCGTGACTCACTTGCTCAGCTTTCTATTCCACGATGTCTACCGGGTGAGGCCCGACGAGAGTGGCTTCGTCGGTTCGGCGGCCGACCGTTACAAGCTGTCGGTTACTGAGTTCGACCGACAACTCGCCGGCCTTCTGCTCGTGCGAGAGGACTGGCCATTGCTCATCACACGCTCGATCGGTTCGGCCAACCGCACCTCACGATTCGCGGTCACGGTTGACGACGGCGGCATCTCCTACCGTACCTACGTCGCCGACCGCCTGGAGGAGCTCGGCTGGAGAGGCCATTGCTTTGTGACCACCGGTTGCATCGGTCGTAGAGGATTCCTCGATCGCGCCCAAATCCGGGAACTGTTCCAGCGCGGTCACGTCATCGGGAGTCATTCCGTCTCGCACCCGGCGCGCTTCAGCACCTGTAGCTGGAACCAGATGGTGGGCGAATGGAAGGATAGTCGAGAGACACTGAGCGATCTTCTCGGCGAAGACGTAACCGTGGCCTCGGTGCCCGGAGGCTACTACTCAGAACGAGTCGCAATTGCGGCTTCGGAAGCCGGGTTCAGGGCCCTCTTCACCTCGGAGCCGGAAACGCGCATGCGGATGGTGAACGGCTGCATGGTGACCGGCCGCTTCACGGTGCGGAACTCCTGCGGCCCTAACTTCACCGCTCGTCTCGCACTACTCCGGCCGTCAGCACTTTTGCGAGAGTGGCTTTCCTGGAACGGAAAGAAGGTGGCCAAAAGCGTCCTCGGCTCGGCTTATCCCCGCGTGGCGAGGGCGGTCGCCCCCGCCAGGGCAGTGCCCAGCATCGTAGTAACTAACTCGAGAAAAACGGATTCTTTATGACGAGCATCAACCGAGCCTCGACTCTATTTCTCGTTCTTACACTGATCGGATTTGGATTGAGGTTCGGTTACGGCGTCGCACGCTATCGGACTGATCTCGTACGTGTTACGGGGAGCGAGTTCATCGCAAAGTGGGATTACGACGGCCTGGAACATGTGCTCATTGCAAAGGCGCTACTGTCGGGTAAGGGCTATATCGTGGATGAAGTTCCCGGGCTGGAGAGCAAGCACGTTCGCCTCGTGGGCCGGGAAGCGCTCTACAAGGCCCCGCTCTACGAGTTCTTCCTCGCTGGGCTGTTCAAGCTTTCCGGATTTTCCTTTCTGCTCTTCTTTCCTGCTCAAGCGCTCTTCGGAGGTCTTTTGTGCGGATTCGTGGGTCTCATTACCTTGGAGACCTTTGAGAGGCCGACTGCGGCCTATTTTGCCGGAGTCATGGCAGCTGCCCATCCCGTTCTTGTGAATTCCGCCTCGCAGCCCTACAACGAAAACCTGTTCTTCCTCTTGTTCGTGGCCACACTTTGGGCATTCTACCGATGGCTTGACACACAGCGAATGTCCTGGGCCGTCGTATCCGGGATGCTGGCCGCGCTCTGGATCCTGACTCGTGAGAGCGCCATTCCGCTGTTCATGGCGATGTTGATGTTCGCGATCGTCACGGCTCGACGCAACGCACGATTCTATTGGAGTCTCAGCGCCATCGTCGTGGTTGCCATCGGACTTATAGCGCCTTGGTCCGTGCGCAACTATGTGCAATTCGGCGTCGTCGTTCCGGTCGCCAGCATTACCGGTTCCGCCCTACTCGAAGGGAATAATGACTGCGTTGCTCGAGAGAGTCTGCTGACGCCGTTTTTGGCTCAACCATGCGCCGACACGAATCGGAAGGTCAAAGAACTACTTGATCAACACGCGTTTTCGGAGCGCCTAAGAGCGTATTGGTATGACCGGGCCGCGCGGGTTGTGGCGGTCAGATTTATCGTTGATCACCCGGCTGCGTACCTGAAGTTATCCGTTCGAAGGACTTGGACCATCGTCCTACCTTACAACCCAAGGGCGGATCAGCAGCCTCTGCAGAGAGCCGCGTTCGCAGCCTATTGGTTAGCCATCATGCCCGCCGGCATCATCAGTATGTTCATTCAGCTGCGGAGGCCACGGCAGCAAACGGCAATGATCGTCCTATTGATTGCCGTGAACTTGGCGACGATGGCCGCTGTCCTGATCCATCAGGATTTGCGCTTTCGAGTCGGTCTCGATCTGCTGCTCGGATGTTTTGCCGGCTGGGGCTATTCAGCGGCGCTTGAACGCATCGCAGCACGTCGGCGCGGTAGGAATCGGCACGAATCTCTACTTTCGCCCCGGTCAGCAGCAGCGGGCGATTAACGAACCCAAAAAACACGGAGGTATCGCGATGCAAGTCACCATCTTTGGACTCGGATACGTCGGATGCGTGACAGCAGCCTGTTTAGCGAAGGCAGGACACGAGGTCATCGGCGTCGACGTCAATGCGGAAAAAGTGGGGATGATCAATGCAGGCCTCAGCCCGATCATCGAACCTGGCCTTGGCGATCTCTTGGCCGACATGGTGAGCCACGGCCGCATGCGAGCAACTGTGTCGAGCGAGGAAGCCGTGAATCAATCCGACCTGGCACTGATCTGCGTCGGCACTCCGAGTGGCCGCGGCGGCCAGATTGATGTCAGCGCGATCGAACGCGTCGGCATCGACATCGGACGCGCACTCGAAGGTCGCACCGAGATGTACACCGTCGTGCTGCGCAGCACTGTCCTCCCGGGCACAACCGAAGGCGTATTGCTTCCAGCGCTTCGCAACTCCCTCGGGGAAAACCTTGACGAAGCGGTGTCAGTGGCCGTGAACCCGGAATTCATGCGGGAGGGATCCTCGCTGTCCGATTTCGACCATCCGCCTTTCACACTGGTCGGCTGCTCGGACAGCGACACCGCAGGTCTGATCCGGACACTCTACGGGCAAGTCGATGCGCCATTTGTGCACACATCGCTCAGGGTTGCCGAAATGACGAAGTACGTCTGCAATGCGTTCCACGCGCTCAAGATCTGCTTCGCCAATGAAATTGGCGATCTGTGCGAATGCCTGGGCGTTGACCCTCAGGAAGTCACGCGGACGTTTCTGATGGACCACAAGCTCAATGTCTCCGAAGCGTATCTGCGTCCAGGCTTCGCATTTGGGGGGTCCTGCCTTCCCAAGGATCTCCGTGCGATGCTGCATGCAGCGCGCGGCTCCGACGTGGAACTGCCGCTGCTATCCGCCATCACACCGTCAAACCAACATCAGATTCATCGTGGAATCGAGGCTATCCTCCGAACGCGCAAGCGGCGCATCGGCGTCGTCGGCCTGGCCTTCAAAGCCGGCACGGACGACCTGAGAGAGAGTCCGATGGTCACCTTGGTTGAAACACTCATCGGCAAAGGATGTGCGGTGCGCATCTTCGACCCAAGCGTCAGGGTGGCCGCGCTGGTCGGCGCCAATCGGCGATACATCGAACGAGAAATTCCGCACATCACATCGCTCATGTGCGATGACATCGAGGCTCTGATTACCCACGCTGAGGTGTTGGTCATTGGCAGTCCGGGCGACGATGCTGTTCGCGCCGTGGCTCGGTGCCGCCGCGATCAGATCGTCGTGGACCTGACGCGAGGCGCTGTCCGGACCGCTGTTTCCACAGAGGCGAGTGAGGAATTGCAATTAGCCTGGCGCGCAATTCAGCATGCCACAACATGACGCTTGTCATCCTCGTGATTTCCAGAAATCATCCTTGTATTCATCGAGGATCAAACAGGGATGCCTGCGAAGGCGCCATCTCCACTGACTGGCAAGTGCTGCGACTCAGGGGAGACTCGCCACTCGCCATTCCCCCCTTGACAGACAGGCGCATCTACGACGATCGGATTCGATAGCTCCACCACTGTGATGCCGCCCGTCCGAGGACCACGCTAGTGTTCTTCGACACACCAATTTACATTCTCTTTCTCACGCTGGTAACGCTCGCGTACTGGCGGCTCCGATGGCGTCAGCAGAACCTGATGCTTCTCGCAGCGAGCTACGTCTTCTACGGTTGGTGGGACGTACGTTTTCTGGGACTCATCGCGATATCAACGGTGGTGGATTTCTATTGCGCGAAGGCCATCGCCGCTTCCCAGGACACGGAGCGACGGCGCGCGCTGCTCACCCTGTCGCTGGTCATCAATCTTGGTTTCTTAGCGACCTTCAAGTATTTCAACTTTTTCATGGATTCGTTCGCTTCGACGCTCGAGGCCATGGGATTCCATCAGACGCCGATTGCGGTCTTGCGAATTCTTCTTCCCCCGGGAATTTCGTTCTATACGTTTCAAGAGGTCGCCTACATTGTCGACGTCTATAAGCGCAAGCTCGAGCCAGCCGAATCGCTCGTCGATTACGCGCTTTTCATCAGCTTGTTCCCGCATCTGATCGCCGGCCCCATCCAGCGCCCCAATCACCTCTTGCCGCAGGTACAGGCCCCGCGGACCTTTAATCCGGACCGCTTCTTTGACGGTTTGCTACTGATCCTCTC
>Ga0070708_100001689_pt1 | contig 16974 bp, 16 predicted proteins | sample KBSK5503metaG_FD_65469 | JGI IMG/M metagenome (GOLD analysis project Ga0070708, IMG submission 65469) | Corn, switchgrass and miscanthus rhizosphere microbial communities from Kellogg Biological Station, Michigan, USA - KBS K5-50-3 metaG | ecosystem: Host-associated > Plants > Roots >... | reverse complement strand
TGTGCGTGCGGAGATCAGGAATATTCGGCTCGCGACGCAATCGACGCGGCGCTTTTCCGGGGCGAGCTGGATTCAAAATGGAAGGAATTTCTTCGCTGCGTGGAATCCGAAAAGCGCGCCGATGAGCTGGATTTGGAGTTGGACGATGACGCGATTGCCACCGCGGTAGAAGCTTTTCGTTACGAGCACGACTTGATCACGGCAGAGGAAACGGAAGGATTTCTGGCAAATCGTGGACTCACGCTCGACGATTTCACCGACTACTTTACGCGCCACTATTACGCCGGCGCGATCACTGAAAAAGTTCTCCCTGAGAACATCGATTACGTCTCAGCGCCCCCCGAGCTCCGCCAGGTGTTTACGGCGGAATTAATTTTATCCGCCGAATTGGACCGGCTGACAACTGAGTTGATGTGGCGTCTGGCGGCACGTTGCGCTGAAAAAGAGGTAGACTCGGAAACGCTGGCCGCTGAGGAACGAAGTTTTCTTGATCGCAACAAGATTGGACCGGCGCAACTTCCCAACTGGCTGGAACGACTTGGCCGCGATTTGGAGTGGTTCAACGAAATGGTGGCGATGGAGGCGGTGTATCGCCGCCGTTGCGACACATTGCTCGTCCCGCAAGCACGCCAGCGCGAATTAGCGATGCTACGGTTACCTCTCACGCGCTTCGAAACTGAAGTAATCGAGCTGGAATCGCGCGACGCGGCCCAGGAGGCGCTCTTTTGTGTGCGTGAAGACGGCATGTCGATGGAAGAAGTCGCAATCGAAGGGCGGTACCCGTACCGGCGTGCCGATTTTCTTTTGGAAGATATTCCCGCCGATGGTCAGCAGAGATTTCTAAGTGTGTCGGCGGGAGACGTCCTCGAGCCCGTCGCGCGCGGTGACGGCTTCGAATTATGCCGGATCATTGAAAAGATTGAACCGCAACCGGACGACCCAAGCATTAAATTGCGGATCGATCAACGGCTCGTTAACCGGCATTTCTCCGAGCTGGCCAGCAAGTACACAGAGCAACGCCTTGGTGCTCGTATTCCGTCGGAATGAAAACCCAGGACAGCGAAATTCTGCGCCGTACGTCGGTGTTCCGGTTCGTTTCTGACGAGCACTTCGGCGCGATTGAACCGCTGTTGCAGGAAGAACACTACGATTTCGGCGATCTGATCGTAAAACAGGATGATCCCGCCGATTCATTTTACGTTTTAACGAGAGGGCGGGCACGCGCGCTAAAAATCAAGGCGGACGGCGAGGAGATCCCGCTGGGAGTGTTAAAGCCAGGCGACTCTTTTGGAGAAGCCGCTTTGGCTGAAGGTGGAACGCGGAACGCGACCGTGCGTTGTAGCACGGCGGTGGATGTTCTGCGGATCGATCGCACCGATTTTCTCGACCTCGTGCGCCGAGTGCCCGAGCTGAAGCATTATGTTGAGACGACCGGCCGCAACCGGGCGCTACAAAGCTTTCTTTATCAGTTCAGTAACTTCGGCCGGCTCCCCGCCCCTGTCTTGCGCAGCATGATCGACAACTTAAAACCCGCTGGATTCGCGAAAGGCAGTCTTATTATTCGCGAAGGCGACGACGCCGGACCACTCTACGTGATCGAGAAGGGACGAGCGCGAGCCTTCGCCGGAGTCGATGGGGGGCAGCGTAATCTTGCGTTTTACCGCGAAGGCGATTTTTTCGGTGAACTGTCGATCTTGAACGGCTCGCCGCGCGCGGCGTCGGTAGAAGCATTCTCGGATTGCCAATTACTTGCGCTCGACCCGAAATCGGTGCGGGATTTGCGCCGTCGCTTTCCCGAGTTCGACAAGCTCCTCAGCGAGCGGCTCGCATTATATCAGGCAAAAACAGAAGCGCGTATTCCGCTTGATTTCACGACGGAACTGCTTCCTGCGGAGACACAGGTGCAGGACAAAGTTGAACTGGATGGCGAACAGCCGCCGACCGAAGGGGAAGAAAAAGAAGAGCCATTCGCCGACGAGCAGGGCTTATTCCGCAAACGCGGCAAGCGCATCCGCAAAATCGACCACATCGCGCAAATCGACGAAATGGATTGTGGCGCTGCCAGTCTTGGAATGATCTGCCGGCATTTCGGCCGGAAAGTAAGCCTGGCGCGCATCCGGCAACTCTGCCATACGGCAACAGACGGCACCAGCCTTAAGGCCATTACTCGCGCCGCAAGCGAGCTTGGTCTCGCCGCGCGCGCGTTGAAGGTCTCGTTACGCAATCTGCCTATGATGCCGTTGCCGGCGATTGTGCATTGGGAGGGCAATCACTGGATTGTGCTCCACGATGTCAATGAACAGTTTGTCCGTGTAGCTGATCCCGCGCGCGGGCTGCGGAAGCTTACACGCCGCGAATTTGAAGGGAAATGGACCGGCTACGCAGCATTGTTCGACTATACAACGGCGTTCGAACAGGCCCCGGAAAGCAAACCAACGTTGGCGTGGGTCCTTCCATTCCTCGCGCGCTTTAAAGTCATCCTGCTGCAAGTCATGGGACTGGCTGTCGCCGTCGCTTTCCTTCAACTGCTCTTTCCCGTCTTCACACAGATGGTCGTGGATAAGGTCATTGTCGAAAACGACATCGGTCTGCTGAAAACGGTCCTGCTCGGGATGCTCGCCGTGCTCGTCTTCATGCAACTCGCCACCCTTGCACAGGAATATTTGATCGCCTTTGCAGCAGTGCGCCTTGATACGGCAGTGCTCGATTTCCTGAGTCGGAAACTTCTTTCCCTGCCGATGAGTTATTTCACGAGTCGTAGGACGGGCGACATTCAGCGTCGGCTGGACGGCGCAAGGCAAGTTCGACAATTCGCCGTGCAACAGGGGGTCGGCGCTTTGCTGTCAGGAGTCTTTCTAGTAGGCGCAGTCATTTTGATGGCAATGTACAGTCCGCTGCTCATGATCGCCTTTCTCGCGACGACGCCACTCTACGTTGGGCTAATGATTTTCTCGGTGAAAATCCTCCGCCCATTGTATCAGGGTGTGGAAGAGAGTCAGGGCAAATACAGTTCCCATCAAATCGATGCAATCAAAGGCATCGAGGCAGTGAAAGCGGCGTCCGCCGAGACCACGTTTCGCGACGCGATGCTGAATGAGTTTCTTTCCGTCGCGCAAAAACTATTTAAGTCGAGCTTCATCGTGATGTCGTGGGACAGTGTCCTTCAAAGCATAGGTCTGCTTTCCACCGCGATTTTCCTGTGGGTGGGCGCAACCCAAGTCATTAATGGCCACTTGAGCGTTGGCGGTTTCGTTGCGTTTAGTTCGCTGACTGCAATGGCATACGCGGGAATTTTGAAGACCCTCGGCGTTTGGGACAACATGCAGCTCGTCTCCGTTCTCTTGAACCGACTGAACGACATTTTCGAACAGGAGCCGGAGCAAGGGCACGACCGTTCCCATCTCGTTCCTGTACACAGTTTGGAGGGGCGAGTCGAGTTGCGCGGGGTAAGTTTCAAGTATGGCGGACCTGAGGCACCGGATATTCTGAAAAATATTACGCTGGATCTCGCGCCGGCGCGCATGGTTGCCCTCGTAGGCCGCAGCGGCTGCGGTAAAACTACGCTCATCAAATTAATTGCCGGCCTGCTCGAACCGACGGAAGGAACGATCTTTTTCGACAATGTCGATCTAAAAACGCTCAACTACCGCGACGTACGGCGCCACATCGGGATGGTGCTTCAGGAAAATCACATGTTTAACGAAACGATCGCGCGCAATATTGCCTTTGGCGATCCCGAGCCGGATCTCGACCGGGTGCTTGCCGCCGCCCAAACCGCTGCTGCGCACGAGTTCATCATGCGTCTGCCGCTCGGCTACGAAACAAAGATCGGCGAATCTGGACTGTCCCTTTCTGGTGGACAAAAGCAGCGCATTGCGATCGCGCGGGCGATCTACAACAATCCTCCAGTCCTGATCTTTGACGAAGCAACGAGCGCGCTCGATACAGAATCGGAACGCGCGATCCAGGACAATCTCGGGCGATTACTGGCCGGCCGCACAACGATTGTAATCGCGCACCGGCTTAGCACGATTCGCGAAGCGCATTCCATCGTGGTGCTTGAAAAAGGTAGTGTCGCGGAGGTCGGTACGCATGATGAATTAATGGCGCAACGCGGCCTTTATTATTACCTCGCGAGCCAGCAACTGGGAATCTGAACCAATTCTCCAATGAGCTCACAATTAACTCAGCGCGGCTCCATCGATGCGGAATCCGACATGGCGCCGCAAGAACCACCGCCCTGGATCATTCGTTCGGCGGCGTGGCTATTGTTGGGAGCGTTTCTTTTTGCGCTGCTCCTCGCGATTGTTATGCGACTACCGGAGACCGTGCGCTGCCCATTTGTGCTGATCCCCGCCACGGGCGCCGACCCGATTCAGGCGCCGCACCAAGCCATAATTAGCCGTGTCGCGGTGGGCGAAGGTCAAACTGTAAAAAGCGGCGAGGAGCTATTCGTTTTGCGCTCTGACGAGATTCGCGGCTGGGACACGCAATTTCGAACGCTGACGGAAGATTTACGCAGTAAAGAAGAGAGCCTCATCCAAAGTGATACTGCATACGTCGCGCAGCTGAGCATTAAAAAAGCTGAAATCGAGCAAGCGAAAAGCGAAGTGAAATTCCGTGAAAATCACGCGAAGACGAGTCGCGATCTAGTCACACGCATGGAAAAGCTTGCCCAAAAAGGCGGCATTTCGGAAGTTGATCTCGTCAAGCTGAAGCTCGATCTGGCCGGATCGGAAAAAGATTTCAGCGTAGCCCAGAGAACCGTTCAGCAGGTGAACCTCGATCGGGAGCGAATGGAGACGGAGCGACAGCGACAGCGCGGCGAGCAACAGGCGGAAATAGAAAAGTTAAAAATGCGGATCGGAGCTTTGAAGGCAGACTTGGAAAATACGCAGCAAAACTTGCTCACCGTTCGCAGTCCCTATGAAGGGGTGATCATTTCCATGGATCAACGCACGGTCGGCAGCGTCGTTCAACAGGGCCAGGTGCTTTGCCAGCTCGCTCCTCAAGATGCGAAAACGCGCGCCCGGATGACCGTAAACGATGCTGGCCTTCCAAGGCTCGCCGTCGCCCAGCGCATACGGTACTTTTTCCAAGCATTCCCTTATCAGCGTTATGGCGCGGTAACCGGCAAACTCGACTGGATCAGCCCCTCAAGTGTCACCACCAGTGATGGCTCGCATTTCGTCGCGCTGGGGTCGCTGGACCGTTCTGTGATTTCCCCCCGTCCAGGGCAAATTTTGCCTCTTCGGGTGGGGATGCGAGGTGACGCACACATCATCGTCGGTGGACGGACGTTGATCGAATATGCATTCGAACCAATTCGGCAATTGCGCGAGAGCATGAGGCAATAATTCGCGAACCACAATGCAAGAGCCGCTCTCCAGATTGAGAATCCAGGACCTGACCACAAGCAATGAGGCCATGGCGCGTTGTCTGCAGCTGGCAGCGCTCGCCGCGAAGACGGACGTACCAATTGTCCTTCTTGGCGAGACCGGCACTGGGAAGACTTTGCTCGCGCATGCGATCCATAATTCCTCGGCACAAGCAAAGGGGCCGTTCATCGCATTCAACGCCTCAGCGATCAGCGACACGTTACTCGAAAGCCAGCTATTTGGTCACGAGCGCGGCGCGTTTACAGGCGCGCAACAAAGCGTTAAAGGAAAATTTGAACTGGCCGATGGCGGCACACTTTTTTTGGACGAAATCTCGGAAATGAGTCCGCTCGCCCAGGTGAAAATTTTACGCGTGCTCGAGTACGGCGAATTTGAGCGGCTCGGCTCCGAAAGATTGCTCACCTCTAACGCGCGAATCATTTGCGCGTCAAACTGCTCCCTGCGGGATCGGGTCCGACAGGGAAAATTTCGTGAGGACCTTTATCAACGATTGAACGGCCTCACCTTGCTCATTCCGCCACTTCGGGAACGCATGGAGGAACTGCCGGTATTGATCGCCGCGGAGTTGAAAGCCGCCGGGCTGAAAGAAGGAAAAAACATCACTGCGATTCATCCCGAAGCGATGCAGAAATTGCTTCACCACGCGTGGCGTGGAAACCTTCGCGAATTAAGTCACACTGTGCGAGCGATGACTTTGTTTTGCAATGGGCCGGTCATTCTTCCGGAGCATGTCGTTTTCCCACCGGACCTCGAATCCGAGCAGTCTTCGCGAGCGAGCGAGCGACCTGACCCTGGCGCGTTCTCAAACAACAACAATAATAACAACAAAGAGCCAAGCACCGATCTTTCGCTAGCGAGTGCGGTGAAAAGGCACGTTCGATTCGTTTACGAGCAAGCAAATCGCAATCAGCGGCGCGCGGCGAAGTTGCTCGACATTTCTCGGGCGACCCTTGCCCGTCATCTCCAAAACGCGGCGCAAAAGTGATACATGATCGGTCTGAATATTAAGCAACTATGGCCTCAGAAATGAACCTGGAGCGTTCGTCCCATTTGTAATGGGAGCTCTTTTCCATGAAAAACACGCTGCGTAAACGCCTCTTGTTTAACAACAAACGCAGCGACCATTTTTATTCCATCAAGGTTCGTGAAACTTGGCACGGATACTGATAATATAGAAGGCCAAAGTGAGTGCACCGAAGAACAAAAAGAATGCGCCCGCCGGAGAGTCAGGAAATCAAAGGCCTAAGCGCAGAAAAGACAAATTGATTCGTCTGGATGACCTGATTCCAAAACAGGACGTTACAGGCGGGCATCAAGTGCTGTTCGGTGCCACTGACACAACAGAAACAACAAACAACTGAAAGGTAATATGCAAGACAAAACAAAGAAACAAAAGAAAGACAAAAAAGCGATCAAAGTCCATGACCTCAAGCCAGCAAAAGATGCCAAAGGCGGCGGCGGTCCGGGGCACCTTCTCGACCACGGCAGCCACGGCAGCCACTAATTAGGTCAAAGGAGCCGCACCGTGGTTCGATCCCACCGTGCGGTTTTTTTATGTTGTCACTGGCACAACAGAAACAACAAACAAGAAAAACTAAGCATGCAAAACAAGCAAGACAAAAGAAAGAGAACTAAAAAAGAGATCAAAATCCATGACCTCAAGCCCAAAAAAGACGCTAAAGGCGGCGGCGGTCCTGGTCATAACATCGTCGGCGGCAACGTCATCGCGGGCAGCCACTAATTAGGCTCAAAGGAGCCGCACCGTGGTTCGATCCCACTGTGCGGTTTTTTATGTACGCGTGACGGTAAAGCGGACGGAGCAATTGCTAATCGAAGGAGGCGAGTTGCGGAGTCATGGTGAAGGAGGCGCGCAATTCCTCGCCGGGCGGAATTGTTTGAATTCCTTGCTTGTCTTCAAAGGCGCGTTGTTCGTGATGATCGGTCAGACCCCAGCAAGGTTCGATGCAAAGAAACGGTCCGCCATCAGACCACAACGTCAGATACGGTACGCCGGTTAGATCGAGAGTGACCCAGTGCCCGCTCGGCGGATCGACATAGCAAAATTCGCGCTTCGGCACATCGACAAGCTCCAGGATGCACGATCCTGGCAGCTCACCTTTTGGAAACGGCATTTCCCCGCCCGAAAAATCGATATCGCGGGTTTCACCAGAGAGATAATTCTCCGGCGAGAAATATCGGCGATAAAGACCGGACGGCATTTGCAGCCGAAAGGTCTCAAACGAAGTCGCAGCGAATCCTGGGTGCAACCCAAATGCGACATGGGCGGTCAACTCGGGCTCTTCATTTCGAAATTCGAAGAGAACGCTCACTTTGCCGATTTTGATTTTGTAGCTTAGATCCAGGCTAACCTTCAGCGGGTATTCAGACGGCGAGAAATCGTCGGGCGTGATCCGATATTTGAGGGCCCCGCTCTCGTCGGTAGCTGATTCGACAAAATGCCATGTTTTGGAGCGAAGAAAGCCATGCGTGCCGCCTTTGATCTCGCGACCGCGATACAAACTACGACCATTTTTCAGCCGATGCAGATAATAACCCATCACGGTGGCGTGATTTGCCCATCCCTGAGACGGCACTGACACCTGGTTATCCCGGTAAAGAAAGCCGGTCCATTCGCCGGCTTCGTTTATTCGGGCGAGACTGATTAGTTCCGCGCCCAGACGCGAAACGATGATTCGAAGGCCATGCTCTTCATCCGTCAAAATATCAAGATGCCGATCTCCCCGCTGATCTTCGCAATGCGAAAACTTCATCACGACTCATGGAAACAAGCCGCGCATTTGTTTAGCTTTGATGACGCGCTCGACGCCGATAGCCATGGCAGCGGTACGATGAGAAACTTTATGTTCTTTCGCGCGTCTGATCACCTGGACGAAAGAATGTTCAAGGATGCGGAAGAGTTTATCGGTCACTTCGGACTCGGTCCAGAGGAAGCTTTGTAAACCCTGGACCCATTCGAAGTAGGAAACGATGACGCCCCCGGCGTTGCAAAGAATATCTGGAATCACAAATACCTCGTCCAAGCGTTTTCCGAGAATTACGTCCGCTGCCGGCGTAGTTGGGCCATTGGCGGCTTCGGCCAGAATACGACACTTGATTTTACCTGCGTTCGTTTCGTTGATCACCCGATCGACAGCTGCCGGCACGAGCACGTCGCAAGGGAGAATGAGCAATTCCTTCGGATCGACATGATCGCCCTGATCGAAAGCCTTGAGCGACCCTTTTTTCAAAACATGTTGCTCGGCCGCCTTCACGTCGATCCCTTTCGGATTGTAGATCGCCGCGTAAGCGTCGCTGATTCCAACAACTTTTACCCCGCTCTTGAGTGCGAGCGAAAGCGCCGCGACGGAGCCGACATTGCCGAATCCCTGCACGATTGCGGTACACTTTTCGGGATTCAGTTTCAACATGCTCATGGCGCGCTCGATCAGATAGACAACCCCGCGCCCGGTAGCTTCTCGCCGGCCTTCGGTGCCGCCGATAGCGACCGGTTTTCCGGTAACGATTTCATTTACCGCGTAGCCCATGTAAACCGAATAAGTGTCCATGAACCACGCCATGATTTGTTCGTTAGTACCCATGTCAGGACCCATGATATCGGTGTGCGAACCGACGAATGGAATCATCTCTTGCATATAACGGCGGGAGACTGCTTCGAGCTCCGTGTGCGACAGTTTGGACGGGTCGACCGCAACTCCGCCTTTCGCGCCGCCGTAGGGCAGATTGGCCAGCGCGCATTTCCAGCTCATCCACATCGCGAGCGCTGCGGTTTCACCCATCGACAACGAAGGTGTGAAGCGCGTGCCGCCCTTTGTAGGGCCGAGCGCGATATGATGCTGGACGCGATAACCCTGGAAAGCTTTTGTGCTGCCGTCGTCCATGTGCACGGGCAGAGTTACGGCGACGGCGCGCTTGGGATAGGTCGCCCACTCGCGATCGTTCTGATCGATGTTTAAGTAATTGGCGATGACCTCAAATTGAGCGCAGGCCATTCGGAACACGTCGTCGTCGTAAATAGTCATGTAAAGGAATTCGGAAGTTAGAGTATCCGATCGGGAAGTGCAGTTGCTATTTGCGCTGGGCAAACCGAGCCGTCAAATCGAAACCGTGCGCAGGATCGACAATCACCTTTGGAATCCGTAGCGTTCCTTCCAAAATCAATCGAAATGAAAATTGAAACTCTAGCCGTCCATGCCGGACATGCGATCGATCCCGCCACCGGAGCGGTTTCGACGCCGATTCATCTCTCCACCACCTTCGAACGAGACATCGAGGGCGCGTATTCGCGCGGTTTTATGTACACGCGCAACAACAATCCAAATCGTCAGGCATTGGAATGCGGAATCAGCATGCTGGAAGGAGGCCAAACGGCGGCGGCTTTCGGCAGTGGCACGGCCGCAGCAATGGCGTTGTTTCACGCGCTCTCGCCGGGAGATCACGTCCTCGCCCATACCGATGCTTACTACGGCACGTCGCGACTGCTTCGCGAAATTTTTCTGCGCTGGGGCCTCGAAGCCGACTTTGTCGATATGAGCAGTCTCGACGAGGTGCGAAAAGCTTTGCGCTCAAAAACAAAACTGGCGTGGGTCGAGACTCCCTCGAATCCGCTTCTGAAGGTTGTGGACGTCGCGGCCGTCGCCGAAATCATTCACAACGCAGGCGCGCTTTGCGTTTGCGACAACACATGGGCGCCCGTATTGCAGCGCCCATTCGATTTGGGCGCCGATCTCATTCTGCACTCAACGACAAAGTATTTCGGCGGCCACTGCGACGTCGCCGGCGGAATTGTTATCGCAAGAATCGACAATGAATTTTTTCAGCGTGTTCACACCATTCAATATTCCGGCGGGGCAGTCCCCTCACCTTTCGATTGCTGGCTGATCTTGCGCGGCATGCGCACTCTGCCGTGGCGAATGCGGGCGCATTCAGAAAACGCGATCAGAGTCGCGGAATTTCTGGCGCAACACCAACGCGTGGAACAGGTGCATTACCCGGGATTACAATCGCACCCAGGACACGAAATCGCCAGGCGCCAGATGTCGATGTTTGGTGGGATGCTTTCTTTCGAAGTCACCCGCGGTCGCGAGGCAGCGATGAATGTTGCCGCGAAAACAAAAATCTTTATTCGCGCTACGAGTTTGGGTGGCGTGGAAAGCTTGATTGAACATCGCGCTTCAATCGAAGGTGCGGGCACAACTTCGCCAGAAAATCTTTTGCGATTGTCAATCGGTCTCGAGAACGCCGACGATTTGATTGAGGATCTCGATCAGGCACTCGGATAATGGAGGGACATGCTCCGTCATGTCCCATTACTTCTTGGGACGCGACGACACGCATCCCTCCAGATTAGGATCCAGTTCGCCGCCTAACAAGATCGACAACGTCTCGCACTTCATCGACGCGCAACAGAAATGCCGCGCCGAAAAACGTTATCAAGCTAACGATAATCACGGCAAGTAGCGCGCATAGCTTTTTGAAAAAGCGCAATTGCTCCCATGCATCTAGCCACCAGTAGTTCGCGGCCCAACAAACGAGAGCGAGCAGCACGCCGGCCACGCAGATTTTCCCGAGCCCGGCGAACAGCCGGCGTGTTTCCAATCTATGCGCGTGCCGCCACATCAGCCCGTAGAGTAAAAGAAAATTGATCGTTGCGACCAGGCTTGTGGAAAACGCGAGACCGCGATGTCCCCAGCCAAGCCGGAATGTAAAAAACCAGTTGAGAAAAAGATTCGTGCCGATTGCGAGGAAGCTCACGACCATTGGCGTGTTGCGTTTGCCGATCGCATAAAACGCCGGGGTAAGCACTTTTAACACTGCATATGAGACGAGTCCGACGGCGTAAAATTGCAATGCACCTGCGGTTTGCCGCGTCATTTCAGCCGTGAATCGTCCATGCTGGTAAATCACGCTGATGATCGGCGATGCAAGCATGGCGAGTCCAATCGCTGAAGGAATGGTGAGCAAAAATGCGAGCCGCATTCCGCGGGCAAGGATCGCGCGAAACTCATCGATGTTGCCAATTGCCGCGCTCCTCGAGATGAGTGGCAGTGTGACCGTGCCGATGGCGACGCCGAAAATCCCGAGCGGCAATTGCATCAGCCGAAACGCGATATTGAGCCAGCTCACCGGCCCGTTGCCGAGACTTGCCGCGAATCCGCTGTTGATTAGAACGTTCACTTGCACGGCGCTCGCCGCGATTACCGCTGGCGCCATCAGGCCGAGCACAGTGCGCACGCCTTGGTCGCGCCATTGAAAATCGGCCCGATACTTGTAGCCCACGCGGTGTAGCGACGGAACCTGTGCGATCAATTGCCAAACACCACCGATGAGCGTTCCAATTGCCAGACCGGTTAGCGAACGCGCGCCGAAACGCGGATCGAACCACCAGCCGATGGCCACGCCGCCGATAATGGAGCCGAGATTGAAATAGCTCGATGCCATCGCCGGCGGACCGAAGACGTGCTTCGCATTGAGAATTCCCATCACGAGCGCCGCCAGCGACACCAGCAGCATGAATGGCCACATGATTCGCGTAAGCAAAATCGTGAGCGCTGTTTTATCCGGCGGCCAACTCCCCCACGTCAGGAGATCGACAAGTTGCGGCGCGAAGAGGATACCGAGCAGCGTAACTCCGCTCATAAAAACGGCAGTGAGCGTCGCGACTTTGTTCGCCAGCCGCCAGGCGGATTGGTCGCCCTCGACCGCGATCTTCTTCGAAAACGTCGTGATGAAGGCGGTTGAAAGCGCGCCCTCAGCAAACAAATCACGCAGCAAATTCGGCAGCCGAAATGCCATTAAGAACGCGTCGAGATTTCTTCCAGCGCCAAACAGACCAGCAAACACCATTTCGCGGATCAAACCGAGCACGCGACTGCACAGAATCGCTATGCCGACGATTCCCGTTGCCCGTGTGCTCGCTCGCTGATCCTCCGCAGCAGCCATCGGCGAACAAAGAACAGCGTCTCAGGCTTTACGAAAGAAAAAACTTCAAAACGCCGTCTTGAGGGATTTGCCGATGCCAACTAAAACTCGTCGCCGTTACCTCAAGAAGAGGCTCATACTGTCAAAATCAATGATCGCGTGATTTAGCGAGAGTAACTCCATTCCAAGTATACCGTCGACCGGTACGTTGCCCTGTTGCGCAGCAAACGGTGGCAAAACTACTGCGGCGAATTTCTGCGGCGGCACCTTGAAGTTGCCGACGCTCAATTGATTGAACTGTCCGACGCTAATCCCCCGTCGTACTCCATCCGAAAAGGTTGACGTCAACCGCGTAGTCTGGAAGGAGATGCCCGCGGATTTTGCTGCTGTTTGGTTAAAAGTGGTGAGCGGCGCGCCTGTGTCGACGAGAAGGCGCGCGGCATGTCCGTTAATTGAGCAAGGAACCGTGAAGCTACGCCCTACCTCCTCGTGTAAAGGTATTCTGGTAAAGCCGTGCGACATGGCAAAGGCTGCTAGCTGAAGGCGTCGAGACGGGTCGACTTTAAAATAAATCTGTCGCGTCTGACAGTTTATAACCGCCTTGTAATGGGTAAGAATGTCAGCGCCGAAAACTCCGTCCATGTTGAGCACGCGTAAAGAGAACGACGAATTATTGCGAGGAGTGAAATCCGAGAGAGCGATCGGTCCGCTGCCAAAATCCATGTTGCCCGCTCTTAGGCTGCTTATCAAACCAACACGAAAAGACTGGTTGTTGAGGACCTTGAATTGACCGTATGGAGAATTTGGCTCCGTCGGAGTAACCCCAAATGCTCGCGCGCGCCCCTGTTCCAAGACGCTCACTCCTGCACCGGTATCGACAACGAAATTAGCCTGGTGGTCATTAACCGTCGCTCGTATCAACATTCGGTTGACTGGGGCGTAGCTGACGGCTACGGCCTCATACCCTGGCAACTTTATCGACGAAGGTGTCTCCGCCGCTACGACTTGTCCCGCCAAGACGGTAAGGCAGACCACTGCGGGTCCTACAAACCCAATGCGGCGGCATGCAGACTCGATATTCACAGCGGGAAAGCCCTTTATAACCTCAGATCTTAGTCTCTTGGAAATCGGGTGGTTCTGCAGGAATGCGCAGTGGCTGACCACTTTGAAAAACTTGCAGGTGCTTTTGAAAGCTGTCGCGTTTACTGCCCTTCTCCACAGCTACCGCCCGTTGTTCATTTCTAACGGCAGCTTGGAAATCTCCCTTTTCGGCCTCGGCAGCAGCTAGTATATCCAAGACGCTTCCAACTTTATTTTCGGTTTTATTATTTACGCGACGGGCGAAACCCACCGCGCGCCGACCATCACGCACGCTTGCATCAGGGCAGGTCGCAAGGAGCCATGCATAGTCTTTTTGGGCAACCAAGTTGCCCTTGTTGAGCGCAATCGCCCTTTCTAGATCAGCCCGACCGGCGCGGTAGGCACCCTTCAATTGGTACGCGCGAGACCGAGCTACATAGATTGCCGACTCTGCCCCGGGCGATCCTTTGGGCAAGAGCTCGAGCGCACGATTTGCATCCGCTAGCGCGTCGTCATAACGATCCCGATGCATTGCGATGACCGATCGAAAAAACGGTATATACGCCGACTTAGGACTGCGCTGCGACGCCTTCGCAAGTACTTGGTCGGCTGTTGACCAATCTCGGGCGCGGAGAGCTGCCTGCAGCTGCCTCGCCATCTCGCGGTTAGCCTTTTCTTCTGCCGTATGCGGGACCGTCCAAGACGACCCCCAACCCCGAGGTCCATTCTGCGTCGCGTCGACCGAATGCGGTACTGGAGAAAAGATACCAATGATGATGCTGATGAAACTGGCGTGGACGCGAAACTGCCGGGTCGGACGGATCAGCGTTCCCATAGAAGATGTATACAAGGCCACCAGTAATCACTCAAGAACCGTGCTCTTGAGGGGTTCTCAAAGTCCGGTCGGAAAATCGAGAAATCCCCAAGGTAATTTGAAACGCCTCGACAAATGCCCCGCCAGGGCGTTGACGCCAAAGGTTTCTGTGGCGTAATGCCCGCCGAGCAGAAGATTCATCCCAAGTTCTTGGGCAGCGACGGCCGCCCAGTGTGGCGCTTCGCCCGTGATAAAGGTGTCGATCTTTTCCTGGGCGACTCTATAAATCTCCGACCCACCACCACCGGTGATAATAGCGATCCTATTCGCCTTTTTTGGGCCAAAGTTGAACGCTTTTACCGGCTCGCCCAACGTTTTCCGTAATCTCTGCACAAGGTCTTCCCGCAGTAAGGAAGTGCGCGCTTTCAAGCCGATCGGTTGTCCTTTTTCTTTCAAAAAGGGCTGCGTCGATGTAATTCCAAGCAATCTGGCGAGCTGCGTGTTGTTGCCGATTTTTGAATGGATGTCGAGCGGCAAGTGCGCGCTATACAGCGCGATGTCGTTTTCAAATGCGATTTTTAATTGCCGGTGCAACGCCTTTGTCACTGGTTGCAAACCCGGCCAAAACAGACCGTGATGGACAAGCAAAAAATCGACATCTTTCTTTGCCGCTTCGCTGAGAACCCGCGTGGAGATATCCACTGCTGCGCCAATTTTTGTTACCCGACCCGAATTTTCGATCTGCAAGCCGTTTAACGCATTTGGCCAATCTTCAATTTCGCGGACGCGCAAATATTTGTCCGTATATCGAACTATTTCGGTGACTGATGCCATTAGCGACAATTTGAGCCGGTCTTGGGAAATTTGCACTGCCGATTACGAGCACGGTGTCTTAAGTTTGCTTGACGAATTCGGCGCGGCTTGTGACGTTTAACAACCGACCGAAATGAACGTGGACTACACGGACGCACCAACCGCCAAGCCGGCACCGGGCGATGCGAACAAAATGCCATGCCCGTATTGCGGACATTTGTTGCCAAAGGATGCGACACGCTGCGATCAATGCGATTGGACGCGAAGCGCCACCGAAACTGCGGAGGGAAAGGCGAGCGATGCGGTAGCTGTCCTTTTAAGTATTATCCCCGGCCTGGGTCACATTTATAAAGGACACAAGCTCGTAGGTTTCTTGTGGATGGCCGGCGCGGTCCCCGCCGGGATTTTCGTGTTTCTGGCTGCAATCGCCTCGGCCGGCTTTGGCGCCGGTCTCTTTTTTTTCTACTTAATCGCAGTCATGCTTCATGCCTACGCCGTTGAGGATCGCGTCGTACCGCCAAAGGAAGACGAGGGCGAGCAGTACTGAAGGGCCCGAATTGTTAGAGGTTGCGGCTGGGATCGTCGATCCTGGCTTCCGGGACAGCGACAAGGGCGACAAAATTGAGTCGCGTTCGTTGAGCCAACGAGCTCTTAAGACGACAAGCCAAGAATCCAAGTCACGTCACCAGCAGTGGGTTCGACGCGCGATGCGGGCAACTGCGGATCGCCTCGCAGAACGCGCTCGATCAACTCCGCGCTTTTTGTTGCGTTCGCCAGGAAACAAACCTGCCGCGCATGATTGATGAGTGGAAAAGTGAATGTTAATCGCCACGAACTAAACTTCGGCACAAAATTCGCGATTACTCGCCGCTCCCTTTCTTCCAGGCCAGCCGTGCCTGGAAACAGCGACGCGGTATGACCATCGTCGCCCAAGCCGAGCAGAATCAGATCGTGCTGATAAATCTCCTCGCCGCGCTGTGCCGCCAGGAGATCGAGCTGATTCTCATATTGCTGCGCCGAGATTTCCGGATCGATTTCACCGTGCATGCGCATGATCGATTTTTCGGGAACGGCGGCCGGGATAAAGAGCGCTTCGCGCGCCATCCTGAAATTGCTCTGAGAGTCATCTGGTGGGACGCAACGCTCGTCTCCAAAAGTGATCCGGATTGATTCCCATGGAAGATCGCGTCCGATTATGGCGAGCCGTTCGTAGATCGGCCGCGGAGTGTTTCCCCCGGAAAGCGCGATCCGAAATTCGTTGCGCTCCGCAACTGCTTTGCGGGCGTGATCGACAATGAAATTTGCAGCATCGGACGCAAAATTCCGTGTCCGAATCACCTCGCGGTTCATGCAAGCTTCGATTCAAATCGCGCAATGCGCTTGGCCGCGCTTCTCCAGGTAGCGCTGGTGATATTCTTCCGCGCGCCAGAACCTGGGGGCGGCTTCGACTTGGGTGACGACGGGGCGGCGAAAGCGCCCACTCTTGTCGATCTTTTCCTTTGAATACTCAGCCGCTGCCTTTTGCTCAGGCGAATGATAAAAAATTACTGAACGATATTGCGTTCCGACGTCGGGGCCCTGGCGATTCAACGTCGTTGGATTGTGGTTCGACCAAAAAATATCCAGCAGGTCCTCGTATTTCACCTGCAATGGATCGAATTCGACTTCCACCACTTCGGCGTGGCCGGTTTTGTCCGTGCAAACATCTTCGTAGGTCGGATTCTCCTTGGTTCCGCCCGCATAGCCAACCGCTGTCGATTTAACGCCTCTTAGTTTCTTGAAAGTTTCTTCGACCCCCCAAAAGCAGCCCGCGCCAAACGTCGCCTTCTCTGTCGTCATGGTGTGACGATGAAGCGGAAATGAAACCCGCGCAAGCTGTAGCCGCGTCTCTGGCAGACGCGCATTAATTCATCGGCAGTCATAGACAGC
>Ga0070708_100001685_pt1 | contig 16980 bp, 12 predicted proteins | sample KBSK5503metaG_FD_65469 | JGI IMG/M metagenome (GOLD analysis project Ga0070708, IMG submission 65469) | Corn, switchgrass and miscanthus rhizosphere microbial communities from Kellogg Biological Station, Michigan, USA - KBS K5-50-3 metaG | ecosystem: Host-associated > Plants > Roots >... | reverse complement strand
ACTGCTTCTCGGCGATTGCTGCACAGGCCGTATCCCCCCTCCCCATCCCCCATCCCCTCCCGACGGCGTCTTCTTAGCGCGTCGATCTGATACTGAGCGGCAGTTTGAGGACGAAAAGCGACTTGAATTTGCCTCTCGCCTGGCTGAACGGCGCTTGGCCTCGGGGCCAGGGCCGAATGCTCGGCCGTGGATTTCGCTCGGGGCCAGCCCCTCGCATGGGCGTGGGCGCGCTGGAGGCATAGATGCGGCGACCCTCTAAGGTCGAAGCTCCGGGTAGCGCGGGCATGCAGTGCGCCCGACCTTCCATCCCGCTCGAGCATCGGCGAGCACAATTCAGCCGGCTGCTGGGGCGCCCCAGACCCGAGAAAAAACGGCGCGCGAGGTTCCATCCGGGGGGCGCGGTTGGCGCCATCTTCGGCCGTTAGCTACCCGTTGCCGCTGATAAGCAGCATCGAGTGGCCGAACTCGTGAGAGAGATTGCCCTGCGCCGCCGCATGGGCCTGGGCTTGGTCGACCAGGTCGGCGCCCGCGAATGCCTCTAGGGCTTCGCCTTCTGCGGCGCGGCGTTCTCACCCTTGCCCGACAGCGCGCTCTCGGTCGCTCGCAACAGGGGTCCGGCGCTCAGCGGCGAACCGGTCGCGTTGACCATCCACAGATCGGGAACGACCGAGCCGTACCTCGCCATCCGCTCGAATTCCGGACCGAGCACCCCCGCCTTCTTCACCTGTTCCTCGATCTGAAAAGCGATCAGGTGCCCGAGCGGGTAGTCCGCCAGGTAGAGCGGATAGGCGATCATGTGCGAGTAGATTCCGAGCAGCGGCGTGTCTTTTCCGCCGAGGACCGGCTCGTAGAATCGGTTCCAGTGGTCCTTTGAGATCTGGACCACCGCGTCTCGAAGCTGGGCGGCAGTGGCGTCCGGGTGATCGTACATCCAGTGCCAGACCGCGATGTCGACCAGGGCGACGCCGGCGATCTCCCAGGTCTGCCAGAACTCGTTCAGGACGCGAAGCCGATCCGACTCCGCGTCCGGCCTGGCCAGCCCGAGCAGCTCCAGATCGCGCGCCTGGAAGACGAACGCCAGCGCCTCGGTGAAGGCGTTGTTCGGAACGCCCTGGAGCAGGGTGTGATCGACCTCGTAGAGCGAAAACACCTGCTCGACGTTGTGCCCCAGCTCGTGGACAGCGATGTTGTAGCCCTTGTAGTTCATCCCATCTTTTTCGATTCGGGTACGCAGGTGCGGAAAATCTCCGCGGCGGGCGGCCGGCATCGCGTGTCCCGCCCCCCGCGCCGGGTCGACCACCACCCGCGCGGCGACGAACTCGGCCTTCGACTTGGAAAATCCGAGCGTTTTCATGATGCGCGGAATGTCCTTGGCGAACGACTCCGGGGTCGGGTAGCGCTTGCGGGTGATCGCGTCGAGCTCTTTCTCCGGCTGCTTCGAGCGCGGCTGGAAACCGTTGTACCAGAGGTCCTGGATCTGGAGCTTGCGCCCGAGGCGCTTTTCGATCAGCTCGGCGACCTGGGGGACGACCGGAGACGCGAGGACCTCGGCGAGCAGCGCAACGACGCGCTCCTCGGGAATCTCGCGCCCTTCGAAGCTTCGAGCGATCGCCGTCGGCGCGATCGGCGAATAGGGATCGGCTTTCTTCGCCGCCCGGAAGCTGGCGAGCACCTTCGCGTAGCGCGTGCTGGGTTCGGGCGCGTTGCTGGCCTTCGCCTCGCGCGTGGGCGCGCCCTCTTCCACCTCTCCCGGCGGAGCCACCGTCACCGAGTTGGCGACCGGGCCCCAGTCCAGGTGCGGGTTGTCGATGATCTCCGCGGGGATCGTCTGGGTGACGATCCGCTCCATCACCTTCAAGATCAGCCCTTGCTTCTCCGCTCCGCGCGGGTCCGCGTAGTCGCCCTTGAGCTCGTCGCGCAGGTTCCAGTGGCTGATCAGGCGCATCCCGCGCGGGAAGAGCCGCTCTCCCCCGGCGAGCAGGTGGTGCATCCAGATGTTGTACTGGGCGATGTACAGGTCGGCGTCCGCGCCCGCCCTCGCCACCTCCTGTTGGACCTCGGGCGGAATCCTTCGGGAGAAGCGGCTCGCAAGTCGGACCTCGGCCCACTGCCGGCGGCTGTAGTCGCGGCCGCGGGCGAGGCGCTCCTCCAACGAGACGAGCGGAAAGTTGAGCAGGACTTCGAAGGCGATCTTGGACTGGAAGAGGTCCTCGGCGAGGTGGGCGGATGCGTCCAGACCGGAGAGGAGCGGGTCGATCGGCAGCAGCGGCCCCAGGTCCAGGTCGGTGGGACGGCGGAGCTCCCGGCCGATCTCGAGGAAATGTCCATCCAGCTGCTCGAAGGTGGCCTCCAGCCTCTGGAACGTCGCCTCGAGCAGGGTCGGGTCGGCGATGAAGTGGGCCCGGATGAACTCGCCGGCGTCGCCGTCGACCGGGCGCCAGAGCGCGAGGACTTGATCCACCCCGCGGTTCACCCGCTCCCTTTGAGAGTCGCCGTGTTTCGAAAGCAGCTCCTGTTTGAGAGCCGGCCCCTCTCGCACCTGTTCCATGGGTGTTTCACCTCGAGACGCGCGCGACGCCGATCTGCATCCGATGGCCGTCGCCAGCAGCACCAGGGGCATCAACGCCACTTTCGAGCGAATCAACGCCACCCCCTGAAAAAGCGGAAGGCCCGAGCCTTCGCAGGATCGGGCCTTCCGGGCAACAATTCTTCCCCTCGTTAGATGGGTCGGACGTTCTGAGCTTGCAGACCCTTAGGCCCCTTGCTGGTCTCGAACTGGACCTTCTGACCCTCGGTCAAGGTGCGGAAACCATCCGCTTGAATCGCCGTATGATGGCAGAACACATCGTCGCCGCCACCATCTTGGGTAATGAACCCATAGCCCTTCGCATCGTTGAACCACTTCACTGTACCAGTAGCCATTTCACTTCTTCTTTCGTGTTTTGAGCGAGAGGAAATCCACCGCTCCGTCTGACGCAGTTCGCGCAGACGCCCGTATCAATAGTGCGACGGTCATGGAAAGTCCACCTCCGTCCTTCCGAACCCTGCCCACACGCCTTACCAACCGCACTTCCGACCGGCGTTTTGCTGCTTTAGCCACCCTTGGAGAGGCTGGTAGTACTCGAGCAGCGCGCCGGCATCGAGCGCCCGCTGCCCGGTGACGACCTCCAGGGCCTCGGGCCAGGGTTTGCTCGCGCCGAGCTGCAGCATCGCCCAGAGCTTCTTTCCCGCTTCCTTGTTCCCGTAGATCGAGCACTCGTAAAGGGGACCCCGGTGGCCGGCCGCCTGGCACAGGCCGCGGTGGAACTGGAACTGGAGGATTCGGGCCAGGAAATAGCGGGTATAGGGGACGTTCGCCGGGATGTGGTACTTCGCGCCCGGATCGAAGTCGCCCTCGGTGCGGGGAATGGGGGAGTCCACCCCCTGGAACTTGCGGCGCAGCGCCCACCAGGCCGCGTTGTAACCGACCGGCGTCGTCTTTCCCGAGAAGACATCCCAACGCCACTGGTCGATCATCTTCCCGAACGGCAGGAAGGCGACCTTTTCCAGCGCGCTCTTCATCTGCTCGTTGATCAGCGCCTTGTCCCCTTTGGGCACGGCGTTGAGCAGCCCGAGTTGCTTCAGGTAGCTGGGCGTGATCGACAGGGTCAGCGCATCGCCGATCGCCTCGTGGAAGCCATCGTTGGCGCCGGCCTGGAAGAGCACCGGGCGGTTGTAATAGGCGTGGAAGTAGTAGTCGTGCCCCAACTCGTGATGGATGGTGACCAGGTCCTCCTCGCGGATCTTGATGCACATCTTGATTCTCAGATCGTCGTTGAACGAGACGTCCCAGGCGCTGGCGTGGCACACCACCTCCCGGTCCCGGGGCTTGGTGAACATCGATCGCTCCCAGAAACTCTTCGGCAGGGGATCCAGGCCGAGCGAGGTGAAGAACGCCTCCCCCCGCTGGACCATCTTGACCGGGTCGTACTTCTTCCGCTTGAGCCCGGCGTCGACGTCGAGGCTCGGCTCGCCCCGGTAGGGGATGGCGAGCTCGTAGATGTTGTTCCATTCCTGCGCCCACATGTTGCCGAGTAGGTGCGCGGGGATCGGCCCGTCGAGCGGGACCCTGGCGCCGTATTGGCGGGCGAGCTGGGCGCGCACGTAGCAGTGGAGATCGTCGTAGAGCGGCTTGACCTGGTTCCAGAGTCGATCGGTTTCCGCCTCGAACTCGGCCGGCGACATGTCGTAGCCCGCCCGCCACAGCTCCCCGGTGTTGGCGTAGCCGATCGCCTTGGCGCCCTCGTTGGAGAGCTCGGCGAATCGCGCATACAGGGGCCTCATCGGCCGGGCGATGGTGTGCCAGCCGGCCCAGGCGTCGAGCAGCTCGTCGTAGTTGCGGCTCTTCGCCATCAGCTCGGTGAGCTGCTCCAGATCGCGGCATTTGCCCTGGACATCGCCGCACCACTTCCCCTTGCCGTACATTCCCTCGAGCTTGGCGACGATCGCCGCGAGCTCGGCGCGCTTGGCCGGATCGTCGGGCGCCGGCGGAGGCGAGGTCGTGGTGCGCAAGAGATAGAGCATCCGCGCGCTCTCCGGATCCAACTTCAACCCGGAGAATTGAAGCGACTGCTTGATCGCCTTTGCCATGTAGGCTATCAGCTCGTCGCTCGCCGCGGCCGCGTTGCGCTCGGTGTCGTCGGTGATGTAGGTCGCCTTGATCCAGTCGGCGGTGGAGGATTTGACCACCAGCGGCTTCAGCTCGGCGTTGAGCTTCTGCACGTAGGCTTTCGCCTGCTCCGGCGTCGCCCTGTCCTGCGCCGGCGCCTGCGCTCCGATCGCGAGAAGTAGGGCCGTCCCCCCCGCCGCCGCGCCTCTTCCCAGTCCGCGCATTTTCATCGGGCGCAAGCTAGGCAGAAGCGGCCGCAGGCCCAAGGAAAAAATGGTACATCCGCGCGCGCAAGCATGCGCATCCTCGAGCTGCTCGCTTCACCCGTTTGGACTGGACCCGCGGAGCCGATGGCCTCGGTGGCGCGGGAGCTCGTCCGGCGGGGACACTTCGTGGAAATGGCGGTGGACACGCTGCGGCCCGGCGACCTGAGCGAGAGGCTGCGAAAGATGGGGTTTGCGGTGCACGACGAGCTCGGTCTGTCGACCAAGAGCTTCCCGCCGCGCATCGCTCTCGACGTTCATCGGCTCGCCGACATCGCGCGCGGGTTCGAGCTCTTTCACGCGAATTTCTCCCACGACCACCTCCTCGCGGTGATCGCCGCCCGGAGATCGCCGGTCCGACCAAGAGTCTTGCGCACCGTGCATTCCGAGCGATCGCTGCAGCGGCGGCGCTTCCAGGGGCTGCTGCACCGACGCACGGACGGTCTGATTGCCATCTGCGAGTCGCACGCGGCCGAGCTTCGCCAGCGCTTCCGCGTCGACCCGCGCCGGGTCACCGCGATTCGTGGCGCGGTGAACGCCGAGGTCTTCCTGCCGGAGGGGCCGGACTTGCGAGGCGTGCTTCAGATCCCCGCCGGCGCTCCCGTCGCCGGGATCGTCTCGCGAATCAAGCCCGAGCGCCTGCACGCAGATCTGCTGTCCGCCTTCCGCCGCGTCGTCGACCACCTGCCCGGGGCGCGGCTGGTGATCGTCGGGCGAGGAGAGGGTCTGGCCGCGGTCGAGCGGGAAGTCGAACGCCTCAAGCTGCGCGATCGGGTGGTATTCGCCGGCTACCGGACCGGGGACGAGCTTCGCGCCGCGTACCGCACCTTCGACGTGAAAATCATTCTCGCGGAAGGCAACGACGGAAGCTGCCGCGCCATGCTCGAGGCGATGTCCTGCGGCAGGCCGGTCCTCGCCTACCGCTTCGGCGCGCCGGCGGAGACTATCCTTCCCGACGTCACCGGCGTCCTGGTCGATCGGGGCGATGTCGCGGGCCTCGGCCAGGCGCTGCTTTCGCTCCTTTCGGATCGGGACCGATGCGCGCGCCTGGGGGCCGCCGCCCGCGCCCGCGTCGCGCATGTCTTCACCGAATCGGCCCGAGCCGACGCGGTGGAACATTTTCTGCAAGAAATCCTGAGCCTACCGCCCACCTGATCCTGCCTGCCCCCTTCGCTGCACTCGGCAACGACGTAGAGATCCGGTGAGTCCACAGACCAAAACGAAACGCGGGCACATCCGTGTTCGGGCGGCAGGCTAAAGCGAAGCGTCGGCACATCCGCGTTCGGGCGACATGACTGACTGAGCGGAAGGGCAAACAGCCGGGTTCTACGCCCTTGCCGGTCAAAGCAATTGGCGGGTGGGGCCGTTTCTGAGAGGCTGGCCCCTCTCGTGGCCATTCCCAGACGCCAGAAAACCTCGGGCCGGGTCGTCCCTCTTGGCGAGCTCAAGTACCCCGAGTTCGCCCGGCTCACGGCCCAGGGAAATCTGGTTCCGGTCTATCGCGAGATCCGGGGCGACACCGAGACGCCCGTCTCCGCATTTCTCAAGCTGCCCGCCCCCTCCCACGCCTTCCTTCTCGAGTCGGTCGAGGGCGGCGAACGGTGGGGCCGCTATTCCTACCTGGGAGATCGCCCCCGGCTGCAAGTAAGGCAGGAGGGGCTGGTCACGACGATCGAGGAGAAGGGCCAGCGCCCGATCGTCGAGGAAGGGGCTCCGCTCGATTCGCTTCGCAAGATCCTCGCCCAGCACAAGTTGGCCAAGGCGCCCGATCTGCCGCGCTTCGTCGGAGGGCTGGTCGGTTACCTGTCGTATGGATCTATCCGCTGGTTCGAGCCGCGGGTGCCGCAGCGCCACGGACCCGACCCCGAATTCCCAGACGGGGAATGGATGCTCACCGACCGCCTGATCGTCTTCGACAACCTGACCCACCGGATCCGACTGGTCGCCTGCGCCGATCTGGCGCGGCATCGCTCGGCCAAATCGGCGTTCGCCTCGGCGATGGAGCAGATCGACGAACTGTCGAACGCGCTCGGAAGGCCGGTGCCGCCCGCGCCGGCGCCGGTGAGACCTCGGCGGATTCGAGATTCCTGGGGACGCGCGTCGTTCCAGGGCGCGGTGCAAAGCATCCGCGAGTACATCAAGGCAGGCGACTGCTTCCAGGCGGTGCTCTCCCGGCGCCTCACCGCCGATTACCCGGGCGACCCCTTCGAGCTGTATCGGCTGCTTCGTGGGGCATCGCCGGCGCCCTACCTTTTCTACGTCCGATTCGCCGAGCGGATCCTGGCCGGCGCCTCGCCCGAGCTCCTCGTCCGCTGCGAAGGGGGCACGGTGACCGTCCGCCCCATTGCGGGCACGCGCCCTCGGGGAGTAAACCGCGAAGAGGATGCGCAGCTCGAGGCGTCCCTCCGCGCGGATGCCAAGGAGCGAGCCGAACACGTGATGCTGGTCGACCTGGGACGAAATGACGTTGGACGCGTGGCGCTGCCCGGCTCGGTGCGCGTCGATCAGCGCGAGGTGGTCGAACGCTTCTCGCACGTGATGCACCTGGTCTCGGAGATATCGGGCAGGCTGCGGCCGGAGCTCGACTCGCTCGACGCGCTGTCCTCGACCTTTCCCGCCGGTACGCTCACCGGCGCGCCCAAGGTCAGGGCGATGGAGATCATCGACGAGCTGGAACCCGTCGCCCGTGGGCCTTATGGAGGAGCGGTGGGTTACATCGGTCACGACGGCGCGATCGACATGGCGATCGCCATTCGCTCCATCGCGCTCGCCGGAAGGAAGCTGCGCTTCCAGGCGGGCGCCGGAATCGTGCACGACAGCGATCCGGACCGAGAGTTCGAAGAGACTTCGCACAAGCTCAGGGCCGCCATGGTCGCCTTCGGAGCCGAAGAGCCATCGTCCAGCGCAGCGTCGAAGTCGCGCAGGTGAGGTGGCCCAGGTGATCGTCGTCATCGACAACTACGACTCCTTCACCTTCAACCTGGTTCAGTATCTCTGGGAGCTGGGTGCTAAAGTCGAAGTCTTCCGCAACGACCGCATCGACGTGGACGGAATCCGCGCCCACCGCCCCGAGGCGCTGGTGCTCTCCCCCGGCCCCTGCACACCCAACGAGGCGGGGGTGTGCGTCTCGGCGATCCAGGCGCTTTCCGGCCAGGTTCCGATTCTTGGCGTCTGCCTGGGGCACCAGGCGATCGGCCAGGCCTTCGGGGGACGCGTCGTCCGGGCCAAACAGGTGATGCACGGCAAGACTTCGTGGATCGAGCACGACGGCAGCGGCGTCTTCAGCGGCGTGACCGGTCCGATGGAAGGCGGCCGCTATCATTCGCTGGTGGTGGAGCGCGAATCGCTGCCGGGCGTCCTTAGAATCATCGCGTCTTCCCGGGACGATGGGGAGATCATGGGCCTGGCGCACCGGCGCCATCCGACGATCGGTGTCCAGTTCCACCCCGAATCGGTGCTTACCCCGCAGGGGAAAAAGCTCCTCGCCAACTTCCTGGAGGGTCGCCGGTGTTGAAGGAAGCGATCGCGCGGCTGATGGAGAGGCGCGACCTCGACCGGGAGGAGATGCTCGGCGTCTTCGAGGAGATCTTCTCCGGGCACACCACTTCGGCGCAGATCGCCGGATTTCTCGTCGCGCTTCGGATGAAGGGCGAGACCGCGGAGGAGATCGCCGGGGCGGCGGACGCGATGCGCCGGAACGTGACCCGCATCCGCGTCCCGGATGGTCGGATCGTGCTCGATACCTGCGGCACCGGAGGCGATGGCTCGCACACCTTCAACATCTCCACCGCGGTGGCCTTCGTTGCCGCGGGGGCGGGGGCCACCGTGGCCAAGCACGGGGGCCGATCGGTGTCGTCCAGCTGCGGCAGCGCGGATGTGCTCTCCGCCGCGGGGGTGAACATCCAGGCGCCGGTGGCGGTGGTGGAGCGGTGCCTGGACGAGATCGGCATCGGCTTCTTGTTCGCCCCCAACCTCCACGAGGTCATGAAGCACGTGATCGGGCCTCGCCGCGAGCTCGGCATCCGATCCATTTTCAATCTGATGGGGCCCCTGGCAAACCCCGCGGGAGCGACCCATCAGTTGCTCGGGGTCTATGCCCCGGAGCTGGTCCCGGTGGTGGCCCAGACGCTCGTCGCCCTGGGGTCCCAACGGGCGCTGGTGGTCCACGGGCAAGGCGGGCTGGACGAGATCTCCCCCTGCGGGCCGACCCGGGCGGCGCTGGTCGAGAACGGCTCGATGCGGGAGCTGGAGATCCGCCCCGAGGAGGTGGGCGTTCCCCTGGTTCGCCTCTCGGAGCTCAAGGGGGGCGACCCGGCGGCGAATGCCGACCAGCTGCGCTCCCTGCTCAATGGCGCCGAAGGGCCGATCCGCGAGGCGGTGGTCCTCAACGCCGCAGGCGCCCTCTGGGTCTCCGGAATCGCCGCCGATCTGCGAGAGGGCGCGCAGATCGCCCGGGAAGTCCTCGACAGCGGCAAGGCCCTGGTCAAGCTGCGAGACCTGATCGCGGCGACCACCGAGCAGGCGGAGGCAGGATGACCTGGCGCCCCCCCCAGGGAGCCCTGGGCGAGCTCGTCGCCGCCGCCCGCGAAGACTGCGAGGCCCGGCGCAAGAGGCGGCCGGATCTCAAATCCGAGGTCCGTCGCCCATCCGCGCGGCGCGGCTTCGCGCGGGCGCTCGCCGATCAACGCGCCGAGGGATTTCCGCTGATCTGCGAGGTCAAGCGGGCTTCCCCCTCGGCGGGGTCCATCCGGGCCGACGCCGATGTCCCCGAGCTGGCGCGAAGCTACGCGCAGGCCGGGGCGCGCTGCCTGAGCATACTGACCGAGGGTCGACGGTTCGGGGGTTCGCTGGACGACCTTCGCACCGCACGGACCGCGGTGTCGCTTCCGCTTCTGCGGAAAGACTTCATCGTGGACGAATACATGATCTACGAAGCCGCCGATTGCGGCGCCGATTGCATCCTGCTCATCGCCGCCGCGGTCGAGCCCACCGCGCTGGTCGAGCTCGCCGAGGTGGCGGAGAATCTGGGTCTGGACGTGCTGCTCGAATTGATCTACCCCCGGGACATCGACGTGCTCGCCTTGCGCGAGTGGCCGCTGGTCGGGATCAACGCCCGAGATCTGGAGACGCTTCAGATGGACCCGGCGCGCTTCGAGACGCTGTCGCCGCGAGTCAAGAAGCCCGGCCGCCTGCTGGTGGCCGAAAGCGGCATCGAGACCGCCGGCGACGTGGAGCGGGTGAAGAAGCATGGAGCGGGGGCGGTGCTGGTCGGCGAGGCCCTGATGAGAAGAAAGGATCCCGGCCCTCTCATTCGGGCGCTTGCCGGCCGGACCCAGCCGCAGTGAAAGCCATCAGGCAAGGCACGGAGACGGAGCGGTGGAGCTCTCCCGAGCGGCTGATGGCCGCTCCGAGACTTTTCTATCGCTCGGTCCTCGAGTTCCTCCGCGATCTGCCCGGCACCGCGCAGCGGTTCTGGGTCCTGGTGATCGCCACCGGGGTCGCCTCCGGGGTGGGCGCGGCGCTCCTCCTGGCACTGCTCAAGTTCGTCCAGGGCCTGGCCTGGCCCGCCGGCGAGACACTGCTCGCCTCGGTGACCGCGGCGAGCCCGCTTCGACGGGTGATCGTGACCGCACTGGGCGGGGTGATCGTCTCGGTGGTCGCCTTCGCGTTGCGCGAGCCGCTGCGAGGGCACGGCACCGCCGGGGTGATCGAGGCCATCTGGGTGAAGGCCGGGCAGATTCCGTTCCTGCGCACGCTGGCGCGGGGCTTCGTGTCGATCGTCGCCGTGGGGATGGGCGCGCCGCTCGGACGCGAAGGAGCCCTCCTCCAGACCGGCGCGGCCGGGGCCTCACTGATGGGCCGCCAGCTCAAGATATCCGCCGATCAGCTCAGGCTGCTCGTCGCCTGCGGGGCCGCGGCGGGCATCGCGGCCGCCTACAACGTCCCGATCGGCGCCGCGCTCTTCGGACTCGAAGTCTTCCTCGGGAGCTTCGCCCTGGAACTCTTCGGTCCGATCGTCGTCTCCTGCGTGGTGGCGACGGCCCTCTCGCGCATCCTCATCTCTGACCACCCGAGCTACGTGATATCCGCCGATCAGCTCAGGCTGCTCGCGCCCAAGGAAATCCTCTTGAGCGCCGCTTTCGGCCCGATCCTCGGCTTCGCCTCTGCGCTCTTCATCCGAGCGATCAACGGGCTCTCCGACGCGCTGGAAGGGGCGCCGAAACGACTCGTGCCCTTCCTGCCGGTGATCGGAATGGCCATCGTCGGGGTGGCGGCGATCTGGCTTCCCCACGTCCTCGGCAACGGCTACGACTCGGTGAACCTCGCCTTGTTCGGGCAGCTCCCGCTGTGGATGCTGCTCGTGCTCCCGGTGGCCAAGCTCTTCGCGACCTCGCTCACGGCCGGCGCGGGTGTCCCGGGAGGGCTCTTCACCCCTTCCCTCTTCTACGGCGGGATGCTCGGCGGAGCGCTCGGCACGCTGGTGCAGTACGTCTGGCCAGGCTCGGCGCCTTCGGGGGCCTACGCGCTGCTGGGGATGGCCGGCGTGCTCGCCGGGACGACGCACGCCTCGATCTCCTCGGTGCTGATCATCTTCGAGCTCACCGGAGACTATAACGTCATCCTCCCGTTGATGCTGACCTCCGTCCTCTCCACCGCGGCCAGCCGGCGCCTCTCGCCCGAGTCGCTCTACACCTCGGTGCTACGGCGGCGAAACATCTCGCTGCCGGAGTCCCCCAAGCCTCAATGGCTGCGCACCACCACGGTAAGATCGCTGATGGTTCCCGATGCGGTGCGCGTGCCGCCCTCAGCGCGGTTCGACGAAATCGTCGTCTGGCTTCTCGAGCTTCCCCCCGGCAGCGATCTCTACGTCACCACCGCCGACGGCAAGCTCCTCGGGGTGATCGTCCTCGAATCGCTGAAAGGCCACCTGCCCGATCATTCGCTGCTGGGGATGACGGTGGCGGCGGACGTGATGGACACCAGCATCCGACCGGCCTCCCCGGACCTCACCCTCTCGGAGCTGGCGGCGCGGTTCGCCGAGACTTCGCTGGAGCGGCTGCCGGTCGTCGACGCGGAGAACAATCTTCTGGGAACGGTGTCCAAGGGCGACGTCCTGCGCCGCGGCACGTTTTAGCAGGGGCTGAAAAACTGCTGCGCAGCCCATCTGCTTCGTTGCGCGCGCCCAGGGACTGGGCTTGCTCGCGACGTTTTTTTAGCACCCTGCTGGCTCTGCATTCGACGAATAACTGGCAAGTCGTGGATTGATGGTTCAAACTGAAAATGTATTGTCGCATTGATTTTTTGATTCACGACGTGCGCTCTCAATCCCGCAGGCCCGCCTACAGGACCAATCGACACTGGCTTTTGCCCCATTTCGTTTGATGTATCATCCGCACGGAATCGTGCTCGATTACGAAGTCCTCAAAAAACTCGCCGAAAGCTCTGCCGCAGAGGCATTTCTGGTCCGGGAACAAGGCTCCGAGAGGCGGGTCATCCTCGAGATCCTCCGGCCCGAGGTGAAGTCCGATTCGGAGCTGGGCGCCCGCTTCCTTCAGGAGGCGGCGGCGCTTCAAACGCTGGACCATCCGAATCTGATCCGCCGCGCCGCCACCGGGCGCACCGCCGACGGCCGCGCGTTCGCGATCAGCGAACCGGTCGCCGGGGAGAGCCTCAGCGCCACGCTCTGGTCTCGCGGTTCGCTCGAGGTCGGGGAGGTGATCCGGCTCGCGATCCCGTTGTGCGACGCGCTCGACTACCTCCATCGAACCGGCCGCGCGCACGGCGGCGTCAAACCGGACCTGGTCTATTTTAGCCCGCAACCCCAATCCTCCGACGGCAAGTTGATCGACTACCGGCTCGCCCTGTTTCAGGACGGTCAGACCCGGCGGGTCGGCAATCCGATCTTCCAACCCGAGTACCAGTCGCCCGAAAGCAACAGCGGGCTAGACATCGACGAGCGTTCCGACATCTACGGGATGGGAATACTGATCTACGAGGCGCTGACCGGTTTTCCGCCCTTCACCGGCGCCGACCCCTATGAGGTCTCGCGCAAGCAGCGCGCCGCGCCGCTGTCCCTGCCGGCATCGTGCCAGAGATTGGCGACGATCCTCCAGCGTTGTCTGAATCCCGATCGCCAGGCGCGATACGCGACCGCCCTCGAGCTCAAGGAGGCGCTGGCGCGCGAGGCGGAGGTCGACCTGGGAGCGCCCCTGGCTGCGCTGGCACGCGACGTTGCTCCCGACCTGGAGGAAAGGCTTGCGAGCATCGGGCCGTTCGGGGATCCGCTGCTGCGCGACGCGCCCCTGGACCTGGACCGGAGGCTTCAGCGCATCGGCGTTTTTCGGGAAGTCGCCGCGCCTCCGGTCGAGACGCGAGCTGTGGAAGCGCCCGCCGAGCGGCGGGGGCGGGCGCGGCAACGCTCGCGATCGACCTATGCGGCGCTCACCCTGGTGGCGTTCGCCGCGCTCGGCGCCGGATGGGTCTCGCGCAAGAGGCCGGCCCTCTTCTTCGACCGGACAAAGGTGGCGAAGCTGGAGAGCCGGGGACCGAGCGCGGCGGTTCACCTCGAGGTCACTTCCGAGCCAAAGGGCGCCCTGGTGACCTGGGCGGACTCCGGAGAGCCGCTGGGAACGACGCCGCTGTCTACCAGCGTTCCGCGAGAGCAGCGCTCGCACACGCTCCGGATGGAGCTGCCCGGCTATTTTCCGGCCTCGCGCGAAGTCCAGCTCGATGCCGACGCCCGTGCGCATGCCAGGCTCAGGGCGGTGCCACCCGGCACGAGCCGAAGAAAAGCGCACGGAAAGAATTCCCAGCGGGCAGAGCGGGATCGCGGGCTGGGCTCCTCCGGCCGCTGAGCCCCGGCTCGGCGCGCGCCGCGGGCGGACTGGGCGGGCAGATCCCCGCGCTTGGGGCGACCTGACTTCACCACAGCCCGAAGCGTATCGATGAACGAATCCGGATTCGCGATCGAGCTGAGAGCTGGTTGCCTTTATCCCACGCCCCCATCCCCTGAAGGCCCGGTCGAGCTGGCTTGAATTTCCCGGAGGTGCTGCTACGTAAGCGCCCTTGCTCGTCTGCTCCAATCGAAATCATTCAGGCTGCCGGAGGCACCGCATGGGACGCTGGACCCGACCGATCCTTTCTCTTCTCGCCGCGCTTGCCGCGCTCAGCGCAAGCCCCTCCCGTGCGGCGGACAAGGTCACCGCCATCGTCGGCGGGACGCTGGTCCACCCCGAGCAGGCCGGGGCGCCGGCGGAAAAGGACGTCACGGTGATCATCTCCGGCGACCGGATCCAGAGCGTCGGACCTTCGAGCACGACGCCTGCTCCCAAAGGCGCCACGGTGATCAATGCCAAGGGCAAGTGGATCATGCCCGGGCTGATTGACTCGCACGTCCATTTTTTCCAATCGGGCGATCCGTTCACCCGGCCGGACGCGTTCGATGCGACGAAGATCGTGCCCTACGCGAAGGAGGTCGCGCGAAACAAGGCCCGTCTTCCGGCCACGTTCAAGGTCTGGCTGGCGAGCGGGGTGACCTCGGTCGCCGACGTCGGTGGCCCCATGTGGAACTTCGAGGCCAGGGACGCGGCCGTGAAGAGCAAGGCGGCCCCGCGGGTGGCGATCGCCGGACCGCTCACCTCGATGGTCGATCGGCCGCAGCTCGACCTCGGCGACCCGCCGATCATCAAGATCTCGTCGCCCGAGGCGGCCAAGGAGCTGGCGAAGAAGGAGCTGGCGCGCAGGCCCGACTTTCTCAAGGTCTGGTTCATCCACCGGAAGGGGGACGACCTCGCCGCGCAGGAGGCGATCGTCAAGGCGACCGGGGACGCCGCGCACGAGGCGGGCATCCGGCTCGCGGTCCACGCGACCGAGCTCGACGTGGCGAAGGCCTCGCTGCGCGCGGGGGCCGACATCCTGGTCCACTCCGTCGCCGATCTGCCGGTGGACGCGGAGTTCATCAGCCTGGCCAAGAAGCGCAACGCGATCTACGTGCCGACCCTCTTCGTGCGCGAGGGATACACGTTGGTGTTGCTCGGCGAGTGGAAGCCCACTCCGGCGGAGCAGAGGCTGGCCGATCCGCAAATCCTCAAGCAGATGGACGCCCTCGAGAAAGTGCCCAAGGATCAGCTCCCCACCAGGGCGGCGACGCTGCGAAAAACCGGTCGCCCGGCGCCGAATACGACGGACATGAAGAACCTGCGCCCGGTCTGGGATGCCGGGATCACCGTGGCGATGGGAACGGACGCCGGGAATGTCGGGACGCTCCACGGGCCTTCGGTCTTTCGCGAGATGCAGCTGATGCGCGATGCCGGACTGACGATGCCCGAGATCCTCCTCTCCGCCACGGTCAACGGCGCCAAGGTGATGGGGATGGACAAGGAGCTTGGAACGGTGCAGCCGGGGATGCTCGCCGATCTGATCATCCTCAACGCGGATCCGCTGCAGAGCGTGGACAACCTGAGCATGGTGCACCGGACGATCAAAAACGGTGTCGTCTACGATCCGGTGAAGCTGACCAAATCCATTCGCTGACCTCGAAAGGAACGACACGGATGAATGCCACCCGACATCTGCCACTCGCGCTGATCGCGCTGACCTCTTTCGCCCACGCCGCCAACTATCCGGAGCCGAAGCACGGCGATTTCACGGTCCGGAATTTCGCCTTCAAGAGCGGGGAAACGCTTCCGCAGCTCAACCTCCACTACGTCACGCTGGGGACGCCGAAGAAGGACAAGGCGGGCGTGGTCCGCAACGCGGTGCTGATCCTGCACGGCACCGGGGGATCGAGCTCCCAGTTTCTCAGCGACACTTTCGGGGGCGTTCTCTTCGGTCCCGGCCAGATCCTCGACGCCTCCCGCTACTACATCGTCCTGCCCGACGGCATCGGCCATGGCAAGTCGAGCAAGCCCAGCGGCGGGCTCCGGGCGGCCTTCCCGCACTACGACTACGACGACATGGTTGCCGCCACGCACCAGCTCTTGACCGAGCACCTGGGGGTCAACCACCTGCGCCTGGTGATGGGCACCTCGATGGGCGGGATGCACAGCTGGGTCTGGGGGGAGACGTACCCCGACTACATGGACGCGCTGATGCCGCTGGCCAGCCTCCCCGTCCAGATCGCCGGGCGGAATCGAATGATGCGGCGGATGATCACCGACTCGATCGAGAAGGATCCTCAGTGGAACGGGGGCAACTATCAGACCCAACCCCGGGGCCTGACCTCGGCCGTGTACACGCTGATGATGATGAGCAGCAACGCGCTTTTCTGGCAGAAGCAGGCTCCCACCCGGGATGCGGCGGACAAGTTCTTCGACGACTGGATCTCCGCCCGGGTTCCGAAGATGGACGCCAATGACCTGCTCTACCAGGTGAAGGCCTCGCGGAATTACGATCCTGCGCCGAAGCTGGAGACGATTCGGGCGCCGCTTCTGGCGATCAACTCCGCCGACGACGTGATCAATCCGCCGGAGCTTGGAATTCTGGAGGCCCAGATCAAGCGGGTGAAGAACGGGCGGGCGATCGTCCTGCCGATCAGCGACAAGACGCGCGGCCACGGGACGCACTCGCTCCCGGAAATCTGGCAGGACCACCTCGCGGAGCTGCTCAAGAGATCGGAGCCGGCGAGCTGAAAACGAGCTCCTGAGAGGCGGACGATGGTGCCGGGGCGGGCTTAGGCAGTTAGAGGCCACTGTGTTACGCCAGGGGCGCGGTTCGGCTTGGGAGCAGCGGTGAGCGTGAGAATCAAGATTTGCGGCGTACGCCGGCCGGTGGACGTCGCGGCCTGCGTGGCGGCCGGGGTGGAGGCGATCGGGTTCAACTGCTGGCCGAGCAGCCCCAGGTACCTGACCCCCGGGGCGGCGGCCGATCTGGTGAAGCAGGTCCCCTCGTCGATCCTCCCGGTGGGCGTCTTCGTCAGGGCGTCGCCCGAGGAGGTGGAGCGAGCCGTGTCTACCGCGGGCTTTCGCGCCGTCCAGCTCCACGGGGACGAGGACCCTTCGAGCTACGCGCACCTGTCGGTGGAGATCATCCAGGTGGTGCGGATCCGCGACCCGGCGAGCCTGCCCGCGG
>Ga0070708_100001684_pt1 | contig 16981 bp, 10 predicted proteins | sample KBSK5503metaG_FD_65469 | JGI IMG/M metagenome (GOLD analysis project Ga0070708, IMG submission 65469) | Corn, switchgrass and miscanthus rhizosphere microbial communities from Kellogg Biological Station, Michigan, USA - KBS K5-50-3 metaG | ecosystem: Host-associated > Plants > Roots >... | reverse complement strand
TGTTCTGCGAAATCGCTCTCCTCGAAGTAGCGACCCCCGGCGATGTTGAGCTTGCGCATCTCCCGGTAGGGATACTGCACCGCCTTGGAGGAGACGGAGATCACCTTGTTACCGTACTTGTAGGCGATGGGGTCGTCCCATTCGGCGCTGACCAGGCGCACCAGCGGAGCTTCGTCACGGATGGCCTGGAGGTCCTCGTACTTGAAGTGAATGCGTTTGCCGGCGCGCTGTCCGCCTGCCTGCAGGCTGGTCTGGCCTTGCCAAACCATGATGACGTTGTTCCCAATTCCCAGAAACGCGGCGAGCACACCCCGGCTCACGCTTTCGCCATAGCCAAGCAGGAGCACGACTGTGGCGAGTCCCCACACGATCCCCATCATGGTCAGGACGGAACGCAGGCGGTGGCGCGAGAGCGCCTCCCAGCTTTGCCGGATCAGTTCCTTGATGCGCATATGGTGACCGGTTGCCTACTCCTGACGCAGACACTCGATGGGACTGAGCGCCGCCGCACGCTGCGCCGGATACATTCCCGCACCCATGGTGATGAGCCCTAATGTCACCAACGACTCGATGATCGCTAGCGGCGAGATCACGGGGTGGGGCACGACGTCCGGCAATTGCAGATGACTAACCAGGAGGCAAATCCCGATGCCGATGCCGAGCCCGAACGCTCCGCTAATGATCATGAGCGCGGCCGACTCGGCAAAGAACTGATTGCGGATATCGCGCGCGGTCGCACCCAGAGACTTACGTACGCCAATCTCTCGGGTGCGTTCGGTGACGCTGACCAGCATGATGTTCATTACGCCGATGCCACCGAGCGACAGCGTCATCAAAGCAACCGCGCCGAAGAAGATGGTCATGACGTCGAAAATTCGCTCCACCAGCTTCGAACCGTCGAGCGTATCCCAGATGAAGAGGGCGTCTGTGTCGGTGGGATCGAAGTGGTGCTCGCGTCCGAGAATCTGATAGATCTGACGCATCGCCTTTTCGTGCTGTTCCGGATCAGCGACTTCGACCACCAGGTTGTTGATGAATCCCTTCGAGATGCCGGGCCTATCGGGTGGGGGAAAATCGCGGGCCATGGCAGCGTAGGGAACGAACAGCTGGGTATTGTCGGGGCCGCTCCCGTAACTGCCATTCTGTTTTTTCTTCTCCAGCACACCGATGACGGCATAGGACGAGCCATCCATGGTGAGCATTTCGCCGATGGCGGGCTTGCCCGCAAACAACTGCTCCCGCGATTCCACCCCGAGAACAACCACCCGCCGGGCTTCTCTCTCGTCGGCATCGGTCATCAGACGTCCTTCCTGCACCTTGAGCGAGCGAAAGCGCTGGTAGTCAGGCCATACGCCGCGCACGGGCCGCGATGCCGCGTTGTAGCGGCTGACTTCGGCGACGCTGCGCCGCAGTTCGGGGCTTACGGTCTTGATCAGGTACCCTTCGTTTTTGATGGTGTACGCATCCTGAATGGACAGGCGAACCGGGCGTCCGGCGGCATAACCGCCGGCCTGTTCGCTGGTGCGCCCGCCCCAGACGATGGCGAGATCGACGCCGATGGTCTTGAGGCGTTCCTTCTGATCCCGGCTGAATCCCTTCCCCAGGCCGACCAGCAAAATGACGGAGGTGATCCCCCAGATAATCCCGAACATGGTCAGGAAGCTGCGCAGTTTGTGCGCAGTCATGGAAGAGGCGGTCTGCCGCAAGACCTCCTGGATGTTCAAGAGCTGAAGACCTCCCGTCTCTTGGACGTCCCGGACAGGCTTATGTGAGCCCAGAGGCGCATGTCTGTCACATACGCGCCGCTTTATGTTTTTGTTCCGAGGGGAAGAGGTTTACTTTTGGCGCAAACCATTTGAAATCCAGAGCTAAGGCTACAGCGACTTCACGCGACCGCCTAGGCCCCCGCGGTCAGCTTGTGGCTCTTGGTCTGCGCGATTCCGTACTGGCGGATTTTGTAGAGCAGAGCTTTGTAACTGATCTGCAACAGCGCCGCAGCCTGCTTGCGGTTCCAGTTGGTCTGATCGAGCGCATGCTTGATGGCTTCAGCTTCCGCTTCGTCCTTGGCGCCGCGCGCCACGGATTTTAGCCCGCCACTTGGCTCCCCGGGACCGTGCGGCGCGTCGAGCTTCGTCCCGTGGCCGCTGTCGCGAGGTTGCAGTTCCTGCACCGCCAGCTTCTCGTCGCCCAGCACCAGATAGCGTTTGATGAAGTTGTTAAGCTCGCGCAGGTTACCGGGCCAGGAATATTCCTGGCACGCCTGCAGCATGTTCGGAGAGAGCGGCAGCGGCGGCCGCGCGTACTGCTCCGACATGCGCGCCATGAAATGCTTCAGCAGAATGGGGATTTCTTCTTTCCGTTCCCGCAGCGGAGGCAATTGCAGCGTGAAAGCGTTCAAGCGGTAGTAAAGATCTTCGCGCAGACGCTTGCTGGCCAGCGCTTCCGGAATGTTGATGTTGGTCGCGGCCAGGATGCGGACATCTACTTTGATAACCGAACGGCTGCCCAGGCGCGAGAACTGCTGGTCCTGCAACACGTGCAGCAGCTTGGCCTGCAACAGCGGCGGCATCTCCCCAATTTCGTCGAGCAGAATCGTGCCCTTGTTGCACAGCTCGAATTTGCCGGGCTTGGTATGGTTGGCGCCGGTGAACGCGCCCGCTTCGTAACCGAACAACTCGCTTTCCAGCAAATCGGCCGGCACGGCCGCGCAATTCACCTTCAGGAAAGTGCGGTGGGCGCGTGGAGACAGCTTGTGTATCAGCCGCGCCACGACTTCCTTGCCGGTGCCGCTTTCCCCCAGCATCAGGACGGGAATATCCACGCCCGCAACCAGCGCTGCTTGCGAGCGAATCTTGCGCATGGCCGGACTGGCAGCCACGAAAAATACCTCGTCGGCGAGTTCTTCGACCTCGCCCGCAAAATTCTGCTGGTTCTTGCCCAGGCACTGGTCAAGGACGGCGTCCAGTTCCGCTTTCTGGAAGGGCTTGGTCAAGTAATCGTGCGCGCCCAGTCGGATCGCCTGCACCACTTTGCGAGTATCGCTGACGCACGAAAGCATGACTACCTTCATACCCGGCACAAGCTGCCGCAATTGTTCCAGCGTCTGCAGACCGTCGATGCCGGGCATGAGCAGGTCGAGCAGCACTAAGTCGGGCCGCAGACCTTTTTCCACCCGCTGCAGCGCTTCCTCGCCCGTCGAAGCGGTTTCGACCTTGTAGTCATCCACTTCGAGCAGGGTGCGGATGTAACGCAGCATCCCTGGTTCGTCATCCACCAACAAGATGTTGACCGCCTCGGTCATTTATTTTTCCCTTTACTGGGGGCGATGACAGCCGGCTTGAGCGGAACGATAAACGAGAATTTCGCGCCCGACCCCAGCTCGCTTTCCACCCAGATCTTACCGCCCATGGCGCTCACCAAGCGGCGCGCGATCGCGAGTCCCAACCCCATGCCTTCGATTTGCGCTTCATTTCCCGGCAGCCGAAAGAAATCGTCGAAAACTTCGATGTGATATTCCGCCGGAATTCCCGGCCCAGTATCGGAAACGCTGACCTTTACCGAATTCGGCAGGGGATTATTCTGCCTCCGCCGTTCGCCCGGCCTAGCCGAGCTGTTGGGGGTGCGCCGCTCCCACATGTAAGGCTCGGCGTGCAGCCAAACCGTGCCCCCACTGGGCGTGAACTTGGAAGCATTTTCCAGAAGATTTGAGATCACCCGCTGCAGCTTGGCCGAGTCAAAGGTAAACTCCGGCAATTTCTCGTTGGCCAGAAAATACAGCGCCAGGCCTCGTTCCTGGAACCGGTGCGCCCAGAGACGGCAGACCTCGGACAGGCAAGGGTTGACGTTGCCAGTCTCGTACCGCATCTTCATCTCGCCGGTTTCGAGCACGGTGTAGCTGAGAAAATCCTGTATAAAGTCCTGTAAACGCTGCCCGCTGGCCTGCATGTCCCCGAGAATCTCCCGCTGCCGTTCGTTGAGCGAGCCCAGTTTTTCATTCTGCAGCAGTTCGATGTAGCCGTTCAAAATTGAGAGTGGAGTCTTGAGGTCGTGAGCAGCTGACCCAAGGGCGTTCGTGGTTCGTGAGGAACGTTCCCGCAGCTGGTTGTACTCCCGCAGTAATTCGTCATAACTCAGGGGATCGACAGGCATAGGTCCGTCTGGAGTCGGCTCCACCTTCGCCACTACCGCGCTGGCGTCCTGAGCTCCTGCTTCCCGAGAAAGACACGTATTTTCCGGCGCAACGCCCATAGATGAAAAACTCACAGGTTGGCTTACCGGGGAGGGGAAAACTAGCCGAACGAACCAGATTCCGTACCCTAGAAAGCGTATGGCACCGCTTTTACAGTGTCAACGGAAAATGCAAGCAAGTAGTAACGAAAGGGAAAAACCTTGCGTTTCTAAGCGCTTCAAAGTTCGAGGTTAAATGCCTTTCATGCGGAGAATAAAAGGAGAAACAAATAGGGTTGCGACGGGGTTCGAAGGCGGATTTATGCGGAATCACCCGTAATCTTCCCGGTTTGTTACCGCAAATGACCTCAGCGGCCTGGCAAGTTTGGCCCCCAAGGTGCGGGAGAGGGTTATCTCGCGTCGAGAGGGGTCAGTTTGAAGCGTCCCGCGAATCCCGAAGCACAGCGCCGACAATGGCCGCGCCTCCCCATCGCTATCCCGGTTTTCGTTCGTAGCCGCGACGAAAAAGGCAAAGATCTACTGGAGTTTGCCACCGCGCTGAACATCTCCGCCGGCGGCGCGCTGGTCGCGGTCCGCCGCTCTTTGCCGCTCTCCGCGCAGGTTTTGCTCGAAATTCCCAGCGCACCCCTGAGCGCGGCAAACTCGCTACCCAAGGCAGCACGCAATCTCCGCGCCCGAACTCTCTGGGTGACGCACGCGGATGGCTACCATCTGGTCGGGCTCAAATTCTCTCGTCCGCTGCTCGCCCAGGCCGCGCGTCCGCCCTCTCGTCCAAGGAAAGTTGCTTCTGTTCTGTGAAAAGATTTTCCCACGGCCAGGCTCGCCTTCCAGGCGCAGCCATGTGCGTTGGCGGAGCGCGCCCCGGCCCGCCATAAATCATGCAAGTCAATCAATATAAATAACTTAACTAATAAATGAGGCCCGGATTCGGGGAATTTTCCTGGGTTTGGCTCTCGGGGTGCACAGTATGGTTCCGTAGCACCGGGCCCTGGGCCACTCGACACTCATGACAACTATACCTTCCGTCACTTCGCTGGCTACTTCACTGGGAGAGTTTCCTCCCGAGGCCGTGATTTTCGGCCACTCTGAGGTCATGCAGTCGCTGCGCGACCGCATGGACAAAGTAGCGAGCGCCAACGTTCCTGTCCTGATTCAGGGCGAAAGCGGCACCGGCAAAGACATCATCGCGCGCATGATCCACGGGCTTTCTCCCTGGCGGAATGGACCTTTCGTCAAGGTTAACTGCCCTGCGATTCCGGGCACGCTGCTGGAAAGCGAGCTCTTCGGATACGAAAAAGGCGCCTTCACCGGAGCCTACGGATCGAAACCGGGCCGGGTGGAGTTGGCCCATCGCGGTACGCTGTTCCTCGACGAGATTTCTGAACTCGACCTCGGTCTGCAATCCAAGCTGTTACAGCTGCTGCAGGACGGGCAGTTCTGCCGCATCGGCGCTCAGGAAGACAAGAAAGTCGAAGTGCGCGTGGTCTGCGCCACCAACCGCGTGTTGGAAGTGGAAATCGAAAGCGGCACGTTCCGCCAGGACCTGTTCTATCGCATCAACGTGGTGAACCTGCAGATGCCGCCTTTACGCGAGCGGCGCGGAGATATTCCCGACCTGGTCGCCTATTTCCTCGAATACTACAACCGCAAGTACAACTGCCGCGCCCGCACGCTTTCGGCGGATTTGATGGCCTCGCTGCAGAAACATCACTGGCCGGGTAACATCCGCGAGTTGGAAAACCTGATTAAGCGCTATGTGATTTTGGGCAACGAAGAAGTCATCAGCAGCGATCTGGTTTCGCACCAGCAGGAATATGCCGTTCCCGACATCAACTACGATGGGCCCATCGCGCTAAAGACGATCACTCGTCAGGCCACTCGGGAGCTGGAACGCAAGGTAATCCTCAAGGTGTTGCAAGCTCACCACTGGAATCGCAAGCAGGCGGCCCGCGCCCTGAGCATCAGCTACCGAGCCCTGCTCTATAAGATTCGCGACGCCGGTCTGCCCCCCAACCGCTCCTCCCGCCGCCGGCCGGACACGCTTCCCACCCAGGACGTTGCCGCCGACTGAAGCCGACGTCAGTGTGGGGCGCACACTTTATCCGCCGCCTTTGAAGTTTTTCCGCGTAGTTCCTGGATGTCTATCGCACGGCTTGAACGAATTTCGAATACCTAGAGGCCAAGTCAAAGGGGGCGGATAAGAGTGTCCGCCCTACACGAATGCGGGCCTCCCGCCCGTGCTCCCCATCACAGGCCCGCGGTGGCAATGGCCAAGAATCACCGCCCTCATCCTGAGGAACTTCAGTTTCGAAGGATGCGGCGCGCACCAGTCCACACCCCTCGCACAAGAATCAGAATTCCAATCTGACCACTCCCCCACCTGGCGCAGCCTTGACGAGCTGCCAGAGCAAGCTGGTAACCTTACCTAGCAGCCTAAGTGGACAAAGCAAGGCCAGGTAATCGATCGCCCTTGAGATTCCAGTGATCCCGAACTACCCATCGATGCGCGCAATCCTCACCGCAGCCCTGCTCATCGCGTGCTTGGCTGCGCCGGCGTCGCGAGCCGACGAAGGCATGTGGACCTTCGACAACTTCCCCGTGAAGGCGGTCGCAACCAAGTATGGCTTCACTGCTTCGCCAGCCTGGCTCGATCACGTGCGTGCCTCATCGTTGCGGATCGCGGGAGGGTGCTCCGCCTCGTTCATTTCTCCACAGGGCCTGGTCATGACCAACCACCACTGCGTCGTCGACTGTGTCCAGGCGCTGTCGACGCCCCAGCAAAATCTCGTCGAAACCGGTTTCACCGCTCAGAGCGCCGCGGAAGAGCGGAAGTGTCGCGCATTCGAGCTCGATCAACTGACCCAGATCCGCGACGTGACGGCAGAAGTGCGGCAGGCGCTCGCCGGCAAGACCGGCGACGCCGCCAACGCGGCGCTGCACGCTAAAGAGGCCGAGCTCCAGCAGAGCTGCGGCTCCGATCCCAGCATCCGCTGCGACCTCGTCTCGCTCTACCACGGCGGCGTCTATGATCTGTACCGCTATAAGCGGTACGACGATGTGCGCCTCGTGTTCGCGCCGGAGTTCCCGATCGCCCAGTTCGGCGGCGATCCGGACAACTTTAACTTCCCGCGCTTCGACTACGACCTCGGCCTCTTGCGCGCCTACGAAGGCGGTCATCCCGCCTCCAGCCCCGATTACCTCAAGTGGAGCGCGAACGGTTCGAAAGACGGCGATCTGGTGTTCGTATCTGGCAACCCCGGCGGCACCAGCCGCGAGCTTACCACTTCGCAATTGGCGTTTCAGCGCGACAAGATTTTTCCGCTCCAGATGCCCAGAGTCGCGGAGTATCGCGGGCAATTGGAGCGCTTCATCAATGAAGGCCCGGAACAGGCGCGCGAGGCCGACGAAGACCTGTTTTTCATCGCGAACTCATTCAAGGCGTACTTGGGGCAGCAGCAGGCGCTCCTGGATCCAGAATTCTTCGATATTAAGTTGCGGGAGGAGCAGCGTCTTCGCCAGGCGGTTACATCCGACCCGAAGCTCGCTGCAGACCGATCGGCATGGAACGACATCGCGCAGATCCAGGGCGTGCGCGCACAGCTTTTCACGCGACGGGCGGCGACCACCAACTTCCTTTTCAATTCCGGCCTGCTCGGTCACGCGATCAGCTTAGTGCGCGCCTCGGCCGAGCGTAGTAAACCCAACGGCGAACGCCTGCCCGAATACACCGATCAGGCGCTCTTCCAGATGCAGCAAGAGATCTCCGCGCCCGTCCCCGTTTATAAGGATCTGGAAGAGCTCAACCTGGCGTACCTGTTCACGTTCATACGGCGTGACCTCAGTACAGACGATCCCTTTGTTCGGAAGATGCTGGGCAAGGAGTCACCGGAACAGGTCGCGCACAGGCTCGTCACCGGAACCCATCTGGACGAGGCCAAGGTCCGGGAAGGACTGTATGCCGGAGGTCAGGCCGCGATAGCGGCGTCGACCGATCCTATGATGCTCTTCGCCGCTTCAATTGATCCCGATCTGCGGGCGGTGCGTAAGCAGTACGAGGCCCAGGTCGATGCCCCAACGCGAGCCGCGGCCGAGCGGATCGCAAAGGCGCGTTTCGCCGTCTACGGGACCAGCGTCGATCCCGATGCGACCTTTACCCTGCGGCTCAGCTATGGCACGGTGAAGGGCTTCACCGATGGGCAAGGACGCGTGGTAGAGCCGTACACGACAATCGGTGGTCTCTTCGGCCGTGCTACGGGTGCGCCACCGTATGCCCTGCCGGAAAGTTGGATCTCCGCCAAGCCGGCATTGAACTTGGCGATGCCGATGAATCTCTCGACCACCAACGACATTATCGGGGGCAACTCGGGCAGCCCGCTGATCGATAAAAACGCCGAAATCGTCGGCTTGATCTTCGACGGAAATATTTTCTCGCTCGGCGGCGACTACGGCTACGATCCGGCAAAAAATCGTTGTGTTGCGGTCGACAGCCGGGCGCTGCTCGAGGGTTGGCGCAAGGTGTACCACTTCAACCGGATCATTGATGAGATCGAGTCCGCGCGTCGCTAGCACGGCTGAGCATCGACCGCTTTTCTCAGGGGTGATCACAGTCGGTGCATGCGAAGATCTCGGACGGGCTTCACCATGCGCCCAAGTTTTACCCCTCGCCCTGGATCGAGCCCGAGTCGTTCATTCTCGAATCGCAGCCTACAAGTTGTCCCGAAAATCGTTAGCCGAGGGCACGACTGAGCTGCGCCTTTTCGATGTACGTGCGTGCGATGTAGGCGTCCACGCCCGTCCTCCCGGCGATCCGCAAGAGCGACGTGGGGACAGGCGCGCTGACCGTCAAGACGGGCCAGGCTCGCCAGCAGACTTCAGTTCGCATTGCCCGCAGCTGAGGAAGCGGCCGTGCCATCCGCGCTAGACAATTGCCGAGCTGTGATGAAAGCCGCTGTGAGTGCACTCCAGAGCTCGGAATTTCTCCGTGTGGCCAGCCCCAGTAATACAGGATTGAGGGTATTGGACCACAATCTGCTGACTTTTAGGATAGTCGCAGGATTTCGGCCATGTACATTTCACGGCGAAGGCGCAAAAAAATCTTCTTATATCTCTGGGTAACCGTCTCGGGGATCGCATGCGGTTTAGCCGCTGGACTGATGCCGCAAATATCCACCACGCTGAAGTAAATTTGGCGAGGTGAAATTGAGTGTGTCGAGATCTTTGTCCCCCCCAATTAGGTTCGCCTCGCGGCATGGTGCGCGGCGCTGTTGCGCGTTGCGCAGATTCGTTGTCGCTGGTCGGCCATTCAGACTCTCCAGTAGTCCGGTCGCCACTGCCCGACGGTTTTCTTGATGTCGGCATTCGAAAGCTTCTCTGACAAGGCTTTGGCTGCCAGTGCCGGTAGCTCGGCATCGGAAGCAAAGCGCAGCCCCACTAACTGTGATTCCGAGAGTTCTCCAATGCGAGCCCGCATAGGCTTGTCCAGCAGAATGGCAAGCCGCAGCCGCTCCTCGAGCCGGATAATCCGGTCCTGCAACTTGAGCGCGTAGAGACGTATCTTGAAAACGGCTGCGGTGGCTGCCAGCATGAAAACCACCAGCCACGCTGAATCCAGTCCCGGATGCGTCGCCAGATGCACCACGGAGATGATGGCGGTAATGGCAAACACCGGCAAAATGAAGAAGTGAAATGGCGGATCAAGCCGGGAATGATTGGAGAAATTCTGAGGAACTTTTTCGGCCATGCTGCGCTCCTTGCGCGAGTCGAAAACCAGTACTCTACCCGAGGCGTCGCGCAGAACCGAAGTCCGTAGCGCCGCCCCACGCCCTCGGGGCAGCCGGCAGAGCTTGCCCTGAGCGCAGTCGAAGCAACGCCGGCGCTACATTTATGCGATCACGATCTTAGCGAGGTCTGACGTCCAACGCCCGAAATCTGACCCCTATTGCTTTTTCTTCTTCCCAAACAGCCCGCCTAGCGCATCCACCGCAGAGTTCCCTGAAGGATTCTTACCCTTCTGCCCGCCCAGGAGGCCGCCTAAACCGCCTTTCAACTGACCGCCCACCATGCCCTCTACGTCGGGCATAAATTTTGGATCGGACGTAGTTCCCTGGATGAAAAAGGGAATGCTACCGCCCTTGCCTCCGATGCCCGCGAGCTGCGTGAGCCCAGTCACTGCTCCGCCGGACAGGCTTGCGTTCATCTTGTAGTTCAACGCCCCGCCGGGGCTGATGGTTCCGTCTCCGGTAACCGTGCCGAGAGCGGGAATGGTCAGGTTGATGTTCTGCGTACGCACGCCCTCGGGGGCGACGCGCGCATCGGTGCTCAGGTTCTGGATGGAGGTGTCCGACCCAGTCTGGGTGCCAGACAGTGCGGAGATGGCCGACATCTTGGAGGCGAGATTGAAGCGGGCGAGTTTGGTCTGCGCCAGACGAATCGGGCCGGTGATGACCAACTTGTCCGCTGGGCCGGCGATTCCCAGGTTGGCGGAAAGGGTTCCGCCCTGCAGCGACGATCCGGAGGGCAGGATGATGCCCAGCGCGGGCAGCATGGCCTGAAGATCGTCCACCGGCATGCCGTCGGCATTGAGTTTCATATTGAGCAGCGTCGATTCTCCCTGCGACTGGTAAGTGCCGGTGAGCTTGGCCAGGGCCTTGCCCAGAGAGACATCGCCCTGGGTCAGGGTTCCGGATTGCTTTTGCAGGTCGTAATCGGTGGCATACTTGATTTCCACGGGGCGTCCCGCTGGCGAACCCTTGGAGGCCAGCTTCAGCTTGTCGGCCTTCAGCGTGCCGCTGGTTCGTGCCAGCTTGCCATCGGAGCTGAGGGTGCCATCAAAGTCGGCGAGGCCCGCAATTCCGGTAGACGGATCGACGAATCCGGAGGCAGCCAGGTCGAGACCTTTGACGTGGACTTGCGCCTCCAGCGGACTCGCCGAAACATCGCTGGAGTTAATCGGGCCAGCCTTGCCGTCAAGTTTCAGGCTGCCGCCGGCGGGAAGATTCGCGGTCATCGTAAAAGGGAACTGTGAGGTCAGGGAAAAGTCGCGCACACTGATGTTCACGTTGTCATATACATGAGGCTTGATCGACGAGTTTGCCCGATTTACCGATAGGCGGCCATCTTTCACATCCAGCTTGCTGACCGAAAGATTTGCCGTGGACGATGGCGACTCCGGGGCCGCCGGCTTCGTCGCAGCTTCGGACTTGTTGCCCAGGCTGGAGAAGTTCCATTTTCCCGCGGCGTCACGCAGCAGAGAAATCTCCGGCCGGTCGAGCGTAACATCGGTGACGTGCAAAATCTTGGAAAAGATCAGCGGCATCACTTCCACGCCGACCTTCAGCGCCTTGGCGCGGATGAAAGGATCTTTACTGAAAGCCGGATCGTCTGAGATCGACAGATCCTCAGCCGAAACGCTTCCCGACAAAATCGAAAGACTGAGGTTGCCGACTTTAACCTGGCGGCCGAGGGCGCTGGAAAGCTCAGATTCCAGCTTGGGGCGGAAGCTGTTGACATTGATAAGGAAGGGCAGCGCAATCACCACCAGCAGAATGACGGCCACGACGATGCCGATAATTTTCAGCGCGCGTTTCATAGCAGGAACTCCTTGACGGAAGTTGGTTCGTTTGATAGCTGGTAACTTGAGGAGTAAGCCGTGGACGGCCACAGTCTATCAAAAAGTGGGGTTACTGCGGTTCCTGCGTAAGTTCGGGATTGGGGGCGGGGCCGCCATAGAGCTCTTTCTGTCGCTTGTCCCGTTGTTGGTTCATCACGCGGGTGGTGGCATCCATCTCGGCGCGGGCGTCCTGGGTGCGGCCCAGGCGTTGCAGCAACTGTCCACGCAGGTAGTGAACGCTGGAATTGCCAGGGTCAATTTTTGCCGCCGCATCGATTTCGGTAAGTGCCTGGGTATATTTGCCTTCACTCTGGTACACGCGAGCCAGCTGGTAACGAGAACTACCCAGACCGGGATCGAGCCGCAAGGCCTGGCGCAGATTCTTTTCCGCTTCCTGATTGTTTCCCTGCAGTGAGTTCACCAGCCCCAGCTGATCGTAATTGTAGGCCACATCCGGCTCCAGGGCGGCGTCTTTGAGAAATTCGTCTTTCGCGTGCTGCAAGTCCTGCTTTTTAAAATAAGCCACTCCCAGGTTGAAATGAACGAATGGAAGTTTGGGATTGCCCTGGGCGGCGAGTTCAAGCTCCTTGATGGCCTCGTCATATTCTTCGCGGTTGATATGGGCCTTGCCCGACAGTAGATGCAGTTCGGGAGAGCCCTGTCCGGTTTCCAGCAGTTGGCCAAGCGCGCGCTGCTCGAGATCCGGACGGGAAGACTTGCCCGCGGCTATTCCCAACACGTAGAGGTAGTTCAGCTGACTCGACGCCTGCGGCCAAAGAGGTTCCAGCATGGTCGCCGCATCGGCATAGCGCTCGGTAAAGAAGTAGCAAAGCCCCAGAAGGTAGCGCGCCTGGTAGGAATCGGGCGTATCACGCACCACAGATTCAAAGGGGCCTACGGCGGCGCGGAACTGGTTTTGCCGGTAGTAGACCAGACCGAGATTGAGGCGAATGCCCGATACTTGCGGCATCAGATGTTGGGCTTTGCGCAACTGCTCCAGCGCCTGCGGCCATTGCTTGCGCCGCATGTGAATGACGCCCAGATTGGCGTAGGCGCCTGCTGCTTGCGGGTCCAGAGCCAGCACGCCGCGAAACGAGCGCTCGGCCACCTCGAGATTGTTTTTCTTTAGAGCAGCTTCGCCTTCGTGAAACAATTGCTGAACGTCCGCAACCTGAGTGGATGGCTGCGCCGGATGCGCGGTCTGGGCCGTGGCGTGACATAGGAGCGCCAGCACGACGAGGATGAGGAGCCTTGACAGTGATTTCACTCTGCTGTAGTGTCCGCCAACGACTGCCTGGAATTCAAGCCAGGCAAGTCTCCGGTAGCGGTGCAGTTTGATTCCGGGAAGGATCGATCGAGTTCTTGCCGCTCTTGGCGAAGTCCGGGCGGTCTTTGCGGTTAAAGGCTTTTGACCGCCGAGCGCGCGATGCAACGCCAAGATGGCAAAGAAAATCTTTTGATTCGATCAACAAAATTCTGACTCGCAACTGACATGGTCAAAACTTCGGTGATCACGATCCGGGACGTGGCGAAGGAAAGCGGTTTTTCCTCGACCACAGTTTCCATCGTCCTGAACAACGCGCCCCTGGCGCGCTACATTCCAGCCGCCACCAAGAAGCGGATCGAGAAGGCGGCCAAGAAACTGGGGTACCGTCCCAACCTGTTTGCCCGCTCCCTGCGGAGCAAGCGCAGCCACACCGTCGGCGTGATGGTTTTCGATATGACGGACCCGTACTGCACGCTGATTCTGCGGGGCATTGAAAATTCTCTTTACCAGTCTTCCTACCTGCCCATCCTGACCGACGTGCATAACGAACGCAGCCGGTTTGAGCGTTATCTGGAGATGCTGCTCGACCGGCGCGTGGAGGCACTGATCGTCTTAGCCAACTGGCTGTTCGTCGATATTGACGTCCTAGCGGACCTCGAAAAGAGCAGCATTCCAACCGTCATGATTGGGCGCGAGCTGCAAACGGATTCGGTCAGCTCGGTGATAGTGGACAACGAAATCGGGGCCTACTCCGCGGTTGAGCACTTGCACTTACTGGGACATCGCAAGATCGCCTTCATTCGCGGGCCTAAGACTCTGGCGGATAGTGCACCGCGCTGGCGAGGCGTCCGGTCGTTTGCGAAAAGCAGCGGACTGGAACTGGATCCTCGTCTGATCCTGGACCTGCCAGAATCGCGAGATCCGATTTCAAGTTTTGAAGCCGGCTACAAATTAACGGAGGAACTGGTCAAGGGCAAGCGGTCATTCACCGCTTTGATGGCTTTTGACGACATGACCGCGTTTGGCGCTGTACGTGCATTGGCGAAGGCGGGCCTGCGCGTGCCGGAGAACTGTTCCGTGATCGGTTTCGATGATGTCGCGGCTTGCAGTTTGTACACTCCGCCGCTAACCACGATACGCCAGCCCATGGAAGCGATGGGAGCGATGGCGGCGAATCTGGTGGTGGAGGGTATCAATGCGGTGCTGGAGAAGCGGGAAGTGTCGGCGGTACACCGAAAAATGGCGCCGGAGTTGGCGGTGCGCGAGTCCACGCGCAACCTGCCATAACCTGAATTTCGACGGAAATGCCTCACTCCGTCCTCTCAGTTAAAAAGCTGATAGGCACTACTTCCCTGCTTTTTTTTCTTGACACTTACTGTCAAATTACCGCAGTATTCAGGCTATTGATACGTTTTAATAAACCCTTTCTCCGGAAATGTCGCATGGGACCCCAGGCCCTTCGACGAAACAGAAAAAATGTTTCTGGCAGGCTGAAAGTCCGGACGACGTAAAGCAGGTTTACCGGGCGGGTAGGGGCGTGATACGGACCGGGTACAGGGCGGCGAGAGGTCCTAGGATTGCTCGTCAAGCCAGTTCCAGCGATCGAACTTCTGTGACCGCATTCCTTGAACGACAGGACCGGTTTTAGACAATTTTTTAGGGGGTCGGCGATGAAATCCCGCGCATTGTGGTTGAGCATGGTTCTAACACTTTCGTTGACGGCGTTTGGCCAGGACACAGGGTCGGTTACGGGCACGGTGACAGATCCGAGCGGCGCAGCCGTCTCGGGCGCCCCGGTAACCCTGAGCAGTGCCGAGCGCGGTATTGACCGCTCGACCACCACCAATGAAAGCGGGGACTACCTTTTTGGCGCCATGGGCAGCGGTTCCTACGATCTGGTGATTGTGGCGCCGGGTTTCAAGAAGTACCAGGCAAAAGGCGTAAAACTGCAGGTGGGACAAAAGGCACGGGTGGACGTCGCTTTGCAAGTAGGAGGCGCTAACACCGAGGTCACGGTCGAAGGATCGAGCGTGGCGCAGGTTGAAACCCAATCGTCCGATCTTTCGGGTACTGTCAGTGGCAAAGAAATAACGCAGTTGGAGTTGAACGGCCGGAACTTTACTCAGTTGGCGACACTGGTCCCCGGAGTCAGCAATCAGTCGGGACAGGATGACGCTAGTGTGGGGGTCGGAGGCAACGTTTCCTTCAGCATGAATGGCGGCCGCACCGAGTACAACAACTGGGAACTGGACAGCGGCGACAACATGGATAACGGCAGCAACACCACGCTGAACGTCTATCCCAGCCTCGAGGCTATCGCCGAGTTCAAGGTGCTGACTTCGAATTATGGCGCGCAGTACGGCCGCAACGGCTCCGGCACGGTGGAGGTTGAAACCAAGTCCGGAACCAGAAGCTTTCACGGCAATGCCTACGAATTTGTGCGCAACGACATTTTTAACGCCAATACCTTCCCCCAGAGCACTGTGCCTCCCTACAAGAAGAATGATTTCGGATACACCATCGGCGGGCCGGTGTATATTCCCGGACTTTACAACAAAGACAGAAGCAAGACTTTTTTCTTCTGGTCGCAGGAGTGGCGGCGTGACCGGGTTCCAGCGAACCTGGGCAGCGTTACCGTACCCTCGTTGGCAGAGCGTAATGGTGATTTCAGTGACCTCTGCCCCGGGGCCGATTGTCCTCAGATGAATGGTCCCGGCACTCCGTTCCCAGGGAACATAGTTCCGATTGACCCGAACGCCACAGCACTCATGCTGGAGATTCCGGAGCCAACCCAGGGGGTCAATACATGGAATGCGGCTCCTACCCTGCCCACCAACTGGCGTGAAGAACTAATCCGGGTTGACCACAATTTTAGCGACAAAGTTCGCGGTACTTTCCGTTATATCCACGATTCCTGGAACCAGATCTATCCCACACCGCTCTGGACCAACGGAACTAGCTTTCCGACCATCCGCACCAACTTTGGCGGACCGGGCGTCAGCATGGTAGCGCGCCTGACCGCTACGGTTTCGCCCACGCTCCTGAATGAATTTGTCGCCAGTTATACCACTGACCACATCACGTTGATTCCAGTCGGTGCGTGGCAGCGGCCGGCCAGCATGACGTTTGGCTTGTTTCCCGGCGCCGACGCCGGCAAGATCCCGGGGATTAGTCTGGGCGGTGGGGGTGTCTTTAATTTTCAGGAGGACGTTGGGTACCTGCCCAACGGCCCCTACAATTCTAACCCCACCTACACCTACAGAGATAATCTCACCAAGATTATTGGCAAGCACAACCTGGTCTTTGGTGGCTACTTTGTGGCCGCCCAGAAGAATGAACTGGCAGCGCCCGGAACTGCCACGAACGGCGTGTTAACATTCGCTACCAGCAATCCGGGCAGCACTGGCAACGCCTTCGCCGACTTACTGATCGGCCGGGTGGCGTCTTTTGCTCAAACCAGTGCCCAGCCCAAGTTCTACAATCGCTACAAAATTTTCGAGCCCTACTTCCAGGATGACTGGCACGTCACTAGCCATCTAACCTTAAATCTTGGCGTGCGCGTGAGTTTGTACGGGACCTATCGGGATCGTTATCACAGCGAATACAACTTCGACGTATCTCGCTATGTCGCCGGCGCAAGCAGTACCGACCCTTCCACTGGACTTGTCGTCGGAGATCCATTCAATGGAGTTGTGCAGTGCGGGGTGACCCAGGGTGTGCCCGCCGGTTGTATGAAGGGTCATCTGTTTAATCCCGCGCCCCGCATCGGTTTTGCGTGGGACCCGAGGGGTAATGGCAAGACGGCCATCCGGGGTGGTTATGGAGTTTTCTTCGAACACGCCAATGGCAATGAAGCAAACGCGGAATCGCTGGAGCCCGCCGCCAGTCCGGCCGTGCAAACCACCAGTGTATTCAAT
>Ga0070708_100001683_pt1 | contig 16984 bp, 15 predicted proteins | sample KBSK5503metaG_FD_65469 | JGI IMG/M metagenome (GOLD analysis project Ga0070708, IMG submission 65469) | Corn, switchgrass and miscanthus rhizosphere microbial communities from Kellogg Biological Station, Michigan, USA - KBS K5-50-3 metaG | ecosystem: Host-associated > Plants > Roots >... | reverse complement strand
ACATCAGGGTTGTTGCCGCTCAATGCGCCACTCGCGCTGACGCGCTCGTTGGATTCGCCAACACGGGATTCGACATCAGGGTTGTTGCCGCTCAATGCGCCACTCGCGCTGACGCGCTCGCTGGATTCGCCAACACCGGATTCGACATCAGGGTTGTTGCCGCTCAATGCGCCACTCGCGCTAGCGCGCTCGCTGCGGGCGGGACGCCCGCGGTCCCAGTGAAGAGGTTGAGTTAAGCCGCAAGCGTGACGAAACGCCGCTGTGGCAGCACTAGAATCAATCGCTGCAATCAAGGGTAATGTGTTTTTTATTAAACGCTGGCTGATCTTTAAGTACTCATTGCCGGGTTGCTGTTGCTTTTGATGTGCAGCCAGGGAAACACTCATGCACAATCGCATGATAACCAACCCATGTAACGCCTCGATCTCAGCCTGCTGAAGCGGATACTCTTTGTGATACCCCGCAACAACCTGCGCGGCTACGGTCATCGGGTCGGCTTTATCGAGAACTACATAGGCTATGGCCACGGCAAGGTCCCCGACCGTATGGCTGTGGACCATATCTCCGAAGTCGATCAACCCAACCACGGTCGGGTGCTGCGGATCGGAATCGCCTCGAGGGCTAACGAGAACATTATAATCATTCGCATCGCCGTGAATCACACTGCGGCGAAGTTTGGACAGCAAGATACTGACATTGCGTTCAAACGTTCCCGCGCTCTCGAATACCAGCTCTCGCAGTTTCAGATCTCCGATCATTTGTCCGTATTCACTAACGATTTGGAGACCATTAGCCAGGTCCCAATGAAAATCACGATGAAGGGCGGAATGATCAAATTCGGCGAGCTCGCGATCCAATTGGCCGAGCTTCCGGCCCAGGTCGCGCCATAGACCAGGTGAATTAGAGCGCGCTTCGGCTAGTGGTGTGCCGGGCAGATAGGTCAAGAGCCGGACAAAATGAGTTGTGTGGGTCGGCGAATCAATCAGTGACACATGCGCTCCGGAGAGCGATGGTATGACGCGCGGACAAAGAGAAAGCCGTGTTCCCAGGTGGGACATGGCCTCGTTCTGCGCTTCGAGCAGAGAACGGTCTTCGAGAGCGTTTGCGATCTTAAGCACAAAATTCTCACCGGACTCGGATGTGAGCAGAAAGTTCTGGTCCCGTTCACTTGGCAGTGTATTGGCGGTCGCGCGAAAACCATAGAGTTTCTCGGTTACCGCCGTTGCCGCTACACTGTCGAAATGTGGTGCATGTTTGAGCAGTTCCATTAGGGTCTCCCTATTTGAACGCCGAGTTCTAACGTGTCTCCTGAGTTTTCACACAATCTCTCCCGTTGGTGGGATTCGGAGCTTGCACACAGTCTCTTAAAGCCGTGGTCTCAATGAGACTACACGGGCTGAAGTTATCAGGCTACTGCTGAAGGCTGGAGCGAAAGAGTAAGGTGTCCGATATGCTTCAGCTTGTCGTTTCGTTCGAGGAAAACTGCTGCGAGAGTCGACTACAGGCTGAAGCATATCGGACGCATAAGGTTTAGCGGACAAACTTGCCGGATAGGTACGGTTGCTTGTCACTCGGGTGATTGGCGTTCGGCTTTTTGTCAGTATAGATGTAACTGTCACGGGCCTTCACCACCAGATCGGGTTCGTTGACGCGAACTTTGATCTGCCGGCGCTGTCCGTTCTGCCCAACCGTCTTTGGATAGTAGCCCAGGCTGTATTGTCGTCCGAGTTCTTCCGCAATCCAGCTGAAGGCTTGCGAAATACCCATCAAACTATCTGCACTATAAAAGCGACCACTAGTCACATCGGAGAGTTCGTGCAAATAGCGATTGGCGCGTCTGTAGTCGCCAGGACTTGAGCCGCTACTGCCGCCGCCGCTGGGCCGTGGGAAGGGTAAGCCGAGGATAACACTGCCTCGTCCAGGCAGAGGCCAGCCTCGGCCCAAACCTCCGCCCGCCCCCGACGTATCGTAGTCCACGGTGTAAATTGGCGCGTCTGACTCTTCAGCTTCGTGAATGGTTCCCTCGTATGAGTGGCGGCTGGCCGTGTCAACCCCGTCTGTGAACAAGACCACTGCCTTACGTCCCGTAATGGACTTAAGCTGTTTCATCAGCACTACATCGACAGCGTCGTACAACCTGGTACTACCTCCAGTACGAGTGCGGTGAATAGCTCTAGTAATGGCATTGCGATCGGTAGTCGGTCTGCAGAGTACGTCGATGCTGTCGTCGAACGACATGACCATAACGCTGTCTTCAGGTTTGAGCTTGCCGACAAAGTTGATCGCAGCGTCCTGAATGTCTTCCAGTCGAAACTGCGTCGACCCACTCGTATCAATCAATAGAACTACGGTGAACGGCTGATCGACAGCGGCGAAGTAGGCGATTCTCTGTTCGGCGCCATCTTCAAAGAGGTGAAAGTCCTCGCGACGTAGAGAGGGAATATACCTGCCATTGCGGTCGGCTACGGATACGGGCACCGTGACCAGAGAAGTGTCGACCCGAACTACGTCGCCTTCTATAACTTCATCAACTGCGGGTGTGATGGAGTCGGGAATGGTGTCCGTGCTTGTTGACGACTGGCTATCTCTGGTGCCAGTTTTCGTGTCGGTTTTATCCGGGGCTTCCTTAGTTCCTTTGCGTCCGGATTGAGCGTGCGTTGTCAGGGGAGCAAGCGAGATTGTAATAAGAAACAAGAGGGTAAAGTTCTTCATGATGCTTAACTCGATTGGTTGACCCAGCGGAATGTAGGGAGCCCTGCGCGATCCAGTACGTAATATTGATGCTCAGGAGGGTAGAAAAGGTTTCTTGAGAGTTTTGGTGGGTCACCTTTGTTGGTGGTGTCCTAATTTCACATTCGACTGGGTACTCAGTGTTCTCCGTGTCTTCGTGGTGAAATGGTTTCGGCAGTTTTATTACCACTGAGACACGGAGAACACTGAGAATGCACCAAGACAATCTCAAATTAGGCACTACCCCTTTGTTTATTTAAAAGCTGTATTTGTTTCAGAGTGCTAAACTGCATTAATACTCTCGATTTGAGTTGTTTGTAAATTTTGATGCCGAAGGAGCCACGCTGACATGGACGCTGATCCGATGCAGTTTGTTGAGGGAGGTTCTGATGATAAACAGACTAAAACGGCTGATCCAGTAAAGAAGTCTAGAATCAGCCTAAACACGCTGGTCGCGATTTCGGTGGCCCTGCTGGCTACGTTCATGGGAATCTGCAAGGTCAAAGACGATAATATTGTCCAGGCAATGCAGCAGGCCCAGGCAGACAAGATCGATAGTTACTCATGGTATCAGGCTCGCAATATTCGCGAAGATGTGGCCCGAGCCACGGTTGCGGAGTTAGCAGCGTTGGCAACAACGGCCCCGCCGCAGGCTCAGACGGTTTATCAGGAACAGATCAAAGCCTTTCAGGCAGTCGCCCAGGAGCAGGACGATAAAAAGAAGACTCAGCAAGAAGACGCCGAGAAAGCTGATAAGACATACAACGAACTAAACTATCATGACGACCAGTTTGACCTTTCGGACGCGATGTTGGCGCTGGCAATCTCACTGATGGCGATGACTGCATTGACGCAGAAGCGCTGGCTATTTGCGCTCGCATTGGTACCGACTCTGTTTGGCGTAATCATGGGGCTGGCTGGTCTATTGGGCTGGCACATTCATCCAGATGCACTGACAAGATTGTTATCCTGACCGCCATCTGCTTCAGAGCGATATTCTTTTGCAATGTAGGTGCAGTGAACAAGTCCATCAGCAAAGCCCGTAGTATTGCATTTACCGTCTTCCTGGCGCTTATCAGTGCGTTCTTTTTCTTTTACACCGCACGGTTGCTTTATGTGACTAATGGACTCCGCCGCATTCGAGTCGGTGGGCAAGGCGCGTACGTCGGCGCGATTGTGTTTCCACTGATCGCTCTTGTTTGCGCGTGGGGAGCGTGGCGCTGTTTTCGCGCAGCACGGAATTGAACGATGACCGGCGAGACTTCAACATGGTCATCAACAAGAAAGGTCCAGCCCGTCGCTCTCGGGCCAGACCTTTTTTGTTTGCAGTTCGTTCCTATTTAGTAGGCCTGAAGATTCAGAATTGTGTTCAGGATCTGGCCAAGGATGCTATAGCTGCCATTCGAATATGAACCGTACTGATTACGGCTGTAATAACCATCTTCATATCCGCGTTGAAAACCCTCACGGAAGTAGTACTGATACTCGTTGAGATCAACGTAGTAGCCGTCATAACCGTAGGTTGCGTCTTCGAAAGCTCCCGAGTCCTGGTAGTTATAACCCCAACCATCTTCGCGATCGGCTTGTCCGGCGCGAAAGCCTTCTTCGTAACCACTGTTCACGGCGCGCCTTAAGAGATCAGCACCATACTGTGTAGTCTTGTAATAGGTGCCTTGCCGAGAGTAACGATAATTGGGATAGCCATAGTTGTCGTACCGAAAGTTCTGCAGACGAAGCTGATCCTGTCGTTGTCGTTCCCAGTAGTTCTGCTCAAATCGCCAACGCTGAATACGTCTCTGCTGCTGTAACTGGCGGTCGCGCTGCTCGAAGAATCGTTGTTGTTGCCCGCGTTCGCGATACTGAGATTCGCGCCGCCGTTGCAAATCTTGCTGTTGACGCTGCCAGTCTGAATTGTCGCGTTGTCGCGATCCACGCCAGCGGTCGGATTCCTGACCTTGTTGGCGTTGTTGCTGGCGCTCAATTTGACGGCGTTGTTCGACCGATTGATCGAGGCGCCCATTTTCTCCACGGCGCTGATCGTCTCTGCGCCATAAGTCCTGTCGCTGATTCTGTTGCTGCCTCTGACGCTCCAGTTCCAGACGCTGACGTTCCTGCGCCTGCCGCTGCTCATTCTGGCGCTGCTGATCAGCGCGTCTCTGCTGGTCGTCTCGACGCCATGAATCCTGCCGCTGCTGTGTGCCGCGTTCTCGTTCCGCCTGCCGCTGTTGCTCAGCGCGCTGTTGTTCCTGAACCTGCCGTTGTTGCTGCCCGGCTTGTCGTTGCTGATCGTTTCGACGCCATTGATCCTGACGTTGCTGTTGCTCGGTCTGACGTTGTTGATCCTGAGCTTGTCGTTGCTGAACGGCTGGTTGTTGTCCCTGCTCGCGTCGCTGGCCGTCATCTCGGCGGCGTTCCTGGCGCTGTGGTGGTTGCGTCGGTTGCTGAGACTGATCGCTTCTGCCACGACGTTCTTCTTGCTGGCCGCGATCTCGGCCCCGATCCTGTGCGTTGGCTGCGACATTGACGCCGAAGACTGACACGACGACGGCAAACAATACTGCGAACCACCGAGTAAAATTCGTTCCCATAAAGCCTCCTGCCCTTGCTCTCAAACGGATCGTCACCGACCCCGTCGTTCACATAGGCAAGAGGCATTCCATCGTGATCTTAGTAACAACACGTAGCAGAGAAGGCAACGTTGGAACACGTTTTGGTACCTGAGGTAGACCGAATGGAGCGCTCAGGTGATATAAATACGTGCGATTGTGGAGCGAGGTTACGAATCTCTGACAAAGGAATTAAGTGGGAGCTTTGTTACTTATAGGACTGCTGTTTGTTGTCCCACAGTGGATAACTGGCTTCATCTGTAATCGATGCGGAGGTAGCAATTGCTTCAGCAAGCAATCGTTCGCAGGCCCTGTGAGAATTTTGCAGCAGGTTTGACGACCGTATCGCTGGGGAAACCGGACTATGCCCGCGCTCTCCAGCAACATGAGGCGTATTGCGCCGCTCTCGAGGAGTGTGGTCTTACGCTCACACGCCTTGATGCCGATCAGCGATATCCCGATTCCACTTTTGTGGAAGACACCGCGGTGCTGACGAAACGATGCGCTGTCGTTACTAATCCCGGCGCACCTTCCCGCGCGCGAGAGGTTGCAGACATCAGCAAGACGCTCGCTCGCTTCTATTCTGAATTACATTCTATTTGTGGACCCGGTATGTTGGATGGTGGTGACGTCTGCGAAGCAGGGAATCATTTCTTTATCGGCATCTCCGAGCGTACAAATGAAGCAGGTGCGCAACAGTTAGCTGAGCTACTGACGTCTTTTGATTACACTGCGAGCTTGATAGATATAAGAGACGTCGACGGTATGCTGCATTTGAAAAGCGGACTGGCGTACTTAAGCGACAACAGATTGGCAGTAATTGATGCACTCCACAGCCGCGCGGAGTTTCGTGGTTACGATCTGATACGCGTCAATGCTGGTGAGGAGTATGCCGCAAATTGCCTGACCATTAACGGCAGTGTGTTGATAGCCGCAGGCTATCAGATATTGGAAGTAAAACTTCGAGAGTTGGGTTATCAGACGATCGCGTTGGCGATGTCAGAGTTTCAGAAGATGGATGGCGGCTTGAGCTGCTTGTCGCTCCGTTTTTGAATTTGGTGCGGCTCGGAGAAACGGGGTGATCTACTGAGCCCCGTGAAGATGCGCAAAAGAGAAGATCAGTATACTCTTCGTTTATCAAACTAAGGAGGAGACCATGTCGGACGAGCTTGATAAGGCAGCGGCGGTGGGGCTCTTGAATCAAATTCTCGAGGCCGAACTGGCCGGCGTGGTGAGATACACGCATTATTCGCTGATGGTGTTTGGCCATAATCGAATTCCTATAGTGAGCTGGTTGCGAGGCGAGGCTGCAACTTGCCTGGCGCATGCCAATGAAGCGGGTGAACTGGTCACTCACTTTGGCGATCATCCATCGTTGAGGATTGGAGCACTACTGGAAACCCACAAGCATGGGATTAACGACATCCTTGTTGAGTCGCTCGAAGCGGAGAGAGAGGGACTCGCGCTTTACAAGAAGCTTTTCGAATTAGTCAGTGACCGTTCAGTGATGCTTGAAGAATATGCGCGCAAGATGATTGCCGAGGAAGAACAGCACCTCGGCGAAGTAAACAAGATGCTGCGCAAGCCCGGAGAAATCACACCGTTCAGTCAGTGACGAGACTGGTTGCGCTGTGCGAAAACGGAAAAGGGAGTCGTTTGCCGGCAACTTTGTCAACGCGGAAATCGTGAAGGCGTTCATTGTGAGATGAGTATCGTCCACAGGTTCGGACCGTGAGATCTCGCATGCTTTATGCTCCTAATCAAGTTTGAATGCCGCTTACTAACACAAAGTTTGAATGCCACTTACTAACACACTAGATCACTCAACTACAGCAACCTCTCAGGTCGGGAAGGTGGACCCTGTCCCCGCCTCCAGCCTGGAGAAGACTAACCAGCAAACCAAGAACTCAAATGGTGAGTGGCATTCAAACTTGAGGCGGGGACACCTGAGAGACTAATGAAGTTGAGTGCTGAAATCTTAAATTGCCGAGTTGCCAGCCCAACTAAGACGCCGAGTATGCTATCGCAAATAACCAGAGAGTGGTCGGAAAAACAGACAAGCCGTAAATTGGTGGCTTGCGTCGAGCTAATTGGCTTTGTTAGAATCCGTCTCGTTATTTTTTGACACGGTAGGGCTTGAAATATAGAGTCGCTTACCATTTTCTAATTTTTGATAGGATGCTCCGGAAGACCTTCGCCATGAATCGAACAAGCAATCGATTCTTTTCTTTTTAACCGCTAACCCGTCACAAGCGGGCCTTTGGCGAAGGCGCTCCTATCGAATCCGATCTGTTGGTTAATAGTAAATGATTAAGAGTAATTGGTAGGAGGCCTAAGCTGTATTTAGGCATGGCGTCGTTTGCGGCAACACAGAGGCGCAAACGGCTATCCGTTCACTATTAGCTGCCTGGCAATCACTGGTTTGAAATGAGCGAGATCAACGTACAACTCAAAGGCGGCGTGGCAGTCCAGATGCCCGCCTCCGCAACGGTGGCCGAAGCGCTGAAGAAGCTGGATCGTGATCTGGCCAAACAGGCTTTGGCTGCCAAAGTGCGTGGATTTGAAGTCGATCTTGCGGCGCATCTCGATGCTCTTCCAGGCTCGGCAGCCAATCAGGATGCGTCCGTCTCGAACGAAAGCTCCGCAGTGCAAATCGATCCGGTGCTTCCGCAAACGCGAGACGGATTGGAAGTCTTGCGCCATTCGACAGCACATTTGCTTGCCGCCGCTGTACTCGATCTTTTTCCCGGCACCAAACTCGGTATTGGCCCCGCTCTACTTGATGATCCTCGTTATGGTTATTTCTATGACGTGATTACCCCTCGGCCTCTAACAGAAGGTGATCTGCCGGTTATCGAAAAGAGGATGCGCCAGATTGCCAGCCAGAATCTGCCGTACCGTCGCGAAGAGATCTCCAAGGCACGAGCTCTCGAGGTCTTCCGTGAACGCGAGGAGCCTTTGAAGTGTGAGCTGATCGACGAGAAGGCAGGGGCGAACGTCAGTGTCTACTACATCGACGGCTCGCCGTTTATAGATTTCTGTCTTGGTCCACACGTGCCAAACACGAATAAACTGGGCGCTTTCAAGTTGCTTTCTCTTGCCGGCGCCTATTGGAAGGGCGACGCCGCGTTGCCGCAGATGCAGCGAGTTTACGGTACGGCTTTCTTTACCCAGGAAGAGCTCGATGCCTGGTTGAAGCAACGTGAAGAGGCTGAAAAGCGCGATCACCGGAAACTTGGACGTGAGCTCGATCTGTTTTCTATTCAGGAAGAATATGGCCAGGGACTTATCTTCTGGCACCCAAAGGGCGGAGCTATTCGCAAAGAGATGGAAGACTATCTGCGCGAACAATTGCTCAGGCGAGGTTATGGGTTGGTTTTCACGCCACATATTGCTAAGCGCGAGTTGTGGTTCACCAGTGGGCATGAAGAGAACTACCCAGACTCGATGTTTTCACCAATGGAGTTTGAGGAGCAGGAGTTTCGCATTAAACCGATGAACTGCCCTTTTCACATCGGTATCTACAAATCAGCACAACGCTCATACCGGGACTTGCCCTTGCGGTATGCAGAATTGGGTACCGTCTACCGGGCGGAACTTTCAGGCACGCTGCATGGTCTCACGCGCGTCCGCGGGTTTACTCAGGACGATGCTCATATCTTCTGCACACCAGAAACCGTCCGCGGTGAAATACTTGCCTGTTTAGATTTTGCTTTCCACCTCTTCGGGGTTTTTGGCTTTAAGGACATCAAGGTTGAGCTTTCCGTTAGGGGCAACGATCCCAATGCTCATTATCTTGGTTCTGACGAAGACTGGAGCCGCGCTGAAGCGGTATTGGTAGATGCTTTAAATGAAAAGAGTATTCCGCACGAGCGTATCGAAGGTGAGGCAGTTTTCTATGGGCCGAAGATAGATATTCGGGTGGAAGATGCGATAGGCCGCAACTGGCAACTAACGACGGTACAGTTTGACTTTAACCTGCCCGAGCGTTTTCAACTGGAGTATATTGGTGAAGACAACAAACCACACCGTCCGGTCATGATTCATCGGGCGCTGTTTGGTTCGATGGAGCGCTTCTTCGGAGTGCTCATTGAGCACTATGCAGGCGCCTTCCCCTTGTGGCTGGCTCCGGTGCAAGTGGCAGTGTTGCCGATTACAGATCGCGTCAATGAGTATGCTGAAGAGGTTGCGCGAGAACTCCGCAGCACTGGTCTGCGAGTGGAGGCCAACCTGCGTAGTGAAAAGGTTGGCGCCAAAATTCGAGATGCCCAGTTACAGAAGATCCCCTTTATGCTGGTCCTGGGGGATCGGGAAATGGAACAGAAGGTGGTGGCAGTTCGCGAACGTTCGCGGGGCGACATCGGCGTGATGACGCTTGCAGACTTCAAGGAGATGACGCGCCGGCTTATCGAGGCGCGCGCGTTGACAAACACATAGTCCTGGGTCCAACGCCCAAAGTCCAAAGTTCCTCGAGTGAACATTGGATCTTGGACCTTGCACTTGCGACGCAACTGAGGAGGTGCAGAAATAGCTACAGGCTTTCGAGGTCGCGGTCAGCGTCCCGATAATCGGCGTCTACCGCCCGTCCGTATTAACGAAAGAATTCGCGTGCCCCAGGTGCGCGTCATCGGCGAGGACAGCGAACAGCTCGGCGTAATGGACGTGCGAGACGCAATCCGTGCGGCGAGAGAGAAGGGACTTGATCTTGTCGAGATAGCTCCCAATGGAGATCCACCTGTTTGTCGCATCATCGATTTTGGAAAGTTCCAGTACGAGGCCAAGAAAAAGGCGAATGAGGCGAAGAAGAAGCAGGTAACCGTCACGGTCAAGGAAGTAAAGTTTCGTCCGGGAACTGATGAGCACGACTACAGCTATCGGATGAAGCACGCACGAGAGTGGCTCCAGGAAGGTGACAAGGTTAAGGCCACAATCTGGTTTCGCGGGCGTGAGATGACTCACCGCGAGCTGGGTTCACGCATTCTCGAGAAACTGGAGGCAGACTTGTCTGATGTCGGAGAAGTAGAAGCGAGACCGAGGATGGAAGGCAATCAGATGTTTATTATCCTGGGTCCAAAGCGACACAAGACTCCCGCGAAATCGGAGCCTGCTGCGCCTAAGTCGGCGCCTGCAGCGGTCAAGGCCGAGGCCGCGGCGCCTAAAGCTGAAACTGCGCCGCTGCCGTCCAAGGGCACTGAATAACATATTAATGATTGCCAACGTCGCTTGCCGGTGAAAGAAATTGCAGATGGGACGAAAGTGGGATCGCCAAAGCCGGCAGTGAACTGGCGCTGAGGAATAGGATTTGAAAATGCTTAGGAGTAATTATGCCGAAACTGAAAACACACAAGGGCACAGCCAAACGCGTGCGGCTGACAGCCACGGGAAAAATTAAGCGCGGGCACTCGCATGCGCGCCACATACTGACCAAGAAGACAAATAAGCGAAAGCGTCTGCTCGACATTGATGGACTGGTCTCAAAGTCAGACCACGACCGTATTATGTCGATGTTGCCCTACGGGCGAGACTAATTTGAAAAAGTGAGCGACGAGGGATGAAGGACAAGCACCGCCGTCTTTCTCGTGAATTCCTCGATCGTCATTCTTCAGCCTTTTAAAGAGAAAGGGGATTGAAAAATGCCTCGAGCAAAACGTGGAAACAAGCGCCTCGAGAGGCGCAAGAAAATATTGAAGCTGGCGAAAGGCTATCGTGGCACTAAATCGAAGCTCTATCGTTCCGCAAAAGAATCCGTAGAGCGTGGGTTGAATTTTGCCTACACCGGACGCAAGTTGAAAAAGCGTGATTTCCGGAGTTTGTGGATAGTTCGCATTGGGGCCGCTGCTCGCTTGAATGGATTGAATTATTCACAGTTGATGCATGGTCTGAAACTGGCAGGTATTGAATTGGACCGGAAGGTTCTGGCCGACCTCGCCGTGAACCAGCCGGAGTCGTTCGCAGAAGTGTCCAGCCAGGCCAGGAGCGCGTTGGACAGCGAACAACGAAACAGAGCAGCAGCTTAGGAGCCGTAAGTTTTCTCGAAAGGAATCGACAAACTGTGAAGTGCGTCTGTGCAAAAGAGAGCAACGGCCGATTGGCTCGGCTGTTAGTTATGATGTTATTCATTCTGGTAAGCGCCGCGACGGCACTTGCGCGGCAGACTCCTGGAACCTCGCAGGCGAGCGTAACAGTGGCGAGTGATTCTCTTTCAGGAAAATACGAAGGGATTGTGAAGACTACCGGCGCTGCTGATACTCAGCTGTCGCTGGAGTTAAAGAATGATGGCGGCAGGGTTTCTGGTCATCTAGTCAGTCCTCAGGGAACAATTGAGGTCAGTGAAGGCTCCATCGCCGACGCCAAACTCACCCTCAAGTTAGGTGTTGGCGGCAAAGATGGAACACTAACGGCGCGGGTCGAAGGCGAGAAGATAACTGGTGATTGGCAAGCAGGAACCCAAAAACGTGCGGTCGAATTTAAGAAGGTTACAGCTGCCGTCGTAGCAACGTCTCCCGCAATTCCGGTGTCGCTTTCTGGCGATTGGGATGCAGTAGCTGACGCTGAGGGTCAGCCGTTTCCGTTCTCCTTAACGCTGAAAGTCGACGGCGAAAAAGTCTCAGGCAGCAGCAGTTCGCAACTGGGCGAATCGCCGATTAGTACCGGAGACTGGAAAGACGGAAAGCTTAGTTTACAACTCGAATCGCCCAGTGGCGTTATTTCGATGAGCGCAACCGTCGTGGAAGGAAAACTGACGGGGGATTTTGATTTCGCCGGACAGGTTCAGGGTAAATGGGTGGCAGTTAAGAAGCAGTAGGACAAGTTTCGGATTGTCTTGATGGCCGATAGCGAAATAGATCAAGAGCCAACGCAGCAGGTTGAAGCAGCACGCAAAGCGTTCGAGCAAGAGTTCGAGCGCTTTGCCCGCTTTACCGGTTCTGCCGCGGATCTGAGTGGTCTCAGTCTCGAGCAGGCGATTACCGAACTGCGTTTGTTAGGTGAACTGCGTACGCGACACCTCGGGAAGAAAAGCGCCCTGGTGTCCAGTAAGAAAATGATTGGTAGAGTTGCGCCAGAGCTCCGAGCGAGCTACGGACACTTGGTGCAATCGATTGAGACAGCATTGCTGCAAACGCTCGAAGAGGCTGAACAAAATCTCAAGAACTACATCGAAGCTGAGCGCACTATTCTCGAGAGCATTGATGTCACAATGCCTGGCAGACGCCCGCGCCGGGGACATCGCCATCCAATCACATTAGTGCGAGAACGCCTGGAAGACATTTTCGTAGCACTCGGTTACGCGATTGAGGACGATCGAGAAATTGAAACTGATTTCTACAATTTCGACGCGCTCAACATTCCTGAGAATCATCCAGCTCGAGCTTCGCAGGATACCTTCTACACCAAAGAAGGCTTTGCCCTGCGGTCGCAAACTTCCACGGTTCAGATTCACGCCATGCAACGACGCGGAGTACCGGTTCGCATGATCGCACCCGGACGCGTCTTCCGTCGCGACACTCCTGATCCAACTCATAATCCGATGTTTTTTCAGGTTGAAGGTTTATGTGTGGATCGTGGCATTACGATGGCCCATTTGAAGGGGACCGTGGCTGAACTCTTGCGGCGCATGTTTGGGCCTGACACCAAAACCCGCTTTCGTCCATCGTATTTTCCGTTTACCGAGCCCAGCGCGGAGTTTGACTTCAGTTGCTTCAAATGTAAGGGCGCTGGGTGTCGTATTTGTAAAAACTCGGGATGGATCGAACTGGGTGGGTCGGGCATGGTGCATCCGAATGTGTTGCGTGCAGCTGGCGTAGACCCGGGCGAATTTTCCGGTTTTGCCTTTGGCTTCGGCATCGATCGTATGTGCTCGTTAATGTATGAGCTCGACGATATTCGTCTGTTATTCGAGAACGATGTCAGGTTTCTGGAACAGTTTGAATAAGAAAAAACCGAGCTTTGTACTTGGTGCTTAGTACTTTGTACTTAGCACTTTGTACTTTGTACTTGGCAAAAGCACAAAGCACAAAGCACAAAGCACAAAGCACAAAGCACAAAGTTCTAAGCACCTCTTATGCTAATAAGCCACAACTGGCTGCGTGAGCTAACTGACACCAGGTTGAGCCCTCAGGAATTGAGGGAAAGGCTCACTATGGTTGGTCTGGCGATCGATGCAGTTGAGAAACAGGAACGCGATTCCGTGCTGGACGTTGAAGTGCCCTCAAATCGGCCTGACTGTCTTTCGCATATTGGTATTGCTCGCGAAGTTGCGGTAATCGAGAACACACAAGTTCATCTGCCTGCCGATAAACCGCCCCGGACCGAAGGGCGGGCTGAAAGCCTCACCGCGGTCGAAATAAGGGATGCGGACCTTTGTCCACGCTACGCGGCTCGAGTGGTGCGCGGAGTAAAGATTGGACCATCGCCCGCGTGGCTCGCAGAGAGACTCGAAGCCATCGGACAGAGACCGATAAATAACGTCGCTGATGTCACCAACTATGTACTACATGAAACGGGGCAGCCTCTGCATGCTTTCGATCTTCGTAAGTTAAGTGGACACCGCATCATCGTTCGGCGGGCCTCGCCTGGAGAGAAGCTAAGAACGCTTGATGGGGTCGACCGAATTTTCGATAGCCAGATGCTGGTAATTGCCGATGCGGAACGGCCGGTAGCGCTGGCGGGCATCATGGGTGGCGAGGATTCGGAAATATCCGCGAGCACGATGGATGTCTTGATTGAGAGCGCCTACTTCAATCCTGACTCCGTGCGCCGCACAGCACGATCGTTGGGAATGGATACTGAGGCTTCCAGAAGATTTGAACGAGGTGCGGACTGCGAAAACGTTTTGCGAGCACAAGAGCGATGTGTTGCATTGATTTGCGAGCTTGCAGGTGGCGTTGCCACTGAAAATGCAATCGATGTCTACCCGAAGCCATTCGCTCCACGCTCCGTCAATTTTCGCGCAGCTCGTGTTAAAGAGCTTACTTCGCTTTCAGTGGAACCTGTGGAGATGATTCGCATTCTCACCAATCTCGGTTTTCGACCAGAAGGGAATCCAGAGGAGCCACACAGTTTCATCGTTCCTTCGTGGCGTATTGACGTTGAACAGGAAGAAGACCTTGTGGAGGAAGTTGCGAGGCACGTTGGCTACGACAAGATAGCGTCCGAATTGCCGCCTGCTAATCTCTCAGGCGAATATCAACCTGCGGAACTGAAACTACGCGTCTTGCGTCGAGCGCTGAATGCGTTTGGTTTTGACGAGGCGATCAACTTCAGTTTCATCGAGCGACAGACGCAGTTTGATCTGATCCCGGAATTTAGCGGCAAGGAGAACAGTCAGATCGAACTCAAAAACTCCATCATTGAGAACGCATCCTGGATGCGGCCGACATTGTTGCCCGGATTGTTGGCCGCGATCCGGCACAATCTTAATCATGGCATTCGCGACGTGCGATTGTTCGAAATTGGCCGCATTTTTGCAAGTTCGTGCGTCGGTGAGTTGCCTCAGGAGCAGCAAGCGCTCGCATTGGTAGAGACCGGAGGCGTCGTAGAGCAAGGTAGGGCTCAGGCGGAACGTGAGTTCGATTTCTTTGATCTCAAAGGCGCCTTGGAAACTGCTGTTGATTGGACCAACCTCGGACCGCTGGTTTTTGCAAAGACTGTTGCGAAGCATTTGCGAGTGGGCCAGGCCGCGGATATCAAGCTGACTGATGGCAGGAAAATTGGAACGATTGGCCGGCTCTCCGAAGAGATTGTCTCGTCTTACAAGTTTCGCCAACCGGTTTACGTTTTGGAGTTGGATCTGAGTGCACTTCTCACTTCGCAGGAGAAGGTAGTGCAGTATGCACCCTTGCCCCGCTATCCTGCGGTTGTGCGCGATCTCTCTTTATTGGTCAGTAGCAATGTCACCGTGGGAGAGATCATGCGCGCTGTAAGCGATCGCGGTGTGGCAGAGTACCGCGGTGTCAAGTTAGTTGGCACCTATGAGGGGACAAACGTGCCGGTCGGCAAGCGCTCCGTGACGCTGCGCATCGAGTATCGATCTGATGAACGCACTTTGCGCGACGAAGAAGTTGAACAACGACATGCAGATTTGACTGCTTCGCTGTTGCAAACTTTTGGTGCCGAGCGGCATTAGAAAATAAATCAGGCGGGATTGCAGAATGAGTCTTGCGCTTGCGAGCGTGAAGTCGCATAATCGGTCTCGATTTCAAGCTCATTGTAGCGGGTTGTAGCGGGAGAGTAACGATGGTTGGTCTGTCAGGATTGGAAAAGTTTTCGCATCTCGAAGACAAGATCTACCGAACCATCGAACTAACTAAGACGCTGCGACAGGAGAAGGAGAGCCTGGAAAATGAGCTCTCACTCATGCGTCGCGACATGGGAAGCGTATTGAACGAAAAGGAACGGCTGGAAACCCAAGTCGAAAAGCTTCTGGCGGAACGCGACACGATTCGGATGAAAGTCGAAGCAATGCTCGATGCTGTTGCAGCCCTGGATCCAGAGATGGTAGAGGAACTCAGATGAGCAGCGGAATCGGGCAGATTGTAAACAAAGGCAGTATGGAAGCCACCACCAGCAGTCCCACAATTCGCGTCGAAATCTACAATCAGACTTACAACATCAGGTCTGACGGCGATACGGAATATATTATTCAGCTCGCAGAGTTTGTCGACAGCCGCATGAGAGAGATCTCCTCCGGAACGCTCACGGTCGACTCATTAAAGGTAGCCATACTAGCCGCCCTGCATATTGCCGACGAACTGCATCGCCTGAAGAACATGCACGAACAGGCCGACTCCCAACTCGCGGCACGCAGCACTGAATGTGCGGAGATGCTCGACCGGCTGCTAAAAGTCAGAAACACTCTGGAGCGGGGCGGTTCTGGTAAGATTTCGCTGGGGTAGTCCCCTTCAACAATGAAAAATGACGTAGTAAAATTGCCCCCTTCTCGCCCTTCTGCGCTTATGTTACTATCCGTTCCGGCGGAGGGAAATAGTCTGCGGTGTCCGTCACCGAGCAACGATGATTGAGCCAACGCCGTTGATTAGGGAGACCGAGGTCGCTTGCCAGTGCATTTCTTCATCGTTAAGAAATGCCAGAGGCGGGCGGCAATAAGAGGTCACCCACCTGTCTATGCAGGTTCAATTACGGCTTCGGAACGACTCTTGCGGATCTCCCCCCGCCAAACATACCTGGTCGCAAATCGTAAATAGTGAATCGTAAATAGAAGAGGCTTACGAGTGGCACAGACGTTCGGTCTGTGAAGGTCGGTGGTGCAGATGACAGTTTTAGCAGACTGAAGTCTGGGCCAGAAGCACTTCTATTCACGATGGGCGCTTCACGGTTTGCGACTTTTATTATGAAAATCCTGTTCATCGGAGATGTAGTCGCAAAGCCTGGGCGCGTAGCCGTGCTTGAGCGCATCCAGGATCTGCGCGAGCAGCATGAGATCGATCTGGCAATCATGAACGCGGAGAACCTGGCGGGCGGTTTTTCCGTTACCCCTTCGCTGTGCGAGCAACTCTTTGCTTCTGGAATCGATGTGATGACATCGGGCAATCACATCTTTGATAAGAAGGAGGCGATCGAATACATCCGCAAACAGCCGAAGTTGATCCGCCCAGCCAATTATCCACCAAACACTCCCGGCAGTGGTT
>Ga0070708_100001681_pt1 | contig 16985 bp, 11 predicted proteins | sample KBSK5503metaG_FD_65469 | JGI IMG/M metagenome (GOLD analysis project Ga0070708, IMG submission 65469) | Corn, switchgrass and miscanthus rhizosphere microbial communities from Kellogg Biological Station, Michigan, USA - KBS K5-50-3 metaG | ecosystem: Host-associated > Plants > Roots >... | reverse complement strand
CGTCAATTGGCGCACGCCGCCCTTGGCCGCCGTGTAGGGCACGACCGCCGGGCGCGCGAGCTCGCTCATCAGCGATGCGATGTGGATGATCTTGCCGCGCTTTTTCGCGATCATCCCGGGCAGCACCGCCTGCGACACGACGAACGGCGCCGTGAGATTGGTGGCGATGATGTCGTCCCAATCCTTCTGCGCGAAGTCGACGATCGGCGCGCGGCGCTGGATGCCCGCGTTGTTGACCAGGATGTCGATCGCGCCGTGCTTTGCTGTCACGGCGTCGACGGCGGCCTTGATCGCGGCGCGGTCGGTGATGTCGAAGGCGGCGGCATCGGCTTTCTGACCCGCATCGGTCAGTGTTTTGGCGGCGCGCGCCAGTTCGTCCGGCCTGCGTCCGTTGAGGATGACGGTCGCGCCCGCCCGCGCGAGGCCGCGCGCGATCGCAAACCCCAGCCCGCGATACGCGCCGGTGACGAGGGCCACGCGGCCCGAGAGGTCGAAAGGGTTGGACACGGCGCCTCGTTCACCCACGATCAACGGAACGCGCCCATTCCCATCATCGCCCCACCGAACAGCATCGAAGCGAGCACGCCGAACAGGACGATGGTCAACACAACGGCGCAGAGGATGACGACGATCGTGTAGGCGACGGCTTTGTCGGCCGAGCATTTCTTCAATACCGGTGCGCCCAGGTAGAACGTGTAGAACGCATAGATGCCCGCCAGCAGGCCGATCACCCCTCCGATCGTTCCGAGAATCTGAAAAATCCCGGCGAGCCAAGCCACCGTGTAGGAATAGGTGATGAGTTTCAGCGATTGCAGAAAATTCTTCTCGCCGCCGAAACTCGTTGCGAGCGCGTCGACGATCAGCGCCATGACGTACGTGAGGCCGAGCCCGATGGCATACGTGAGGATCGCGATCGGTGTCCCCAGCGCAAATGACCGGATGATCATCGCGATCGGGCCAATCGCCGCCAGGATCATGATGTAGCCGGTGTAGAGCGACCCGACCGTCGCGGGCTCCTCCGCGATCTTCGGCCATTCCTCCTTCGGGTTGAGCAGGATATTCTTGACGCGGTCGACGAGGTTCATGGTGTCCGCTCCTTGGCAGTATCGTTCGGATTTGTTGTCGTGGAGGGCCCGGTCCGCGCGAGCGACGCATCGCAAGGCGGCGGGCGTGGCGTGAGTTTAGGCGAATGCGGCGGCCCTGTCTTGTCGAACCTTTTCGAATTACGCGGACTCGGCCGCCGACTCCAGCGCCTCGACCATGCGCGCGACGCGCGCCTCCAGCGCCTCGGTCGTCAGCGTGTCGCGGAACATTTCCACCATCAGCGGAAACGAAAACGGCGTGGGGCGCGCCGGTTGCAGCAACAGCGCGCTGCTACTGCGCAGGCGCGTGAGTGCGGCCGCGAGGCGCGGCGCCTCGAGATGCCGCTCCAGGACCTCGCGCACCGACTGCGCCAGCAGCAGGTTCGCAGGGTCGTACTGCGCGAACACGTCGTAGAGGAGCCCGCTCGACGCCTGCAACTGGCGCGTCGACGGCGATTGTCCGGGATAGCCCTGGAAGACGAGTCCCGCGACGCGCGCCAATTCGCGGAACTGTCGCCGCCCCATTTCGGCGGCGTTCAACCCCGCGAGGATGTCGGCCTCCACACGGGGCGCGGCCAGCAGGCGGCCAAGGTCACCCAGCGAAAGATCCACCGGCTCGGGCGAGAGCAATCCGAAGCCGTAATCGTTGACCATCAAGCTGAACGTGCGCGGTATCGCGCGTGACAATCGATACGAGAAGAGTGTTGCGAGCCCCAAGTGCGCGAGCCGACCCTCGAACGGATAGAAAAAAAGATAATGGCCTTCGCGCGCCGCGATGCGCTCGACCAGCCACTCGCGCTCGTCGGGCAGGGCGGACCATCGGCGCTGCAATTCGAGCAGCGGACGCACCAGGCGCAGTTCGGGCGACGCATAGATTCCATGGCGCGCCTTGGCGATCAATCCGCGCGTGCGGTCGGCCAGCAGCGTGGACAGCGCCATCTTGTATCCCGACCAGCGCGGGACGATGCCCTTCGTCGATGCCGCCGGCTTCACCCACGCCGTCATCTCCTTGACGCGGACGAATTCCAGAACGCGACCCGCGAACACGAAGCAGTCGCCCGCGCCAAGCCGCGCGATGAACGACTCCTCGACGTGACCTAACTTGCGGCCGTTGCGAAACTGCACGGTGATGCTCGCCTCGGAGACGATGGTGCCGATCGATGCGCGATGCCGGCGCGCGATGCCCGCATCCGGTACGCGTGCGACGCCGTCGTCGCCCACGACGACGCGCCGGTATTCGGGATAGGCGTTGAGGCTCGCGCCGCCGTGCACGACAAAGTCCATCGCCCATTGCCATTGCGCGTCGGACAATTCCGCATAGGCATGCGTGCTGCGGACCTCCGCCAGCAGTTGGGCGGGAACGAAACCGCCGCCCAACGCGCACGTGACGAGATGCTGGACCAGGGCGTCGAGCGGACCGCGCAGTGGCGTGCGCGGCTCCAAGCGACGGTCGGCGGCGGCGTCGCGCGCGGCGGCGGCCTCGACCAATTCCAGCGCCTGCGTGGGAACAATCGTGATCCGCGAAACGGCGCCCGGCTGATGGCCGCTGCGGCCGGCGCGCTGCAGCAGTCGTGCGACACCCTTCGGTGATCCGATTTGCAGCACCTGGTCCACCGGCGTGAAGTCGACGCCGAGATCGAGGCTCGACGTGCAGACGACGGCTTTGAGCTTGTTGAGGCGCAATCCTTCCTCGACCCAGTCGCGCACGTCGCGCTCGAGCGAGCCGTGATGCAGCGCGATGCGGCCCGCCCAGTCGGGCCGCGCCTCGAGGATCGCCTGGTACCAGATCTCGGTGGCCGAGCGGACGTTCGTAAAGACGAGCGTCGATTGCGCGCCGTCGATGGCGCGGATGACTTCGGGCAACAGCTTGAGGCCGATGTGGCCGGCCCACGGAAAGCGCTCGATCGTCGCGGGATGCGCGGTGGCGATCTCGATGGACTTCGCGTCGAGCCCTTTGACGATCCGTCCACCGCGGACGCGAACGCCGGTCAGGCACGTGAGCGCTTCGTCGAGATTGGCGAGCGTCGCCGACAACCCCCACACCTGCAGTCCGGGTTGCGCGTCGCGCAGTCGCGCCAGGGCCAGCTCGACCTGCACGCCGCGCTTGCTCGACAGCAATTCGTGCCACTCGTCGACGATGACTGCGGTGAGATGCGCCAGGCGCTCGCGCCAGTCGCCGCGCGAGAGCATCAGCGTGAGACTCTCGGGCGTGGTGACGAGTGCGGTAGGAAGCCGCCTCATCTGCCGCGCACGCGCCGACGACGGCGTGTCGCCGGTGCGCACATCGACGGTCCAATGGGGCTGCAACGCGCGCGCCGCGCGCGCGAGCGCGAGCCCCGTGTCCGCGGCGAGCGCCCGCAGCGGCGTGATCCACAGCACGGTCAGCGGTGGCGGGGTGTCAGCGTCGCCAGCAGGGCCAAGCACCAGCGGCGGAAGCCAGGCGGCGTACGTCTTGCCCATGCCGGTGGGCGCGTGCAGCAGGCCGCTGTCGCCGCGTGCGAACGCCGTCCAGACTTCTTCCTGAAACGGAAACGACGACCAGCCTTGCGACGTGAACCAAGTGCGCGCGCCGCCAAATCGGTCGGCGGGACGGTCTGGAGCAGAGATCGCGAAGGTCTCGGCAAAGGGCTCAAGGGAAACCTGCGCAGACACGTTAGCGCGTTGCGTCATCCGGGAAAGATAACAGAGGCGCAGGACCACTGCGCACGAGCGGCAGGGCTAGTTCTCCGGAATGCCCGACTTGCGCAATCCGGGGTACCAATTGGCTTCCGCGAGCTTCATATATTCGGGTGTGTCCGAGTAGTGCTTGGAACGCAGCTGCGCGATCGAGTAATCGGGAACCGTGCGAAGAAGCCGATCCTTAGCGGCAACGGCCTTCGGCAGATTGCCCTGGTTGGCGTATGCGGCGGCCAGGAACGACTGGATTGTCCAGTCGACGTCATCAAGCGCGGCTGCTTTTTCGCAGGTAGCGATCGTGATGTCGCCGTGCCCAAGCAGCAGGTGGGCTTCGCACGCGATTCGCAATGGCCAAGCAAGGTACGTAGGTGACTTGGCCATCGCCTGGTCGACCATCGCGAGTGCATCTTCGGGCCGTCCGCTCAACGCCGTCAGCCGCGCCTTTTCCACCAGACTGATCTCGCTGTCGGGATCGAGCCGGATCGACTCGTCCATGGCCTCCATTGCGGCGGGCCAGCGTCCGTTCGTTCCGAATGCACCGGCGCGCGCTCGCCAGGTACGCGACCAGGCAGGATCGAGGTTGACCGCCCGGGCCGTCAATTCATCCATTTCCCGCATGATTCGATCGCGGTCGAAGTTCGGGTCAACATCGATTTCGAGGTTCAGCACGTAATATTTGCCCAGCAGGGCGGGCACGTAATTCGGATCCAGGCGCAGCGACGCATCGTAGAGTTTGCGCGCTTCGATGAGGCTGGCCAGGGTGGCCGATCCGGCAATCGCAGCGTCGCCGCGCAAGGCGAGTTCTACGGCGTTCAGGTGCTCGATCGGCTCCGCGAGTACGCGCCGCGTCTCCAACGTGTCCACGGCAACGCCAATGCTTCCCACCATCTTTCGCAGCCTCAACGCCGACTCGGCCGCAGTCGCGGAATCCGGCAATTCGTAGCGCTGGCCCCAAAGCTGGCCGCCCGTCGCGACGTCGATGAGCCGCAGGTTGACGGTATTGCCGGAACCTGCGCGGCGAACATCTCCTTCGACAACGTATCGGACATTGAGGCGACGACCGGATTCGCGCGAATTTGCGGCCGCGTCGACGCCAACTTGCTCCTTGATGGTCTTGATGTTCCTGGCCGTCGCCAACTTCGTCGTCAAGTCCTGCCGCAGCACTTCGGCGTATGCCCTTGCGTCTGTGCTGCCATCCGGCGTTGCGAATTGCAGCAAAGCCACGGACATCGGAGGAGGTGTCCACGATGTGGCCGCTTTCCAGGGCGTCGGCAGAGTCCAGTACGCGAGGGCGACGACGGCCACGGCGATAACGCCGGCAACGAGCCACGGCCGTGCGTACAGTCCTGTTGCGCGCCGCCAATAGCCACGGCCGCCATTCGGCGCCTGCGATTCCACGTTACCGAGATCGATCCGGAATACCTCGACCGGTCGGGCGATGTTCTTGACCTGGTGTGAACCGAGGTCCTCGAACGTGAAGCTGAGCTTGTCTTGCACCTGGTCGCGAACCACGCGGCTCGCGCAGATTTCGCCCGGTTCGGCCAGCGTCTGCAATCGGGCCGCGACATTGACGCCGTCGCCATAGATGTCGTCGCCATCGATGATGATGTCACCGACGTTGATGCCGACGCGAAATTCGAAGCGCTGATCGGGCGCGATGCCGGTATTTCGCTGGGCCATGCCGCGCTGCACGTCGACCGCGCAGCGCACCGCGTCGACGATGCTCGGAAACTCCAGCAGCAGGCCGTCGCCGGTGGTTTTCACGATCCGGCCGCCATACTCGCTGATCTTCGGATCGATCAACTCCCGCCGGTGGCCTTTCAGCGCCGCCAGCGTGCCGCTATCGTCCGCTCCCATCAAGCGGGAGTACCCCGCGACGTCGGCAGAGACAATGGCCGCAAGTCGCCGCGGTTCGCGCGCCAATCACCCCTCCGGTGACGGTTACCGTGCGGTCAATTATGTTGGACGCGCGGGAATTCGACAATGGCTTGCGTGTGGCGCTGCGCGGATGGTCGACGCTAAAAGCCCACCTGCGCCTGCCGCGGCGGGTGCAGGCGCTGCGCGACGTTGCGAACTGTCGCCCGGCAGCGACGCCGCGTGGCTTCGCCGCTACCGGGCTACACACCGAGCGTCAAGCGGCGATCGGGAACGACGACAACTCGAGAATGCTCTTGAAGCCGCCCCAGAACATCCGCATGCCATCGAACGGATAGTTCTTGGGGTCCATCATTTCCTTCATCCGCGGGTCTTCCATCACCTTGGCGTTGACCTTGTCACGATGATCTCGCGAGTCGAAGAGGATCCACGAAAACACGACGGTTTCGCCGTCTTTCAACTGAACGCTTTGCGGAAACGACGTGACCTTGCCCGGTTTCACGTCGTCGCCGACGCATTCCCAATACTGGCGTGCGCCGTGCTCCATCCAGATCTTGCCAGCTTTTTCCGCCATCTTGCGATAGGCGTCGAGTTTTCCAACCGGGACCGGCACAACGAATCCATCAACATAGTGCGACATAGGAGTCTCCTTTCGGGGTACGGGTTGTTTCGAGTTCGCGCGCGCGGCCGGAGTTCCGCCGATCGGAGAAGTCTTGATGCGTGAAATGCGGCCCAGGCGCGACGATTCGCGTAGGACTCCTACACGCGTCGAAGCGCTGCTATTTCGCGGGCTCTGCGGGCTTGATCGCGCCCATCGCCGACAGGAGATCGATCGGGATCGGAAACACGATCGTCGAACTCTTGTCGCCGGCGATGTTGCCGAGCGTCTGTAGGTAGCGCAGCTGCATCGCCTGCGGCTGCTGGGCAAGCATCTGCGCGGCCTGCAGCAGTTTTTCCGACGCCTGCAGCTCGCCCTCGGCGTGGATGATCTTGGCGCGCCGCTCGCGCTCGGCCTCGGCCTGGCGCGCGATCGCGCGCACCATCGTCTCGTTCAGGTCGACCTGCTTGATCTCGACCGTCGATACCTTGATGCCCCACGCGTCCGTCTGCTGGTCGAGCACGTGCTGGATATCGATGTTGAGCTTCTCGCGATCGGACAGGAGCTCGTCCAGAACGTGCTTGCCGAGGATCGCCCGCAGCGTCGTTTGCGCTAAATAGCTCGTCGCCGCCAGGTATTTCGCGACCTGGAGCACCGATTTCGCCGGATCGACAACCCGAAAATAGATCACCGCGTCGACCTTGACCGAGACGTTGTCGCGCGTGATCACGTCCTGCGGCGGAACGTCCAGCACGACGGTGCGCAGATCCACGCGCACGATCTGCTGGAATCCGGGAATCAGGAAGAAGAACCCGGGTCCCTTGATGCCGGTGAAGCGGCCGAGGGTAAACACGACGGCGCGTTCATACTCCCGCAGTACATTGAACGTTGCATACAGCACCAGTCCGACAATGAAGAGCGTGACGAAGAATCCCATCCCGAATGCCATGATCAGCCTTTCGTAGTGATCTCACTCGCGGGCGCGACGGTCAGCACCAGGCCATCGCGCGCCGTCACGTGCACGTGCTGCCCGCGCTTGAGCGGCGAGGTGCTGTGCACCCGCCAACTCTCGCTGTGGATTCGCGCCCACCCGTCGGTTTGCGCGTCGTCGAGCATCTCGCCGACGCTGCCGATGAGTTCCTCGCTGCCGGTGACAACGGGACGCCGGCGCGCGCGGAGGGCCATGGCGGCCACGAAGAAGACGAACGCTCCCGTCACGATCGCGAGCGTCGCGATCAACCCCAGGGGAATTCCGAAGCCGGGCACCTCTGTATCGATCAGCATGATCGCTCCGACCGCAAACGCGATGACGCCGCCCACGCCCAGCGAGCCGTACGCCGGCAGGAAGGCCTCCGCGACGATGAATATGAGACCAAGCACGATCAAGGCGAGCCCGGCATAGTTGATGGGCAGCATGTTCAGCGCGAACAGGGCGAGCAGCAAGGCTATGCCCCCGATCACACCCGGCAGAACGCCGCCCGGATTGTAAAACTCGAAGAACAATCCGTAGATGCCGATCATCATCAGGATCAGCGCGACACTCGGGTTGGCGATGACGGCGAGAAACCGGCTCTTCCAATCGGGCTCGATCGTGACCGCGACGGCGCCGGCGCTCGCGAGCGTTTTTTCGCCGGCGGCCGTGGTGATGTTGCGGCCGTCGAGCTTGGCGAGGAGGTCAGGCACGTCGCGCGCCACGACATCGACGACGTGCTGCGCCAGCGCCTCGTCGGCCGAAAGGCTCACCGCTTCGCGGACGGCGCGCTCGGCCCACTCGGCATTGCGCTTGCGCAATTGCGCGAGACCGCGGATGTAGGCGGCGGCGTCGTGGACCGCCTTTTTCGCCATCGGGTCGCCGTTGTCGGCGGACGCAGGCTTTTTGTCCTTGTCCTTATCAGTGCCCTTGTCCGCGCCCCCGTCCTTGCCAGGTGACGAAGGCGATGAACCGGGCAGGCCGATCGCCACCGGCGTTGCAGCGCCCAGATTGGTGCCCGGCGCCATGGCGGCGATGTGGCTCGCATAGAGGATGTACGTCCCGGCGCTGGCCGCGCGCGCGCCGCTGGGCGCCACGTACGCTGCGACCGGCACGGGCGAGGCGAGGATGGCTTTGATGATCTCGCGCATCGACGTGTCGAGGCCGCCGGGCGTGTCGATTTCGAGCACGACGAGCTGCGCGCCTTCTTCGTTGGCATGCGCCAGGCCGCGCACGACGTAATCGGCGCTCGCCGGGCCGATCGCGCCCGTCAGCGGCAGCACGATCACCGCATTGGGTGCTGCCGTCGCCTCGCAGAGCGCCAGGACAAGCGCTGTGCCGGTGACGAACCGCCAAAGCTTCGCCATCTGTTTCCCGGTCCCCGGCAGATCCCGGTTGGGATAGTCATTATTGCAGAATTCGGTCGGGCCGCAATGCTGGCGCAATGGCCCCGTCTTCTCATTCGCCCTAGAATTCGCGCATCGGTCGCCGCGCATCGCAAGGACAACAACCATGAAACCCAGCACTCCACGCCGTCGCCGAAAGCGCGCCGAACCGCCCCTGACGCCGGACGCGCTGAATGCGATCGACGCGTACTGGCGTGCGGCCAATTACCTGTCGGTCGGCCAGATCTATCTGTACGCTAACGCGCTGCTCAAGGAGCCGCTGGCGCTCGAGCACATCAAGCCGCGGCTTCTTGGCCATTGGGGCACGACACCCGGCCTCAATTTCCTGTACGCGCACTTGAACCGCGTGATCGTCGCCCACGATCTATCGGTGCTTTTCGTCACGGGGCCCGGCCACGGTGGGCCCGCGCTCGTGGCGAACACGTACCTCGAGGGAACCTACAGCGAGGTCTACCCCGATGTCGCGCAGGACGAGAAGGGAATGAACCGGCTGTTCAAGCAATTCTCGTTTCCGGGCGGCATCCCCAGTCACGTCGCCGCCGAAACGCCCGGGTCGATTCACGAAGGCGGCGAACTGGGCTATTCGCTGGCCCACGCGTATGGCGCGGCGTTCGACAACCCGGACCTCATCGTCGCGTGCGTCATCGGCGACGGCGAGGCCGAGACGGGTCCGCTGGCAGCGAGTTGGCACGCGAACAAGTTCCTGAATCCTGCGCGCGACGGCGCCGTGTTGCCGATCCTGCATCTCAATGGGTACAAGATTGCCGGGCCGACGGTGCTGGCGCGCATTCCGCGCGACGAGTTGACTGCCTTTCTCGTGGGCGTCGGGCACACGCCGTACTTCGTCGAAGGCGACGACCCGGCCAAGATGCACCAGGCGATGGCCGCGACGCTCGACCGCGTGGTGGCCGACATTCGCGCAATCCAGCACGCTGCGCGCACGCGCGGGTTTCGCGCGAGGCCGCGCTGGCCGATGATCGTGCTCGCGAGCCCCAAGGGCTGGACCGGGCCGCGCCGCGTCGACGGCAAGAAAATCGAGGGAACGTTTCGCGCGCATCAGGTGCCATTGGGCGAAATGCGCGAGCATCCCGAGCACGTCCGGACGCTCGAGCGCTGGATGAAGAGCTACCGGCCGCGCGAACTCTTCGACGGCGGCGGAAAGCTGCGTCCGGAACTGGCCGCGCTGGCGCCCAAGGCCAAGCGGCGCATGGGCGCCAATCCGCACGCCAATGGCGGCCTCCTGCTCCGGCCACTCGCGCTGCCCGATTTCCGGCGCTACGCTGTCGGTGTCGCGCGGCCCGGCGCCACCGACGCCGAGGCTACGCGCGCGCAGGGCGCCTTCGTTCGCGATGTGCTGAAGCGCAACGCCAAAGCCGCGAATTTCCGCGTCTTCAGTCCCGACGAGACCGCGTCCGACCGCTGGAACGCGGTATTCGATGTCACCGACCGCTGCTCGGTCGGCGAGGTCCGGTCCGACGACGACGATGTTAGTGCCGACGGCCGCGTGATGGAGGTCCTCTCCGAACACCTGTGCGAGGGGTGGCTCGAGGGGTATCTGCTCACGGGCCGCCATGGGTTCTTCTCCTGCTACGAAGCATTCATCCACATCGTCGATTCGATGTTCAACCAGCACGCGAAGTGGCTCAAGGTCTCGCGCGAAGTTCCGTGGCGGCGGCCGATCGCCTCGCTCAACATCCTGCTCTCCTCGCATGTGTGGCGGCAGGACCACAACGGCTTTTCGCACCAGGACCCGGGATTCATCGACCACGTCGTGAACAAGAAGGCCGAGATCATTCGCGTTTACCTGCCTCCGGACGCCAACACGCTGCTATGCATCACCGACACCTGCCTGCGCAGCCGCAATCTCGTCAACGTCGTCGTGGCCGGCAAGCAACCGGCGCCGCAGTGGCTGGCAATGGACGACGCGATCGCGCATTGCGCAGCGGGCATCGGCATCTGGGGCTGGGCGGGCAGCGGCGATTCGGCCGAGCCCGACGTCGTGATGGCGTGCTGCGGCGACGTTCCCACGCTCGAGGCGCTTGCGGCCGTGTCGATCCTGCGCGAGCATCTGCCCGAACTCAACGTACGCGTCGTCAACGTCGTCGACCTCATGAAGCTGCAGCCCGACACCGTGCATCCGAACGGCCTGTCGGACGCCGCGTTCGACGCGCTGTTCACGCGCGACCGGCCCGTCATCTTCGCGTTCCACGGCTACCCGGTGCTGATCCACCGGCTCACGTACCGCCGGCACAATCACGACAACCTGCACGTCCGGGGATTCATCGAGGAAGGCACGACGACCACGCCGTTCGACATGACGGTCCGCAACGGCCTCGATCGCTTTCACCTCGTGGCCGACGTGATCGCACGCGTGCCTTCGCTCGCGTCGCGCGCAGCTTCACTGAGGCGCGCCATGGACGCCAGGCTCCGCGCGCACAAGCAATACATCGAGGAGCACGGCGAGGACATGCCGGAGATTCGCGACTGGCGCTGGCCGGGATAAGCGGGCCGCAAGGACTAGCTTCCTGGCAGCGGCGCGGTGCCCCGGCGGCTGCGATGCTCGGAGGGGCCCCCCGGCCGCGAAAGGTTGCGCGCGGTGTTGATGAGCGCCACGTGCGACAAGGCTTGCGGAAAATTGCCGAGCATCCGTTTGGCCTTGGGGTCGTACTCCTCGGCGAGCAGCCCCACGTCGTTGCGCAGCGCCAGCAGGCGCTCGAACAATTTCTTCGCTTCGGCGGTCCGCCCGCACAGCGCCCACGCATCAGCCAGCCAGAACGAGCACGCGAGGAACTGGCCTTCGCCGGGCGGGAGGCCGTCGATCTGCTGCTGGTTGCGGTAGCGCATGACGAGGCCGTCGACCATGAGATCGCGCTCGACGGCCGCAATGGTGCCGCGCACGCGGCGATCGTCGAGCGGCAGGAAGCCCACTTGAGGAATAAGCAACAGGCTCGCGTCGACTTCGGTGGCGCCGTAATACTGGACGAACGTGTTGCGGTCCCGGTCGAAGCCCTTGCGGCACACGTCATCGTGAATGCGCGAGCGAAGCTTGCGCCAGCGCGTCACGGGTCCGCGCAGCCCGTGTGTTTCGGCGCCGCGGATGGCGCGGTCGATCGCCACCCACGCCATCACCTTGGAGTGCGTGAAATGGCGTTTCTCGCCGCGCATTTCCCAGATGCCCTGGTCCGGCTTGTTCCAGTTCTTCTCGACGAACCTGACGATCGCCCGTTCGAAATTCCACGCATCCGAGCGCGAATCGAGACCGGCCGAACGGGCGAGGCCCATGGCGTCGACCAGTTCGCCGTAGACATCGAGCTGGAACTGGACCGACGCCGCATTGCCGACGCGCACGGGAACCGACTTTTCGTAGCCAGGCAGCCACGACGCCTCGAATTCCACGCGAATGCGGTCGCCGTCCACGCCGTACAGCGTCTGCAGGTCATCGGGGCGGCCGGCCGCCGAGCGCAGCAACCACGAGTGCCACGCTGCGGCCTCGTCGCGATAGCCCGCGAGCAGCAGCGCATACAGCGTGAACGTCGAGTCGCGCACCCAGCAATAGCGGTAATCCCAGTTGCGGGGCGCGCCGATCCATTCCGGCAGCGACGTTGTCGCGGCCGCGACGATGCCCCCGGTCGGCGCGTGCGCGAGGCTTTTGAGCGTGATGCACGAGCGCACGACGGCGTCGCGCCATCGGCCATCGTACGTGCACTGGGCACACCACGCCTCCCACGCACGCTGCGACGCATCGAGCGCCGCGAAAGGGTCGATGGGCAGCGGCCGCGGTTCGTGGGAAGGAAAAAACGTGATCACGAACGGAACACGCTCTCCACGCGCCACCGTGAAATCGGCGACCGTGCGGAAATCCTCGCCGTGCGTCTTGACGGCCGTGCGAATCTCCGCCGAGTACGGGCCGCCGGTGGCGAGCAGCGCGCCGTCGACGCGGCGCACCCAGGGGATCACGCTGCCGTAGCCGAAGCGCAGCACGAGTTCCATGTGCATCGGCACCTTGCCGCGCAATCCCTCGACGATGCGCACGACGTCCATGCGATCGCCCCACGTCGGCATGAAGTCGACGACGCGCACCGCGCCCTCGGCGGTCTCGAATTCCGTCTCCAGAATGAGCGTGCGATCGCGATAGCGGCGCGTCGTCTTGCGAACCCGGCGTGCGGGCGCGAGCAGCCAGCGGCCGTGCTCCGGGGCGCCCAGCAATGCGCAAAAGCACGCGGCCGCGTCGAAGCGCGGCACGCATAGCCAATCGAGCGAACCGTCGCGGCCCACCAGCGCGGCGGTACGCAGGTTGCCGATCAGCGCATAGTCCTCGATGGGCAGGGCCATGGGGCAGGGCCGTTCTCACGCGGATTGTGCGCGACATCTTGATAGCCGATCTACAATAATGCAAATACCGCGATTTCCATCGAGTTTCCTTCCGATCCGAACCAAGGAGCAAACCATGAGCACGCACGACGAGCTTGCCGCGACGATCGCCAAGTTGATGGCGCCGGCCAAGGGCATTCTTGCCGCGGACGAAAGCATTCCCACCATCACCAAGCGCTTCGCCGCCCTCAAGATCGAATCGACCGAAGAAAGCCGCCGGGCCTACCGGTCAATGCTGTTCACCACACCGGGGATCGAGGAGTACGTCGCCGGCATGATCCTGTTCGAGGAGTCGCTCGGTCAGAACGCCGACGACGGGACGCCGCTCGTCGACGTGCTGTCGCGGCGCGGGATGCTGACCGGCATCAAGGTCGACAAGGGCACCGTCGCGCTACCGGGCGCGCCGGGCGATCTCGTCACGCAAGGCCTCGATGGCTTGGGCGAGCGCCTGGATGCATACAAGGCGCGCGGCGCGCGTTTCGCCAAGTGGCGCGAAGTCTACGGCATCACCGATCGCAATCCGACGCCGCTGGGCATCGCGGCCAATGCGGAAGTCCTGGCGCGTTACGCCGGCATCTGCCAGGCGCACGGAATCGTCCCCATCGTCGAGCCGGAAGTGCTGATCGACGGCGACCACACGCAGGAGCGCTGCCACGAAGTTTGCGATGCGGTGCTGCACGCGGTGTTCAGCGCATTGCACCGGCATCGCGTGAGCCTCGAGGGCATGGTGCTGAAGCCGAACATGGTGCTGCCGGGCAAGGACCGGTTGCCGAAGGCGAGCCCGGAAGCGGTGGCGCGCGCGACGCTCGAGGTTTTGCGACGGCACGTCCCCGCCGCCGTGCCGACGATCAATTTCCTGTCCGGTGGCCAGGCCTCGGTCGAGGCGACGGCGAACCTGAATGCGATGAACGTGCTGGCCCCCAATGCGCCGTGGGTGTTGTCGTTTTCCTATGCGCGCGCGTTGCAGGACGACGCGATGCGCATTTGGGGAGGTCGCACGGAAAATGTGCGCGCCGCCCAGAACGCTTTCCACCGGCGCGCGAAGATGAACAGCCTCGCGCGGTACGGCAAGTGGACCGAGGCGCAGGAAAAGGCCGCCTGATCGCCATCGAAATTTCCGTGTCACCATCGAAATTTCCGTGTCATTCCGAGGAGCATCGCGACGAGGAATCCGCTTTTCGCACAGCAGATTCCTCGCTGTGCTCGGAATGACACCTGAAGAAGCTGTGTAGTCGGGATTGACTGACGCCGCGCGTCCTACAGGCAAATCGGACATCGGCCGGTTCAGTACGGGCCTTGGCGGGCCGATCATGGATACCAAGGCAGGGGCTCATCGATGACGCCGCCATGTCTCGATGATGACTGGCGACCCGTATCGTTCGATTCAGTCCCTGCCTGCTTGCTCCGTGACACGCAACGGAGGATTGCCATGAAACGATTACTGATACTTGGCATCTTGGCGAGCGTGCTGTCCGGTTGCGTCGTCGTTCCGGCCGCAGACTATGACCGGCGATACGCTGGCGCTTATTATGGCCATCGCTATGATCGCTATGGCTATGATCGGTACAGCTACGACCGCTACGGGAATACGTACAGTTATTATTACGACAGCCGTCACCGCAGTTCCTATTAGCGGCGGTTGATGCTCCTGGGGCCGGTCAGCAGGCCCTAATTCAGTACGGCGAGTTCGCGGTTCGCCTGTCGCAGCATTCCCGTCAAGCCGAGCGCAAGATTCGAAAGCAGCCGGATCTTGATCGCCGGGGCTTCGTGATCGAGTTGCGCGAACACGTCGCGCGTGAGCACGCGGCACTCGACGTCGCGCAGCGCGGTCACGTTGGCCGAGCGCGGCGAGCGATCGATGAAGGCCACCTCGCCGAAGGTCATCCCCGATGTGAAAGCGTCGAGGCGGGTGATGCCGTCGTGGGTGGCGATGCTGACCATTGCCGCGCCATTCGTGATGACAAACAGCTCATCCGAGGCTTGACCGGCGAAGATGATCGTCTGCCCGGCATGATAGGCGCGGCGGGCGAGGAGCCGGTCCAGCAGCGCCAGTTCATCGGTATCGAATCCAGTGAACAGCATGCAATTTTCCAGAGCGACGGCGGCTGCCGAGCCGGCGTCGGGAAAGCGCTTGGCCAGGAGCAGGTTTTCGCCGTGCTCGAGCGCAAAGTCGTCGTCGGCATAGAACGCTTCGCGATCGACTCCGGCATCGATCAGGCGCTGCCACCACGCGCCGGCCTCGCTGAACGCGAGCGTCCTGCCTTGCCTTAACAATTCCACCCGTGTCTGCGCGAGGAGCCGCGCCGCAGCGGTATCGATACGCTGGACGACGCTCAAATTGACGATGAAGCATTCGGTGTCCGCGGCATGCGCCATGAGTTCGCGGACGACGGGCTCGACCGACGCGAAAGCCAGCGCGCCCTGAAGGTGATAGAGGCGAATCCGATTTCCCACGCTGCGCAAGTGTTCGGCGGCGGCGGGCGTCCGGCGTTGCTTGGAGGCGACGCTGCGCCGCGTCGTTGCCACGCGCACGGCCGGCACGGCGCGCTGCGACGCATCGAAGAGATGCAATCCGAGATCGGCGGCGAGTTCGCGGCACACGGCGATGCCGCGCACGCTGTTGCCCTGCGCGTCCAGGCGCGGCGAATAGACGCCGATGCCGATGCGCCCCGGCTGGACCGCGAGAATGCCGCCGCCGACGCCGCTCTTCGCGGGCAGGCCCGTCCGGTAGAGCCATTCGCCGGAGAAGTCGTACATCCCGCACGTCGCCATCACCGAAAGCACGTTGTCCACGTATTCTTCGGCGATCGCGCGCGAACCGGTGACCGGATTGACGCCGCCATTCGCAAGCGTGGCGCCGATGATCGCGAGATCGTGGCAGGTGACACGGATTGAGCACTGCTGGAAATAGGTCTCGAGCGCGGGCGTCGGGTCGCCTTCGAGGATCGAGAAGTTGCGAAGCATCCAGCCGATGGCACGATTGCGGTGGCCGGTCTCGCTCTCGGAGCGGTAGATGCGCGCGTCGATGTCGAGCGGCCGACCGGCGTAGCGGGAAAATGCGTCCAGCAGCCGCGCCGTCTTGTCCGTGGCCGTCTCACCGGGAATGAGGCCGCACGCCGCGATCGCACCAGCATTGATCAGCGGATTCAGCGGCGCACCGGAATGGGGCCGCAGGCTGATCGCGTTGAACGCATCGCCCGAAGGCTCCACACCGATCCTGGCAAGCACCGCGTCCTCGCCGTTTTCCTCCAGCGCAAGGCCATAGGTGAGCGGCTTGGAGATGGACTGGATCGTGAAGGGCTCGTGGGAGTCGCCGACTTCATAGACAAATCCGTCGTGTGTGGCGATGCAGATTCCGAAGCCATCGGGCTCGGCGCGCGCCAATTCCGGAATGTAGTCGGCGACGCTGCCTTCCGAAAGTCCCCGGAATCGTTCGTGAAGCGATTCGAGATAGTCGAGAATCGGCGAGCGGGACAAAGGCGCTTGACTCGGCGAGCGTGGCACGGCTCTCGCTCCAAAGGCTGCAAAGCGCAATACGCATGCAATATTGGTGCCGACCGCGGAATCCATCCGCGGGCGGGCGAGGGCGCGCACCGCGCTCGACCTTTAAGCGCGGTGGCAGGCGAACTACCCCGAACGAATGTCGCCGGCTACTTGGGTGCCGCCGGCACCGCAGTTTCCGCAGGCGGAGAGTGCCCTGGCGCCATCGCAGGCGGTGGGCCGAAGAATGTTTCGCGGGTGAAGAACGTGTAGCCGCCTTCGATCGCGCCGATGCCCATCAGCACCATCAGCACCAGCGGCGGAACCAGGATCGCATACACGATGGCCAGCCGTTCCCACAGCATGTGCATGAAGACGGCGACGATCAGCCCGGCTTTGAGCAGCATGAACACGATGATCAGGAACCAGCGCAGATAGCCCTGGAAGTGGAAGTAGTCGACCAGGTACGAGGCGGTCGACAGCACGAACAGCAATCCCCAGATCTTGAAGTAGATGCCGAGCGGATG
>Ga0070708_100001680_pt1 | contig 16992 bp, 12 predicted proteins | sample KBSK5503metaG_FD_65469 | JGI IMG/M metagenome (GOLD analysis project Ga0070708, IMG submission 65469) | Corn, switchgrass and miscanthus rhizosphere microbial communities from Kellogg Biological Station, Michigan, USA - KBS K5-50-3 metaG | ecosystem: Host-associated > Plants > Roots >... | reverse complement strand
TCTGCCGATGGTCCTACATCATTCTGTTTCGTCTTTGCAACAGAAAGAATGCGAAGGGTCCGGTACCATCCCGGCATACCCCCTGACCGCCCTGGATGGCCAGACTGTTCCCCAGCAGTCGGAGTCGCGCGGATCAGGCTCTTTGACCCTCACGCCTCAGCTGCGAGCCATATCGGTGTCGCTCGACATCGGCTGGCTTCGATAAAGGCAAACTCGGCGTGAGCCGGGGACGCAAAGCCACGGGACTGGTTCGGGGACGCGCCAGTTAGCCGGGTTGCCGGAGGTTCGGTCCGATGTTGTTTTGGAATGGACACCAATGGGAAGGGGTTGACACCCATCCCGCCGCAGCCACGAGTGCCAAGCCGGAGAGTCGCACGAAGCGTCTCGCGGCCGCGGCGCTCGAAGGCGCATTGATCACCGCCCTCACGTTCGGGCTGATCGCCAGCACGGCCTTCGCGGCTCGCGGTGGTGGCGGTGGCAGCGGGAAGCACGGCGGTGGCGGCACCACGGGCGGGTCGGGCACGATCTCGCTGCACTCCCCACTCGTCGTGGACAAGAACGGCAATGGCACGCCCAACTGGGGCGACGTTGTCCGGTTCGACGTCTCGACCACGTCGACGACGCAGCCCTGGGTCTATCTCAAGTGCTATCAGGGGACGCTCGTTTCCCAGGGCTCCGAGGGCTACTTCGCGGGTTCTCTGGACGATGGGAACTTCGGCCTGTATTCGCCGATGTGGTCATCCGGTGCGGCTGACTGCACCGCGACCCTGCAGACGCCGAGCGGCTCGGTCCTCGGCTCGACGAGCTTCCACGTCGACGCATAGCGGTCAAATCGCCTGCGAGAGACCCGCAGCAAAAGGAAGAGGCCCCGCCGGTGGCGGGGCCTCTTCTTGTGTCCGGTGAGGATGACCTTACGGAAGGTCGGTCCCCGGCCCGGAGTCGTTCGTATAAGTGATGCCGAAGTGCTCGGCGTCACACGAGCTCGCGGAGCCCGTGAACGACTGGCTATCCGGTGTGAAGGTTACCTTCCACGAATACGGTCCGGCGAGGGTGTCGGCCGCATCCGCGTATCCGCTGGTGATGGTGAGCATGCCGGCACCAGTGCCGGTATTGCTCGTGCTTACTTCCTCTGATGCAGAACCACCGACGATCGCAACCTGCTCGCTGTACAGCGCGGTGCCGTCGCAGGTGGCGTTATCGAACAGCTCGAACAGGACGGAGCCACTGCCGAGGTTGCCGGCTTCAGCGGAAACCGTGGTGGTGTCGTTCGGGATCCAGGACTGCTTGGTCTTGATGTCGGTGCCGATCTGCTGAACGGTCACCTGCTCGTTGCTCGGCTGGCTCGAGCAAGCCGTTGCCGCGACGCCGAGGGTGTTCACGGGATCACCAGCGTACGACGCCACGAAGACATACAAGCCAGGTGCCGAGGGGGTGAACTCGAAGGTCGTGCCCGCGCCACCGACGGCGTTGTTGCCATTGGCCGCGAGGGAAACGGGGCCGTAGGCAACCGTCGAGCAGCTGTCCGGTCCGTAGGCCGTGAGGGTGATGTTGCCTGTGGCAACGCCGCCTCGGGTTGTGTTGATCGTCCCACCGGTGCCGACGCCGCCCGTTCCGACCTTGTTGGCCGTGTTGGAGAGCGTGACGGTGTCCGAGATCTTCGAGCCGAACGCGACCGGCCCGCTCGTCGCCTGGGTGGCGAGGGTTGGCTGCCGCGGATTGACGACGAAGCACTCGTTCGTGCCGTCGTCATTTGATCCCGGGACGCCATTGGCGCTGTCGCCGGAGAACACTGCGGTCCAGCAGTAGTAGCCGGCCGAAGTCAGCTGAGCCGTGTCAGAGGTCTTCGACCCATTCGCGGAGATCGATTGGGCTGACCCGATCTGTGTGCCGGTCGCAGCCGAGCAACTCGAAATCGAGGTCGTGCTCGGGCCACAAAGGTAGAACGAGACCGTGCCGCTCCAGGTATCGGCGCCAGTCACAGTAATCGTCGCCGTGTCCTTGACGTCAAGCGTGCCCGTCGCCGGGATCGTGGCCGATGAAAGGTTGCTCCCACCACTGTCCTTGGATTGGGTCACGGTCGTCGAGGAGCACTCGCCGAGCCGGCCACGAGCGTAGTCGAACAGGGTCGCTGTCAGGGACTGCGACGAGCGCGTGTCGCCGATGAAGACGTTGAAGCACTTCCCGGCGAGTCCGCTCTTGGTGAGGTTCAGGCCGCCCTCGAAGAAGTCCGAAATCTGGAGGCTGTGGCCCACAGGCGTGGTTTTGGTCGAGGTCAGCCAAGGAGTCGTGATCGTTCCGCCGGTCCCGTTCGTCGGGCCGTTGACGGTTGCACAAGCCGTATCGGCACCGGATGTGCTCTTGCAATCGACGCCGTGGGCGACAGAGGTCGTGCCGAGCGATCCATTGGCGCCGCCGTTCCACCGGTAGACGTCGATGGTGCTCACCGAGCCGCCGTTCGTGAATGCGGACACGATCAGCAGGTCGCCGTCGCGATGGGCGCCGGTGAAAGTGGTGGACCCGGCTGGAGAGGCGCAGTTGACTTCGTCCTGGAGGAACCAGAAACCGACGTTGCCGTCGCCAGTGTTCGTGTTGCGCTCCAAGGCGAAGTAGATGATCTCGTCGTTGTTTGCAGCCTTGAACGCCGCCGAGTAGGCGTTCATGATGTCGATCTTGCTGTTGACATTCGAGTCGTGGTTGCACTGCCAACCAGAGATCGGCAGCGTGTCCTTCGATCCGGTCGCGAACGTCGTGTCATCAGATGTGCAGAACGTGCCGGTCGTCGCGGTCAGCGAACAGCCGGGGTTCGTCCCGAAGTCGCGGTCGAACTTCGCGGCCGTGAAGCCGGTGGGGAGCGGGCTCTTGTTCGCGCCCGCGGCTGTGAAGATGCTGTCCCAGTCGACGGCCTGCGTGTTGCCGCCCACCGAGGTGGTCGTGCTGGCATTGACATCGCCATCGAGCTGGAAGCTCAGGTCATGGACGGCGAGCGCGCTACCGGCAACGCCGAGCGTCATGACGAGCAGGCCGAGGCCCGCCGCGTACTTGAGCCACCGGCGGCCTGGCTGCTTCTTGATGAGTACTCGACTTATCACGATGCGTTCCTCCACTCAGTACAGGAGCAGGTCGTCTCGGCGGCCCTGTCTCGCTTCGTCATGCTCACTCCTTCGGGGATCTGATCCCTGCCTAGATCCGGCGTCGTCGACCCAAGAGCAGGAGTCGTGCGGCGCACGCTCCTGCGGTTGCGGCTGCTGGATCCCTCGTTGCTCTCGTCGGTCTCGCAAACGCTCTCCGGGCGCCTCCAAGCGAGCTTCGACGCTTCCCTGACCCGGGCGAACACCGCCCGGCGCGCTGCGGCTACCTCGTCCGGACCGCACCTCCCTCGGGATGCCACCATCGAACGGGCCACGGCGCGCAGTCGCTCGCCATCGGCACAACCCGAGCGCGTGGAGACGCTGCTCGGCCCTCCGATGAGCGCCGTAGGCCGTCCGATGTCCGGACAGGCACCGCTGACTTCCTTTCCCCCCGGCTGACCCCTCGCGGGTAGCCCAAGGGGGTTCATTGCCATCTCCGCCTGAGGACTGCCCCTCAGACGACCTCCGGAGATGAGCCGATGCCCCCCACGCGCTTCGCGGACTGCGAGTCTCGCATGGGGGTTATGTGCGGTCAAGATCGGAGAAGAAGGGTTGGACAACGTCCGGAGAACGTTTCGTTACCAACTCGCTGCGCCGCCGGTGCACTAACGCACCGCTGGGGCCTTTTCGGCGTTGAATCAGTGGGGCCCGGCAGTTGCCGGACCCCACTCGCCTTCGCGCGTCCCGCCATAGGCGCGGACGCGATGTTGACCTCAGTTCGTGATGGTGAGATCCGTCGATTCGCAGTGCGAACCAGCCTTCACCCCCGTGGCCGCCGAAGCGGCACTGGGCGTGAAGGTCACGAGCCATGAGTATGAGTGAGTCGCGTCCGCCGTGAACGTCGGGTTGCTCGTGGCGGTGTTGCTTGTCGAGGCATCCGGATCGCTGTTGGAGACAGCGATACCTGTCTCCGAGTAAACGGACGCGCCGGTGCAGTCGATGCTGTCGTACAGCGTGAAGGCAACAGTGCCGGTCCAGGTCTGGGAACCGGTCACCGAAACCGACGCGTCATCGTTTGGCAGCCAGTTCTGGGCCGACGAAACGTCCGTAATGCACTCCCCGATCGTGCCGCCGGCGAAGTCGAACAGCGTCGCCGTCAGCGACTGCGACGAGCGGGTATCGCCGAAGAACGAGTTGAAGCACTTGCCAGACAGGTTGGCCTGGGTAAGGTTCAGCCCGCCCTCGAAGAACGACGAGATCGGCAGCGAGTGCCCAACCCCCAGCTTGGAGCTATTGGTCAGCCAGGGCGTCGAGATCGTGCCGGTGTTGACCGTCGCGCAGGCCGTGTCGCCGCCGCCGGTCGTCTTGCAGTCCGCGCCATGGGCGGACGGAGTGGTGTTCAGCGAACCGTTCGCGCCGCCATTCCAGCGGTAGACGTCGATCGTGCTGACCACGCCACCCTTGGTGAAGGCGGAGACGATCAGCAGGTCGCCATCCGTGTGGTCACCGGTGAACGTCACCGAGCCGCCCGGCGAGCTGCAACCGACGGCACTCTGCAGGAACCAGAAGCCGACGTTCGCATCGCCGCCGTTGTAGGCGCGCTCGAGCGCGAAGTACAGGATGTCGTCGCCGTCGGCGTTCTTGTAGGCCGCCGAGTAGGCATTGGAGATGTCGATCTTGCTGTTGACGTTGTTGTCGTGGTTGCACTGCCAGCCGGAGATCGGGAGGATGTCCTTGCTGCCAGTCGCAAACGTCGTGTCGTCACTCGTATTGAACGAGCCGTTGGCATTCGTCTTGAAGTCGGGCGAGAAGTCGGACGCCTGGAAGCCCGACGGAAGCGCGAGCTCGTTCCCATCGGCGTCGAAGAGGCTGTCCCAGTCGATGGTCTGCGTCGTGCCACCGACGCTCGTCGTCGTGCTCGCGAGCACGTCACCATCGAGTTGCATCGACTCGTCATGCACCGCCAGCGCGCTGCCGGTCATGCCGACTGTGAGGGCGAGCAGGCTCAACGCCGCCGCGTACGTGAGCAACCCGCGGTGGGGTTGCTTCTTGATTAGCTTTCGACTCAGCACGATACGTTCCCTCCACTTGATGGATGAGCAGGTCGTCTCAGCGGCCCTGTCTCGCTACGTCGTGCCACCCGTTCGAGTGACATAACCCCCCTGGATCCCGCGTCGTCGACCCAAAATGCAGACCGCGCGCGACCTGCGCGCCACTGCGATTGGCGGCGGCTGGATCCTCGCTGCTTCGCCGGGCTCGCCATCGCTTCTCCGGGCGCCTTCAAAGCGAGCTTCGACGCTTTCCTGAACCGGGCGAACGCCGCCCGGCGCGCGGCAGCTACCTCGTCCGGACCGCACCTCCCTCGGGATGCCACCACCGAACGGACCGCGACGCACGGGCGTTCGCTGCGCGCCGCTGGCCGTCCGATGTCCGGACAGGCACCGCTGACTCCCTTCCCCCCGGCTGACCCCTCGCGGGTAGCCCAGGAGGGACCACTGCCATCTCCGCCGTGAGGACTGCCCTCAGGCGACCTCCGGAGATGAGCCGATGCCCCCCACGCGCTTCGCGGATCGCGAGTCTGGCAGGCCCGGAGAGGTGTGGTCAAGCAAAGATGTGACAGGTTTGGGGTGTTGCGGGGACGATCCGCTCGAAGGCACCGAAGGGGTGCCAGCGCACTCCACCAGCGACGAACGGGCGCGCGGAACGCGCCGAGCCAGCCGAGGGATCGGTTACGCGTCAGCCCTCGGGTAGGTGCCCAGCACGCGCACCATCGTGGCCACGAAACCGAGATCCAAGAGGGCCGCGGCGCAGTCCGGGTCGTCCTGGTGGGCGTCGAGGTCGGCCCAGAAGACGTACTCCCAGGCCGCCGCCCGACTCGGACGGGACTCGAGCTTCGAGAGGTTGATCGAGCGACCGGCGAAGACCTGCAACGCGGCCAGCAGCGTGCCGGGCTCGTTTCGCACGCCGAAGGCGATCGTCGTCCGGAACGCCGGCGCGCTCGCCGGGTCAGAAGCGGGTTGCGCCCGCTCGACGACGAGGAACCGGGTGCGGTTGTCGGCGACGTCCTGGATCGAGTCGGCGAGCACGTCCAACCCGTAGGCCTCGGCCGCCCGGCGCGAGAGGACTGCGGCCGCGGCTACATCACCCTGGTCGACGATGAACTTGCCGGCACCGGCGGTGTTGTAGGTCGTTAGCAGGGCCCACGGGCGGGTCCGCAGGAATTGTTCGGCCTGGCCAAGCGCCTGGATGTGAGAGAAGACCCGCTCGACGTCGTCGATCGTTCGACCGGGCAGGGCCGCGAGGCACAGGTCGACCGGCACGACGACCTCGCCGGTGATCTGCAGCTCGTGCTCGAGCAGGAGGTCGTAGACCTCGCGAACCGAGCCGTTGACGAGGTTCTCGATCGGCAGCACGCCCGCGGCAGCGGCGCCCGATGTCACAGCCTCGAACACCTGGCGGAACCCGCCGGCCGGCAGCCGCGGTGCCGCATCCCCGAACGCGGCAACAACCGCATCCTCTGCGAACGCGCCGGGCTCCCCGGCATACGCGATTGGGCCGGTCGTCACGCGCGAGCTACTGGTCGAACCAGGGAACGTCGTCGCTCGCGGTGCGATCCAACGAGCCGCGCCGGCCATGGGTCTCGGGGGCGGCCTTGCGGCCCTTGCCGGCCTTGGCCGGCGCATCTGCCCAGTGCGCCTCGGCGAGCATCGCGTTGAGCGCTTCGATATACGCCTCGATGGAGGCCGCGATGATGTTGGTGTCGCGCGACTTGCCGTTGTACAGGCCCTGCGAGCGTGGCCCCTCGCCGGGCGGTGGCTGGACGGCGACGATCACGAGTCCCTCGGCCTCGGGGCCCTCAGCCAGCGCGTGGACGTCGTAGCCGACCAGGCGCGGATGGCCCTGGAGGACGTCGGACAGGGCCGCGTCGACAGCCTTGAACAGCGCGTCGACCGCGCCGTTCCCCTCGGCAGACGCGCGCCAGTGGTGGTCGCCCGCCTCAATGACCACGGCACCCCGGCTCTGCGCGTTCGAACCTGAGGTCACCGTCCAGCGGGTGAGATGGAGCGCGGGGGTGCCGGTGGCGCCGGCCTCGGTGCGTTCCTGTCCTGCGCTCATCTCGCTCCCTCCGCGGAGATCACCGTCGTGAAGTGTCGCTCGTCGCGCCGCCGAAGCTCGGCACCGCGCTTCCAGATCGCGTACTCGAGCGAGTCGCCGAGGGCGGTCGCGGAGGCCGCGATGATGTTCGTGTCGGAGCCCATCGTGGACCATTCGAGCTGGCCATCGGTCGATTCGATGGTCACGCGGGTGCGCGCGCCCGTGGCGGCCCCCGAATCGAGGATGCGCACCTTGTAGTCGTACAGGTGCACGGAGTCGAGCTCCGGATAGAAGGCCCGCAGCGCCTTTCGGAGCGCCGCGTCGAGGGCGTTGACCGGGCCGTTGCCATCGGCCGCGGTGTGCAGCAGCTCGCCGTCGACCTCGACTTTCACGGTCGCCTCGGCGCGCAGCTCGCGGCCCTCCCGCGCCTCCACCAGACAGGTGTAGTCGACGATCCGGAAGGGCGGCCGGTAGTCCGCCCCCTGGCGCCGGATCAGGAGCTCGAACGACGCCTCCGCGCCCTCGAACGAGAGGCCCTCGCTCTCGAGCCGCTTGATCAGCGCGGACAGGACGGCCGGCTCGACCACGCCGTCGAGCTGATGCCCGAGCTGCTGCGCCCGGATCGCGGTGTTGGCCCGACCCCCAAGCTCGGACACGACGAGCCTTCCTTCGTTGCCGACAGCGGTCGGGTCGATGTGCTGGTAGCTCCGCTCGACCTTGGCCACGGCGGCCCCATGAACGCCGCCCTTGTGCGCAAACGCCGATCGACCGACGTACGGCTGGTAGTCATTCGGCGCGACGTTGGCGATCTCGGCCACGGCGCGCGACAGCTCGGTGAGCGCGGCCAGCTCGCCGCCGCCTGCCGGCTGGAGCTCGTGGTCCGTCTTGAGCGCGAGGCCGGGAATGATGCTGACCATGTTCGCGTTGCCGCAGCGCTCGCCGTAGCCATTGATCGTGGCCTGCACGTGCCGGACGCCGGCCTGGACGGCGGCGAGGGAGTTCGCGACCGCGAGCTCTGCATCGTTATGCGTGTGAATGCCCCAGGTGACGTCGCCTTCGATCGAGGCACGGACGTCGCCGAGGATCTGGACGAGCTCGGTCGTCAGCGTGCCGCCGTTCGTGTCGCACAGGACGAGCGTGCGGGCGCCGGCATCGTGGGCGGCGCGCAGCGTCGAGAGCGCATAGTCCCGATCCGCCCGATAGCCGTCGAAGAAGTGCTCGGCGTCGTACACCAGCTCGCGGCCGCGCTCGACGATGAACCGCACGCTGTCGCCGATCATGTCCAGGTTCTCGGCAGGCGTCGCGCCGAGCACCTCGGTCACGTGCAGCAGCCAGCTCTTGCCGAAGATCGTGACGACGGGCGTCTCGGCGCGCGCGAGCTCCTGCAGGTTCGGGTCGGACTCGGCGGTGTTCGAGCGGTGGCGCGTGGAGCCGAACGCAGCCAGCTTCGCGTTCGCGAAGCGGATGCGCTTCGCCTCCTTGAAGAACTCGATGTCCTTCGGGTTCGAGCCGGGCCAGCCGCCCTCGATGTACGGCATGCCGTAATCGTCGAGCAGGCGGGCGATCCGCAGCTTGTCGGCGAGCGACAGGATGATGTTCTCGCCCTGGGTGCCGTCGCGCAGCGTGGTGTCGTACAGGACGACGGGCTGTTCCGCCGTCATGAGGCGACCCCGGCGGTGACGGCCGGTGCGACGGGCGCCGCTCCGGCGCGCGAGCCCAGGCGCTCGACCACCGCCTCGGTCATCGCGCGCGTGCCGACGACCCGGATGCCGTCGTCGTCGCCGTCGGCCGGCACGAGGTCGGCCGTCCGCCAGCCATCGTCGATCGCGGAACGAACGGCGGCCTCGACATCGTCCGCCGCCTCCGCCAGCCCGAGCGACCAGCGCAGGAGCATGGCCGCCGACAGGATCGTGCCCAGCGGATTGGCTGCGTCGCGCCCGGCGATGTCGGGTGCCGAGCCGTGGATCGGCTCGTACAGCCCGAACCGGCCGTGGGCGGTCCGGCGATCCCCGAGCGACGCCGACGGCAGCATCCCGAGTGAGCCAGCGAGGACGGCGGCCTCGTCGGACAGAATGTCGCCGAACAGGTTCTCGGTGACGAGGACGTCGAAGCTCGCTGGACGGCGGACCAGGAGCATGGCGCACGAGTCGACGAGCTGGTGATTGACCTCGACGTCGGGGAACTCCGAGCGGGTCTCGTCGACGACCTTGCGCCACAGGCGCGAGGTGGCGAGCACGTTGGCCTTGTCGACGCTCGTGAGCCTGCTGCGCCGTCCGCGCGCCAGCTCGAACGCGAGCCGCACCACGCGCCGGATCTCGGCCTCCGTATACCACAGCGTGTCGATGGCGACGCGGCCCTGCGGCGTTTCGCGCTGCTCCGAGGGCCGGCCGAAGTAGAGGCCGGACGTGAGCTCGCGGACGATCAGCATGTCGACGCCGGCGAGAACCTCCGCCTTCACGGGCGAGGACGGGGCGAGGGCCGGCATGACGGTCACCGGGCGGAGGTTGGCGAACAGCTCGAGCCCGCCGCGGAGCGCGAACAGCGCCTGTTCCGGCCGGACCTTCGCGTCGGGGTCGTCCCACCGCGGGCCGCCGACGGCGCCGAGGAGCACCGCGTCGCAGCTCGCGACGGCCGCGAGATCCTCGGTCCGCAGGGCGGTGCCGTAGGTGTCGATGGCCGCCCCGCCGGCAACGACGTCCAGCCAATCGAGCGTGAACCCGTCACGCGCTGCGACCGCATCGAGGACGCCGCGACCCGCGGCCACCACCTCGGGGCCCACCCCGTCGCCCCCGATCGACGCGATGCGATAGCCCGCCATCGGCGTTACGGCAGCTCCGTCGTGCGCGGCGCGATGAACGCCGGCGAGGCCGGACCGACGCCCGCGCCGTGGAGCTTGTTGACAGCAACGAGGTACGCCTCGATCGAGGCCTCGATGATGTTCGTGCTTAACCCGTGCCCGGACACGATCAGCGCCCCGGGGCCCTCGTCGCTGGAACGGCGACACCGGACGAGCACGCGACCCTGCGCATCCTCGCCGCCGGACACCGCCTTGATCTCGTAGGTCTCGAGCACCGGGTGCCAGCCGAACACCGGCTGGAGCGCGTCGTCGACCGCCGCGAAGAGCGCGTCCACCGGCCCGTTGCCAATCGCGGCCTTGGCCTGTTCCTGGTCGCCGACGGCAAGCGAGACCATGCCCGTCGCCTTGCCGCCGTGCGACGACGTGACGTTCCAGCCCTCGAGCCGAACCGCCTCGGGGACCTGGGCGAGGCGCTGCTCGACGAGGGCCACGAGGTCGTCGTCCGTGACCTCCTTCTTCTCGTCGGCGAGGGCGATCGCCTGCCGGTAGATCGTGTCGAGGGCCTCGCCCTCGAGCTCGTAGCCGAGCTCCGCCAGCTTGCTGGAGAGGCCGCGCCGCCCGGACAGCTTGCCGATCGTGATCGACGAGCCGGACAGCCCGACCGATTGTGGGGTCATGATCTCGTACGTCAGCGGATTCTTGATCACGCCGTCCTGGTGGATGCCCGACTCATGGGCGAACGCGTTGCCACCGACGACCGCCTTGTTCGGCTGGACGGCGAAGCCCGTGAGGTAGCTCACGAGCCGCGAGGCGGCGGTGATGTGCTCGGTCTGGACGCCGCTGGTCAGCGCCGGCGCCCCTGCGGCCCCGCCCTGGCCCGCCGCGAACTGGGTCGGGCGGGTGCGGAGGGCCATCACGACCTCCTCCAGCGAGGCGTTGCCCGCCCGCTCGCCGAGGCCGTTGATGGTGACCTCGACCTGGCGCGCGCCAGCCTGCACCGCGGCGAGGGTGTTGGCGGTGGCGAGGCCGAGGTCGTTGTGGCAATGCACGGAGATCGTCGCCTGGCTGCCGAGGAGGTCGACCACCCGACCCACGAGCAACCCGAACTCCGAAGGAATCGCGTACCCGACCGTATCCGGGATGTTGAGCGTTGAGGCGCCGGCCTCGACGACGGCCTCGTAGACCTTGAGCAGGTACTCCGGGTCCGTGCGCGAGGCGTCCTCGGCGCTGAACTCGATCTCGACGTCCGGCCCAAGCTCCTTGCGTCCGTAGCGCACCCAGCGGACCGCCTCGGCGAGCGCCTGCTCGCGGTCCATGCGGAGCTTGTGCTTGAGGTGGATGTCGCTGGTCGCGATGAACACGTGGAGGTGCGGCCGCTCCGCCTCGCGAATCGCCTCGATCGCCCGCTGCGGATCCCCGTCCCGGCAGCGCGCCAGTGCCGCGATCGCGATCCCGCCCCGCGTCTCGCGCGCGATCCGCTGCACGGCGGCGAAATCGCCGGGGGATGCGGCAGGGAAGCCGGCCTCGATGACATCGACCTTCAGGCGCGCGAGCTGGCGCGCGACCTCCAGCTTTTCGGCCGCGGTGAGTCCCGCGCCCGGGGCCTGCTCGCCATCCCGCAGGGTCGTGTCGAAGACACGGACCCGGTCGGGCGGGGCGAGCGGGCCCGCGGGGCGCGGTACGGATCGGACAGCAGGCGCCATCAGCCCACTACCCTCGGTATCGACGTAGGTCGAGTTGCCGAAACGCGGCCACCGCCGTCCGGCGACTCGCTGGTGCCGACCATCGCCTGGGCCTCGCCGGCGTGGACCACCACGGGATTGAGGAACGGCATCTGGGCGCGGAGCTCGGCCCCGACCTTCTCGATCTGGTGGTCGCGGTCTCGAGCCCGGAGCTCCTGGAACTCGGCGCCGCCGGCCTCCTGGACCGCGATCCAGCGGTTGGCGAAGGCGCCACTCTGGATGTCCGCGAGGACGTCCTTCATCGTTGCCTTGACGCCCTCGGCCACTCGCGGCCCGGAGACGTAGTCGCCGTACTCCGCGGTGTCGCTGACGCTGAAGCGCATGAAGTTGAGGCCGCCGCGGTACATCAGGTCCACGATCAGCTTGAGCTCGTGCATCGTCTCGAAGTACGCAAGCTCCGGCTGGTAGCCCGCCTCGACGAGTGTCTCGAACGCGGCCTTGATCAGCGCCGAGACGCCGCCGCAGAGCAGCGCCTGCTCCCCGAACAGGTCGGTCTCTGTCTCCTCCTTGAACGTCGTCTCGAGCACGCCTGCGCGGGTCGCGCCGAGTGCGCGCGCGTAGGCGAGCGTTCGGGCGCGCGCGGTCCCGCTGGCGTCCTGCTCGACCGCGAAGAGGGCCGGCACGCCGCCGCCGGCCGAGTACACGCTGCGCAGGAGGTGGCCCGGACCCTTCGGCGCGACCATGCCGACATCGATCGACGGCGGAGGCTTGATGCGCTCGAACCTGATATTGAAGCCGTGGGCGAACATCAGCAGGGCACCCGACTTCAGGTTCGGCTCGATCTCGGCGTCGTAGACGGCCTTCTGCGCCGTGTCCGGGACGAGGATCATCACGACGTCGGCCTCGCGTACTGCTTCCGCGACGCTCCCGACACGCAGCTGCGCCTCCTCGGCGAGCGCGCGGCTCTTTGACCCCTCCGCCAGCCCGACGATCACGTCGACGCCCGAATCGCGCAGATTCAGCGCATGGGCGTGGCCCTGGCTGCCGTAGCCGATCACGGCAACAATCTGCCCGGCCAGCGCCGACGGGTCGACGTCGTTGTCGTAGTACATCCGTGCCGTCATCGCATCGACCTCATCGCTTGACTGCTTCCTCGATCGAGCCCGAGCCGCGCGCCATGACGACGGCACCCGTCCGAACCAGCTCCCTGATGCCGAACCCGCGCACGAGCCCGACGAATGAGTCGACCTCCGACTCCGAGCCGCTGACCTCGGCGATGAGGGCCTCGGGGGCCACGTCGAGCACCCGGCCGCGGGCGAGCTCGACGAGCTTCAGCACCTCTCCCCGGTTGGCATCCGTGACCCGAACCTTCACGAGCGCGAGCTCGTGCTCGACCGTCGGCTCTGCTGTGACGTCCTGGACCTTGAGCACGTCGATCAGCCGGTAGAGCTGCTTCGTTGCCTGCTCGACCGCAACGTCGTCGCCGTGGAGGCTGATCGTCATCCGCGAGAAGCCCTCGCGGTCGGTTCGGCTGACGGCGAGCGAGTCGATGTTGAAGTTCCGTGCCCGCATGAGGCTGGACACCCGGTTCAGGACGCCGGGCTTGTCGACGACGATGGCGACGAGCCGGTGGATGCGCTGGTCACCGCCACCCGGCAGGGCGCGCGGCGGAGGCGCCACGTGGGCCGGGCCGGCCTGCGCCGCCACGGCCGGACCCGCGCCAGAGCCAGCGGCGGCGGAAGCAACGCCGTCGGGTGCCGTCACTCGGCGGTCCCCCACTCCTCGATGAGGTCGGACAGGCCCTTGCCGGCCGGCATCATCGGGAAGACGTTCTGCTCGCCGGCGATCTCGAACCAGACGAGCGCCGGGCCCTTGACTTCCTGCGCGAACCGGATGGCGTCGTCGGCCTCGGCCGGGGTCGAGGCCTTGATCGCGGGGATCCCGTACGCATCGGCCAGCTTCAGGTAGTCGGGGCCGAGCAGGTGCGCCGAGTGGTAGTTGCCCGCGTAGATGATCTCCTGCCACTGCCGGATCATCCCGAGCTTCTTGTTGTCGAAGATCGCGATCTTCACCGGGATCTCGTCCTGGACCAGGGTCATCAGCTCCTGCGACGTCATCTGGAAGCCGCCGTCGCCGACGATCGCCCAGACCTCGCGCTCCGGCACGCCGAGCGCAGCGCCCATCGCGGCCGGCACCGCATAGCCCATCGTCCCGAGGCCGCCCGAGCTGAGGTGCGTGTTCGGGTGGCGGAAACCCGCGTAGCGGGCGAGCCACATCTGGTTCTGGCCCACGTCGCCGACGTAGATGCCCTCGTGCCCAGTCAGCGCGCCGATCCGCTGGACGACGTAGTCGGCCGAGAGGAGGCCGTCGCGCCAGGCACCGGAGCCGTGCCACGACGTGCCCTCGGAGTCGCGGCGCCACTCGAGCAGCTGGTCGAAATAGGCCTGGCGGCGGGCCGTCGGCACGGGCTCGATCATCGGCAGGATGGCGCGCAGCACTCGCTTCGCGTCGCCGACGATCGGGACCTCGACGGCAACGTTCTTGCCGATCTCGGCCGGGTCGATGTCGACATGCACGATGCGGGCATACGGCGCGTAGGTGCGCACGTTGCCGGTGACCCGGTCATCGAAGCGCATGCCGAGCGCAACGAGGAGGTCCGCGGACTGGATCGCGCGATTGACGTGCTTCCAGCCGTGCATGCCCATGAAGCCGTAGGCGAGCGGGTGCCGCTCGTCGAGCGCCCCGACGCCGAGGAGAGTCCACGCGACCGGGGCGTTCACCTTCTCGGCGAACGCTTGGAGCTCTGCCTCGGCGCCGGCATGCAGAATCCCGTGGCCGGCAAGGATCACCGGCCGCTCCGCCGCGGCGATCTCCGCGGCCGCGAGCTTGAGCTGCTTGTAGTTGCCCTCCATCGTGGGGCGGAAGCCCGGCAGGCCGGCGATGACCTCTCTCTCGGTCGGGTGCGTCGCCTGCGTTGCCTGCTGCAGCGCGTCCTTGGTGATGTCGACGTGGACGGGCCCGGGCCGGCCGCTGCGGGCGATGTGGAACGCCTCGGCGATCACGCGCGGCAGCTCGTTCGCGTCCCGCACGAGGTAGTTGTGCTTCGTCATCGGCAGCGTGATGCCGTTGATGTCGATCTCCTGGAACGCGTCCTTGCCGATCAGGGCCGAGGGCACGTTGCCGGTGATCGCGACGAGTGGGATGGAGTCGAGCATCGCCGTCCCGATCCCTGTGACGAGGTTCGTGGCGCCCGGCCCGGACGTGCCCATGCACACGCCAACTCGGCCGGTCGCGCGGGCATACCCGTCCGCGGCGTGGGCGCCTCCCTGCTCGTGGCGGACGAGGACGTGGCGGAGCTCCGGGTAGTCACCAAGGACGTCGTACAGCGGGAGGATCACGCCGCCCGGGTAGCTGAACATGACGTCGACACCCTGCCGCAGCAGAGCCTCGCACACGACGTCGGCACCGATCCTCGGGCGAGTGCCGTGCTCGGCCGTGCGGACCGACACGGTCGAGGAGCCTTCGTGGAGCATCTCGCGCTGGGCGCGCTCGACGGCGGCGGCGTGCTCCGTCCCGGCCGCGGGCACGTGGCTCCGGCGCGCGCGGTCGCCCTTCGTCAGGGTCACGATCCGCCCTCCAGGTCAGTCACGTCGCCTCCCAGCCCTCAAAACTCAGAACCCCCGCCTCTCGGCGGGGGTCCGGTTGGTCTTCGGTGGTTCGTGATCGCTAGTTGCGATCGCTCCGCCGCGTCCCTCCGTGCTCCCGCCGATCGCCGGCGATGAGGCCGAGAAGGCTCTCAATGCCGACCAGGATCGACCGGATAAGGGAGAGGACGGGTACCTCGGCAGTCTCGATCGGCAGGTGGGCGCGGCGACCGTCCGTGGTCACGACCACGGCGACGCGGCGACGATCCGGCAGATTCGAGATGCCCACGGTGCGCGCAGTCTACGGGCGGGATGCTGCAGAGCGCAACCGGACCATCGCAGATCGCGTCGCCGCGATGGTCCCGTTGAACCATGCGTTGACGCCGACCGAGGCGGGCGGGCAGACTGGGGCTCGGTAGCCGCCCGATCCGTGACTGCGCACGAAGCGTCTCGAACGGGTGCCTGTCGATCGCCGGCAGTCCGTCCCGCCGCCGGGATCGATCCCTGGACCAGGGCGAGGGAGATCGGGCTGGGCATGGCGGTGACGCCGGCGGCCTCCGTGATCGAGCGCTGGAACGCGCCATGACGGCGCAGTCGCCAACCGCCATTGCCCCCGCGAGCCGAGCCATCGAGGGCCAGGGCCAACGCGCCTGGCGGCACCTGCGCGGGAATCCCACGTTCTGGATCGGGGCCATCTCGGTGACCCTGATCGTCTGCGTCGCAGTCTTCGCGCCGCTGATCGCGCCGTACGACCCGAACTTCCAGTTCCGGGGCGAGGGCCTGTCGGCCACGGGCGACCCGCTGGGGCCCACGGCGAAGTTCCCGCTCGGCACGGACAAGCTGGGCCGCGACGAGCTGAGCCGCCTCGTCTTCGGGGCGCGGACCTCGCTCACCGCCGGCGTTGCCGCGAACCTGCTGGCCACCGCGATCGGGCTCATCGTGGGCGTGCTCGCGGCGTACTTCCGGGGGGCGACCCTGCGACTGACGATCCGCGGGCGCACGTTCCGGATCGGCCTGCCCATCGAGGCGCTGCTGATGCGCCTGACCGACGCGACCCTGGCGTTTCCTGCGCTCCTCGTCGCGATCGCGCTCGTGGCGATCATCGGCCCCAGCCTCGGGCTCGTGATCGTCGTGATCGGGGCCGTCCTGTGGGCGGGCACCGCACGGATCGTGTACGGACGCTCGCTCCTGATCCTCTCCGCGGACTTCGTGGTCGCCGCAACCGCCGTCGGCGTCGGTGGGCTGCGAATGATCTTTCGCCATGTCCTCCCGCATCTCGTGCCGCTGCTCGTCGTGTACGGCACGCTCGGCATCGCCACGACCGTCCTGTTCGAGGCGACGCTCTCGTTCCTGGGCGTTGGTGTCCCGCCGCCGGCGCCATCGTGGGGCTCGATGCTGATCGAGCACGTCGGCTACTACCGCACGGACCCGCGCGTCGTGGCGCTGCCGGGGCTCGCGATCATGGCCACGATCCTCGCGTTCAACCTGCTCGGTGACGCAATCGCCGACGCACTCGATCCACACCAATGGCGCTGAAGCTGACGCCCGCGTCGCGGCGGCACGGCTGCGGCAAGGCGGCGCGGATGCACTAAGCGCTGAGGGCCGCCAGGACGTCTCCCGATGGTCCAATCAGGAGGAGGAACGCGCACATGCCATCGATTGCCCATGGAAGTCGAGTGCTCACATTGCTCGCGGCGGCGATGCTC
>Ga0070708_100001679_pt1 | contig 16993 bp, 15 predicted proteins | sample KBSK5503metaG_FD_65469 | JGI IMG/M metagenome (GOLD analysis project Ga0070708, IMG submission 65469) | Corn, switchgrass and miscanthus rhizosphere microbial communities from Kellogg Biological Station, Michigan, USA - KBS K5-50-3 metaG | ecosystem: Host-associated > Plants > Roots >... | reverse complement strand
GTGCCCGGGGCAGGCGGCGCCGGTCCGCGTTCAGCGATCCTTTCGGACGATGAAGTTCTCGAGGACGAGCACGTCGAGCCCGCTCTTGCGGAAGGTGTTCAGCGCGTCCGCCGGTGAGCTCACGATCGGCTCACCCTTGAGGTTGAACGACGTGTTCATGATCAGCGGTACGCCGGTGGCGTCGCCGAACTTCTCGATGAGGCGGTGATAGCGCGGGCTCAGCTCGCGATGCACCGCCTGGGGACGGCTCGAGCCGTCGGCATGGGTGATGGCCGGCACGCGAGCGTCGAGAACCGGCGTCACGTAGAGCATGAACCGCGTCGGGTACTGCTTGGCCGCGTCGCCGAGGTCGAAGCACTGCGCGGCCTTCTCCGCGAGCACCGACGGCGCGAAGGGGCGGAAGGGCTCGCGGAACTTGATCTTGATATTCACGATGTCCTTCATGTCGTCGCGCCGCGGGTCGGCGATGATCGAGCGGCTGCCCAGCGCGCGCGGACCCCACTCGAACGGCCCGTGGTACCAGCCGATGACCTGGCCACGCTCGAGCGAGCCCACCACCTCGTCGAGTACTCGCTCGTCGTCGTCGGCGTGAGTGAAGGCGCAGCCCTCGGCGCGCAGGGTGTCGGCGATCTCGGCGTCCGCGTAGGTCTTGCCCCAGTACGCGTGATCCATGACGAAGCCGCGTGGCTTCCCGAGCAGCACGTGATACGCGTAGAGCGCTGCCCCGAGCGCGCCGCCGGCGTCGCCGGCCGCCGGCTGGACATAGATCTCGTCGAACGGTGTGTTCCGCAGCACCTTGTAGTTGGCTACGCAGTTGAGCGCCACGCCGCCGGCCAGGCAAAGCTTGGTGAGCCCCGTCTGCTTGTGGAGATGGCGCGCCATCGCGATCATGACCTCTTCGGTCACCGCCTGGATGCTGGCCGCGATGTCGGCGTAGTACTGGTTGCGCGAGAGCTCGTCGGGTGTCGGCGGGTTCGGGTCATCGTACAGCGACGTCTTGCGCGTGACGAACCGGGCCTTGGGCGAGCGTGGCGTGCCGAAGAGCTTCTCGAACTTCCGCGTGAACGACCGCTCGGTGTGATAGGGGAAGCTCACGTACGCGGGATCGAGCCAGAGGCTGCCGTCGTCGCGGAACTCCACGATGCGGCGGATGAGATCGACGTACTTGGGCTCGCCGAACGGCGCCATGCCCATGACCTTGTACTCGCCCTCGTTGACCTCGAAGCCGAGGAACGCGGTGAACACCGAGTAGAGCAGGCCGATGGAGTGCGGGAAGCGCAGCTCGTGGGTGAGGTCGATCCGGTTCTGGCCGCCGGCGCCCCAGTCGGCCGAGGCCCGGCCGAGCGTGGCCGTCGTCCACTCGCCGACGCCGTCGACGGTGAGAATGGCCGCCTCCTCGAACGGGGAGGCGAAGAACGAGCTCGCCGCGTGGGACGTGTGGTGGTCGACGAACAGGATCCGATCGGAGGGAACGCGCAGCTCCTTGCGGATCATGTCCTTGATCCACATCTTCTCGGTCAGCCACAGATGCATGCCGTCGCGGAACAGGCGGCGCGAGCGCGGAAACGTCGCCAGGATCGTTGTTACCAGGCGCTCGGTCTTGACGAACGGCTTCTCGTAGAACGCCACGTAATCGAGGTCGGCCGGCTGGATCCCCGCCTTGTCCAGGCAGAAGGCGATCGCGCGGCTCGGAAAGGCGGCATCCTGCTTCTTGCGCGAGAACCGCTCCTCCTGGACGGCGGCGACGAGATGGCCGTCCTGCAGGAGCGCGGCGGCCGCGTCGTGGTAATGGCAGCTGATCCCGAGAATGTTCATCGGTCTCCTCGTCGGGGCAGGCGCGGGCCGATGTACGGGGTCACTGCCGTCGTGCTTCGGCGAGGGTCGTGGGCGTTTGCACCCGCGGCAGCCAGAAGCTGGCCTTGTCGCGGGCGCGGACCTGCAGGGGATCGGCGATGGCCCGCCGGACGATGGCGATCGGCCCGACGAGCACGAAGTAGAGCACCGTGTAGATGAGCGTCGCCTGCTTGTCGCCGAGCCAGAAGGCGAACCGCTTCCAAGCCTCCCAGGCGCGCTTGACGAGGATGGGTGTCGTCATCAGAAGAGCGTGTAGATGAACGGCGCGAGCGCCGTGCTCTGGCCAAGGATCAGCAGCAGGCCGAAGAGGAAGATGAGGCCAAACATCGGCATCATCCACCACAGCTTTTGGCGCCACAGGAAATCGAAGAACTCCGCCATGATGCCGAACCGCTCCGTCGCGCGTTCAAGCTTTGACAAGCGACCCTCCACCGAGTGGATTTCGATCGCTGGACCCGCAAGATCCGTACCTGACCTCCGGCCACCCGCCCGCCGGCCTTCGCGGGCCGTTCGCGCAATCAGTTACTCAGCTTGGTGATGGGCTTACCGGATCATTCGCGACGCTGGGACACGATCCCGGTCGGGCTCGGTTTGGCACCCCGCTTGCCCGTGCGAACTGGCATGACCCAGGCCATCGGCGTCAAAGCCGATGCAACCGCCGACGATGGCTCAGCTCGGCCACCTCGCCGCGCGGGACGCGCCGCGATGCGCTGGCTCGCGTCTGCCGTGCTGGCAACGGTGAGCGGCGTGATCGCGCTGCTGGCCATCGACATCTGGCTCGCGGTCGCCTATCCCCAGGTGCGCATCATCACGTACGACCCTCGGCTCGGAACGCTCCTCCGCCCCAATCTGTCGGTGCGCAAGGCGTTCGGTGGGCACGAGCGCGTGGTGACGGTCACCACGAACGCGTTCGGACTGCGCGGCCCCGACCTACCGGTCGCCAAGCCGCCGGGAACGCGGCGCATTCTGGCCCTCGGCGACTCGTTCACCTTCGGCGATGCCGTGCAGGTGGACGAGGCGTGGCCGCATCGGCTGGAAGGGCGGCTCAACGGCGAGGCCGGACGGGGCGTCGAGGTGATCAACGCCGGCGTGAGCGGCTACGGCACAGCTCACGCGCTGCTGCTCGCGAACATCCTGCTGCCGTCCGTGCAGCCGGACGTCGTCGTCCTGGGCTTCTCCGTGGTGAACGACATCCTCGACAATCTCTGCATTGACGAGGTGGCGTACGGGCGCCGGACGCACGCGCCCTGCTACACCGTCGACGATGCGGACCACCTCGTTCTCGCCGAGCCGCCGACGGCCGGCCGCTCTGGCGCCGCGGCGGGGTCGTGGCCGATGCCGGGGTCGCGCGCTGCCGACTTCTTCCAGAGCCAGCTCCGCCGGGCCATGTTCCGCAATCCGCAGATCCTCGACGTCACGCAGCGCCTGGGCCTGCGTCTTCAGCTGCCCTATGTGCCGGCGACCATCGTCAGCTGGTACGACGACCGCTACAGCGAGCGCGGCTGGACGCTCACCCGCCGACTCCTCGGCGAGTTGCGCGGCCGGCTCGCCTCACGCGGGGTGCGGCTCATGATCCTCATCATCCCGGCCTCCGTCCAGGCTGAAGAGCCCGACGGCCCGAAGCGGGCCATCCTGCGCACGCTCGGCGGCGAGCAGCGGCCGATTCGCGCCTTTCTCGACGATCCCACCAGGCCGCAAGCGCTGATCGCCCGCTTCTGTGCGGACGCGGCCATCGAATGCGTCGACACCTTGCCGGTTGTCGTCGAGGCGGAGCGAGCCGGACGACGCGCCTACTATCCCGTCGATCAGCACTGGACGCCGCATGGCCACGAGCTGGCCGCCGACATGGTGGCCACCCGGCTGCGCCAGCTCGGATGGGTCGACCTCGCCGGCACCGCGCGCTCGCGCTCCGTCTGCGCCAGCGGCTGCTGATCCGGCCGCGGCAGGGCCGCCGCCGACCACTCTGTGGAACGCGTTGCCGTGGTTGCTGAAAACCCTTGCGCACTCCCTCCCGCGCCCACGCTGCGGTACTGCCCATTACCTCGCGATTGTCGAATTGGGTACGAGTCTTGCCATCCTAGAGCTGGCAGACGTCGTTCTACCAATCCGGGTGACGCGAGGTGCGCATGTTTTACGGCAGAGAAAAGGCGTGGGGCGAGCCGGACTGGCGACGACGCGTCGGATACTGGCTGCTCGGCGAGCTGCACATCCCTGGCCGGCTGCGCAGCTGGCATATCATTCGCGCCCTGCGCCGACTCGGGCTCTGGGACGCGACGCCGCGCGCGCTCTACGACGCCGGCGGCGGTGAAGGGGCCTTCGCCTTCTACGTCGCGCGCCGCTTTCCGCGCTGGCACGTCGTCATCGCGGACAACGAGGCCCGGACGATCGACCGCGCCCTGCGCATCAAGCGCGCGCTCGGGTTGCACAATCTCGAAATCCGCGACATCGATCTGCGGGAGCCGGGTGACGAAGGCCGGTACGACGTCGTCGTGTGCGCCGATGTGCTCGAGCACATAGAGCAGGACGATAGGGTGGTGAAACATCTGGGGCACGCGCTCAAGCCCGGGGGCGCGCTGCTGGTCACGTCGCCCAGCGTGCCGCAGCCCCGTCACCTGCCGCTCGTCGCGTGGCGCGAGCGACGGATCGGCTTCGATCCGAGCGACTACGGTCACGTCCGACAGGGCTATTCTGAAGCACAGCTCACGGCGCTCTTCGAGAACGCGGGACTGGAGGTGCAGGCCGTGCGCCGCACGTTCGGTCCCGCCGGTACGTTGATGTTTGATCTGTTCTTCGCCACCGGCGACAGCCGTCCGCACCCACTGGTGTACGCGGCGCTGTTCCCGCTCTACATGGGTCTGGCGACGGCGGACCTGCTGTCGCCCGCCTCTGGCGGAGCGGCGATCTTCGGCATCGCGCGCAAGACGTGCGCCGTCCCGAGCGGTGCGCCGGTGCCTGGACCGACGATCGACACCCCGCAGCTCCGTGCCGTCACCCTCGACGTCGACGGAACGCTCACACCCTGAGAGGGACGTTCGCGCATGGTGCGCCTGAACTTGCGCGACTCCTTCGTAATCTTGCTGCGACGCCGCGAGGACGTCGCGTAGGCACCGCTGGGCGAGCTACTTCGCGCTGGCCGTGGCGCCGCCTGAGGTGACGACGTAGATCCGAGCTTCGTAGGGCGCGAGGCGGTCCTCCCACGAGGCGCCGGCGACGGTGAAAGCACGGTTGTCACGTGACTCCACGACGCGAGTGAGCGGTCGCCGCCACGTGAACTTGATGGGCGTCGGGCGGTTCGTGTAGTTGTACGCGAACACGTAGCCCGTGCCGTCGACGACCTTGGTCAGCGTCCGGACCGTGGCGTTGTTCTTCAGCATCGGCGACATGTCCGTCTTTCCGGCGTTCAGGGCCTCGAGCTCCGCGCGATAGGCGACCTTTCGCGAGTAGAGCCACTCGACGGCGATGTTGTGCTCGAGCTGGGCCTTGCGCGCGGCCAGGGGGTCCTGGGCCAGCGTGGAGTTGCCGACGAGGGCATCCGGGGCGCCGGGCGCGAGCAGCGCGGGCTCGAGGCGCGCGAGCTCCACGACGAGCTCGCGGAGCGCGGCCATCTGGCGCGCGACCGTCGGCCCGTCGGCCTGACGGAGCCCGTTCGATCCGATCTCCCACCACCAGAGACCCTGGGCGCCCTCGACAATCGACATCACCGCGTGGGTGCGCATCTCGTCATAGGTCGGCTGGCGGGATTCGGTGGTGAACTGGAAGAACTGGAGCACCGACCAGATCGGCCGCTGCGGCGGAACCGCGGCGCGCAGCCGTGCGACGGAGTCGGCGACCATGAAGTGCGTGTAGCCGGCCGCCGGCTCCTTGCCGTACATCGGATAGGGATCGATGGCCAGCACGTCTGCGGTCTTCACCCATTTCGCGGGATCGCGGTAGGCGGCGGCGATCGCGACCGCGAACGTGATGCCCGCCGGGTCGAGCGTCTTCAGGTGACGGTGGTGCTCCTCGGTCTCGCTGACGAGCGCGTCGTCGCACTCGTCCATGATGTAGTAGCCGGCCGCTCCGGGATGGCGGGCGAAGTGGCGGACGTACCCGTCCTCCATGATCGCGAACGAGCCCGGCCCGTAGCGCCGCCAGCTGCCCTTTTCGAAGCAGTTGCCCGTCTGCAGGTACATGATCCTTCGCTTCCACAGCACGTCCATGAGCGCATTGACGGCCGGCAGCGGCGCCTTGCCGAAGTGGTAGTTCAGGTACATGTTGATCGGCAGCCCGTCGAGCTGGCGGGCCCCGACGCGGCCAAACAGCGTCTCCTCCCACGCCGCGCGGTCCGTCGTGTAGCCGAGCCCAGAGTCGTAGACGCCCAGGACAAAGCGCGGGACGCCGTGGATAAGCACGCGGCCCTCGGGGCTGATGGCGATCCGTGGCGTGTCGGCGGCCGCCGATGCGGAGCCCGCCGCTGAGGCGCATCCCGACAGGAACAGGCACATGACGAGGGCGAGGGCCCGGGGACGGACGCGTGCGACAGCGACGATCCGCGAGTTGAAATCGATCATGCCGCTACTCGGGAGCACGTTCCGTACCATATCGGCGGCGGGCGACCGGGCGCTGGCGATGCCGGGCGCGGATGCAACATGATACCGACATCGGGTATCGACGTACCCGCCCGCAGCAAGCGGCGCCCGGCCGCCTCGGATGTAAACCTGCGCACGATCGGTACGACTCTTGCGGCGCACACACCGCGTGTGCCTCTTGCTGATGGTCATGCTGCTGATCATGCCGTTCGAGACGAGCCCTTACTTGTATCTCAGCCCCAGCTTCCTGGGGATCATTCCCGATTTCACGGTGATCAAGCTGCTGGGGATGATCGGGTTCGCCTGGGCGATGCTCAAGATCGTGGCGCGCGAGAGCGGCCCTATCTTCGAGTCGCCGCAAGCCCGCCTGTTCGTCGCGATGTTCATCGGGATCGTGATCTCCGCGGCGCTGAACGAGAGCGCGTTCACCGCCATCACCAAGTACCTGGTGTTCGTCCTCTTCCTGCCGTTCGTGCTCGTGAGCGTCCGCACCCAGGCCCGTCTGCGCTGGGTCATGTACACGCTCGGGCTGACGATGGTCATCGTGGTGCCGTACGCCCTGCGCCAGACGGCACGGTACGAGGGTCGGATGGGCGTCGGCGTCTACGAGCCGAACTACTTCGCCGCGAACCTCCTGCTGCTGATCCCGATTCCCCTGGCCATCGCCAGTTATCAGACGGTCCGGTGGAAGCGCTGGGCGTGGATGGGGGCCAGCTGCGTGCTGATCGGCGCGCTGATCTCGACGTCGTCACGCGGCGGTTATCTCGGCCTGCTCGTCGCGGCGCTCGTCTACTCGGCGCGCCGCTGGGGCGTACGCCGGGCCGTCGTCGTGCTCATGGTGCTGATCATCGCCGCCCTGCCGACGGACCTCGGTCGACGCGCGCGGTCGGCGTTCGATCCTGATGTGCGCCCGGCTCCCGGCGTGGAGGAGTCGAACCGGGCGCACCGTGCGCTCCTGTGGGGCGGCCTCAAGATGGCGCACGACGCGCCGCTCTTCGGTGTGGGGCCGCAGCGCTTCAAGGATTACAGCCGCCGGTACTCGGGCCTGAATATCTCCTATATCGCCCACAACACGTATCTCGAGCTGGCCGCGGAGGGCGGTCTGCCGGTGCTGATCATCTTCGTGCTCATGTACCTGACCGCGCTCGGGGCGCTGGGGCGCGCGGCTCGGCTGACGGGCGGCGGGCCCCAGACGCGCGAACTCGCAGCGTGGGCCGAGGCGATGCGGACGGGTTTGATCGGCTTCGCGATCGCCGGCGCGTTCATCAGTGCGCAGTTCGAGAAGTTCTTCTGGGTCATGATGTTCCTGTCGATCGTGGTCGGCCGGCTCGCGCACGATCACACCGCCACGTCGGCCGAGCAGCCCGCTCCGGTTCCCGCGGCCACGCCCCCCGCCAGCACGCCGCAGTTCGCCTGACCGAGCCGTCCCGCCCCGAAACGACGCTCGACCGCCTAGGCCCGCGCCCGCGAGGACATGAACCGCCGGCTCGAGGCGATGAGCAGCGCCCAGTCGCGCGCGTTGACCGCGCCGACGATGACGCAGGCCACGAGGTAAGTGACGAGGCCCGCGGTCGTGCCGACGATGAGCGAGCCCACGCCATGGCCCGCGCCCATCGTGGACGAGGCGAGGAGTGCCAGCACGGCGGCCGCGGCGATGCGCGCCAGATCCCCGACGGGAATGCCCGGCCGCTTGATCCGCTGGACGGCGACGAACGCCCACAGCGCGAGAGTCACCTGGGCCGCCGTGTTGGCCATCACCGCGCCCATCGTTCCGTGGGGCCGGACGAGCAGCGCGGCGAGGCTGAAGTCGATCACCGCCGTCACGGTGGCCGCCGTGACCGCCGAGCGCCGGCTGGCCGTCGCCCGCAGCGCGGCCCACGCCACGTCGCGCATGACGCCGAGCAGGCTCACGGCCACGAGGATCCGGAGGAGGAGCGCGACCGAGCCATACGACTCGCCGTAGAGGAGGGCGACGAGGCCTGGCGCCACGCCGGCGCTCACCGCAGCGATCGGCGCGCCCACGAGCGCCACCGAACGCAGCGACGTCCGGTAGACCCGGACGAACTCGCGATCGTCGCGGGCGCCGTGCAGCGAAGCCATGGCGGGCAGCAGGGCGCCCACGAAGATGGACGGCAGGATCATGGCCCGCGTGGCCAGCCCGAAGGCCAGGCTGTAGAAGGCCGTCTCCTCCGAGGGCAGCCAGAGCTTGAGGAAGAGGACTTCCGAGCGCTCCCACACGAACGTCTCCAGCACACCGACTAGCGAGAACGAGAGGAGATAGCGGCGGAGCTCGGCCCGCGTGTCTTCGGGCACCGGGTCGGCGTCGCGGGGATAGAGCGCGAGCGCCGCGCGGGTCTGGAGCGCGGAAGAGACGACCAGGGCCAGGCACTGGGCGATGATCAGGCCGAGAAGGTCGGCGCCCAGCATCAAGACCACCACGGAGGCCGCCATCTGCAGCGTCATCTTGATCGTGCTGACCTGAGCCGTGATGTCGTAGCGCTGCGCTCCGTAGGTCGCGCGCATGAAGAAGCTCTCGGTGGTGGCCGGGATGAGCGCGACGGCGAGGACGATGATCGGCCAGCGCAGGTTCATCGGCGCGAAGAGCCAGGCCACCGCGATGGTGGCCGCCATCACGATCGCCGTCGACACGAGCTCCCAGCGGAAGAGCACGCCGATGATGCCGCGCGCCACGCCGGGCTCGCCGCGGCCCAGCGCTTCCGCGGAGTACCGGACGAGGGCGACCCCGAAGCCGAGCAAGGCCGTCGCCTCGAGCGTGCGCTCCATCCACGCCAGGAAGGCGAGGTCGCCCATGAGCGCGGGTCCGAGGCCGCGCGCCAGGACGACCGACATGGCGAGGCCCGACACGAGGCCGATAACCGTGACGAGGCCGTACCAGAGCGTGTTGCGGGCGAGCGCGTCGCGGACGGTCGCGGGCGTCACGCCGCCCGCTCGGAGACGCGTGGGACCCCTCCCGCTTGCCCCGTGGGCGTCCACACCGCCTGCGCACCGCTGCGGGCATAGCGCGCTAGGCCTCCCACGCCGGCCGCGCTCACGACGCAGAAGTAGTACGGCAACGCGGCGCGCCCGAGCGTGAGCCCTGCCCGCTCCGCGGCCAGGCCGGCGAGGGCGAGCGCGTAGAAGCCGGCCTGGGCGGCGAGGGCGAGCGTATAGATCGGGCGCGTGCCGAGCAGCGCGATGTTGGCGGCCAGCGCGAGCCCGAGCATGGGCGCCGTCGTCCAGCGCAGGATGCGGTGCGAGACGAGGACCCAGGCCAGCCGCCAGCGCCGCGCGGCCACGACGCGAGGCAGCCAGTCGGCGATAAGCTGCGCGTTCTGCGCGACGATGCGCACGTGCCGGCGAAATTCCTGGCCGGCGTGGGCCGAGGGCGGCTCAATCGTGTAGGCCCCGCCGTCGAACCGCGCGACATAGCCCTCGAGCACGGCCTGGATCGCGTGGGCGAGGTCGTTCACCTCGGCGGGGCCCAGGTCACGATAGATCCGCCGGCGCAGGGCGTAGATCGCGCCGTCGGCCCCGCCCAGCACGTCGAGCGCGGTCTCGCGCGACCGCAGGAAGGCCTCGAAGCGGACGTAGCCGTTGCCGACGGCCTGGGCATCGCGACCGCCGGGCGCCGCGTAGAGTCCCTGACCGCTGACCAGCCCGACCCGTGGGTCCGCGAAGGGCGCGGCCAGCCGCCTGAGCGCGTCCTCCGCGAAGAGCGCGTTGGCGTCCGTGAAGACGAGGACGTCGCCGCGCGCGCACGCCACCGCGCGATTGAGCGCGGGCGACTTCCCCGCGCGCGGTTCCTGACGGATCAGCGTCACGCGGGAGTCGGGATAGGTGGCGACCAGACGGTCGGTCTCGTCGGTCGAGCCGTCCGAGACGACGATCACCTCGATCCGATCATGGGCGTACCCGGGCCCGAGCGCGCTCTGGAGCTTGGCCCGGATGCACGCGGCCTCGTTGTAGGCGGCGACGATCACCGACAGAAACGGCCACGACTCGCTCGAGGGCGTTCGGCCACGACCACGCGCCGCCAAGGCGCCGAGCACGACCGGATAGACGATCCACGGATACGCGGCCAGCCCCCCGGCGATCCAGAAGACGGCGACGAGGACCGCCTCCATCATCCCCGTGCCACCTCGCGATAGACGCGGGCCGTCGCCTCGACGTGCGCATCGATGTCGAAGCGCTCGCGCGCCCACCGGCACGCGTCCTCGCCCATGCGCGCCGCGCCGACGGGATCGCCGAGCAGGATCAGCACGGCGCGGGCGAGCGCCGCCGGGTCGGCGGCCGGGACGAGGTAGCCGGTTTGCCCGTCGCGCACCACCTCGGGCGTCCCGTCCACGGCGGTGGCGACGACGGGCCGGCCCGCCGCGGCGGCCTCGATCACGGTCAGCGGCATCCCCTCGTGCAGCGAGGGAAGCGCGACGACGTCGATGGCGTCGAGCATCCGCGGGACGTCGGCGCGGAATCCCGTGAAGATCACCGAGTCGGCCACGCCCAGGCGACGCGCCTGCCCGGCCAGCGAGTCGCGCAGGCTGCCGTCGCCGATCAGCAGCAGCCGCGCGTCCGGATACGCGCGCATGACCTCGGGCCAGGCGTCGAGCAGGAACACGTGGCCCTTCTGCGTCTCCAGGCGGCCGACGACGCCGACGACGGGCGCGCCGCGGTCGATCTCGAGCTCCTTGCGGACGGCGTCGCGATGCGCGCCGCACACGAACCGCGTCAGGTCCCGTCCGTTGGGGATGACCACGACCTTGTCCGCCGGATAGCCCTTGCCGTGGACGAGAAAGTCGGCCGCCCCACGCGAGACCGCGATCACGCGCGTGAGCAGCCGCGCCACGAGTCGGTCGGCGACGAAGCTCCCGCGCAGCGGCCCCTGACGCCACGCCTCGCGGCCGTGGTACGTCTCGACCACGGCGCGGATCCCCATCGCGCGCGCGATCGGCGCGGCCACCGCGGTGGACCGGAACAGATGGGGATTGACGACGTCGGGACGGATCCGGCGCATGAAGGCGGCGAGCCGGTCGAGCGCGCCCACGTGCAGGAGGCTGTCGCCTTCGACGGCGAGCGTGTCGAGCGAGATGCCGGCGAGGTCGGGGTCGAGCGCGGCGAGCAAGCCGGCGGGCGCAGCGATCGATGGGCGGAACTCGCCGGGGTCGAGGCGCTGGAGGAGGCCGAGCACGACCTCCTCCACGCCGCCGCGCACGGCGGACGTCAGCACGAACATCACCTTGACGCGTCTCACGCGACGGCGTCCTTCGGGGAAGCCACGCCCAGCTCGGCGAGCAGCAGATCGTGGATGCCGGTGATGTGGTCGACGTCCTTGTCGAGCGCCACGGTGGACAGGAGAACGGCGTCAGCGGTCGGCTCGCTCGGATGGTAGCCATGCATCCCCGCGAAGCGATAGGCGCCCATGTCGCTCGGGTTCAGCAGCATGCCCGGCTTCATCAGGAAGAGCAGATGATAGTAGCGGCCGTCGTCGAACCACACGCCCAGGCGCGTCAGCTCGGCGGGCTCGAGGAGCTGGCCGCACGGATGATCGCTCAGCAGCTCGGTGAGGCGCTCCCGGGCCCGCTCGTTCCACACCCAGAAGCGGGCCATCGTGGAGTCGTAGGCGGCGAGATAATCGCCCGGCTCGGACAGGCCGAGCGGGGCCACGTCGCGACGCAGATCGTAGGTCCAGCGGATCGGCGTCATCCCGTGATCGGAGAAGATCATCATGCGCGTGTCGCGCACCTGCCGCCCTGCCTCGTAGACGCGCCGCAGCCCCGCCTCGTACCAGCGCACGCGCTCGCTCACGCCGGCCGCGTCGTGGATGAACGTGTGCAGGTAGCGGTCGAGATCGGAGAGATAGAGGAAGAGGACCCGCGCGTCGGATTCCACGGCGCGGCGGGCGGCCAGCGCCAGGATCTCGGGATCGGTGTGCTGGTGGTAGTTGTAGCACTCGTAGGGAATGCCGAGCGCCATGAGGCGATCGAAGATCGACGGGCAGTCGAGCCCGCCTGGACGATAGATGTCCCGCTTCTCCGTCAGGTCGAACCGGTCCAGGTACGCGACGGGGTAGTCGTAGGTCGAGAAGTAGCCGGTGTAGCCGGAGACGCGTCGGGACACGTACTTGATCGCGCGGCGGGTCACGCGATTCTCCACCAGCGGCCGAGGCAGCGCGCGCAGGGGACGCGTCCACCGGAACGGCGAGGTCTCGGGCGACAGGTAGAAGAGGTTCCAGTGGCCGTGCTGGCTCGGCCAGCGTCCCGACAGCAGCGTCGGGATGGCGCCGGAGCTGTACCCGAGGATCGTCTGGAGCCACCGGCGCTCCTCGAGGACGTCGTCGAGAAATGGGCGGTCGCGGATGATGTCCCAGCCCAGCGCATCGACGAGCACGTAGATCGACAGCGGTCCCTTCATCGGCGTCCTCACGAGTTCCGCACGCACCAGCGCCAGAGGGCGACGATGGTGCGACGTTGAGCTTGAGCGTCCAGGGGGCGATCGCGCGCGGTCAGCGGTAGGAAGGACGCCACCGTCCGGGGGTCGGGCCGCGGCGCCGCGAGGTCGGCGTGGGCGAGCGCTCCGGCCGCATAGAGCAGCGCGCGTGGCGTCGATCGCCACATCAAGGACGAGCGCAGGGCGCGGAGCGGCAGCGGCGCGTGTGGGGTGAGGGCGAGCTTCGCCCACTCCCGCACGCGGCGCATCGGCGACGGCGTCCGGACGTACAGGCGCAGCAGGCGCGCGAGATCCCCGCGCGTGCCGAGCAGCTGCTCGAGCTCCCAGCACAGGAGCCCTGTCATTGCCGGAACGCCGGCGGCGATCTGGGCGCGCAGGGCGGCCCGCTGGGCCGCCGTCGTCCGGCCGGGGAGCTTCGCGAAATCGTGGTCGTCCGGCGCGAGCTTCACCCGCGCGGCACGCGCCAGCTCGCCGCCGAAGCCTTCCGGTACCCGGCGGGCCAGCGACGGAGTCTCGATGATCAGACGGCCGAGCTCGGCCGGCCGGCGGCCGTACGAGGCGGAGTGGCTTCCTGTGAAGACGAGCGCCGAGCCCGCGAGGTCGAGGAGAATCTTGAGCCGCTGGTATGCGACGTCGAGCAGTGCATCGCCCTCGACGTCCGGGATCCGGTCGTACGCGTCCAGCTGCTCGATGGCACGGTTGAACAGGAGCCGCAGCGCATCCTCGCGCGGGATGGCGTCGACGTCGAAGGCCGGAATGGTCTCGAGCAGATCCGGCGGTCCCCAGAGCACCTTGCCGTGGTGGCGCAGGTCGTAGACGAAGATCGACGGGGCGGCGCGTCGAAGATAGGCCACATCCATCGGACCGAACTCGATGTCGACGTCGATGCGGTCGCGGCCGAGCGTGGCGGCCGCCGCCGGGCCCCAGCCCGCCATCTGCCCGCGCAGCCGCCGATAGTCGGCGGCTGTCGCCAGCACCACGAAGAACTCGATGTCTCCGAGGACCTTGAGCCGACCGGGCAAAGAGAGCACCGAGCCCTCGCCACGCGCGAAACTCCCGGTGAGCACGACGCCCACGAGCGTCGACGGCGGCAGCCGCCGGCGGGCGAATTCGACGCACCCGTCGATGAGGCCGCGCAGAGCCGCCTCATGCCGAGGCTCGCAGCAGAGCGGAAAGGCGGGAGTCACGCCGACGCTGCCCGATACGCGACGTCCGGACGTCGCGCGCGATGGGCGTAGATCAGCGTCGCGGCGACCTCCGCCACCGGTTCCAGCCGGGCCGCGTTGACCAGCACCACGTCCGCCCACGTTTTGCTCGGCTCGACGTACTCATCGTGGGCGGGCCACGTGGAGGTCCGACACTGGGTGATCACGGACTCCTCCGTGCGACCGCGCTCCCGCGTGTCGCGAGCGACGCGCCGGGCCAGGCGCAGCTTCGCCGGGACGTCCACGTAGAGACGGAGGTCGAGGAGCGTGCGCACCCGGGGATCGTGGAGCAGCAGGATGCCCTCGACGAGGACGACCTCGGCGGCGGGCACGAGCTTGTCGCGACCGAGCCGCCGATGCGTCATGAAGCAGTACCGCGGCGGCCGGATGGACCGGCCTCGGCGCAGCGTCTCGAGGTCGCGCACGAAGCGGTCGAGATCGAGCGCGTCGGGAACGTCGAAATTCAGGCCGTCGCGCTCGGGAGGCGGCACCGCGCTGCGGTCACGGTAGTACGCGTCGAGCGGAAGGCAGCTCGCTGTCGTCGGGCGCAGCGCGTCCACGATGGCCGCGCTCAGCGCCGTCTTGCCGCTGCCGCTGCCACCGGCGATGCCGACGAGGTACGGGGGCCGCGCTGCCATGGCGACCCTCAGGACGCTGCGCGACGGACACCGACGGCGAGGCCCGAAGGTCGGACGTGCTCGAAGGCGGCCTCGATGGACGTGAAGCGGAAGCGCTGGAGCAGTCCGCGGAGCTTGCGCTCGGCGCCGGCGATGCCAACGAAGTGTCGGAACCGGTGCGCCCACGACATCGCCGGCCGCGGCTGGTCCCCGTCGAACTCCCAGGGGTGGATGTAGAGCACCACGGGTTGCCGATCGCGCTGGTTCACGCTCGCGATGGCCGCGCCGAGCAGCGCCTCGGGGACGAGCCGGAAGTAGCCGCCGCCGATCGGCAGGTTCGTGCCGGCCAGACGCGCCGTCCCCACCGGCACCTCCCACAGCTCGTCGCCCGCGGCCGTGGGGACCGGATGAGGAAACCGAGGCGCGGAGGGAAAGCCGTAGCGATCGTGGGCGATCGGGTAGACGCTCGAGTCGTAAACGTGCCCTTCGTCGCAGAGGACCGAGAAGGCCCACGCGGTGCTGGGCCGGATCGAGTAGTTCGGCGCACGATAACCGGCCACGGCATGCCCGCTCGCCTGCTCGAGGGCGAGCTTGGCCGATCGCACGTCGGCGCGGAAGCGCGCCGGGCCGAGGGTGTCGACGGGCGTGTGGTCCCATCCGTGGGACGCCAGCTCGTGGCCGCGCGCGACGATGGCGCGGACGAGCCGAGGATGCCGCCGGGCCACGATTCCCAGCGTGAAGAAGGTGCCGCGCGCGCCGTGCTCGTCGAGGACGTCGAGCAGCCGCCCGGTCTCATCGACGACGCGGCTCGGCAACCGCCGCAGCTCGTCGCCGCTCAGCGCGTGGGCGAACTCGACTCCGTGGTAATACTCCTCGACGTCGACGGTGAGGACATTGGGGATCGGCGGCTCGTCCTCACGCAGCACGGTCTCCTCCGAGAGGGCGTCGAAGGATGTCGCGCAGGCCTCGGCGCGGCTCGTCCAGCGCGTAGGGGGACGTCCGGCGCATCTGGTCGTCGGCGTTGAAGATCATGCCGAGCACCCGGTCGGTGCCGATCTTGCCGATGCTCTGCCGCACCTGCTCGCGCGGCGTGCGGTTCGCGCGCACGACGAGGACGAACCCGTCGATGACGTCGCGCAGGATCCCCACATCGGGGAAGGCCAGGGCGGGCGGCGTGTCGATGACCACGAAATCGTAGCTCGCCAGCAGCTCGGTGAACAGTGCGTTCAGGCGCGGAGACTTCAGCAGCTCGTATGGCATCGCGGCGACCGCGCCGGCGACCACGACGGGGAAGGCCAGCCCGGCGGGCCGCTGGACGATCTGCTCAAGGTCGAGCGAGGAGTCGAGCAGATAGCTCGTCAGCCCTCCGCCGCCGTAGATGCCGAGCATCTGCGCCATCGACGGCCGGCGCAGATCGGCCTCGACGAGCACCACGCGCTGACCCTGGGCGAGGACGCCGGCGAGGTTGATGGTCGTCGTGGTCTTGCCGTCGCCCCGGGCCGGGCTCGAGACCGCGACCAGCCTCGTCCCGCGCTCGCGTCGGAACGTCTCGATGGCCAGCCGCGCGCTGCGATACTGCTCGGCCGCGAAGCTCGTCGGCTCCAGCAAGCTCACGAGGTGATCGTCGAGCCGCCCCGGCGTGACGACGGGAGTCGGCTCGAGGAGTGCCGCGAAGGCGCCGTCGTGCGCGGCCGCGGCCGGCCGCGCGAGAGGCGCTCCGTACGCGGGCGCACGATCGTCCGGCACGAACGACGTGATGCCGTCGGTCGGCCGGGAGGCCGGGGGCGCGTCGGTGGCGGGGCCGGGCGCGGCGGTGACGGCGTGACCGTTCAGGGACGCATGGGCTGCCGCCTCGCCGGCACGCTCGTGCTCGGCCCGTTCGATGGCCTTCATGAATTTGCTCACGAGCGCTCCTTCTCGCGCGTCAGCGCAGCCAACCCATGGCGTTGGCGGCGAAGACGAGCATGGCGATGATGACGGCGACGAGGGCGGCCACCGTGCCCCGAGCCGCCCACACCGTGGTGGCGCTGGGCACGAGCCGCTGCCGCCGGGCGCGCTTCCACGAAGGCCGCTCGCCGTCCTCGAGATACTCGATCGCCTCGTCAACCATGCGGGCGTCGACGCGGCGCTTGCTATCGGCATACCCGCTCACCAGACAGTGATCGCAGACCATGTTGATGACCCGCGGGATGCCGTGGCTGTACTCGGTGATCTTCTGCACGGCGGCGTCGGTGAAGATGCCGACGTCGGAGGCGCCCGCCACGGCGAGGCGATGCCGGATGTAGAGCCGGGTCTCCTCGGGCGA
>Ga0070708_100001677_pt1 | contig 17006 bp, 17 predicted proteins | sample KBSK5503metaG_FD_65469 | JGI IMG/M metagenome (GOLD analysis project Ga0070708, IMG submission 65469) | Corn, switchgrass and miscanthus rhizosphere microbial communities from Kellogg Biological Station, Michigan, USA - KBS K5-50-3 metaG | ecosystem: Host-associated > Plants > Roots >... | reverse complement strand
GTCACTAGTCTGAAGATGGTCAGCGATTCCTGCAAAAAGTAATGGAGGCATTAACGGCGCCGCGCCGAAATCGCCCAGCGAATCGGGAAGGGGCACGCCGGAAGCCGTGCCCTTTCAAATCGAGCCGGAAACTGCGGACGCCCGCCGCCGCAAGCGAGCCACTACCAACCGTATTTCTTCAAAGGTGACTTCCGCTGGCAAACCATCTTTGATCGGACCGAGCCGCTCCACGCCGAATTGCGCGCAAGCGGCTTCGATTTGTGCGCGCTTTTCCTCACTTAACCATTCCGGCTGAAATTCCAGCTCTCCTCTTTCCACGAGATCAGCCACGGCACTGATCACAGTTGCTAACTGCCGCCCGCGAATCTTTGCGATGTCGTCAAAGCTGTTTCCTTCCTCCAGCAGTCGGACCGTTTCCTCTGCCGGACGTGACCTTTTTCTCCGGCATCGCGCCGGCTCTTGCTCCACTGCGAAAACGTTGCAGCGCCGCGAAGATCTGCTGGCCATACATCTCGGCCTTGCGCTCGCCAAATCCGGAGACGCACAAGAGCTCGGGAATCGAACTTGGCTGCTTCTGGCAGAGCTGCTCCAAGGTAGTGTCGTGCATCACTACGAAAGCGGGGACGCTCAGCTCTTTCGCGGCAAGCCGTCGCCACTCGCGGAGATACTCGCGCAGCTCGGGATCAACATCGGCGGTTGTTTCCGCAAACTCGGACTGCTGCCCGCTTACCGCGCCGGCACTCGCCGCGAACCTCGTCTTCTTTGTTTTTTTGGTTGTCTGCGACACCGTCTCAGCAGTTTTCGGCAGCCAGTCGGGAACCGAGCCACACACATCGCAAGCCGCGCACGAGTTCCACTTCGGAATCTCGCCGAAATGCACGCAGATTTGGCGATGCCGGCATTGTTCCGACCCCGCAAAGCGCCGGATGGCGTGATAGCGCTGCCACGCCCGTTCCTTCTCCGCCGGGTCGGTGATCTGATCGATGAAATATGCCAGCAACGCCGTATCACGTTTTTGCCACAGCAGAATACAATCCGCCGGCTGGCCATCGCGTCCACCGCGGCCTGCCTCCTGGTAATACTGTTCGATGGACTTGGGCAACGAAAGATGGATCACTGCCCGCACCTCAGCTTTGTTGATACCCAATCCGAAGGCAATCGTTCCCACCAGCACACGCACTTCGTCCGACATCCAGCGCTCCTGATTACGCCTTCTGGTATTCGTTTCCATCTTGCCGTGATACGCAATCGCCGGAATCCCCTGTTCCTCGAGGAAATCCACCGTTTCTTCCACGCGCATGATCGTCGGCGCATACACGATGACGTTGCTGCCTGCATAGCTGCGTAGTGCGCTGATCAGCAGGTTCTGCTGCTCGCCACTCGCGCATTCCCTGGCCACATACCTCAAATTCGAGCGATGAAAGCTGGCAATGTATTTGTGAGGCTCGCGCAGTTGAAGCTGACGAAGAATATCGTGCCGCACACGCCGGGTTGCGCTGGCAGTAAACGCTGCGATGGGCCGCTCTGGAAAATGGGTGCGCAACCGGTTTAATTGCCGATACTCGGGACGAAACTCATGTCCCCATTCCGAGATGCAGTGTGCCTCATCAATCGCGAAAAACGCGATGGGAATTCCTTGCAGCCAGCCAATCGTGTCTTCGCGCGATAAGCGTTCGGGAGAAAGATAAAGCAGCCGATATTCGCCCTGCCGCGCCTTGTCCATGACCGCCGACTGCTCTCCCGCTGGAACAGTGCTGTTCAGCACTGCTGCCGGAATCCCCATTTGCGCCAACTGCGCCGCCTGATCCTGCATCAGGGCGATCAAGGGCGAGATCACCACTGCAGTTTGTCCCAGGACGAGCGCCGGCAATTGGTAGCACAGAGACTTGCCGCCTCCGGTGGGCATGACTACACAAGTGTCGCGGCCTCCCAGCAAGCTGCGCACAATGTTCTCCTGTAAAGGACGAAACGAATCGTACCCCCAGTAACGCCGCAGCGGGGTCAGGAGGTCTGTTTCAGGGGGCATGGAACGAGTATAAGGTGGTGGGCTGTCAAGCACTGGTCGCGACATATCGTTGTTCCGAAATGGGCGGTCCGTTTACTTCACGAATCCTTGCCCGGACGGCGTGGATGAAGTCAGTCTAGGCAAGCTTTCAAATTCTGTTGACACTTCGCATCTTGCGAACTAATATATTCGCAGATTGCGAACTTGGCTTTGAGGCCGACGTGCACGTAATCAGCCGGAGGAGGCTGAAAGAGGCAGCATTGCGGCATCCGGAACTGGAAACCGCTCTGGATGCCTGGTTCCGCATCGCAAAGAAAGCACCCTGGCAGAATCTGATGGATGTGCGAAAGACGTTCGCCAGGGCCGATGCTGTGGGGAAATGGACAGTATTCAACGTTAAGGGAAACAAGTACCGGCTAATCACGGAGATCAATTACAAGTTCCAGCGCTTGTACGTTCGCAACGTGGTGACGCACGCTGAATACGATCAGGAGAAGTGGAAACAATGAGCACAGCAACCAGCCGTCCTGAATATGCCACGCTGCTGGCCAGAACCTTGCCGTCAGTGATCCACAGCGAGAAAGAAAACGACCGCTATCTGGCGCTGCTGGAAGACTTGGACCAGAAGGGCAGCAAGCTCACGCCACCGGAGCGGCGTCTTGCCGAACTTTTGACTCTGCTGATCGAAGACTTTGAGGAAAAGGCCTATGCCCTCGATCCGGCTGGTCCAGTTGAGATATTGCGCGAGCTGATGGAAGCCAACAATCTGAAGCAGAAGGACCTGATCGATGTTTTCGGAACGCCCAGCATTGTGTCCGAGGTCTTGAACGGGAAACGTGGGCTGACGATTGAGCACATTAAAAAGCTCGGCCGGCGCTTCCACGTCTCGCCGGAACTGTTCTTTTGAAAAGGAAGCGCCTCGATTTCGGTTGTTTCAGATTCCAACCTGCGCTAGGCTAATTTCGCTCTCGCGGTTGTCCCCTCCTTTTCTAATCCAAACCCGTAAAAGAAGCTAAGATTGCATAACGAGGTCCAAATGACGTGGTTTGGGCTAGTTACCCACAAGATATGGTGTTTTATTACTTGACCCCGGAGCGATTTCGTCGGTACAGTAGCTCTAATTTGTGCCCCGCCCTATCCAGCCTGGGACGGTTCTTTTTGGAGCGAACCGTGGGAGGCATCTGAATGGTAAACACGGTGGACCGCAGTTCCTCGACTCCGCTCGGGATGGACAGGCTTTGAGAGCTGCAGAGAAGGAGTAGCAAGTTGTTCAAACTAAAGAAGCTCCAAATTCTCGGATTCAAGTCATTTTGCGACCGCACCGAGCTTAAGTTTCATGGCGATGGGGTGGCGGCCATCATCGGTCCGAACGGGTGCGGAAAGTCGAATATTGCCGATGCCATCTCGTGGGTGCTCGGCGAGCAGTCTGCCAAGACCTTGCGCGGCTCACGGATGGAAGACGTCATCTTTGCCGGCACGCGCGATCGCAAGCCGACCGGTATGGCCGAAGTTTCGCTCATGCTGATTGATCCCGAACAGTATGACGGCGCGGACAAGAACGATCCGACTGAGTTGGACTTGCAGGAGGAGATGCCGGTCGAGGATTGGGATGAAGCAGGAATCCGCGCGCGTGCCGCAGAGGAAGTGGAACGCATCACGGAAGAGAACCAGCCAGGTCAGATTGATGAAGTCGAGATTCCGCGATCCAAGATAAAAATGGTGGCGATGGCCTTCCCCGACGACGAACCAATGTTCGCGCATAACGTCGTGCCATTCGCGCCGCCGGCCGCCTCCGCCAGCACCAGCTTACCGCAGGTGGTTCTTAAGATCCGCCGACGCAAGTTCAACCAGCAGCAGTTTCGCACTGGAGAAATCGTCGTCACCCGGCGTCTGTTCCGCTCCGGGGACAGCGAATATTTGCTCAATGGAAAGCTGTGTCGCCTGCGCGACATTCAAGAGCTGTTCATGGGCACCGGTCTGGGGCCGGAGTCTTACGCGCTCATCGAGCAGGGACGCATTGGCCAGATCCTGAGCAGCCGCCCGACCGACCGCCGAGCAATCATCGAGGAGGCGGCAGGGATCACGAAATTCAAAACCAAAAAGCGGCTGGCCGAAGCGCGGCTGGAAGACGCCAACCAGAATCTCGCCCGCATCAACGACATCTTCGAAGAAGTCACGCGGCAGATGAATTCGTTGAAGCGCCAGGCGTCGAAAGCTGAACGATACGCCCGCCTCCGCGACGAGATGCGGGCAAAGCTTCGTCTGGTTGTGGCCAGCAAGTTTGCGCAATTTGATCAGCAAAGCGCGGAGCTGGATTCGCAGATTAATGCCGTGGCAGAAGAAATGCGCCATCAGACTGCCGCCCTGCAGGAAATGGAAATCGAATTAGGCGAACGCACCCAGCGCGGATACGTCATCGAAGCGGAAATTCGCGAGAATAGCGGCCGGATGAGTGACATCAAGCTCGAAGTCGACCGCAATCTGTCCCAGCGCCGCCATAATGAAGAACGGTGCAACGAACTCACTCTTCGCACCGCTTCATCGGAAGCTGAATTAGGGCAGGCCCGCGTGCGCTTGACTGCACTCGAAGAAGAATTGAACGCAAACCGCCTGTCTTTGGAATCCGCTGCGGCTGACCTGACTGCGGCTCAGCAGGAACTCGAAGCCAGCCAGCAACAGGCGGCCTCAGCGGCAGGCGCGCTGGCAGACCTTGAACAGCAGCAGGAGCAATCTCGTATCTCGATTCTGGAATCGGTCGCTTCCCTTTCCAATCTGCGCAACCAGCTCACTCAAGCTGAAGAGCGCATGGCTTCGGCGGACCGTGAAGCCCATCGACTACAGTCGGAGATGGCTGCGGTCCGCACTCAGGCCGAAACTTTCGGCGGCGAACGCGGACAACTCGCAATCGAGTTTGAATCGGTGTCGCAGCGAGTGTCGGCTTTGACCGAAGAAATCGCGCAAACTCGCGAACTGCTTGAACTCCGGCGACGTCAGGAGACGGAATCAAAAGACCATCTGGACGGTTTGCGCTCCGAGTACGCTACGGCGCTAGGGAAGCGAGGATCGCTCGAAGCCGTGATCGCCGAGCATGGCTATTCCACTGAATCGGTGCGACGGCTTTTTCAGTCTGGAGGTTTGCAAGGTGGACTGGCTCCAGTTGGAGTCCTTGCCGATTTCCTGGAAGTTGATCCGCGATTCGAGGGCGTCGTAGAAGATTTCTTGCGCGATGAGCTGAACTACATCGTGGTCAAGTCGTGGGATGCGGCGGATGAGGGGCTGCGACTATTGCGCACGAATGTTGATGGACGCGCGACCTTCCTCGTACATCCTGAGGACTCCCAGGCTCGTTTCTCATTTGTAGTTCCGGAAGGAAGCCCCACACCTCCGAACGATTCTATTCTTCCCCTCAAGCACACCATTCGCGTACTCGATGGCTTCGGAAAATCTCTGGAAGTGATTTTGCCGAAGTTGCGCGACGGTTACATTGTTGCCGATGCGCAGTTTGCTCGCGATCTGGCGCTGGAAAACCCCGATGCGTTCTTTCTGTCGAGGAGCGGAGAATGCTTCCACAACGTGACCGTCACTGGCGGCAAGCAGCGCGCCGAAGGGCCGCTTTCTATGAAACGCGAGTTGCGCGACGTGCTACGGCTGATGGGAGAACTTGAACAGGCGCTGCGTCACGAAGAGACACGCGCCCTCAACCTTGGGCACGAAATCAAAGACCTGACTTCTCTACTCGAGCGGATGGAGGCGGAAAAACGCGAGTCCGATAAACAGGCGATGACTTCCGGGCACGCGTTGCGACAGATAGATTCCGAGATGGCACGGGTGCGCGAGCGCTGCGATATCTGCGAGCGGGAGTTAGACCGACTGGCGGCAGAACACGCGGTGCAGGAAAATATCGTGAACGTGCGCCGAGCGGAAATCGCTTCCACTGAAGCCATGCGCGCTGTACTTGAGCAGGCTGCGGCATCGGCGCATGACAAGCTGGCGTTGCTTCGTGAGAATCGAGACCTGGCTGCGCAATCAGTCTCCGAAAGCAAAGCGCGGGTGGCAACGCTCGAAGAACGACATCGCTCAGCGGCGGCAGTGCTTGCCAGACTGACACAACTTGTCTCCGAGATGCAGGCGCGAGTGAATTCCCTCGTGGCGCAGATCGAATCCGCGGGAATTGAGAAAGCGCAGCGAACACTGGATAATGCGGCCATCACAGAAAAGCTGGCGGATTTCGAAGCGGAACGGAATGCTTGTGAAGTCCGCGAAGGGCTGCTGCAGTTCGAATCCGAGCAGGCTCGTGCACGACTGACGGAACTCGATACACTTTTGCGCGAAGCGCGGCGGGGGCTGGAGGCATCGCGCGACCGCAAAGCTGAGCTCTCAACCACTGCGGTAAAGCTCCAATCGGACGCGGAATATCTGGCGCAAACCTGCATCAACGAATTGAGTGTGCAGCGCGCCGAATTGATGGCCGATTCCACTCTGCCGCGCGTCTTCGGCGAGGAACTCGGAATTGAAGAACAAGCTTGCCAGGAAATGCGTGCCCGCCTCGAAGCCATGGGACCCGTCAACATGATGGCGCTCGAGGAGTACAAGGAAGCGGCCGAGCGGCACGCGTTTCTCGACACGCAACGTAAAGATCTGCTGGACTCCATTGAGAACACGCAGGCGACCATCAAAGAGATCGACACGTTTTCCCGGCAGAAGTTCGAGGAGGCGTTCCACAAGATCAACGAAAATTTCCGGATCACTTTCAGCAAGCTGTTCGGCGGCGGAAATGCGTTCATGCGCCTGACCGACGTGGAAAACAGCGCGGAGAGCGGCATTGACGTAGTAGCCTCGCCTCCTGGCAAGCGACTGCAGAACGTGCTGCTGCTCTCGGGCGGCGAGAAGGCCATGACTGCTCTGGCCCTTCTGGTGGGAATCTTCCAGTATCAGCCCAGCCCGTTCTGTATTCTGGACGAGGTAGACGCGCCGCTCGACGAAGCCAACATCGGCCGCTTCACCGACTTGGTAAACGAAATGAGCGTGCAGACGCAGTTTGTGCTCATCACCCATAGCAAGAAGACGATGAGCATCGCGCCGGTGCTGTACGGCGTCACCATGCAGGAGCCGGGCGTATCGAAGTTGGTCTCAGTGCGTTTCGGGGCTACAGCTTAAGCTTTGGATGTCCGATGAGCACTCCGCTGAAGCCGAACTGATCCCTGGCAACTTGCTTGCTGATTAAGGTGGTTTAGATTCTCCCCCCTCCGTTGAGGTGAATTTTCTTCCCGTATAATCAATAGATTCAGCATGACCGTTTTGGCAGACATCGTCGCCGCCACACGGCGGAGGGTGGTCGAGTGTCGCTCAAAAGCAGACCTGCGCGAACTGGAGAGGTTGGCGGCGGCGCACGTTCCCCGGGGATTCCGGAAGGCGTTGGAGTCGGCCAGCAGGAGGGGAATTGCGATCATTGCGGAACTGAAGAAGGCATCGCCATCGCGAGGACTGATCCGGAAGGATTTTGATCCCGCAAAGCTGGCGCGGGAGTTGGAGCAAGCCGGCGCTGCCGCGCTTTCGGTGCTGACAGATGAAGAGTTTTTTCAAGGATCGCTGGCGAATCTGAGGACCGCTTCCGCAAGCACCCCACTTCCCTGCTTGCGTAAGGATTTCATGGTTGACGAATTTCAGCTTCTCGAGGCGCGGGCGAATTGCGCCGATGCTGTGCTGCTGATCGTGGCGGCACTTCAGCAAGAGGAACTTACTGCATTGGCGCGGGGGGCGGGCGACCATGGACTCGATGTCCTGTGCGAAGTGCACGATGAAGAGGAGCTGCGGCGGGCTGTCGACGCGGGATGCGACTTGATCGGCGTCAATAGCCGCGATTTGCGGACATTCAAAGTTAATCTGGATACACCTTTCAGATTGGCAGAGCTGCTTCCAGTACGTGCCTTGGCAATCGCCGAAAGTGGAATCGAGAGCAGAGCGGACATCGCGCGGCTGAGGACAGCAGGCTACAGAGCATTCCTGATCGGGGAGACTTTGATGAGGGTGCCGTCACCCGGCGAGGCATTAAAGAATCTGTTGGCGGAACTGCCGTCCCCGGTATCGAGCGCTAGATGATTTTTCGCCAACAACCAATGGCCAACAGCCCCCGACGGTTCCTATGACTTGGGTCAAGATTTGCGGCATCACCAACCTGGAAGACGCGCTCACTGCGGTTGAAGCCGGCGCGGATGCTGTGGGATTTGTGTTTCATGAGAGCAGTCCGCGTAACGTCGAGGCCGCGACCGCGCGCGAGATTGTAGCCCAGTTGCCGCCTAAAGTGGAAAAAGTTGGCGTGTTCGTTGATCTTTCTCAGGAACATCTGGTCGCGATTGTTAACGAGGTCAGACTTACGGGAATGCAGTGCCGTCTGCGGAAAAGTTCAGCGACACCGGCAGGAGAGGCGGACCACTTTCTAGAACCGGTCAAGATGCTGCTTCCATTGTCGGTAACCTTGTTGCTGCAGGACGACAACCGGCTGAAAGCATTGATGGCCGACTTCTCCCGAATGGCCGAGGACCAATCGCGCCTTGGAAGGCGCAGACGGGCAAACCCGGTCGACACCTTTCTATTGGATTCGTCCACCCGATTACAACCTGGGGGGACGGGAAGGACATTCGATTGGAAGAAAGTTGCTCCGCTGGTCGAGGTCATGAGCAAGAGCGTGAAAGTCGTGGTGGCTGGCGGGCTTACTCCAGACAATGTTGCTGATGCAATCCATATCCTGAAGCCCTGGGGGGTGGATGTCTCGTCAGGAGTTGAGGCAAGTCCTGGGAAAAAAGATCCCGAGAAAGTAAGGGCATTCGTTCAAGCCGTGCGGAGAGCGTAAAAGAATTAACCATGGCGACTGCTTCCATCTCGAAGAGGCGCGTTACACATGCGGTTTCGAAACCCGCGTCCGCTACTCAGCCTGGCCGCTTTGGTCCTTGGGGAGGCCGCTACGTCCCTGAAACCCTGATGGCGGCGCTCGAAGAGCTAGAGCGTGAATACGAGCGGGCAAAGCGTGATCCTCGCTTCAAAGCGCGCTTGAACGAACTGCTGAAAACCTACGCAGGAAGACCAACCCCGCTATTTTTCGCGCGGCGGCTCACACAGAAGCTCGGCGGCGCGAAGATCTACTTGAAGCGCGAAGACCTGCTGCACACGGGCGCACACAAGATTAATAACTGTCTGGGCCAGGTTCTTCTGGTCGAGCGCATGGGGAAACATCGGGTGGTAGCGGAAACCGGCGCAGGACAGCACGGAGTCGCAACAGCGACGGTTTGCGCCCTGTTTGGCTTTGAGTGCGTCGTGTATATGGGCACCGAGGACATGCGGCGGCAGGAGCTGAATGTCTTCCGCATGCGGCTGTTGGGCGCCGACGTTCGCGGGGTGGATGCCGGCTCGCGCACTTTAAAAGACGCCATCAACGAAGCCATGCGCGATTGGGTCACAAATGTCCGCACTACACATTATCTGCTGGGCAGCGTGCTAGGTGCGCATCCTTATCCGGCCATGGTACGCGATTTTCATACGGTGATTGGACGCGAGACGCGGGCGCAGATAATGAAAGCTGAAGGCAAACTCCCAACGGCGATCATCGCATGTGTTGGCGGAGGATCGAATGCCATTGGAATTTTCCACGACTTCATCGGCGACAAGAAAGTAAAGTTGATCGGAGTGGAAGCCGGCGGGCGCGGCGACAAATTAGGCGATCATGCGGCCCGCTTCCGGTGTGGACTGCCGGGCGTGCTGCAAGGCACGTACTCGTACGTATTGCAGGACGAAACCGGACAAATCGCGACCACGCATTCTGTTTCTGCTGGACTCGATTATCCTTCAATCGGCCCGGAGCACGCTTGGCTTAAGGACACAGGACGCGCAGAATACGTCAGTGCATCGGATGCTGAAGCGCTCGACGCGTGCAAACTGCTGGCGCAAACTGAGGGAATCATTCCTGCGCTTGAGTCCGCACATGCGGTATCGGAAGTGGTGAAGCGGGTGCCGGGGATGAAGAAGTCTGACGTTGTGGTTGTGAACATTTCTGGCCGCGGCGACAAGGATATGGGGATACTCCGAGAGAATTTAGAGCTTGAGAGATGAAAATCTCTTTCGCTCAGGATGCGGCCAGTGATGCTTTGGACCACCATCGAGGATATTTTCGAAGTTACGGGGCGCGGCTGCTTTGTCGTGCCCAGCCCCTCGGACTTGGATTTCCGGGTCCGCGTGAAGGATCGGCTTCAACTCCGCACTCCGGGTGGAGTGACCCTGAACACCCACATTACTGCGGTTGAGATTGCATGTGGAACTGGACCGTGTCGGATGGCGATAGGTTTGCCGCGCGATCTTAAGAGTTCGGATATCCCTGCAGGAACAGAGATTTTGGTGGTCGAGCAGACCGGGACCTAATTCTGCATATGCCTCTGACATTCCACAACAAGCCAGCTCTCGTCGCTTATCTCACCTGCGGCGATCCGGACCTTCGCACCACGCGCGAGGTCGCTCTGGCGGCGATTGACGCTGGCGCGGAGGTGATTGAACTGGGCGTACCGTTCAGCGATCCGGTGGCGGATGGGCCGGTGATTCAACGCGCTAGCGAGAGAGCACTTAAGAATGGCGTATCGCTGGAGCAGGTGCTCAAGCTGGCGGGAGAAATAAGGCAACGGAGCGAGGCCGGGCTGATCATATTTTCCTATCTGAACCCGGTGCTGCGGATGGGACTGGAGCAGTTCGCCGCCAGGGCCGCTGATGCCGGAGTTGACGGCGCGCTGATCACCGATTTACCGGTTGAGGAAGCAGACGAATATCTAGGTCACATGCGCAAACGGAATCTTGCAACTGTATTTCTCGCCGCGCCGACGAGCACGGACGACCGGCTGAAGCGGATTGCCGATGCTTCGTCGGGATTCGTCTATGCGGTTTCGCGAACCGGAGTCACTGGGGCACGCAAGGAACTGCCGGAAGACGCGCAGAAGCTCGTCCAGCGGCTGCGAAAATTTACTAAGCTGCCAATTGCGGTGGGCTTTGGAATTTCTGCGCCGGAGCAGTTCGCTTCAGTCGGCAAATATGCGGACGCAGCCGTCGTTGGTAGCGCCATCGTTCAGTTGATCGAGCGCAGCCCGGGCAGCGAAGCGGCTTCTGTGGCACAATTCATAAAACAGCTCTCAGCCGTCAGCTATCAGCCGTCAGCGAAAACCTCCCATACGCTTCGCGTAGCCGGAGCGGACTGAAAATACGGAACGGATTTGGCTGAGAGCTGATAGCTGAAGGCTGAGAGCTTTCTTTCATGGACATCGCAGACTGGCGAAAGAAAATTGATGAGATTGATCGCAAGCTGGTAGACCTCTTGTGCGAACGGGCGCATGCCGCACACGCAATTGGAAAGCTGAAGCATGCCGCTGGCGTGCCGATTTACGAGCCAGAGCGCGAGAAGACGGTTTTCGACAATGCTCGCAATGCTAACCGGGGGCCTCTACCCGACCGCGACCTGCTTCGGATCTATGAACGGATCGTTGACGTGATGCGGCAGAGCGAGATGGCGGAAGCTGCGCCAAAGACGGCAGCGCCTTCCGATGGCTTGGGAGAGACTGAACTAGACACGGAAGTCAATGACTAAATCCGCTTTCAGCTCTCAGCCATCAGCTTTCAGTTCACGCTGCAAGCTGACGGCTGATCGCTAATAGCTAATAGCTCTCTTATGATCGTCGCAATGCAGGAAACCGCAACTGAAGACCAAATCCAGGTGGTGGTTGAACACCTGATTGAGATGGGATTCTCTGTCCACCGGACCACCGGCGAGCGCCAGACCATTCTCGCGGCTGTAGGCTCGCGCGCTGATTTTGACACGCGCAATCTGGAAGTTCTCAGCGGGGTGATGGAAGTCCATCGCATCAGTGCGCCTTACAAGCTCGCTGGACGCAGCTTCCGTCCCCAGGGTACGGTGATTGAGTTTGCCAATGGCGTGCGGGTCGGCGGCAACGACGTGGTCGTGATGGCGGGTCCGTGCTCGGTCGAATCACGCAGCCAGTTGTTCACCGTCGCCGAACAGATCGCAAAAGCCGGGGCGCGCGGCTTGCGTGGCGGCGCATTCAAACCTCGCAGTTCGCCGTATTCGTTCCAGGGACTGGGTCTGGAAGCGCTCAAACTGCTGCGCGAAGCGGGGGACAAGCACAACCTGCTGGTCATCAGCGAAGTGATGGAGATTTCACAGATCGAGGTGATGCTCCCGTACGTGGACATCCTTCAAGTGGGGGCGCGCAACATGCAGAATTTCAATCTGCTGCGCGAACTGGGGAAACTGAAGTCGCCGATTTTGTTGAAGCGCGGTATCGCGGCTACGCTGGAGGAACTGCTGCTCTCCGCCGAATACATTATGGCGGGCGGCAATTACAACATTATTGTGTGCGAGCGCGGCATTCGCACGTTTGAAACTTACACGCGCAACACCATGGACATTTCTGCCATTCCAGTGGTGCACAAGCTGTCGCACCTGCCGATTGCATCAGACCCTTCGCACGGAACCGGGCGCCGAGACAAGGTCGCTCCGATGGCCAGGGCTTCGATTGCCGCCGGAGCCGATGCGCTGCTGATAGAAGTTCATCATGATCCCGACAAGGCGCTCTCCGACGGAGCGCAATCGCTCTATCCGCAGCAGTTCGCCGAGCTGATGGATCAGATGCGGATGATTGCGCCTGCGGTGGGAAGGACAATCGCGTAGGCAACTTCCATGACTCGATCGCGGAAGCCGCCAGGTGCAGGTGGACAGCGAATTCGCCAAATTACGATTGTCGGAACCGGACTGATTGGCGGCTCACTCGGGTTGGCGCTCAGGAAGAACGGCTTCGCGGGAAAGATTATTGGATGCGATCGCGCCGCCGTTCTTGCGCGCGCAAAACGAATCGGCGCCATTCATCAAGGTATCTCGGATCCGATTCAGGCGTGCCGTGGCAGCGAGTTGGTTGTGCTGGCAACGCCGGTTGGCGGGATCATAGAATTGATCGCGCGACTGGCGCCGCACCTCGCCTCGAATACTCTGCTGACCGACGTCGGAAGCACAAAAGCGATAATTGTTGCAGCGGCACAAAAGGCCTTCGGCAAGAATGCCCCACAACGTTTTCTCGCTGGCCATCCTATGGCGGGAAAAGAAAATCAGGGCATCAAGTTTGCCGACCCCGATCTCTTTCGTGGGGCAGTCTGGTTCTTGAGTCCTTCGCCGGAACAAAAACTGAAAGCTGGCAGAATTGCCGAATATCTTACCTGGCTGAAGAAGCTGGGCGTTACGATTGCCGTCATCGATGCAGACCAGCACGATCAGCTCTGCACCTGGATCAGCCACGTTCCGCAGATGCTCGCGACGGCCCTTGCAGCCACGCTGGTCGAAGAATACGGAGAAGACGCCCCCTTGCTCGAGTCCGGAGGGCGGGCACTGCGTGAAATGACTCGAATTGCGGCAAGCCCCTATTCTATGTGGCGCGACATCGCGATCACCAACAAGAAGAGTATCGCCGATGCACTGCTCAAGCTGGAGCAGCGGTTGGCACACCTTCGTGAGAACCTCGATACCCGCGACCTAGAGGCGGAGTTCGAGCGCGCGCACAAGCTCAAGAACCGTTCACCACGGAGACACGGAGTCACAGAGAAAGGCCGTTAACATATTTTCTTCACATCTGTTGTTCTTCGCGTCTCTCTGTGGTGAATTTGCATTAGAATTTCCACGCTATGAATAAGGTTGTTGCCAATGCCGATGAAGCGGTCCGTGACATACCCGATGGCGCGACCATCATGATTGGCGGCTTCGGCCTGTGCGGTATTCCCGAAAACCTGATTCGCTCGCTGGTCCGTAGGGGCACAAAGAACCTCACTACCATCAGCAACAATGTCGGCGTGGACGGATACGGAATGGGACTCCTGCTCGCGGCCGGCCAGATTCGCAGGCACATCGGCACCTATGTCGGGGAAAATAAACTGCTCGAGCAGATGGTGCTGGAAAATCAAATTGATTTGCAGCTCGTGCCACAGGGAACATTTTCGGAGCGCATTCGGGCGGGAGGCGCGGGCATTCCTGCCTTCTTCACGCCCACCGGGGTTGGCACAATAGTCGCCGATAACAAAGAAACGCGGGAATTCGATGGCCGCATCTACGTGATGGAACACGCGCTGAAAGCGGACTTTGCCTTAGTGAAAGCCTGGAAGGGTGATACCTGGGGAAATTTGATCTATCACAAGACGGCGCGAAATTTCAATCCCATGATGGCAACTGCTGCGAAAGTCACGATTGCCGAAGTGGAGCACCTGGTCGAGGTCGGAGAGCTCGATCCCGACATGGTGCATACTCCCAGCGTTCACGTAAAACGGATTTTCCAAGGCGAGCTGTATGAGAGGCGGATCGAGAGAAGAACGGTGAGGAAGAGTTAAGGGCGTCGTTGGTCGTTCGTCGTTGGTCGTTAGCAAAGATCACCAACCAACGGCGCAATGGGCCAACGACGAACGACCAACGACGAATGACGATGTTCAAGCCTTCCAAAGATCTCGACAAACGCGACCGCATCGTGAAGCGTATTGCTCGCGAGTTGCGTGACGGATTCTATGTGAATCTCGGCATTGGCATGCCCACGCTGGTGGCTAACCATGTTCCTCCGGGGATTCAAGTCGTTCTTCAAAGCGAGAACGGAATGCTGGGCATTGGCCCTTATCCGATCGAGGGCCAGGAAGATCCCGACCTTATCAACGCAGGAAAAGAAACCGTGAGCGAGATGCCAGGAACAGCTTATTTCTCCAGCGCCGATTCGTTTGCCATGATCCGCGGCGGACACATTGACCTGAGCGTGCTGGGCGCGATGGAAGTGGATGAAGAAGGCAATCTGGCCAATTGGATGATTCCCGGAAAAATGGTGAAAGGCATGGGAGGGGCGATGGATTTGGTTGCCAGCGCTCGCCGCGTCATCGTCGCCATGGAACATACTACCCGCGAAGGTCAGCCCAAGATTCTGAAGAAATGCGCTCTGCCGCTGACCGGCGCGAAGGTTGTGGACACGATTGTGACCGAAATGGCCTACATTCGCGTGACGCTGGAAGGGCTGGTGCTGGAAGAGATTGCGCCGGGGCTTACGGCGGATGACGTGCAGCGCGCAACCGAGCCAACGCTGATTTTGAGTCCGGGGTTAAAAACGATGGAGGGTTAGTCTCTTACTCGCGGGAAATCTAGCAGACGACCTCCGCCTCCACAATGTCGGGACCATGGGTGCCGGATGTCACAAGGTGCGGCTGTCGTCCCTGAAGGGACTCGAGAATCCATGCTCTTCTCACCCGGCATTGCCATGCCGGGCTTTCACATGTCGTGCCTGCGGCACTGGGTCCGCAATCTCGCGCCGGGTTGAGCCGCGTCAAGAAGGGTCGTTCTGAGAAGGTCAGAGAATCGGGGCTGAGCCACGTCAAAGCGGGCCGGGCTGAGTAGTGGCTGAATCTATTCGGCCACTGCCCGGTTTTGAGAAGGGTCAGAGAATCGGCAAGACTTCAGCCCCGAAGGGGCGGAATGGGAAAGCCCGGCACGGAAGTGCCGGGTCGGTGACCCACCACGATCGGAGTCCCTTAAGGGACGCCACGGCTTCCCAAACGCGATCCCTGAGTCTCGGACTTTCGGCGCGGCTACATCTCTACGCAGGCTTTCTTATACTAGGCGAAAGGGTGCGCTTAACAAACGAAACGGCAACATCACTAAGGCCCAGACCAGCGCCAGCACACCGTGAACGGCAATGCCCACAATGCGAAATGGCAATAGCAGCAGCCAAACAATTGGGTATAACACCAGCGCGAGCAGAGCCAGCGGCCAGCACAGCACGAACAGAATGCACCACAGGAAGAAAGCGGCCATGACAGTTTCTCCTGATCTTGATACGTTTTAGGAGGCGCTGAAGTTCCAGCAGGGTCAGTCTAGAACCTAACGTTTACAATCAGCGGAGCCAGAGCCGTTCATGATTGTTCCGCCGTAACCACCTGCAGAACGGACTGATCGCTCCCCTTCGTTGAATACCATTCCATCCACCGAACGTATGTTGTAAGAGCGCTCTTGGCCGAAGTCACTGAAGGTGTTGTACTCCACAAGAATAGTTGGCTTGTTCCCTGCGATTAACCGCGCCTTAAGCTCAGGGGAGGAGATAGTCGTAGCAATAGCCCCGATTAACACTCCGAAAGACCACCACCGGTGGGCTGCCCTTCTCATCAGTTTCAACTTGACCCCACGGCGCTACTCCGTTTGCCGACCAGTTCATCGAATAGGCATGAACAGCGACCTTGCTTGTGCGTAGCCTGTCTATCACGAAAACGGATAGAACGATGCCGAAAGAAACCGCCACAGGCAAAATCTTGCGAGCCTCTTTAATTCGAAAAGATGCAGCGATTAGGACCAACGCGATGACAACACAGAGCAGCAGAATTCGATAAATCGAATCCGTCTGCCGAAAATTTGGCAGCGTTTGAACCATCATCACGGCCATTCCGAAGACCGGAAAGACGCTCAGTCCGGGAGCCCACGACGGAACAGTTAGCCATGCAAAACCCGACAAAGCCCAGAGGACGGCACACGGAAAGTACCAGAAACTAGGTGTGCCCAATAGGAGCATCAGCGTAGCCAACGCTCCAGACAGAACGAAGAAAAGAGCCACAGACGGTCTAAACCACTTGGACTGGACGAGCGCTAAAGGCATACAGAACAAATTATGACGGAGAGGCGGCCACCTGACTAGCGGATCTTACGATGTGACTGGCGGATCCTTCAGTGCGCTGCACCCAGGCTCTGCTCCCTTGCTTTTTCAAACTCATCTCCACTTTGCCAGCCGATCAGTTTCGGCTGCGAAGCCGCCGCCCATCCCAGAGCAAAGCCGAAACGCGCAATTGCGGCGTCACCTCTAAAGTCCATGCTGGGACTGTATTCGTCACTAGGCTGGTGATAATGCTTGTTGGTGAACTCTTCTGCCTGCTGCATGCCCCAGTCGGTGTTGTGGCC
>Ga0070708_100001676_pt1 | contig 17008 bp, 18 predicted proteins | sample KBSK5503metaG_FD_65469 | JGI IMG/M metagenome (GOLD analysis project Ga0070708, IMG submission 65469) | Corn, switchgrass and miscanthus rhizosphere microbial communities from Kellogg Biological Station, Michigan, USA - KBS K5-50-3 metaG | ecosystem: Host-associated > Plants > Roots >... | reverse complement strand
TGCCGTCGATGCGACCAGATGGGATGCCAAGGCAAGACCCGGGAATCTCTCGCCCGGCGAAACGATTGCGCTCGGCTTCGATGGCTCCAGGACCCTGGATTGCACGTCTCTCATCGCGAGCCGGATCTCGGACGGACGGTGGTTCCATCTCCGGACTTGGGAGCCATCGAAGTATCCCCTCCATCGGGTGCCGCGAGAGGAGGTCGATCAGATTCTGACGGCGGCGTTTGCCGCCTATGACGTCCGCTTTCTGTACGGCGATCCCTATCGATGGCAGGAATATTTCGATGTTTGGGATGCGCGCTGGCCAGACCGCGTGGTCGAGTTCCCGACGAATGTCGAGCGCCGAATGGATGCAGCGATCGCACGCTTCCAGTCCGCATTCGCCGGCAATTTCACTCACGACGGAGATCCGACGCTTGCCGCGCACGCAAAAGCGGCCGCGCTAGCTCGAGGTCAGCGAAAACGGCCCCGGCCAGAGGAGGACCCGAGCGTGGTGCAGCACTACCTGAAGATCATCAAGAAGCGCGAGAACGTCCACATCGATGCCTTCATCGCCGGGATCCTCGCCGAGGAGGCGCGAGGCAAGGCGATTGAGGAAGGCGCCCTCGCGCCGCCCCCTGAGCCGATGGTCGCGTGGGGATAATCCGCGACCTTCGGGACTGGCTGGGAGGTTCACCGAAAAGGGATTCGAACCTGACGTTGACTCTCGCCGATTGGGTTTCGTATTTCAACTACGGCGGCGCGGCTTACCCATTCATCGCCAACCAGACGCTGGGCGAAAAGCAGGAGATCCCGGCCCTTACGTTCGAGGGCTACGTGCAGGCGCTCTACAAGACCAACGGGATCATCTTCGCCTGCATGCTGGCGCGAATGCTGCTCTTCTCGGAGGCCCGTTTCCAGTTCCGGCGGCGGGTGAATGGACGCCCAGGCGACCTCTTCGGAACCCCAGCGCTCGATGTGCTCGAGCATCCGTGGCAGAACGCGACGACAGGTGACTTGCTGATCCGGGCAATTCAAGACGCCGATCTGGCCGGCAACTTCTATGCCTATCGAGGGCCCGCTGTCGGTCCCAATGGCCGCAAAATCCGACCGGCAATTCGCCGCATGCGGCCAGACTGGGTCACGATCGTCGTCGGCAGCCAGCAGGACAGCAACACGCCAGGATGGGAGCTCGACGCTGAGGTCGCCGGCTATGTCTATCAGCCGGGCGGACCGCCGGGCGGCCGAGACCCGATCATCCTCATGCCGGAGCAGGTGGCCCATTTCGCGCCAGTGCCGGATCCGGCCTTCCGTTTTCGAGGCATGTCCTGGTTGACGCCGGTGATCCGGGAAATCATGGGCGACAACGCGGCCACGACCCACAAGCTCAAGTTTTTCGAGAACGGCGCCACCCCGAACATGGTTGTCTCGCTGGATCCAAAGATCACGCCCGAGGTCTTCGCCATCTGGAAGAAGAAGATGGAGGAAGACCACACCGGGCTCGCCAATGCTTACAAGACGCTCTATCTCGGTGGCGGGGCTCAAGCCACGGTCATCGGCGCCAACATGCGCCAGATCGACTTCAAGGTGACGCAGGGCGCCGGCGAGACGCGCATCGCAGCTGCAGCTGGAGTACCCCCGATCATCGTCGGTCTCTCCGAGGGCTTGCAGGCGGCGACGTATTCCAACTACGGCCAGGCGCGGCGACGATTCAGCGACGGCACGATGCGTCCTCTCTGGCGCAACTTCGCCGGCTCGATGGCCTCGGTCATCGACGTCCCTCAGGGTGCTGAGCTCTGGTACGACGATCGCGACATCCCCTTTCTGCAGGAGGATCTGAAGGACCGAGCGGAAGTCCAGCAGACGCAATCGGTGGCCATCAAATCCCTCGTCGACGCGGGCTTTCGGCCTGACAGCGTCGTCTCCGCAATCACCTCGGACGACATGTCCAGGTTGGTCCACACCGGTCTTTATTCGGTTCAACTGCAGGAGCCAGGACTCGGCAATCCGAAGCTGCCGACGCCTGTGAATTCAGCCCCCGAAAGCGACACACCTGCCGAGCCGAGCGGCGATGAACCATCCGCCGAGCCGTCGCCGGCCGACGCGGCCGCGCAGGGCCGCGCGCTTCTCGAAGCTCATCTCGAAAGGGAGGACACCCCCGCATGACGACCACTGCAATCGCGCCAGTTGTCTCGCCTGTTCGTCCGCCAAAAGACCAGCTGTTTCGGGGATTCCGTAAGGGCCTCGAGCTCCGCGAGGCGGGAGCTCCCTTAGCAACCATGGTCGGCCATTTCGCGGTCTTCAATCGCTGGACCGAGATCGAATCCATGTGGGAAGGCAACTTCATGGAGCGTCTCGCCCCGGGATCGTTCCGCAAGGCCTTCCAGGAGCCGGCGCGCTCCCAGATCCGGAGCATCTTCGAGCATGGCTTCGACTTCCAACTGAGCAACCAGATTCTCGGCTCGATCGATGTCCTGCGCGAAGATGACACTGGCGCGTACTACGAGGTTCCGTTGTTCCGCGGAATCCCTGAGCTGATCATGGAAGGCCTGCGTGCCGACGCCTATGGCGCCTCCTTCCGGTTCCGCGTCACACGCGAGGATTTCAACAAGGCGCCGGAGGTTTCGGACTACAACCCCAAGGGCATTCCGGAGCGGACGATCAGGGAGGTCGAGCTTTATGAGTTCGGCCCTGTGACCTTCCCCGCATATGCCGAGGCGACGGCCGGCCTCCGATCGCTGACCGATGAGTTCATGCTTCGCAGATTTGTTCGTGATCCCGAGCGGCTGAAGGAAGTTCTCCGTTTCGCTCCCATCGCACCCTCCAGGCTCGACGCCGCCCGCAATGGGCACCTCGAGAAGGAGCGCAGCGTCGTGGCGAAGGGCGAGCTCCGCAAGCAGCTGGAACGGGCCACTGGGGATGTCGAGCTCGATGAACAGCTCCAGGCCATCGATGCGGCCATCGATGAAGCCATTGTGGAGCTCGAGGGCGGCAATCCCGACCAGGGCCTCGCGTTGCTCTACGCGGCCGGCAACGTCGTCGACCAAGCATTGCAGCAGCAGGGCCTTCCGGATGCCGACGAAAACGAGGAGGGCTCGACCGATGTGGTCGCAGCCTCCAAGGATCGGCGGCCATCCTCGACCAGCCAGCAGTCCAACCCACGTTTCACCAACACAGAGGAGTACCTCGAATGGATCGCCAGGATCTGAACACGCTGCGCTCGATCGACGAGCTCAGCGCCTACCAGCGGTCGGTCAGAAGCCGCATCTCGGAGCTGCATGTCACGCATGCCGGCCTTCCCTTCCCGGACGAGGCCCGAACCGAGTTTGCCGAGCTGACCGAGATCAACAAGGAGATCGAAGCGCGCCTCACTGAGCTCCGGGCGCGTGAGCGCTACATCGCCTCCATGGCCACCCAGGAGCGCGCGGTCGAGAGCCCGCAGAGTGCCGGCTTCTCCTCGCCGAGCTGGAGGACCAGCCGCAACGAGGCGGACATCTACGACCTCTCGTCCATCCGCATGGACTGGAGCAACCCCGAGCGCACCGCGCTCGAGTTCCGCGATCGCGCGCTGCGTGCGGTCGAGATCACGTCCTTCCCACTCGCCGACCAGAGGATGTATGGCGGCTTCAGCACGGATGACGTGCGCAGCCATGTTGAGAAGCTGCTTCGCAACAAGGACGACGCCGAAGGTCACATCGCACGGCGGATCCTGACCACAGGCAACCCGCTCTACCGGGCGGCATTCGGCAAGTCGCTGCTCAACAAGCCGCTCTCCAGCGAAGAGCAGCGCGCCCTGGCCGTGGGCACCGGCTCCGCCGGCGGCTTCGCGGTTCCCTACCAGCTCGACCCGACGATCATCCCGACCTCAAACCTCTCGGTCAACCCGTTCCGCGCCATCAGCCGTGTTGACACGATCCCTGGAAACGAGTGGCGTGGCGTCACCTCATCGGGCGTCACTGCGAGCTACGCGGCTGAGGCCACTGAGGCTTCGGACAACTCGCCAACGCTCGCCCAGCCGTCAATGCTGATGGTCCGCGCGCAGTGCTTCGTGCCCGCCGCGATCGAAATCACGCAGGACTGGGGCGCTCTGCTCTCCGAGCTCGCCGCCCTGATCCAGGACGCGAAGGACGACATCGAGGCGACGAAGTTCACCAGCGGCAACGGCACCAACGAGCCGTTCGGTCTACTCACCGGTGCGACGACAACCGTGACCGCCGGCGGCTCCGGCGCCTTCGCAGTGGCCGACCTCTACAAGACGGAGGAGGCACTCGGCCCGCGGTTCCGCCCAAGGGCGAGCTGGGTCGCCAACCGGTTCACCTACAACAAGACCCGTCAGTTCGACACCTCCGGTGGGGCGTCTCTCTGGACCCAGTACCCGGCTCCCTTGCAGGTCGGCCTGGCCAACGGTGCGCCGCGGATGGCCAACATCGGCATTCCGCTGATCGGTTACCCGGCCTATGAGGACTCCGCCATGGTCGCCGCGCTGACGACAGGCTCGAAGATCGCCACCCTTGGCGATTTCCGGTATTACCTGATCGTCGACCGGGTGGGCATGGACATGGAGCTCATTCCTCACCTGTTCGGTCCCTCGAACCGCTATCCGACCGGCCAGCGTGGCTACTACGCCTACTGGCGGAACAACGGCAAGGTGCTGGACGCCAACGCCTTCCGCGTGCTCGTCACCGGCTAGTCGCAACTCGCCGAACGGGCGGGGCTGCTGAGTCCCGCCCGTCCTCGTCCAACAATCTCATGAGGAGTAAAGCAAGCCATGCCTGGCACGATCTTCCGCGGCGTCGCGATGCGCGACACCTTTCTCAACGGCTCGCCAGCGGCGACGCTCGTCGAGAACTTCCCTCGCGATCAGATCTCGACAGATCTGGTCGCCTCCCTCGTCACGCAGGTGATGACCTCAGTCCCGATCCTGCTCCAGCAGGGAGACGTCGTCACCAACCTCTCTTTCCTCAGCGGCGCCACTGCCGCCGGCACGCCGACGAACTGGTGGTTTGCCCTCTATAGCAACGCCGCGACGCCGGCTTTGCTGGCCCAGTCCGCCGACCAGACATCAACCGCCTGGGCAGCTGACACGCTAAAGACGCTGGCATTGTCAGCGCCTCAGTCCATCGCCGTCACCGGCATCTACTGGGCGGCAATCATGGTTAAGGCGACCACGGTTCCGACCCTGATGGGCAAGACACTGGCACGCGCGGCCGCCGCGGCCGCATTGATCACCGGCCAGATCGTTCTGGCGCAGAACTCGGGCTCGGCGCTGACCGCAACGGCGCCCTCAACCATTGCCTCGCCCACGGCTCAGGCAGTAATTCCCTATGCGATCGCCACGTAGAACTCGTCGATCCAGAGGGGGCCGGTCTGTGCCGGCTCCCTCGACCATCTCGACACATGAGGAGAAATTGCCGATGGCAAAGGAAACCCTGCGTTTGCGCGCCAAGACCCGCATGGTGGCCTATCCGGCGGGCGATGGGGTTGAGCCGCGCGTGCTCGAGGCCGGCTCGCTCGTCGAGGCGGACGATTATTTCGTCTCGCTCCATCCGGACCAGTTCGAGCCCGAAGTGCAGCCGGAACCTGTCATTCCGGTGGCTGAGGAGAAGAAGTAGATGGCGAGCTCAGACATCCTCGTGGCCAAGGAATCGTTTTCCTGGGAGAACATCGTTTTCGCGAAGGGCCAGACGCGCGTGCGCGCCGACCATCCAGCAGCCAAGGCCAACCCGCAGTACTTCGAACGGGTCGACCTCAGCCTCACCTACGAGGTCGAACAGGCAACCGCGCGACCTGGCGAGAAGCGAGGCAGGTAGATGCCCTCGACCTTCCCGACCACCAGCACGCTGTTCACCTACAAGCGGGTAGCCAGCGCGGATCCGGCTGCGGGCAGCGAGGTGGCTCCGGTGGTCGTGCCCGCAAACAAGTCCTGGGAACTGCTGGCTGCATGGGTGACCCTCGTTCAAGGCCTTACCCAGACGCCCCAGCCGTTCCTCGTCATCGATGACGGGACGAGCACCATCGCGGAGTTCGCCGGTAGCAGCGCAGCTCAATCGGTCTCGACGACGGCAAAGTACACATGGGGCATCGATCTTCCGCTGCTCGGCCAGATCGGTGCCACGCCCAACATCCGCTCGGGTGGTCCGCTGGCCAGGCTCTATCTACCGACCGGTTTCCGCGTGGGGACCTTCACGGCCGGTATCGGCGCCAACACCGACTACGGCGTCATGGGACTGTTCGTCATCGAGTACGGCTAGCCCTCCATGGGCGACTACGTGACCATTCCCGAGGTCAAGGAGCAGCTGGCCGATCTGGGGAGCGAGTACGACCCTTTCCTGGCCAAGCTCATCAGCCGCGCCTCCCGCGATGTCGATCGCCTTACCCGGCAGTTCTTCGACCTCCAATCCGCTGTAACCCGGCTGTTTGACGGATCCGGCTCGCGGACGCTGTTCCTGCCCTGGAACTGGCCTTTGGTCGCTATCACGACGCTCCAGGTGGCGGCCGGCGGAACCGGCGGGTCGATGACGGTGGTGCCCAGCTCGGATTATTTCCTGGAGCCCGCTGATCGTTCCAGCAATGATCCTGCGCGGTGGCTTGAGCTCACCGATCGGCCGACAGCTGGTGTCGGCATCTTCACCTCCGGCAAGCGAACCGTCTCCATCGCGGGGGATTGGGGAAGGTCGGCAGTCCCGGATGAGATCAAGGAAGTCTGCCTGGAACTGGTGATTCGCGGTTGGCGCAATCGGGGTTCGGGCGACTCAGAGGACATGGGATTGCAAGGCGCGCTTCAAGGAATGGATGTAGGCAATGTCCCTCGCGGTCTGTCGCCGCGATCGCTGGCCATACTCCGCGAACACGGTTACCAGCAGCCGTTGATGGCCTGAGTGGCAACCAAGACTCTCAGCGGCAAACTGACGCGCCCTGACGGGACTGCGATGGGCGGCATCCGGGTCCGGGCGAAATTGTCGGCGCAGGCCGTCGTGGCGAGTACTCAGGAAATCGCACCGGATGAGGTAAAGACAACGACCGCATCGGATGGCACCTGGAGCCTGGTCCTCCAGGCAAACCAGGACCTGGTGCCGAATACGACCTGGTACACGGTCGACATCGGAGATCTGTTCTCAGCGATTGCGATCGTTCCACAGTCTGCGGGGCCCTTCAAGATCGAAGATGTCATGTCCGCCGCACCCGAGTTGGCGGGTGAGACGCTCATTGGCGACCGCTTCTTCCGCTCCGGCATCCCCTGGATCGACCTCAAGGCTTACGCAAAGTGCGATGCGAATGCGACGGTCGACACGAGTTGCACGAGCGGCAGCGCGGTCGTGACATCGGCGGCGGGCGTGTTCAAGGCATCGGACGTCGGCAAGATCGTCGATCTCTTCGGCGGCAGCGGCCCCGGGATCACGGGGACGCAGACCGGAACCATCGTCGCCTACATCAGCGCGACGCAGATCCAGCTCAGCTTCAACGCGAACGCGAACGCAGGGAACGCGATCCTGGTCTTCGGGACGGACGACACGGCCGCGGTTCAGTCCTGGCTCAATGCGACCGGCGGTATCCACCGGGCTGCCGGTGGTTCCTGTCTCGTCACCGGAACCGTGACGGTGCCCGCGGCCGCCTGCAAGATCACGGGCGGGCCGGGAACCGGAGCGTTCTGGGTGAGCGCGCGGATCGGCGCGAGCCCGTTCCTGGTCATGGATGCGGGTATTGCCGGGAGCTACCTCGAGAAGCTCAACATCACCGCGAGCAAGGGCGTGACCGGGCGGATCGTCAAGTGGGCGACTGCCAACGAAGCGGGCAGCGACTTCCTGATGCGCGACGTGAACATCTTCAGCTTCACGGACGGCGCCGACTACCTGGTCTTCCTCTATGCGAACTCCGGGACGATGGAGCGCTGCCACCTGAATGCCAACAACAACTGGGCCAACAAGGCGCTGGCCCTCAGTTCCGCGATCTCGCTCTCGAACGTTCACGACTCCCTCCTGATCGGCCGGGTCTACCTCAACGCCCAGGCCATCAACCTCGTCAACTGCGCGACGGGTCCGATCCGAGCCACCAACAACTCAGCCAACGACGGCAGCGGGAGCTCACAGCAGGTGAACACGCTGCGCCTCGATGGCTGCTACGTCTACAGTTCTAGCTCGGGCGGCGTCGACTATCCCTGCGTCGAGTCAGTGGCCGCGACCGCGGCTGGAGAGGGCGCGGCGGGCGGCGTCTTCCCGAACATCAAGGCGGACGCGAGTTACTTCGTGATCGGGAGCGGGGCGCTCGCCGCGCAGTACGCGGTCTCGGGCAACTTCGCGGCCTCGCAGGGAGCGACCGGAGCGCAGTTCGACTCGTGCGGCTTCATCCAGCCTGCGACCTCGGTTGCGACCGATCTAACGTTGGTCCGCTCGACCGGCGGGAACCCACCGATCTATCTCAACGCCTGCGCAGCAAACATCCTCGCGGCCGTCAGTGCGGCCAAAATCTTCGCCGCGACGGCGGGCCTCGGCGAATGCGTCGTCTCCGATTTCATGCCGAGTGGTCAGGCGACGCCCTGGCAGCACCCCGCCGTCTCAGCCACCGTAGGCGTTCAGGGCAACATTCCGGCGAGCGGGACGTCGACGACGCGGAACGTCTACGCGAGCGCGTTCGACATGTGGTTGAGCCTGAACAACGCGATCCTGACCAGGGTCGAGCTCTCGAAGGACGGGACGAACTGGGTAGACCTGTTCAACGACGGGGCGGCGGCAGCGAGCCGAGCGCTGGTCGTCTTCCGCTGGCCTCCGGGGACCTACATCCGGTTCACCTACACGAACGCGACGCCGAAGTACATCCTCCTGGCGGTGCCCTGAACGTGCCGATTCAGATGCGGGTCCGCCTGGAGGGCGACGACGTCGTCGGGATGCTCGGCATCCTGCGCCGCGACATGGAAGGCAGACGCCGGCGCGCAATGCGGCAGGCGGTTGTGCTTCTCAAGGCTGAAGCGCAGGCGCGCATTCACAGCCCAGAAGGCCGAGCACGTCGCGGCATCCGTTACAGAGTGACTGGCACGGGCGAGGCACTGAAGGGCATCGTCAAATCGCGATCAGTCGAAGCGATTTTCTCTCAGAGGAGTCGTGGTCCCAATACGAAGATGCCACCCACGGAGCAGAAGTTCAGTCGTCGCGCCGGCACGCGCGCCATCGCGCGCTGGCTGCGCAGGATCGGGCAGATGCGCACTCGCTCCTCGGCCTTCTTGGTCGCCCGGGCGATTGCCCGCAAGGGTACGCACGGCCATCCGGTGATGGCGGACGCCCTGCGCGCCAAGCGCGCCGAGGTGCTCGCGATGTTCAACCAGATTCTCCGTTGGAGACGCTGACGTTGAATCCGCAGGCGATCCTCGATGCGACGGCGTTCATCGCGGGAGGCACCGTGACCTCGCGGACGGGGGTCTACAAGGGATCTGGCGGGATCGCCGGCGTGAAGATCGCGTTCTCGTTGCCGCCGGAGGCAGGTGGGTTCGGCGAAGACGGGCCGTCCCACCTCTCCTATTGGGACCACATGAGGATCAATCCGGACGGCTCCGCGAACGGCGACCTGACCGTCTTTCAGCACACGATCAAGATGGAGCTCAGCGTCAGCCTGCTCCGCTCGGAATTGCCGAAGGCTTACGGCATCCTGGCCCCGTTCATCCCTCTGTACGTCGCCGCGTTCGCGGCGAAGGCGAAGCTGAACGCTACGTGCTCGATCGCGCTTCTGAGCGACGCACAGATCGTCGATTCGATCTACCCCGACCGGATAGCCCTCGACTGGACCCTGGTCGCAACAGAGAAGGAGGCAATTAGTTATGTCGCCGCGTAAGCAGCTGGAGACGGAGACGTCACCGGCGCCGACCCACCTGCGCTTTGTCGGTCATTCCGACTATTTCATTGCCGGTGCGCCGCAATCGAACCTCAAGGTGCTGGACGAACCGCAGGCGGCCGACGAGGTTTCCGCCGGAAAAGCGGTCGAGCTCATGGCGACAGGCTTGTACGTCGAGATGTCGGCCGAAGAATACGAAGTGGCATCAGCGGGCGCTAAGGAGGACGCCAATGGGTGAGCTGGCGCTCCGTAAGACGCAGGCGGGTCTCGAGTCCGCGCGCGGGGCGCAGGTCGCCGCGACGCGCAAGGTCTACGGCAAAGGGATGATGGAGGACAAGCCCAAGATCGTCCAGATCGAGGACGAGCAGCACGGCACGCTGGTCAACAGCTACCGCTCCTATCCCGGGCTGATCGAGGCCAAGTTCCCTTTCGAGGGTTCCGTCACTTATGAAGACCTCGCCTGGTGGCTCCAGTTGGCGCTCAAGGGCGGCGTCGCCGGAGTGCTCAGCGCGACCACGGTCTACACCTACACCTTCGTCCCCACGGCGGCGTCTGACGACCTCAAATCGGGCACCTTCGAATGGGGTGACGACACGCAGGCCTGGAAGTCGGGCTTCGGGATGGTGGACAAGTTCGAGATCTCGGCCGCGCTCGGCGAAGCGCTCAAGTTCAAGGCCGACCTGATCGTCGATGATTGGGCGACCGCGACCTTCACCGGCGCCATCTCTGACCGCACCGGCCTCGAGGACGCGCTGACCCACCTGGCCAAGTTCGCGATCGGGAACGCCGCCGCGGTGCCGAGTTCCTGGATGACCGGCCGCTTCATCGGCTTCAAGTTCACGATCGAGAACAACCTGAACCCGAAGTTCTTCGCTGACGGTGCCGGGGCGAAATACACCGGCATGGGTCGCAAGCCGCGGAACTACACGCTCGAGGCAACCTTCGAGGGCAACGCCGCGACGGTGACCGAGAAGGCGAACTACGACGCGGGGACAGCCCGTGTCGGGCGCGTCCTCATCTCGGGGTCGAACATCGCCGGTAGCTCACCGACGACCGCGAAGTCGATCGATATCGTGTTGCCCGGCGTCTGGACCTCCTATGACCCCGGCGACCGCGACACGAACACGATCTTCACTGGCGTCCTGGCTTCTCAATACGACCCGACCCTCGGCTATGACGTCAGCGTCGCGGTCGCGAATTCCCTCGTCACGCTGCCGTGAAGTCGCACTTCGTTAAGCGCGAGATCCTTCGGTTCTGGCCAGATGGCGAGGAGGAAGGAAACTGGGTGGACCTGTTGACCCGCCTCTCCTATGGCGATCGCCAGGCCCTCGAGGAGAAGCTCGTCGGGCCGGCCGTCATGCGGGCCAACGGTAAACCCGATGCGGAGCTCGCCGACCTCGGCATGGCAGCCGCGAACATCGAGCTGCTGAAGCGAACGATCGTCGCCTGGGGTGGCCCCGGGTTTACGCTCGAGGACGGCACCGTCGCGCCGATCAACGAGAAGACCATCGCCGAGCTCGACGAGACGGGCGAGAAGATCTACGAGGAACTCAAGCGCCGGATGGTCAAACGCCAGCCGGATTTTACGCCGCCGCCCTCGCCGCCTATGCCTACGGCGGAAGTGGCGGCGAGCACCGACGCCGTCTGACCGAAATCGAGGTCATCGAGCACACCGGCTGGACCTATTGGGAGGTCGCGGAGACACCGGACGATGTGATCGACGACCTCGTGGACGCATGGGCAGCCAAGAAGAAAGCGCAGGAGATCAAGAAGGGCAATGGGCGCTAACGAAATTCCCGTAACAGTCGCGGCCTATGCGGCCGGAATCATGGACGGCGAGGGATGTTTCTATATCTCGAGCCGGAAAGGTCGCGGCCGGGATAGCGCGGAGTATGAACACTTCCAGGCCCACCTTCAGGTTATCAATACAGATCGCGCAATGATGGACTGGCTTGCCAAGTGGTTTGGCGGATCGGTCAAGGTCGAAAAGGCGAGGAGTGAGCGTCACCAGCCGACGATTCGTTGGCAGATCGGGGCCGATCTCGCCTTGCGTATGGTCCGAGCAATTCGTCCGTTTCTTGTCGCCAAAGGTGAGCAAGCTGATCTGATCGAGTCGTTCTGGAGCGAACGCGGCCCGGGCGAATACTGGCCCCGGCCGATTCCGGCTTCGGTAACGGCAAACCGCCTTGCGTGTCGCAATCGGTTGATGGAACTCCACGGCATCGGGCGATCTGGAGCGCGCATCTAATTGGGTGCGAACGACGCGGCGATGGACATCGTCCTCAGCTCGAAGGACCAGACGGGTCCTGGCATCGTTTCGGCCGAAGGCAAACTCGCCAAGCTCAAGGGCGACGTCTCGTCGATGATGGCGATCTGGTCGGGCCTCGGCGCCGCAGCGACCACGGCGGCTGGATTCCTGTCAGAGGCTGCGCGCTCGGCCGCCGATGACCAGGCGAGCGTCGACCGACTCGCGCAGGCTGTGAAGAACAGCGGGAGCTCGTGGGAGGCCAGCAAGGCCGCCATCGAGGCGCGCATCGCCGCGGGCCAGGATCTCGCCTTCACTGACGACCAGACGCGGGATTCTCTCGCGCTTCTAATCGCACAGACGGGCAGCGTCGACGAGGCGATGAAGCGCCAGAAGCTCGCGATGGATCTTTCGCGCGGCGCACACATCGACCTTCAGACAGCCTCGAAACTCCTCGGCAAGGTGACCGACGAGAACGTCAACGTCCTCGGCCGCTATGGCATCACGGTCAAGAAGGGTGCTGATCAGGCCGAACTCTTCGCGCAGATCCAGCAGCGCTTCGGTGGCCAGGCGAAGGTCTACGGCGATTCGCAAGCAGGCGCGATCGACCGGATCAAAGACAAGCTCTACGAGTGGAAAGAGTCCTTGGGCGCAGCTCTCGGTCCGTTCCAGACTTACGTCGCGCTCCTGCCCGGGCTTAGTGCCGGATTCACGCTCGCAGGCACCACTCTCGGACCGCTGATCGAAGGGGTGAAACTCTTCGGCACCACCTCCGCCTTCGCCGCGATCAAGTCCGGCGTCGTCCGCGCCGCGACCTTGGCATGGACGGGTGTTCAGTGGCTCCTCAATGTCGCGCTCTCGGCGAACCCGATCGGGCTCGTCGTGCTCGCGATCGCCGCTCTCGTCGCGGGCATGATCTGGGCCTATAAGAACGTTGGTTGGTTCCACGATGCGGTCGACGGCGCCTGGTCGGGTCTGAAGAAGTTCGGCGATTGGATCTGGAGCCGGCTGAAGCCGATTCTCGATTGGCTGGGGCAGAACCTCGGCAACATCGGCAGCCTGCTGCTGTCACTGGGGACGTTCAACATCGGCGGCGTCATGGGGGCGCTGCACAATCTGCACGTCCCCGGGTTCGTCTGGGGCGGCACGGTTCCCGGGTTCCCCGGCGAGGCGCGCCTGATCATGGCGCACGGCGGCGAGGAAGTCCTGACGCGCGGTGAGACACGCAGCCGGGAGAACTTCGCCATGACGACATCGGCGCCGGTCGTTGCCGGCCCAACCATCACCGTCACCATCGGAACCTATGTCGGCGATGCGAGTCAGCTGGTGAAGCTGCTCGGTCGAGAGCTGCGCCTCCGCGGCGCATTCGCCACCTAAAGAGGAGGGATAACCTGACCCGTGAATAGCCGCATCGTCCTGGCACGCACCGAAGCCGACATCGAGCGCGCGATTACACATTTGGATCTTGACTACGAAGCCGAACGCGCCAGCCGCTTCCGATTCGGTTTCGACGATGAGATTCAGCGCGTGCGGCGGATCCGGCGCGTCGCGGGCGGCACGAGTGGCATGAGCCTCACCGGGACGTACCAGGAGCTCATCTACTCGAATAAGTTCGCGTACACGGCCAAGAACACGTTCACGACCGAATTCAACATTGCGGACACCGCGAGCCTAAACCCGCTGATGACGCTGCCGGCGAACTACTTCTCGCCGTCCGTCCAGGAAGGCAAGGCGCTTCGCATCGTGGCGCGTGGGGTCCAGCTCGGGACTGGTTCGACGCCCCCGACATGGCTCTGGACCTTCCGCTTGAACCCGACAGTAACGCCAGCCGTTCCGCCGACCGGGCCGATCATCGGCGGCGGACCTGCGGCGATCACTGGCACGACAATCGCGAACTCGCTGTGGGAGGCGGAGTTCGACGTCCAGTTCGTCACCGCCGGGGCTGCCGGCAATAACTCGACACTTAGGGGCCTCGGCCTCGTCCAGTCCACGCGCGGCCTCGTGTCGCCGTTCGCAATGGACCTCTACGGCGGCGCCGCGTCACCCGGCACAGTCGCGACCTTCGACTGGTCGGTCGTGAACACTCTTACGGTCGGAATCACCTGCGGAACGTCTCTTGCGGCGAACCAGATGACGCTGCTGCAGCTGCTCGTCTGGAGCCTTAACTAGAGCATGCCCGTAGCTGGGCCTCGACTTCTCCGCCGGCCACCGGCACGATCGCGCTGGGCGGATCCGGGACCTCCCGTCTTTAACCCGCCGGCGGGTCTCTGGATCACCATTAGGGATTCGCTCGGCAACTATGCGAGCGTCGATTTCACGACCTATCTGGTTGCGTATTCGTTGAGCATCAAGTACAGCGTCTCGCCATATGCGGGAGTACTGAAGTGCCAACTCGATGGACCGACGTCGCTCCTGAACATGGTCAAGGTCGAGCAGGATCTGACCTGGAGCCGCGAGGGCGTTCAGTACGCAGGCCGGATCCGTTCCATTGACCCCACCGACCAGGTCATTGCTGGCCTCACCACCCTGGACATCTCGTGCCAGGACCTCACCTCGGTCCTCGATGCCGATCTCTGCGCCTTCGCGGTGTCGGCACCGCAAGTCAGCCCGATGCGGACCGTGACGGAGACGGACACGCAGCGCATCCAGTGGCTCTTAAACAGCTTCGGAAAGCAAGGAGTCGCAGCGCGCCACGTCCGGCAGAACTATGCGACCGTGCCGGCGACCGACTACACGGGAAAGACGCTGCGCGAGGCGATCAAGAGCGTGCTCGCCTTTAGCGGCGCAGATTTCTACGTCGATAACGCGCGAGACCTGCACGCCTTCATCGATGAGAAGCGCTATGCACCTTTTACGCTGACCGAGACCCCCAACGATTCGACGAGCTTTGCCTACAGCGGGCTTGAGCTGCCCTCCGAATCCATCGATCTTGCGAACGCGGTCTATGCGATCCCGAATCCGAGTCATGGCGGTGATCCAGATGCCCTGGCCGAGCTCGTCGAGGCGACGCCCGGCATCGTTCTCGTTGCCGCCCCGTCCGGCGCCGTCGCAAGCTTCAAGCCGGGAATCGGGCCGATCACTCGGGTCGGAGCGCTGGGCTTGCTCACAAGGTCGCTGACCGCCTCGGTTACGTCGGCCTTCGGTCAGGCAACTACCGCCGGCAATCTGCTGGTCGCATGGGTCACATCGAACGGCACCGATATAAGCACTGTCGCTGCCGGATGGATCAAGGCAGCCTCGAGCTATGGCGACGGCAACACGGCTGTGGCCGCGATTTTCTACAAGCCAAACTGCGGGGCCGGCGAAGCAGCGCCGACATTCACATCGGGCGGCGCGAGTGAGATGTGGGCCCAGCTCGCCGAATTCAATGGTCCGCTGACAGCCCCTCTCGACGAAATTGGCGCGCGGGCTACAACGACGTTGCCGCCGGGAACTCGACAGAGCTGGTCGGTCCCTGCTTCGCCGGCGGACCAAGCGCTCGGGGACCTTGTCGTCGGCGCCGGCGCATATTGGTTCAATCTCGCCGGCGCAGATCGCGCGGACACGGCGACGTTCGTCCCTAGATACAACAATGGTGCGGCCGCGGTTTCCGCTGGAAACTCCGGCTTGACGAGCACGGCATACCACGCCTCGTTCAGCTACGCCGTCATCCCGAACCCCTTGCCGGTGGGCTACTGGTACGAGGACGCCGCCTCGATCGCGCTTTATGGCCGCCGCGAGGCCGCGCTCAGTGCGCCCGACGTAACGGCTAAGAGCGACCTCGATGGCCTTGCGCGGGCGTTTCTCTTGAACAACGCCTGGCCGCGGCAGGAAGGGTCGTTCACCTGCTTGCAGCCCGGTCTCGAGGTCGGCCAGCGCTTCACGATCTCCAGCTCGCTCTACTCGATTCAGACGATTGTGGACCCGCTCGGGAACTACAGCGCCATCGTTCAGGCGCTGACGGTCAGCTACCCCGAGCAGAAAGCCGGTCGCGCTCAGTTTGATGTCGAGTTCGGAGAGCCGGCGGTCGACCTGGCCAAGCAACTCGGCGACGTAGTCTCCAAGATCCCGGATGCCGCATCGCGACCGACGCTGGGAACCTTGGGGCGAGCCGAAGCGCTTGGCACACAGACTGGCATTACCGCCATCGTCGACCTGAGCGGTCTCTCAGTCACGGTGGTTGTGGCGACCGGCCGCCGAATCAGAATCAAAGCGTCGACGAACTGGGCATCGACCGTGGCGGGTGATATCGGGCGCCTTCAGATCATCGAGGGCACCGACACCGTGCAGCTCGCCAACTTCCAGGTCGTGAACACAGTCCACCGGTGGCCGGCAGTATGCGAGGTAGAGCTCACTCCGTCGGCTGGCTCACACACCTACAAGCTGCAAGGCGGAAGGGTCTCAGGCACTGGCACTTTCCAGATGCAGGCCGACAATACGAACCCGGCATTCATCCTCATCGAGGATATCGGGACCTAGATTTGGCGACAGCCAGGCACAGCCTGTTGAAGGCATGGCGCCGAGCAATCGCCCTGGACGCAATCAGCGGGCGGCCAGATCGCAGGACTCGGGTACACCGCTTCTCGCCAACAGATGTGGCCTGGCGTCACGATCACGCCGTCTTTGATGACAGGGGGATAAGAGGAACACGGAGAGGCAGGAACCGTAACTGGAGGGCGCGCTGGTCTGGATGTCGGCGAGATGTTGTGAGAGATCGCGTAGCCGACAGCCCAAGGATTTAAAAGGGCGGCAAGGACAGCCCAGCCAATCCATGAGGGCCAAAACCCCATGCGCGCAGTCATACCACTTAACCGGCCTGTTTTTCCAACCCGCCGCAGAATTAACGGCTCTTCACAAGGAGGTCCGCCAATGATCTCCGTCGTCTGGCCAGGCGACCCTGCCGTCACCCAGCCCTACGGGTGCACCAGCCTCACGGTGGAGCCGTACTACGCAGCCTGTCCGAGCAAGCACAAGCACTGCGGC
>Ga0070708_100001675_pt1 | contig 17009 bp, 13 predicted proteins | sample KBSK5503metaG_FD_65469 | JGI IMG/M metagenome (GOLD analysis project Ga0070708, IMG submission 65469) | Corn, switchgrass and miscanthus rhizosphere microbial communities from Kellogg Biological Station, Michigan, USA - KBS K5-50-3 metaG | ecosystem: Host-associated > Plants > Roots >... | reverse complement strand
CCTGGCCCACCAGCCGCTCTCCGGTCTTGGAAAACGCGACGACCGACGGCGTGGTGCGATTCCCTTCCGCGTTGGGGATGACGACAGAGTCGCCCCCCTCCATAACCGCTACGCACGAGTTGGTGGTGCCGAGATCGATACCGATAATCTTGCTCATGTTCTCCTCGTTTCGCTCTGACGTGTCCCCGGAGGTTCCTTGAAACCTCAAAGCAGGGAAGCCGGAGTCTAAAATCTTAGTGTGCCGTTGTCAAGTGTATTTTTGCCGCTATCTAAGCGGGTACGACTAAAGTCATCCTATCGGACCACATGGACTCCCGGCTCCTTTTCCGGCCTGGGTACGGAGGAATCGGGCCGGGACTCCGCCACCGGGGCGAGGGACCGCTCGAAGGAAAGGTCGAGGTCGATGTCGCCTCGGGCGTCGCGGCCGTAAATCCTGAACTTTCCCTCCTCCGGCCGCAGAATGTAGCGGTACGGGCGCCCATAGGGATCGGTCGCGCCTTCCGCGGTCAGGACTCCGGACGCCAGGAGATCCTCGAGGCTTTTCGGGTAATGGCCCGAGGAATCGTAGTAGACCCGCACAGCGCGTTCCAACGACGCGAGGCGGGCGAGAGAGACGGACTTGAAGAGCTCCCGGGCCTCCGGCCGCTCCCCCGCCGGACGAAAAAAAAGGTTCAGAGGATTCTGCGGCACCTGCCGGACGGCGGAGGCGGCAAGAGCCAGGAGGAGGGCCCAGAGACCAATGGCCCGAGCCGAGATCCGGGCGGTCCTCCGTTGCGGCTCGGCTCCCTTCTCCGGATTGATCCGGGCCTGAGAGATCAGGCTCCGGTCGAGCAGGTCTGTCAGCCCCCGGTAGACGTCGAGGTCCGACAGGAAGGCCCGTTCCAGGATCTCCCGCACCCCGCGGTTTCCATCCACCCAGGCCCAGGTCTCGGCCTCCCGACGCGAAACCAGGAGGGCGCCGGGACCGGTCTGATCGAGAGACTGGACCAGGCGCAGCTTCTCGAGCCCGGACGCGCGGCGATAGACGACGTCGGTTGAAGGCACCCTGGCTTCGAGTTTCGGCCATTCCTCCAGCCTCTTCGCCGATTCCTTCAGGATCGATTCGGTCGAGATCGGGGCAAGGAGCGACGGGTCGTGATCGATCGCTCCGTCCTGGCGGAAACGGAACTCCCCCTGTGCCCATCGGAAAGCGGCCAGGCTGATCCGGCTGACCTGGAGCCGCAGCGCTTCGCCGAGATCCTCGGGCGAGACCGCCCTCTGCCGCGCGAGAAGGACCGGCAGGGTCTCCCGCGTCTCCTTCTGCGCCGCGAGCGCGGCGCGCAGCCGCTCGGGCGCGAGCTTCCCGCTCCGCACGAGGAGGCTTCCGACACGGTCATCCAGGCTGCGAACGGACGAATCCGCCGTGACGATCTGGCCGCCGAGAAAAGAGACGGTGATCGAGTCTTCCGGACTCTCGACCGTCAGGACTCCCGTCTTCCTCTGCGCGCCGAGGAGTTCGAAGACGTCCTTGGCGGAGAAAGCGCTGAGCGTTCCTTCAAGCCCCATGCGATTGCCTCAAGGCGGACCGCAAAGACGCCGCCCAGACGCCAGTCGCGGCCACGATCGCGACGACCGTCAGTCCCGTCCACGCGCTCAAGGGCGCCAGTTGCCTGTGGCCGAAGAGCCGGTTGTGGAGCACGGCGGCCGCGAGGAGGAAGAAGGAGAGGAAGAGCGTCAGGAAACCGGAAACCGGCCTCCCCGACAGGTAACGGTGCGAGCCTGGCAGGGCCAGGGAAAGGAGCCGGCACGAGAGATCCCGCCGGCGAGCCAGGCGCCGCCCCTCTTCGACCCGTTGGAGGTTGGCGTCGATTCCCTTCGAAGTCCTGCGCCGGTTCGCGCAAGCACTGCAGTAACCGGGAAGGTCGCCATACCGGGTGCAGGACCGGCAATACGGTTTGCCGCATTGCGAGCACTCCGCCGCCAGGCCGAACCGGGTCCGGAGCAGCGTCAGGGGAATCACGAGGAGAAGCACCGCCCAGGGACCGACCGCGAAAGGAGACGCGAACGACTCGGTCAGGCGGCTGGCCGAGACTTCGCCGGGAAGCCGGCGGCCCCTTGACTCCCGGCTCCACTCCTCGATCTTCCGGCGCGCCCGAGAGATCGGATAGGGAGCGGGAACGACGCGAGCGAGGGTGGGATGGTCCGCCCAGTACGCGACCTGCCGCGCCGAGATCCGCCGGGCCTTCTGCAGGGCCTGCTCCTGGCCCTGAAAATCGTAAGACTCCGCGCGCGCCAGCGCGAGGTTGTAATAGATCTCCGCGGCCGGCGCCTTCTCCGCGGCCGCCTCGTAGTCGTGGATCGCCTGCGCGATGTTCCCTTCCTGAAACTGGATGTTGCCCCGGTTGATGAGGGGACGATAGTCGTCCGGTCCCTCCTGCACCGCCCGGTCGTAGGCGCGCAGAGCGCGCTCGGCGTCCGCCGACCGTTCGGCAAACATCCCCAGCAGCAGCCAGACGTCCGGGTCTTCCCCGAACACCGCAGACGCCTGTCTCAACCCATCCTCGGCGCTCGCGTCTTCGCGCCTCTCGGCCAGGTCCACGGCGGCGATATAGAGCGGGGACCGCTCGAGGGTGTTTTCCCACGAGATCACGGACGTCAGGACCGGGATCAGACCGAGGGCCGCGAGGGTCACGGCCAGGACGACCCGTTCGTTGCGCTGGCACGAGGCGAAAACCAGGGCTCCCCAGTAGAGAACAACCCAGAGGGGCCCGAGGCCGAACGCCAGCGGAAGGAGCAGCAGGATCAGAGCCAGGGGGACGGCGGCCGCCTCCGACCCGAAGAACCGGCGGGCCAGTTCTCGCACCTGGTGGAACGAAAGGCGTCGATAGCGGACGAGCAGGATCAGGATCGACCCGAGCGTCGCCGCGGCGAGACCCACGGCCGCCCAGAGGAGGAGGGCCGAAAAGACCGCGAGGCGCGATTCGCGCGTGGCGACCAGCGAACGGAGAGCCCCCGGCAGCGCCGCAGCGGCTCTGCCGAAGGCGCGCTGCCGCAGAAAAAGACCGATTCTGGAAAACTGCGCGTCGCAAGTCGCGTCGTCCAGCGCGAGAGCGGCATCGTAGGCGCGGGCCGCGCGTTCGAACCGGCCCTCGGCCTCGGCGCGCCGGCCCGCGTGGGCGGCCGTGCGGGCGAAATCGGAGAGGCGGTGGACCCCGACGGTCCGGGCCGCTTTCGTCAGCTCCGCCAGTGCGGCGCCGGCCGCCCCCGCGTCGTCCTCGAGGTGAGCGTTCCAGAACTCGAACCAGCGGGAGCGGTAGAGGCCCCGCGTCACCGGCGGAGGCATCGGTGAAACGGGCTGCTGCGCAGAGGCCGCCGCGTCGAGCGCAACGGTGATCAGAAAAAGGAGAGCCGGGAAACGGAAGACGGGAGACGGGAGACGATGAAAGTGCATCAAGAGACGCCGCGTTCCCTCATTGGTGTCCGTCTACCGTCCACCGTCTTCCGTCTTACCGGCTTTCGTTCTTACCCGGCGGTCGGGTCATCTCGACGTAGGCTAGACGAAGCTCGTAGAGGACCCGGGCAAGGAAATCCGACTCCTCGAAGGAAATGTTACCCCGCGTTTTCAGCTCCAGAATGGCCAGCCAGTCGATCATCTGGCGCGCGATTACCGCGTCACGGCGCCGGACTCCCGAAGGGTCGGGAAGCAGGCCGAGCGCCGAGTAAGCCGTCGTTGCGAGCGACCGCACGAGCGACGCGAACTCGCTTCCGGGCTCCTGGGGCTCGGCCGGCTCGCGATCGAGACCGGGCGCTTCTGTCGGCGCGGGCGAGGGCTCCGGCTTCTCCGCCGGACGGTCCGGGGGAGGGGCGGGAGGAGCCTCGGGCGGTCCGGCTGCGGCCTGGGCCGGCTCTTCCGGCTGGTAGTCGGCACGAAGCTCCCCGTCCGGAGTAAACATCCGCCGGTCCACGATGCGGATCGGTTTTTCTTCGTCGCCGGCCATGGCCTCTCGATCTCGGTTGTTAATTCCGCGGCAGGTGTTCGATTTTAACCCGGCGCTGCCACGAATATGATCGCGGCATGTCGAAAGCTCTGGCCGGTCTTGCGTCCCTCGTCGAGAAGCTGCGGCGGGAATGCCCATGGGACCGCGAGCAAACGCCTGAAACGATCCGGACCTACCTTCTCGAGGAGTGCTACGAGACGCTCGAGGCCATCGATTCGGGGGACCCGGAGGCGTTGCGGGACGAGCTGGGGGACCTGCTGTTCCAGGTCTTTTTTCTGGCGACCCTCGCCTCCGAGCGACGCTGGTTCGATCTGGACGACGTGGCGAGCGCCGTCGCGCGCAAGATGACCGACCGGCATCCGCACGTCTTCGGTGAAACGAAGGCGTCGAGCGCCGCGGAAGTCAAGAAAGGGTGGGAGACCCGCAAGCGCCAGGAGGCCGGCGCGGCGGACGACCCACTGGGGAGCATCCCCGCCGCCCTGCCCGCGGTCGCGGCCGCCTACCGGATGACGTCCCGCGCCGCGGACCTCGGCTTCGATTGGGAGCGGGACGCCGACGTCGCGGCGAAGATCGAGGAAGAGATCGAGGAATGGCGCGAGGCCGCGGCGCGGGGCGACCGCGAAGCCGAGGAGAAGGAGATCGGAGACCTCCTCCTCTCCGCGGTCAACCTCGCCCGCCGGCGTTCCGTCGACCCGGAGGCCGCCCTGCGGCGGACAAACGGGCGCTTCCGTTCCCGTTTCGCCGGCGTCGCGCGGCGGGCAACCGGGTCTGGCCGGCTTCTCTCGGAGATCCCGCTCTCCGAACTGGACCGTTACTGGGAGGAAGCGAAGAAAGAGGAGGGGTGACCGCTATTTCGCGAGGTCCCCGACCGGGACGAGCCTGACCCCTCGCTGGGCCAGCCTCGGCAGCTCTCTTTCCAGCACGGCGAGCGTCGCCGGATAGGGATGGCCCAGGGCGACGGCGGATCCCTCGGTGCGCGCGTGCGCGATGAGCTCGTCCACGGCCTTGCCGACTGCCTGCTCCGTGGCGACGTCGTCCAGGAAAACGCGCCGCGAAACAGCCGGCACGCGTTCTTTCCGCGCCGCCTCGCGCGCGACCGTCGCGTCCGTCGTCCGACTGTCCAGGAAAAACAGGCCCCGGCGCGCGAGGACCCGCGCCACCGCGCGCATGACGCGGGGGTCGGCCGTGGCCGCCGACCCCATATGGTTGCTGACTCCGACGGCTCCCGGGACCGAGTCGAGATCCGCTTCCAGCGTCTGCGTGATCTGTTCCTCGTTGTGCGAGCGCAGCACGACGCCCGGTCCGGGCTGCATCTGCGGGTACCGGCGGGGCTCCATGGGCAGATGCAGGATGACCTGCTTGCCGGACTGCTCGAGCGCACGCGCCGCGCGGCCGCTCCCGGGCAGGACGGGAAGCACGGCGCCGCAGACCGGATACGGCCAGGAGGCGATTCGCTCCACGGCCGGCGCGTCGTTGCCGAGGTCATCGATGACGATCGCGACCCGCGGGAGTCCCGGCTCGGTGGAGACGGCGGACGGCGAGACAGAGGGACGCGGCGACGGAGAGATGGCGGAGAGGGGAGGCGAAGGACGGGGACGGGGGCGGGGCGTAGGGGAAAGCGGAACAGGAAGAGGCGGCGCAGACGGGCGCGTCTTGACGTAGAGCGCGATTCCGAGGGCGAGGGACAAGAGGAGGAAAAAAACCGTCGCCGGCGAGATCCGGGACCCGGGCCGCTTCAAGCGGCGCGGCGCGCCGGGGTCGTTCCGCGAGCCACTTCGAGGCCACGCTCGAGAATCGTGTCTCTGGCTCCCGGCTCTCCGGGGAAGACGATAACCCGATCATCCGGCGCGAGGCCCTTGCCACCGAGCGGCGTTCCGGATGGCGAGAGGTAGCGGCCGACCGTCATGAACAGGCTTCCGCCAGACTGCGTAGGCACCTGCCGCTGAACGATCGCCATCCCGACGGTCGTCTCCCCCACCGTCGTCGCCTCGGCGCGGTCGTGGAGGGCGGCCGCGAAGATTTCGGCGGCGCCGCCTGTGGCGTCATCGGTCAGAACGATCGTCCGGCCTTTCCAGAGGCGCTCGCCGGTGGACTCGAGCGACGGCAGCACGACCTTGCGCGCGACGGCTTTCGCCACGGTTCCCTTGCCAGCGAAAAGAGACGCGGCGGGCACGGCGTCCGGAAGGTCTCCGCCGATCGCGCCCCGCACATCGACGATCATGCGCTGGATCCCGCGGCGGTTGGCTTCTTCGATCGCGTGGCGAAGACCGTCCGCCGTCGCGTGGTTGAACGCAGGGACTGTCACGATCGCGACGTCCCTGTCCCAGCGCGTCGCGAGCGCGGGCGCCGAGAAACGGGCGCGGGGGATCGAAAGGGAGACCCTCTTCTCGTCTCCGCCGCGGAAAAGAATGACCTCCACGTGCGAGCCCTCGGGCCCTTCCAGCGCGCCTTTGACTTTCCAGAGAGAGGAATTGCGGACGGGTTTTCCATCCACCGTGTCGAGCAGGTCGCCGGGATGGATGCCCGCCTTCTGCGCCGGGGAGCCCGGAAGAGGAGCCACGACGTAGGGAAAGCCGGCGCGCCGCGCGAGCACGATCCCGGGCCCGACGGCGCCGGAGGCCTCCTGCGCGCGGTAGGCGGCGCGCTCGGACGCGGTCACGTAATAGGAAAAGGGGTCGAGCGCGTCCGACATGCCGTCGTAGGCGCCGCTCAACAGGGTCTTTGTGTCGGTCGGTTCGACGTAGTTCTGCCGCGTCAGCGAGAAGACGTCCGAGAAAATTGAGAGCGCGCGGGTCGCCGGGTCTCGCCCACCGCTGTTCGGGCTGGAGACGGCCCGCAACGAAAGAAGAGCGGCCAGCGAGGCCACGACAAACAGCAGCCGGGAGCGGTTGGATTTCATCATTGCGATGGTAACACCCTTGGCTCGTTGGTCATTTCGTCTCGGCTAAGTTTTCGACTGGGGGACGTCTCCCAGTCTCTTACCTCAACCAGGCGACCGGATCGTTCGCCTTCTGGTGGTCGCGGACTTCGAAGTAGAGGCCCGGCTCGTTGCGTCCCGGTCCCCATCCGGCGGTTCCCACCGCGCTCCCCGCGGGGACGGAGGAGCCGGCGGCCACGACCACGGATTGCAGCCAGGCGTAGAGCGTGAAGACGCCATCGCCATGGTCGAGGATCACGAGATTCCCGTACTCCGCGAGCCACTGCGCGTAGATCGCCCGGCCGCCGTAAACCGCGCGCACGGGAGAGCCCGCCGGCAGGGCGATCGAGATGCCGTTGGAGAAGGTCGAGGCGTCGAACCGCGGATGCCGGTGCCGGCCGAAGGTCTCGATCAGGGCCCCCCGCGCCGGCCAGTCGAGGACCCCCTTCCACGGGCGGATCCCGCCGGAGGCGTCCGCGGCCGTCGCGGCCGAGCTCTGCGCCAGCCTGAGGAGAAGGCGCTCGAGGCGCGCCGCCTTGTCCGACAGCGCCATGACCTCGTCGCGCCGGGTCGTCGTAGCGCTCTTCTCGCGGGCGAGGAGAGCCTCCCGCTCGATCCGCAGGGACGCCATCCGGGCGACCTCGCGCTTGCCCTTCGCGTACAGGCCGTCGAGCTCCGCCTTCAGAGCCTCTTCCCGCGCCATGTCGGCCGCCTTTCGGGCCTCGACCTCCCGGTACCGGGCGAGCAGCTTCCCGTCCCGGCGCGCGAGCGAATCGAGGCGCTCCATGCCCTGGAGGAAGTTGCGGACGTCGCGCGATTCGAGGAGCACGCGGAAGTAGCCGAACCGCCCGAACCGGTGGAGCACCCTCGCCCGAGCGAGCAGGGCGCGGGACAGCCGTTGTGAGGCCTCGCCGGAGACAGCGCGCTCGGCGCGCGTCGCCGCGAGCTGCCGCGTGAAGTCTTCGCGGGTCGCCGCTACGAGCTCCGCTTCCTTCTGCGCGATCTCGAGCTTCAGATCCAGCCGCTTCAGTTCTTCCGACAGCGTGGCTACGTTCTTCTCGCTCTCCGAGAGCTTCCCCTGGAGCGCGGAGATTCGGGAGCGGATCTTCTCCAGATCGGAGGCGCGTTGTTGCTCCGCCGAAGGCGTCTGAGCCATCACAGCTCCGCAGACAGCGAGCAGCGCAACTGCCGCCCCGCCACGCATGAGCATTGAACCGATTCCTCTCACCAGAGGGACTTTCCTGCGGCATCGAGTGGCGCCGCAGCGCCAATGAGGTGTCTGACCGACGCCGTGACGTCCGCGATGCCGGGAGGCTTCGCCGTCCGGAAGGGCCTCGAAGCGAAGAAGATCCCCTTCACCAGCTCCGGATCGAGCGAGCAGTGGTCGCCGCTCCACACGTCCCGATTGTCCTCGAAGACGGTGTCTGTGGGGACACCGAGAGAGGCCTGCCAGGAGACCCGGTAGCCCCGCCGGTTGGCCACGATCAGGTCCGGGATCAGGCGCGGATTGAAACGGCGGTAGACCTCCTCGCGCTTGAAGACCCGGGAGACCGCGCGTTCGCCGTTCTTCGGGTCCGTCAGCTCCGTCAGCCGCCGCACGAGCTCGTCGCGCAGCGCCTCGTACGGGGCGCCGGGCAGAACGATGCCGTTCGACTCGCGCCCCTTCAGGTTCACGTAGACGTCTCCGAGCCCCATCGCGTACGCGCGCGACTTGCCCCAGTCCACCGCTTCCCAGAACTTTCCCTTCGAGAAGAGCGCCTCCAGGTTCTGGCGCCGCGCGCCGCCCGTCAAGATCAGGTAACCGTTCTCGACGAGCCACGAGTTGTAGTTGACCGATCGGCGCCAGGTCGCGAAACCGTGATCGGAGAGGACGATCAGCGCGTCGTCGGGCGAGAGAGCGCGGGCGGTGTCTCCCACGATCATATCCATCGTCTCGTACGACTTCTCGACGGCGTCGCCGTAGCGTTTCGCGAGCCCGGCGTCGTAGGCGGGATGCTGCGGATCGCGGAATCTCCAGAAGACGTGCCCGACGCGATCGGGAAACTCGAAGTAGTGCACGAGGAGGCGCTGCCGTTCCTTCAGGAGCGCGGCGAGCATCCGCCGCTCCTGCTCCGCCGTTGCGGCGACATCCTCCAGGAACGCGTCCTCGTGGAGAGTGCCCGCCTGGATCGACCAGGTGTCGATCGCCCAACCCATCGTCTTGTAGCGGCCGAAGCGGTCCGCGAGCTCCCGCGCGAAGCCCGCGGGAGAGGAAAGAGCGAATCCGGGAGGCAGCCGGGCGGGGTCGAACTGGACCGGGGAGAGATAGAGCGCGATCTCCGGAGAAACTCTCTCGAGACGGAATCGCGCGTAGCCGTGCAGCGCGATCACCGGGTTGACGCGGAACTCGAGCGAGACCCAGTCGCTCCACTGCCCGGGCGCAAGCTCCCGCTTCTCGCTCCCGGCCTCGATCTCGAGCCGGTCGCGGGAGGGCGACACCGCAAGCGCCAGCGGGGCGTCGATCGTTCCCTCGCGGCCGAACGCGCGGCCCGGGGGCCCCGCGATTCGGGTGACCTGCCGGCCGGTATTGGACTCGAGCCGCACGAGGTCGACGGAGAACTCGTTGCCTTCGCGCGCGGTGAAGAAGGGATCGGACGTGAAATAGGTCGGCCTTCCGATGCGGCCGGAAAGGTCGGGCACCCCGAGCCCCGAAAGGAGCCTCCCGTCCGAAAACGACTCGGGAGGAAACGTGACCGGCATCCGGATGACCGTCGCGGGCCGTCCTCCGGTCTCGCTCCAGAAGGTCTTGCCCAGCCGGTTGTTCCGTACGCCGGGGCGCGCGGGAGGCACCCAGGCCTTGACGCCGGCGAATACGACGGCTCCGGCCGCCAGGCCCGCCAGACCCAGAACAGCGACAGCCGCGGCGCGCCGGCGTCCGAAGAAAAAGACCGCGGCGGCGGCGGCGAAAAAGAGGAGCGCCGTGGACGCTCCGAAAACGGCCGGGTTCGCCCGCCCGAAGAACAGCGGCTCAGAAGTCTCCTCCGCCACGGCGAAAGTCGGGACCAGATCCGAGGGATCGCGTTTCAGGAAATCGAAGATCTCGTGCCCTCCCGGATCGAGCCCCGTCGAGAAGGTCGCCCACGAGACGGGAGTCTGCGCCGGCACGGTCGGGATGAGCGGCGAGTAGCCTCCGCGTTCCTTCAACGCCGCCAGGTTCGGCAGCCGTCCCGCCCCGAGCATCTGTTCGACGATCTCGGAGTCCACGCCATCGAACCCGAGCACGACGACTCGCGGAGGCCTCGGGGAATCGGCCGGCAGCGGCGCCGAAAAGCCGAGCAGGAGCGCCGCCGCCGCGACAGTCAAGGATTTCATGGGTGCTTCCTAAGTTTACAGGCGACTAGAATCGAAACATGGCCGCGCGGACTGAAGACCTGCCGTCGCTTCTCTCCAGGATCGGGGATCCGGAGATCCGATCCTTGTTCACGCCCGCGTTCATCCTCTGCTGCGAGGAGTTCGACCGCTTCACGACGGACATGGTCCTGCGCCTGGTGCGGGAGCTCGGGCTCGACGGCCCGCTCACGGGCGGAGCGACGGCATCCGGGCTCGTCGAACAGATGGGATTCGCCCCCCGGGCCGAGATCCCGCTCGGCTGGTTTCTACGAAAGCTCGCCGCCGACGGGTACCTGGATCTCGAGAAGGTCGGCCGAGAGACGCGGTACCGCGCGCGGGGGCCCCTGCCTCCGGGCGACCCGGACCGGGCGGAGGCGCGGGCCCGGGCGATTGACCCGCGCTCGATGCCTCCGTTTGCCGTCGTTCGCGCCATGGTCGAGCACGCGCCCGAGTTCCTGCGCGGGGAAAAAACCGGCGAGGAGATCCTCTTCTCCCCCGTCCGGCTTCCGCTCTGGTTTGACTATTTCTCCAACGACAACCTGCTTTACCAGATCAACAACCGGCTCGGAGCCGAAGCGGTCGTGCGCGCTCTCCCCCCTGGCCGGCCTGCGACCGTCGTCGAGATCGGAGGAGGCTCCGGCTCGGCCGCGCTCGCGGTCGCGGAGAGGCTCCTGCGCGATAACGGCCTGTCCCGGATCGGCCGGTATGTCTTCTCGGAGATCGTCCCGACGTTCCTGCGGCGAGCTGAGCGGGCGCTCAAGGCCCGCTGCCCGGGCCTCGCCGTCGAGTACGTCAAGCTCGACATGGATCGGGATTTCGAGGAACAGGGCGTTGACCGCGAGATCGCCGACGTCGTTTACTCGGTCAATACGGTTCACATCGCGAGAGACCTGAACACGACGCTCGAGCGGATCCGCGAGACCCTGAAGCCGGGCGGCGCGGCCGTCTTCTCCGAATGCGTGCGCCCCTTCGAAGGCCAGCCGATCTATGTCGAATTCGTCTTCAATTTCCTCGAGAACTTCACCGGCGTCGCGACCGACGCCGCGACGCGCCCGAACCACGGCTTCCTGACCCCCGACAACTGGCGAAAGGCCTTCGAGAAGGCCGGCTTCGAGAAGCCCGAGATCCTCCCCGACGTGGAAGAGCTCGCGCGGCACTACGATTCTTTTTTCGTGGCGGCAGTCACCGCGCGCCGCCCGAGGTAGTTTTTCCTTCAAGAACCGGACTGGGGGACATGGGGGACTGGGGGACATGGGGGAATGACGAATCCCCTCTCCCAGTCCCCCAGTCCCCCAGTCCCCCAGTCACTTCCGGCTCGGGTCGTTCCAGAACGGATAGAAGCAGTACCACTGCTCCGGGTAGGTCTTGACGTACCGCTCGAGGACGGCGACGTAGAGCGCGATGTTCCGACGCAGGGCGGCATCCCGGTCTCCCGCGTCTTCGATCGCGAGCGGTTCTTCGATGATGGCGCGGTACCGTCCGCCCGGGACGCCCACGATGAACGCGGGGAGGACGACGGCGCCCGTCGCCATCGCGACGCGGAAGGGGCCGCGCGGGAAGTAGGCTTCGCGGCCGAAGAACGGCGCGGAGATCCCGGTGTTGTCGAAGTCCCGATCGCCCTGCATCGCGACGATCCCGTTGCCGTCGAGCGCGCGGAGAACGGCGAGCGTCGGCAGGAAGGTCCGGTCCACCGGGATCTCGGTCACGCCCGCCCGGGCGTGCATCCGCCGACGCACCCGCTCGACCCCCGCGAAGAGGTCCGGCACGAGGACGACGTGAATCGGCTGTTTGACCTCGGCGAGCATCAAGCCGCCCACCTCCCAGTTGCCGAGGTGCGCCGTCAGGAGCACGACGCCCTTTCCCTTCAGGCGGCCCTCGACCAGGCGCGAGAATCCGACCACGCTTTCGACGAGGAGGGCCGCCTCTTCCGGCGGACGCGCTGCGAAATGCAGGAAGTCGAGCCAGGCGGACGCGTGCCCGCGAACCATCTCGTCGGCCGCGCGACGCACGGGCTCCGAATCCTCCGGCTGTCCGAGAATGACGGAGAGGTTGGCGCGGATGGCCTTCATGTACTTCGGCCGGAGCCGGAAGTAGGTCCCTCCGATTGCCCGCGCGATGGGATAGGAGATTGCGCGCGGCACGCTCCGGGCAAAGAGCAGCGACCCCGGAAACCAGACATGCGACGTGGCGGAAGCCAGCGCCCGCACCAGCCGGTTGCTGGTCGCCATCTTCTCCTGCATCGCTGCGGATAGTCGAGAGTCGAGCGCCACGAGTCAAGGGCAAACATCCTCGGATGGGAAAGGCGGGCCTCCTGCCCTCCCGATCACGCCTCTGAAACTCGATTCCATCGAGGTTCCCCGAGGGGGTTCTCCCCGGAGAGCGCCCGCCCCAGGCAGGTCAACGCGAGAAACAGCAGCGGGAGCAGCAAATGAGAAAGCAGTCGCGGCCAGGAGGTCGAGATCTGCCACCTGAGATCGTGGGGGCCGGTCGCATAGGAGAACAGATAGAAAGCCATCTGAATCGCGACGGTGGTGATCAGGAAACGATCCCGTCGGGCGATCTCACGGCGGCAGAAAAGGAGCGTTGCGGCGATGGAGAGCCAAAGGAAGGGCTGCCACCAATAGGTGGCCAATGCCTTCCAGGAGACGATCGGGTCCTTCCAGTGAGCCGACGCTCGATCGAGAAGAGCTCCGACAACGAGCCAGGATGAAATCCCGTGGAATATCCGGGGGATCCACCAGAGCGCGACGATGACGGCGGCGGGCCAGAGTCGGAGAAGGCGCCGCCGCGCGAGCGGAGAATCCAGGAACAACGCCATCGCGACCGACACCAGCAATGCCAGCCCCTCGTTCTTCGTGAGCGCGGCGAATCCGAGGAGACATCCAGCCAGGGCGAAGGACGGGGAGCTCTCTTCGCGCAGCCCTCTGCGGACCATGAGCAGCGCGAGACCCCCGTAGGCGATCAGCGGTCCTTCGGCCAAACCGATCCAGGGATTCAAGGCGGCGCCCGCGAGGGCAAGCGTCGCGAGCGACGCCATCGCCCGCCCCCGCAGCTCCTCTCGGAAAAGCGCGCGACAAACCAGGAGGAGCGCGAGACCGAAGCCCGTGAAGATCAATCCCATCCAGCGGTCCGTCCATCCGCCGCCAACAAACGCGAAGAAATCCAACACCAGAGGGAGGAGCGGCGGATAGTCGGGATGAGCGTAGGAGTTCGCGCTGTCCTTCAGGAAGTTCCAATCGACGCCGCGGTGGATCCAGAACGCCTGTCCCTTGAAGCCCCAAATCGACCAGAAGTCCCAATGGCCGGGCCGTGCGAGAGAGGCGTAGATACCGTGACCCAGCACGGCCAACGCGGTGAAAGCATCGAGAATCCGTGCCACGATGGCGTCGCGACCGGCGGCCGGCACCTCCCGATGGCGTTCCCGCTTGCGGGAGCTCTTGTCCTTCCGCCAAACAAAGAGCAGCAGAGCCGTTAGGAGGGTCCCGGATACGGCCACGCTCGGAACGCTCCAGGGGATTCCGAGGAGCGACAGAGTCAGAAGAAGCAGCGGCATGATCCCGGCGCCCAGCAGAAAGCCGAGTCCCAACAGGGCCGGGCCGGGCCGATGAGGATCGAGGCAAAGTGCCGCCGGAATTCCGAGGAGTACGAGGAGTGTCAGAGCGAGCAGGGCGAACGTCACGGGACGCGCTCCTTGAGCACTCCTCCGCGGCCTGTCCAAACCGTGCGGAAACGGGGGTCCGGAAAATCCATGCCCCAGGCGGCGAGCGCACGACTCCGATCGAGGTATTTCGCGAGCGGCCGTCCGTCCGGGTCAAAGAGCGGCAGAATCTCCCGGTCCGGCATCAGGTATTTCGCGCGGAAGTAAGGGTAGGTGAACCGGTAGTTCGGATCCGGAATGCGCGCCACGATGGCAATCGGAGCTCCGGGCGGAGTCAGCCTGCGGACATCTTCCAGAAACCGGGGATAGTCGGGCGCGAACCGATCCGGCAATTGCTCCAGCTGCAACCGAAGAGGTTCCCAATCGGAAAAAGGCAAGCGCATCAGCGCGAGGGGCAGAGCGGAGAAGAGAACGCACGCGAACAGAAAAGCCGCCAGAACCCGTCGCGCGACCGGTTCCATTGGTCGTCCATCCTAGCAGGCCGCCGAGAAGCGGATGCGCGGCGCTCGCCAGGCGGCGACGCACAGTTTCCTGATATCCCGTAGCAGTCAAGGGAGCGGCGCCCCGCCGTGGGCTAACATTCCGTCGATGGGGCCGCGGCCGCTCGGGAAGATCCTTTCGGCGGCCGGTCCCTACTTCGTGTTTCTTCTCCTCCTGATCGTGTCCTGGAACCGGTGGATCGAGCCTTATGTGGATACCGGGCGCGAGCTCATGGTGCCGTGGCGCGTTTCTCGCGGGGAGGCGCTCTACCGGGAGATCCACTTCCACCATGGGCCGCTCGCCCCCTACGCCGGCGCCGTCGTCGACCGGATCGCCGGGAGGAGCCTCGGGGCGCGGATCGCCTTCGCCGCTCTGCTCGCCCTGCTTCACCTCGAGGCGCTGAGGCGGCTGGCCGTGCGGCTGCTCCCGGCCGGGCGCGCGGCGCTGGCAACCGCTCTCGCCGTCGCGCTCGCCTTCTTTCTGAGACCCGGCGGCTGGCTCTTTCCGTTCAGTTTCGACACGGCCATCGCGGTTGCGGCGCTGACCTGGGCGCTCGTTCTGGCCTTGCCGGCTACGGGCGCGGGAGGCCTGGGATCGGCTCTTTGCCTCTTCTGCGCGCTTCTGTCTCGCCCTGAACTGGGACTGGTCGGGATCGTGGCCATCGGCATCGAGGCTCGGGGCCGGCCCGGGCGCATGAGACTCCTCGCGCTCCTGCCTCTTGCCGCGGCGGCTCTCGTCTATGCCGGGCTCTCGGCCGGCATCCCGGCCGCTCGGCTGATCTCCGACGGTTGGCTCGCTCTGTTGCGGCCCCCGGACGCTTTCCGCAACGTGTACCGCGCCTATGCCGGGCTCGACCGGCCGGGGCTTCGCATGGCCGAGCTCGCGCTCGCGGCGGTCCTTCTCGCCTTGATCGCGGCGTTGCTCGCGGTCGCGGCCGCGGCGGCGCGCGCCGCGAGCGGACGCCCGGGCGCGGCGCGAGCGGTCGAGGGGATCGCGATCGCCGCGCTCGCAGGCGCGGCGCTGCTGGCGCTGCGGCCTCCGCCCTCTCTGGCGGAGTCGTCCTCCTTGTTTCCTCCTCTCGTCCGTGTCGTGCCTGTCGCGCTACTCGCGGCGGCGCTCGTAAGGCTGGGCAATCTGGCGGCGCGGCGAGCCTCCCGGGACGCTCCTTCGGGCGTGCCGGACGCAACGCTCTTCGTCGCGGCGTTCTTCGGCGCGCGTCTTTTCCTTGCCGCGGGATATGCCGGTCCTTACAACGCCTTCTTTTTGCCGCTGCCGGCCGTCGTCTCGTGCGTCTGGCTCTGGAGAGCCGCGGACGCGAAAGCCGGCGCCATCGGCGAGACCCTGCCACGACTGGTCACCGGCGCTCTCGCCGTCCTGCTCGTCTTTCGCCTGCTCGTTCTCGCCGACGCCTACCGTCGCCCGGGCTGGGCTCGCGTCGAGACACCTGCCGGAAACCTCGTGCTTCCGGAGCCTGTCGCCTGGACGACGCGGCTCACACTGGAAGACCTGGATCGCCGGCTTCCGAAGGGGGGGAAGCTCGCGGGCTTCCCCGAGGCGGGCTTCCTCAATTACGTCCTCGGGCGCGACAACCCGCTCTCGCTCGAACAGTTCTTCCCGGGGCATCTAGACGCTGAGGGGGAATTGCGAGTCATCCACCAGCTCGAACAGAACCCTCCCGACGCCGTCGTGCTCATCAACGTGCTCGCCGTGGGAGAGGGCGCCAGAGCCTTCGGAAAGGACTATATGGTCGCGCTTGCGGCCGCCCTCGAGCGGCGCTTCCGCGTGGCGGCGGCGTTCGGCCCCGGCGCCCGACCGTCCGCCGCCATCGGCGACCCTCAGTTCTTCATCGAGGTCCGAGTTCCGGCCGGGACCGCCCCGCGATGAGGCTCTGCTAGGCCTTTGCTAGGCCCTGCTCCGGAGGAGCCGCAGCAGGGCCTTTTCGGCCTGGTGAAGACTCGGGGAGCGCCGGGCCACCAGTTCCTGCGCGGTCTCGAAGTAGTGGTCGATGACCTTTCCCTTTTCGTAGCTGCGCAGCACCAGAGGAGAGATGTAGGAGGTGCGGCAGATCGCGGGCGTGTTGCCGAGCATTTCCGCGGTTTCCCGGATCGCTCGAACGATCTTCGACTTCCGCGCGGCGTCACCCTGATCCGGGTCCGCGTCGATGCGCGCCAGCGAGCACGCGCAGAGGAGCGTTCCCGCCCAGGTCCGAAAATCCTTGGCCGAGAAGGCCTCCCCCATCGTCTCCTTGATGTACTCGTTGACGTGGCGGCGGCGGATGTCCACCCAGGCGCCCTCCTCGTCCCGGTATCGGAACACTTTGCCGGGGCCTTTCAGGAGCTCTCCGATGATGCGCGCCACGCGGCGGTCGCGGATCTCCTGCTGCTGGCGCTTCCCGGACTTGCCGGGGAAATCGAAGCTCACGCGGTCTCCGGATACGGTCACGTGCCGCCGGCGCAGGGTCGCGAGCCCGATGCTTCCGTGCTCTTCGGCATAGACCTCACTGCCTCCCCTCATGGAGCAGTCCGAAAGAACCTTCACGGCGCACGCGAGCACCTTGTCGCGGGGGAGACCGGGCAGCGCGAGGTCCCGAGCGATCCTCGCCCGCATC